>Ga0307378_10001534_pt1 | contig 37171 bp, 99 predicted proteins | sample UN1MG_FD_202238 | JGI IMG/M metagenome (GOLD analysis project Ga0307378, IMG submission 202238) | Soil microbial communities from Risofladan, Vaasa, Finland - UN-1 | ecosystem: Environmental > Terrestrial > Soil > Coastal area > Acid sulfate soil | place: Finland: Risofladan, Vaasa | collected...
AGCAGCGGGTTTTCTACCTTGCGTGGGATGCGCAGGTAGATTGTCCACAAAACCTGTGTAGCGGGGGAGATGAAAACATCTAAACCCCCTCGCATCGAATCCGTACAAGCCTCTCGCAAATGCGTTTGTCGTATATCGGGGAGCACCATCGATCCCGGCGAAAAATGCTGGTGGGTCGAAACGGTTGGGTGTGTCCGCATGGATTTCACTGAAGACAACATCCGTGAATACATCGAAGAGGAGATGGAAATCGAAGCTGCGGCTCGATGCGCTGCGGAGAACTTGGGTTCCGACCGTGCCCCTCTCAACTATCAAAGCATCGCAGAGGGCCTCGCTTGTGAGCTGGAAGGTGCCCTTGCTGAACTGAAACGTCGGGGCGCTGATGTCCCTCTCGACACTGAGACCTTCACCAAATACCGCACCACTCATCCCCGACAGGACAGCTAAGGCCATGACTATGTACGACTGCAAACACTGCAACCGCCCTGTTCACGACTACATCACCAAAGGCATCAACGAGTGGATGCAGGATGCCGTGGCGTTACTGCCAGACGGCACCCGTCTCGTCGGTGCTCTGGACACCGAACACACGCATACCGTTGGAGGCCGTGATGTGGACGCCGACAACACCAAGTGGCTGCACAAAATCTGCTGGGAGAATGCTGCTCGCCCTGAGTACGATGCCTACGAAAGCCCCTCCAAGCACAGGTCCGCTGGATCACCTGAGAAGCAAAAAGAACTGTGGGTCATCACCCCCGAAGTGAAAGACCCCGCAGAACGCACCCGTCTCTTGGCCGAGGGCATCGCTGCTTACAACCAACGCGAGTTCGACCAACTGGCCATCGACGCTGACGACATGATCGAACGCGATCCCCGGTACATGACGGAGGAGCACCGCGAGTTCCCTCATCGTCAGATGTTCCAAGTCCACGTGTGGAGTGAGGTCACCACCATCTACAACCGTTTGACGCGAACGGATGTCGAGTTCGACGGGACCAAAGAAGAGGCCGAAGCTGAGAGCAAACGACTCTTTGAAGAGTTCCTGGCCTCCGATGAGTGCAAAGCCCTCCAAGCTCGTCGGAAGGAACTGACCGCGGAATGGCAAGCAAAGCAGTTGGCCAAGTTCAAGGAAGAAGGCCGCTACAAGGTCAGTTACCGCCCCAGCCGAAAAGGCGGAGACACCATCAACGGCAGGCAATGCGGTCGAACCATGTACTACGTCCAAGATGAGCTTGAGTACGAGACCGTCGCGGAGTTCGACTACTCCGAAGAGATGGCCCCCAAAGTGTACGAAGCCCCGGACTCCGAGAACTACAAAGGCAACCACAGTGCTGAATGGGAGGCGCGTGTCGAAGCGTTCCGTGATGAGGGCGACCGTATCCGCAAACTGGCGGACGCCGAATGTGCTCGTTTGAACCAAGAGTGGGCCGCTGCGGGATACCCTGGCAAGAAGGATTCAACGGCCGCCTGAGCCGAGTAGAATAAGAGAGGAACAGACCATGCAGACCATGCAGAGTAAGTTACGAGACGCTGTTGAGACCTTGGCCGAAAACCTGGGCATCCCCCTGTCCTTCGACGCTGACGCTGATCTGAGCAAGTTCCGTCGAGGCCGTGCCCTGACTTTTGGCGAACTGCGAGCGATGCCCGATGGCGCTATCGTGTGGATCTACATTTGGCACAAAGAGTCGTGCCGTGCTGACTCCGCATTCCGCATGACCCGAGAGAACGACTGCTTCTACTTCGACGACGGCTCGTCCTGGTCTGCGGACATGGCGAACGATGGCGACGACGAGGACTCCGCCCCGGCCGAGAACGAGTGGATTACGGTCTACGCTGCGGAGCCGAAGTGATGGGACTGCCACCTCTCACCAAAAAAACTGCCACCGCCGTGTACGACCTGCTGATGGATGTCGGAGGAGCCCACAAAAACTACCGGGACCACTTCATCCAGCACTACACGGAGGCTGACCCCTCTCGTGAGTGGCGCTTCCAAGGGCACCTGGGTTTTGGTGGCAAGTTCTATCTGAGCTACGACAAGTTCAGTGTGGGCTGCTACAAAGAGGATTACAGCGACGAACGCGAAGCCATCATCGCTGAGTTGAACGAGAAGCTGGCTGAGCTGTTTCATCAAAGGGATTCGTAGATGGTTTCGGCACTGCCCGCGAGACCCTTGTCTGGGCACGAGTACCCGAACAGGACAGATAGTCCTGCGGCACAGGAGGCAGCAAGGCAACGGATTGCTCTGGCTGCGGCAACACGGTTCATCCGTGATCTGTCCCAGTTGGCCAACAAACCCCAGGAGCAAGACGACTCAGAGTCCGAGACCCCGTTGGCTGCTCAGATCCGAGAAGCCGTGACGGCTGCCGGACACGACTACAATGCGGAGATGCGGGCTCTCGCTCACAACAGCGAAAACCCCGACTGGATCGACAAAGCCGAGTTCTATCTCGCAAAGATGGTCCGAAACGTGCCGGACGGTTTGCGCGAACGGGCTTGTGACGCCATCAAAGGCGACGAAGGTGACTTCAACGCAACCCAATGTGTGGAATGGGCACGGGACTTCTTTGGCAAAGCCATCAGCCTGACCCCATGGGCCGACATGACGGCTCTCTTGCTGGACTTCGCCTTTGTCCGACAAGGCATCGACGACGATTACCACCGGCATCGGGCTTTGGAGACACACGAGGAAGCCCCTAAAGCTCTGTCGTCTGCGGAACTGACTCCAGAGGAGATTCGCCAAGCTGTCCAGCGCAGCGGGACCAGTGAAGAGGCCGTCCAAGCTATGTGGCAAATCGTTGGACGAAAACGGGAGCTGTTTGACGACGCAATTAAGAAGTTTCTTCAGGACCACGATCCGACCCTTCTCCAAACTGCCGCGGAACGTGAGATCGCCACTGAGATCGTTTTTGAGGCAACGACCGCAACACCGGAGGGTCGGGCTCAAGTCACCACCGAACTCCAGCAGCTTCAAAACATCTGGGACACCGCTCCCGATGTCTCGGACTTCTTCAGCACCATTGGCAGCCAAGAACCTACCGTGTTGGATTATCTCGTTGGGCAGCCTGCTTTGCCCAACGGCATCAACCTCCGTGACAACGGGTCTGGAGTCTGGCAAGTGAACGTCCCTTCGGTGTGGGGCGACCAACGGTGGCAGACCGTCGGCACCAAAGAAGAGGCCGCCTCGTTCGGCACACGGGTCTTACGAGAGCACAAAGAGACCAACGCCCTGGTGGCCTCCACCCCTTCGTTCGACGAATCAGCAACGGAGACGCTTGAGCGATGGTCACTTGAGCGATTTAAGAACGCTACGTTCGACGAAGAGGAGCCCCTCCAGTGTGCCGGGGAGCCCCACTCCACCGCCATCATGCGGGTGGCCGATTCGGCCAAAGAAGTCGCAGCTCTGATGGAGCGCAAGACTCAGGCCGGGATGGGCACCAAGATCAAGTGGGGCGGCATGGCCCTGTGCGCCACCATGCTGCTCATCAGCGGCAACCCGGTGTACCTCGCTTTCATGGGCGTGGCTTACGTGATGGGCTGGGCGTTGATCGACAAAGCAGGCATCGAACGCAACACCCGCGTTATCGACAAAACCCTTGAAGACAAACGTCTGAAAGAACTCTAGTGCTTGGCGCTGGGTTTGAGCGTGTGGAGGATCGACGCCATGTTGTCGCTGATCTCCTCTTCCGCGTCATCTTCGTCTTCGCCCAGATTCAACGGGGCGGTCAACGACACATGCTGCCCTGCCCCCTCTGAAAACGACGAAAAGGGTACGGCCGGAGTCGGACGGAACTTCGTGTTGGTCCGCAGCTCCTTGACCACACCGTTTGAGAACTCTTTGCCGAATCGGAACATCTGACGAGGGTTCCCGTTGGTGTCACGCAAAACCGGCAATTGGTTGAAGCTCAGTTGAGTGCGGCGGATTTGATCCGCCGTGTATCCCATACGTCCGGCGACGAGGTTGGCGGCTTTGCCTGCGGTGTTAGAAGAGTACCCGCCTGCTTTTTCACCAATCGCTTTGAGCGAATAGAATCCCTCATCTTCAAAGAGCGGAGCAACCGTCTCGTAGAACGACCGGACTTTCGGCACCACCGTAGGCACAGGCTTGGGAGCTTGAACCACAGTTGCCACAGACTCCGGTGCCGAACGAACTTGAGTTTGTCGTAGGTTGGAGAAGTCTTTGCCGGTTGCTGCTTCGGCTGCCGCGATGGCGACCTCACGCATGGCTGGATCGCTGAACTCTTTGAGCTGAGACAGCAAAGTCTGAAGTACCTCGTACTGGTACTTGCGGTCTTCGGAGCTAAGAGGGGCCGGCTTTGGGGCAACGCGCACGGAGCCGATCTCCCACACTACCTCCTGGGTATCTGCCCGGAACGCAGGGGCGGCAACTTTGGTGGTGCGCTCCAGAACCTTGCCGACTCCGACCCCGGTGAAAAAGAGATACCCACGAGAGGGCGACACATGGACAAGCGGACGACTCAAAAGGGCGAACCCCGTCTTTTCGTACCAACGCATCTCTTTTTCATCATGCACCATGATGTAGTCGATGCCTTCGACCATCCAGTTCTTCCAATCGGTCAAAGTTTGCTTGCGCAGCGAACTCCACTGCTTGTAACCAAGCAACTCGGATAGTTGGTAAGACTCGATGGTCTGGTAACCGCCGATTTGCCAAAGCAGCATCTGGTTGTGTAGTGACTCTAGTTTGACGACGGTTCCGGCCATGATGGGTCTCCTTTTCTTTTACTCTTCTGCGACGGGTTCTGAATCTATCTCAGCCGACCATTCGACAGCCTTGGAGACCGCCTTGTCCAGATCAGGCACCATCTTGACGCCTTCAACATGACCTGAAGCCAGGGCCCACAACGCGACGTTCTTGTCCCAAGACACTGAAAACGGCTGTGTTCCGCTGACCTCTGATGAAGCGACGTGGAAGGTGAACAACCCAATGTGCCGTTGAGCAATCTCCCTGTGACTGACGGGCAAGTTCCCGGCTCCCACCAGATCCAGCATTGCTTGAACCGCCTGGGCCGACCTGTCAATTTGGGAGAAGATCGTGTGGAACCCCATCTGAAGATAGATCGGGTCTGGAGCCCCCACGAGGGACCTCCACCACTTGTCCAGCTTCAAGGGATGGAGACCGCTAGCGTTGCCGCTAAAGCTAGTGATTTCGCGGAAGATCTCTAGTTCCTCGTCAGTCATCAAAACCACTCTACCCGAGCCTGTAGAAGTCGCGGGAGTGCTGTGTAGTAGGCATGGCCAAGAAGTCCAAGGAACTACTGTTCGCCGATTTGACCGAAATCGCCAAAAGCGACCCGCGTTTCGCGCATTTCATGGACGTGAACGACAAAGACAAGCGCCTCAAGCACCCCAAAGTGTCCGATGAGACCTACGGACGAAACTCCTGCATCTACCTCTATCACGGTGAAAAGAACACCCGTCGTGACCTGGAGAAGCTGCTGGAAGCCCGTGGGCACCGTGTAGACCGTGGTTACTACCTTGGCTCTGGCACCCTGGAAGTCGAAGTGTCGTTTTTCAAGGGCTACCACTGGGACGAGTAGGACCATGCCAAAAACCATCAACCTGCATTTCAGCGACCCTCTCACCAAAAAGGCCGTCGAAGAGGCCGGCGGGGGTCATGCCTTCAGCGGTCCTGTGGCGGTCTCTCCCGAACAGTTGGGAGCCCTGGCCCATCTGTATGACTTTGACCTGGAAGCCGGCACGGACTGCCCTGCGGCGGAGCTGATGCTTGCTGGCAGTGTCCGCAACTTGTTCCGTCACGCAGAACCCGACGGGATGCGTCTGATGGCTCTGATGGCCCAATGGCTCAAAAAAGGTCAAGACCCTGTGAAGCTCCTTGTGGACCTGGCGGATCAAGCTGGACTGCCTGTAGATGAGGAACTGGTCGCATGGGCCCACGAAGACTGCCCCTACGGCAAAGGCGTCTAGTTTTGCGTAGAACTCCCAACGGGTCTGTGTAGGGTTCAAGATGGCAAAGATTCGCTTCACGGGTTCCAAAGAAGACGGCTACACCGCGGCGCGAGGAAGTGCCTTTTGCAACGTGAAGCGCGTTGATGGCGGATGGGCGGCATCCTTCTTCGGCAACCCTTCGGTGCGAAATCCCTGGGAGATTCTCCCCGGTGGGCTCCGCTCACAATCCTGCAACTGCCCCACGGTTGAAGTGGACGGTGTTTTCAAAAGCCGTCTGGCAGCAGCCGAAGAGGGCCTTCGTCTTTTCCACCTGGACAGGAACCAGTCGGCAGCCGCATAGGACGCAACATGCGCAACAACAATCCGTTTGGGAAAACCATCCTCTTTCTTTTCGGGGCGTTCGTTCTGTTCATCGGAATCGGAGGCACCTGTTTCTACCAAGGGGTCCGATCTCATGTGATAAATGAGTGCAAAGACCTCTGCGGTGCTTTGAACCAAAAGCACATCGAAGCCACGGCCTACGGGTGTGTTTGCGAAAGCACCGACGGCGAACGTCACGTCCACACTGGCATCGTGGGATACGAAGGGAACTAACATGGCCCAACGTATCGAATGGCGGGACGCTGAATCCGAAGAGGCCGTGGACATCCCCTACGCCCTCGTGGACGGCTACGGTTTCGGAGATCGGTTTTTGGAAAACGTGATGTTCAAGGTCACTGCCAAACTGGAAGGCACGGAGATCAAGTACACATGTGAAGCCACCGACGAAGCCCGTGAGTACCTGGAAGGCAAACACGCCAACGTCTCCAAATGGGAAAACGAAGCTGCCGAGTACGTCAACCAAATGCCGGACTCCCTGAGCCACCCCTCCGCACCTGCTGACGTGTACGCAGAGATTGTGACTGTCGGATGAACGGAGACGGACACAACCCCCTTGAGTCCATCTTGGGAGCCATGCAAAGCATGGGCATGAAACCCAGTGACCTCAACCAGATAGCCGCGTTGCTCGATCCTATTTTGGGCGATGGCAAAGGCGTTCCGACCCCGGCCCAAGTGGACACGCTTCGATTCCTGGGCATGGACATGCAACAGCTTCCCAACATCACCCTGGGTGAGTTCGGTTGCCACACGCTTGTTGAGCACAGGGGCTACGGCGATCCGGTTCACAGCCACGAGATCGTCAAATGGTCCGAGCGTGAAGATCCTATCTTCATCAACGGCATGAGCCCCACCGGGTTCAACTGGGTCTTCCCTTGCCACAGCGAAGACGAGAGTCGCCAGCAGGAAGCCGGGATCGAACCTTGGGGACAAGGCACCTTCAAAGTGCTCACTCAAGACGAGATTGACGCATGGTGGGCCAACTACAAACTGCCCGAGGGCTGGCACGATTTGGCCCCCAAGTCCCTCTGGGATAAACGTGGCGATTACACCTACGAGCCCCTCATTGGCCGAGTCTTCGTCAATGAGAACGGAGAGCCCGAGAGGGTTCAATGGTTCAAAGACGGCCAACGCCACGCCTTCAAGGATGCTGTTGCTATCGCTTCGGCCCTGACTGGGTGGGAAATTAGATGTTCCAACCGCTACGACGACAAGGAGAAGACCACCAAACTCGTCCACTCCTTCATCCGTCGTGATGCACCCATGCAGCACCCCAACGGCAAACCGGGAGAACAACCATGAACCACCAACACTACAGAACAACTAACCTCTACTTCGCTGCTTACCTGCGTGTAATCGGGTGTCAGTTTATAGAATGCGTGAAAACGGATGACCGCGTGTATTTTATGTTCGAACCCGATCTGAACATGCGAGGCATCAAACGGGACTACTTCAACAACGAAGGTAAAATCCACGCGCTGCAATACACCAACGAAATCAGAACGATGAAGAATCTGGTCCACGAGACCATGACTGAACATTCGCCCCAACGCGTCGCGTAAAAAGGCAATCCGATGACGACCAGACTCGACATCTACCAGATCAAAATGCCGCTCAGTCGCAAAGTGACTCGGACGTACCAGTCCCGAAAAGCGTTTGATCTGGCCTGGGACCGTTTCAAAAACTCTTGGGCGTACCGGCAGTGCTACGAAATCACGGGATTCCAATTGAACTCTGACAACACTTGGACGCAGATCGATTTTCTCCCCCAACAGGAGGAGGCATGATCGTCGTCAAGCTGGAAATGTGGCCTCACGGCCGTGAAGACAAGAAGTACGAAATCGGTCGAACGTACATCTACAACGCAGGTGGTTCCCACGAACGTGGAGACTACGAAGCCCGTGTTTGTCGCAAAGGCAACTACGACTACGATTATGAGCTTGAAGACCTGCGTTCAGGTAAAGGGTTCACCCGCAAGGGCTCTGTGACCGATTACCCTCGTTTGTCCCACAACGTGTGGCGGCTGATTATCCGCGCCCTTCGTGCCTGCTTCCCCGAGGAGAAATGAGCTACCGCGTCCGAGAGCATGACACTCCCATCGAGCTGTCTGATGAGCAAGTCGCCCTGGTGGCCGCAGAAGCCCGTCTCAGCGATTGGATGACCCGCCGTTACCTTCACGGGGGCAACATCGGAACCGAAGCCTCTGAGCGAATTCAAGGGGCTCTCGATGACTTGGGAATCAAAGACCCCTGGGAAGCAGACCGACAATGAAGACCCTTGATGAAACCATCCGTCAGATGATGCGCGACTGGCCATCTCTTTGGTACAACCGCGCCCTCTGCTTGGACCGTATCTTCATTGAAGGCCGTGAGCATTGGAACAACGAACTGGGATCCGACACCCCGCTGCATCAGGCCCGCGGTCTTGCCCTGGAACATGCGCGGGAAATGTTCATTGAATCCCAAGCCGAAAAACGTCAAAGCTACGTGGATCACCCCGAAGCGTACCCTGGAATGGCGGCGGACGATCTTGCTCGCGGAGAGGAGTTCTTCCAAAACAAGATCGCTCGTATCGAAAAAGTGTTTGTGGACTTCGACGCCACGGTTGCCGGTGTTGGCACCGAGATCACCGCCCACTTCTATGGGATGACCCCCAACTGTAACTACCGCGGCACGCTTCAACGGATGGCGGAAAGCGACGATGCTCCGGCTGACTGGGTAGCAGGAGCACGGGAAACCTGCGCTCTCATCCTGGCTTGTCCTTTTGAAGAAACCGAAGGCAAAGACTTGGCCCGCAACAAACGGATTGCTCGCAAAGTCCTCAAGGCTCTGGACAAAACCTACGGCAAGGGCGAAGCTCCTGACATCTCCTACGCGACCTGGAACGAAGCTCACCCGTTCAGCGAGACTCTGAAACTCAGGGCCAGCATGAAGACCCTGTTCCCCGACAAACCCAAGAGGAAGAAGCAAAGTGCCTGAACCCATCACGTTTTTCGCCTGCAATCCGATGCAGGCATTGGAAGCTCAGTTGGTTGCCGAATGCGAAGAGGCCCAGCGGGAGCATGACTTCCATCAAGACTCTGTGCTTTTCCCCGAAACTCGTTGCGAAGTCTGTCAGGACGAAGACCCCGAGCAAACTCTCCAGGTCTCGGGGGGCGTTTTGATGTGTTCTGAGTGCCTTGAGACCACGCTCGACACTGAATCTCAGACCTGAGATCGGTTTCTGGCGGCCAACTGCACGGGGCCAAAACCATCTCAAGTTTTATAGTTCCCCTTTTCTGTATTACTTGAGGTTTGCTATTCCGTGTGATTACGAGAGGTTATCTTCTGGTTGGAATTTGCAACCCTCAGAAACCCCCGGATTCGGGGAGTTATAGGGCCGAGTAAAAAATCTAATCCTCGGTCATACTTCGATAGCCCGTAGCTGCCCGAATTCTGAGGTTAGCGTGTGTTCTGGTTAGACTCAGAGATCGTTGAACGATCTTGGAGGGACTAAAGCTCTCGGGCTCTCGGGATTTGGGGCCGTGGATCGATCCACGGGTGATCTTGGACGGGGGACCGTATCTAACGTGCTCAAGCAGGCCAAACCCAAGGCCAACTCATGTAACACAGAGATTCTTACGTTCGGGGTTTCCCGAAAATGCGTACAACTCTCAGAGACTGTTCTAATGGATTGGGAAGAAGAGGCGATGTCATCCGAAATGGCTTTCATCGGGACATGGCTACAAGCCAAACCCGGTGCCAAACCTTTAGACGACCAAGAAGTCCTGGCTGAGCTGAAGGTGTGGCAGGCCCAAGACGGTCGCCGTATCCCTTACCCGGACCTGGAAGACGGGCATCTTCTCAACCTCTTGTTGTTCTTGCGACGGACTGCTTTGAAACGTGCAGCCGAAGAGACCAAAAAAGCGGGTGTCCTCGTCACCGAAACCGAAGCATGGAAAGCGTGCAAACCCGAAGCATGGGACGGCCTCCTGGCAGAAGGCGTCAGTCGCGGTGGGATGGTGGGGATGGCCGCTGAACGTATCGACGAAGGCATACCTGAGAACCTGTTGCGTTCGATGGTGAAAATCAAATGACTAAGCTCAACGATCAACTCGTTCTTTCGGACGGCACCTTCAAGATCTTCTGCGAAGAACCCAGTACGGGACTCATGCACGTCACCATGACGACCAAACGCGGGTTTGCGGAATGGTCCTTTTCGGTCCCGGTGTCTTTGTGGGAAGAAGCTGCCCGAGCCAAGGTGCTCGACAAACAACTCAAAGACGCTCTTGCCGGGGCCGACGACGCCAACACCAAACTGACCCAACTGCGGGAGATGAGCGGTGAGCAAGATGTCATCGAAACGCTCCAGAACCGCATCGCGGAATTGGAGCAGGAGCTTGGCGATCAGAAGGCCAAGTTCCCCGACGGCTGGCTGTGGTTCTTTCTCGACCAAAGCCAGCAGGAACGCTTACAGGCATTCCGTAAAGAACGCTTGGAGGATGTGCCTGACGAAAGCACAAGCGGGGGACGGTTCACTATCCACTTCACCCCTACTGGCATTGGGACGGCAGTTTGTGTTTCTGACTGCGTGGGCGAAAAGAACGAACTCGACCTGACGGATTTCAGCACATGGTGACGCGCGTTGTCTTCTTGGACATGGACGGCGTGCTCAACAGCGACTGCTACTTCAAAGCCATTGGTGACAAACAGATTCCGATTCCTGAAAAGGAGTGGAACGCCGCCATCGACACCGACGAATGGTGGACCGGGATGATCGATCCGGTCCCTGTCGAACGACTCAATCGGATCATCGCAGCGACCGAAGCCAAAGTGGTCATTTCGTCTTCGTGGCGATACCACTGCACTCCCGAAATGATGCAGCGGTTCTTGGACACCAAAGGGTTCAAAGGCGAAGTCATCGGGCGAACCCCGATAGTCAACCAAATGCCGGGTGGGTTTCAGAACACAGGGAAGCGTGGGACTGAAATCGAAATCTGGCTGGTGAAGAACAGACACCTGAACGTGATGGACTACTTCGCCATTTTGGACGACATCGGACCTGGAGGGTTCCCTGGCTTAGAGGCCCACCACATCCACACCTCCTGGGGCTACGGGCTCTTGGAGGAGCACGTCCAGCCCGCCATCGACCTGTTGTCTGACGCGTAATATGCGCGAGTAGAAGTCTCATGGCTCCTGTGTAGGGGGCAAGATGCAACGCTCCGAACTATCTGTTGGTGACAAAGTGATCTTCGGCCGCGGACGCGGTGAGAAGACCCTTGGAGAAATCGTCAAGCTGAACCCCACCAAAGCCAAGGTTCGCACTTTGGAGGCCCGTGGCACGCAACGTGTGACCACTGTGGGCGCGGTGTGGACGGTTCCTTACGGCATCATCGCCAAGGCTTCGGACGAAGCCAAGCCCCAGGAGAAGGTCTCCAAGAACGTCCAGAGTGTTCGGGACTTCAGCCGCAAAGCCGCCGACTTCACCAAAGGTGATCGGGTCTGGTTCGTGGGTCGTGCTGGCAAGAAGATCGTGGGCACCGTCATCCGGGTCTCCAAGAAAACCTGCTCAGTTGACCCTGACGACAAGCGAGTTCCCTACTGGCGCGTACCCCCCTCGATGCTCAAGCGTGAGGGAGAGGCCGTCACAGCGCCTGTCACGGCACCCAAGGCCAAACGCCCCGAAGTGGAGATCCTCCGCGATCTTTGCCGGGTCGAAGGGAACCTGTCCCCTGAGAACCTCACCTGCGACGGGGAGCTTTCCTACTACCAAGTGCGTATCCGAGCCAGCAAGCTCAACGCTGAAAAGCGAGCCCTTATCGCTGAACTCGGCCGCGACCCGACCGATGAGGAAATCTGGGGGATCTCTTTCCGATGAAACTCACCAAATCACAGAAGAATGCCCTGGAGGTCGTCAAAACGGCCATAAAAGTCTGGCGCCACCAGACAGAGGAGCGTGGCTACTGGCAAGTGGACCAAACCGGGGGCTGTGTGTCCGTGGGAGGCGTAATCCACCCAGGGCCTATCGAGGGCCTTGTGAACAAAGGGTTCTGCGAGATCGTGGACGGCCAGGAGCGGAAACACAACGCCCACAACAACAGCCAGTGGATCGATTACCGTTTCATCAAAGTTGCCCTGACCGACAAAGGCGAAGCCTACCTGGCTGGCGCTTTGTTGGCGTAGAAGTCCCAACGCGCCTGTGTAGGAGTCACGATGGTTAAAGTCCTCGCTTCTGATCTCCCCGAGTGTCTCCCCCTGTGGACCGGCGAAGCCAATGAGCTTGCTGATTCGAACGAGGATCTCCCTGAGTGGCAGTTGGACATGGTTCGCGCTTTGTCTGACCTCCCTGTGGGCTCTGTCGCCTTCGTGGGCCTTGAAGCCAACACCTTCCGCGTTGTCCGCGTGTAGAACTCCCAACTCATCTGTGCAGTGACCAAGATGGCAACCCTCAACGTACAAGGATCCCTCCCCCGAGACCGCTACGGGAAAGTGATCGCGGGTGTTGCCTCCAGCGGAGACGGACTCCTCGTAGGGCGCGAAGTCACTGTGGTCCGTGGCGACAGTCTCCCCATCGGGATGACCGGCACCGTGGCTTGGCACGGGGAAGTGGCCATCCGCTCATGGCGCGTCGGCATCGAAGTCGAAGACGGACTCGCTGTTGTGTGGGCCCATTCGTCTCACGTCACCGCTACCCCTCTTGAGAAAGAAGCAGGGGACTGCCCCTTCTAGGATTGACCGATGTCTGAAACAAACAAATACCACCTGACTTTGGAAGACGCCGAATCCGGCATGACTTTGGCCCACAAAACGGCCGGGTACGTCGAAGTGGGTCTGTCCAAAGACGGCGTGGAGTTCTCTCTCCCTCTCGCCTTTTTGGAGCTGTTCGTGAAGTCGGTTGGCGGCTCCATCTCGTTGCCCGATACGCTGCACAACACAACCGCCTCCCGAACCGGCTCCGTCATTGTTCAGCCGCAAGTTACCGACAAAAAGATCCACTTCATCAAAGCTTTGCGAACGGCCTCATTGGCCGACGGAGTGAAGATGAGTCTTAGAGACGCCAAAGACCTTGCGGAAGCGTGCATAGCAGGTGAGGAAAAAGTGCTGTACTCGGGACCTATCGACAAAGCTCGCGCAGTGGCAGACGCCCTCCGAGAAGAAGGCTGGATGTGCGTCGTGGAGTCAAAATGAGCAACCTGAACGCAAAAGCTCCCTTCTCTGCCTGGGGCTATGGCGAACGCCACCGATGTGATTTCTGCGGGAAGTTCCAAAGCCTCCCCGGAAGCCGTATCTCCCCTCAACACAAGTTCGACTGCTCTTGGGCGATCAAAGAGCGCATCAAAAAAGAGGCCGCGGCTCGCAAGCTCCTTGGTCTCTCTGCCCAAGATGTCAAAGAAGCCCTCACAAGGAAAACAACCCAAAATGTCTGATCCAAAATGGACCTGGAAAGTAGAACTTCACCCCAATGAGCGTGCCAAAAAGATGATCGCTTCGTTGCCAGCGTTTGAGATCGCTCGGTCAACAGCCGACGGTACGTCCGATCTGGACACCGAAGAGGAAGTCCGAGCCGGACTGCCCGGCCACTTCGGTGAAGAGTTCGTCCAAATCCTGTGGGTCGCCCCTTTCGGTGAGGAGCCGGAAGACGACTGGGATGACGAAGACGAAGACAGCGACGAAGAGGAGTAACCCAATGGTCGAATCCTCCAGAGTCCGTGACTGGCTGAGATCCAGCGTCACGGCCCGACAGAAGCTCAACGTCTCCAAACCCGAAGGGTGGGAATACGGCTGCATGGAGGAGTACGTGGACACCAAAGGCGTGGGGTTCACGAGTCAAAAACTGACACACGAAGAGACGGACATCGTGTTCCGGGCTGTTGATGATGCCCGGATGCGGTTCCAGATCAAGCAGTGCTTCTACAACGCTCAGATGCTCGTCCTGAGCGACCGCAACAACAAGCTCATCTACCATGAGGGCTATGCCTTCGGTCGGTGCCTCATCGCAGTGCAACACGGGTGGGCCACTATCAACGGCAAAGTCATCGACCTGACTTGGCGCCTGGATCAGCCCGTTCGTAAAACCGGCCGTCTCAAAGACCGCGTGGTCGGTGTGTACCCCGAAGGCTTCGAATACGTCGGCGTCCCCTTCCCCGACAGAGACGCGATTCGCAACAAAATGCTGGATCGCGGTTGGGCAGGATCGTTGATTGACGATTGGGAAAACGGCTGGCCTTTAGTCCGGGGCAATTTGGAGTAAAAGAGTCATGGCGAAGAAGCAACGCTTGTACGTGCCCAACATCGGAGATGAACTCACCCTGGCTGCTGCTTGGGCGTTCACCCTCCATCCAGAAACCCGGAACAACACTTTCTGGAAGCGGGCAGGGCTCCCCTCCTTCCGCACCCGATGGAACCAAGTCGTTGGTGACGAAAAACACCCGATCTGCACCATCGTCGAAGGGCCCAACAAAACGATCTTCCTTCAAGACCAGAAGGGCAATCAGTTCAGCCCCGAAGTCACGTTGCCCAAAGGGACTGTGCTCAAGTGCGCCCGCGTCTACATCCGCAACGGGGGCCAGGACATGAAGGACTTTGCGTCTCTCACTTGGTCCGTTGTGAGCTGTCCCGACAAGAAACTCAAAGGTCGCTTTTGGGCGAAGCTGGCCGACTGCAACACGATGGAGATCCTCACCCCATGAGCAAACCTCTCTTCACTGAAAAAGAACTGAAAGCCCAAGCGAAGAAGCAAGCAGCTCTTGAGAAGCGCCATGAGGATCGACAAAAGCCCGGCTACAACTTCAACGCCTACTGGGCTGAGAAACAGGCGCTCACGGACGCGTGGCAAATCAAGACCATCCGTCGTGCTCAAGCTCGCCCTGACGAGTTCATCAATGCCTTGCTGATCCTCGTGGGAGAGCGAGGGGCGATGTACATCCCCTTTGAGAGCGCTTTTGAGGGTAGCGACTCCAAAGAGATCACAGCGAAGGTGTTGAAGAACGACACGGCGGAGAACCGACGTGCCCTCTACACACTCCTGCGGGCTCTCACAGAGATTCCGAAGTCTTGGGCCATGTCTGCGTACATCCGCTTCTTACGGGGCACAGGGAAGCAAGCAAAGGCCAAATACCATGGGGCCGGCATGTTCAGCACGGACTACGGGTGGAAAGGCACCGAAGTTCAGGCCATCGCCAACATCCTGGCGGGCACCCACTACGCCACAGGCTACTCCACCACGCTCATGTCTTACGCTGATGTGGATCAGGAGATCCGCGACGAAGACCCCGACTTTGAAGTTGTTGACTACGACACCACGTTCAAAGCCACCCGAGCGGAACGGGACATCGAATTCCTCAACGCGCTTTGTGAGAACTTGGAGGCCCGCGGTCTGGCTCCGGTGCCGCGCCCCACTCGCAAAGTCACGAAAAAACAACGCAAACCCAAAGTGTTCAAGAGCGGGGACCGGGTTCGGACACCGACGGTACGCGATCTACCCCTGCCGGCTCATGTTCGCATCCCCATCATGCGGAGAGACAAGACGGACAAGACGGACACTTGGGTGGAAGCCCACATCGAGTTCGTTGTACTCAAGCTCTATCAAGGCGGCTTCGACTACGCTCGTGTCGGAGGCGGAACCGCCTACCGACATCCCCGTGGCTACCACCTTATGAGCGAAAGAGTTTGGCTCCACGGTGCGACCTACCTTGGTCCGTGGACCGGCAAAATCGAGAAACAGGCGTTGGAGTACAAGTTCTGGATTAGACAAAGGGACAAAAAATGAAACTCACAAGCGAAAACGTCAAAGCGGTCCTCTCCGACTGTTTCTACACCGACGACGAAGTGGCCGAAGGTGCTGTCGAAAACAGCCTGGTCATCGAAAGCCTCACCATGAAAATCGGACTGCACCCGGGTCGCGTGGATCAACACCGCGAAGAGATCAAGTCGATGTTGGAAGACGTGCGTGAAAAGTTCTTCCTGAACTCGGGCGGGGGCGGCAGCTTTTTGGAGTTGTGCGAAACCAAAGATGGCGTCCAGTGGGGGGAGCATCGAGACATGGAGTGCTTGTGTGTCCTTGCCATCGCCGCCTCTTTGGGCCAGTGGTGCGCACCCCAAGAAATGTGGATGCTGCTCCCTGGCGGTATGCCCTACATCGTTTTTGACTTAGCCGCGTAACTTTTTCGAAGAGAGGTACTTGACAGCCGATACGACCATCACTATCGTTCCCGAGATGCAAATCAAGCATTGACAGTCAGCCCCTTGAGGGCCGCTCCGTCAAAGGGAGCCAGGAAGCGAGCGGAAGCCCGAATAGGGATTCTGCGTCTCCTGCTCCCCCACAAAACTTAAGCGCAGGAAGCTCAGATGGTAGAGCGCCGAGAGTAATGATCTCGGAGGCTGCGGGTTCGACCCCCGTCCAGCGCGCCAAGACACACTACTGCATCATCCGGGGAGACCTCCCTGTCGGTGTTTTTGCTGCGCAGCTCATACACGCTGCTGGCGAAAGTGCTAACGGAGTCGAACCGGGAACCTACGCCGTGGCGTTGGCTGCTCGTGATGAGTCCCATTTGGGATTCCTTGAGGCCAAGCTGCGGCGTTTGTCTATTCCGCATCACAGCGTCAGGGAGCCCGATGCTCCCTGGTTTGGTGCATTAATGGCGATTGGCCTTGAGCCTGTGACTGATCGCGCACTCACCAAGAAGGTCACAAAGGGCCTCAAACTCATCAAATAGGAAACATCATGGAATACAACATCAACCAACTCAACACCGATCTCGCGGAGATCGAAGAACAGATACGCACTGTGAAGTCAGCGCTTCGGTCCACCTGGACGAAGTTCATGGACAGCGAGCAGTACCAACTCATTGATCTCAAGTGGCAAGCCACCCAACGCTACGTCCTTCGGGCCTACGCTCGCGGACGCTTCCACTTGGCAGACCATGACAAATGCAAGGAGATCGCGGAGAAGACCGCGAAGCTGTACCTCGCAAAACCCCGAGAGCCTTCACAACTCTCACAACTGGCAGCGGACGCAGGGATTGGTCCCGTTTCGCACAACGACTTTCAACGGTCCTTGGATCTAGAAACCCTGGGTTTTTAGAGGACCATCAAAACAGAAAGAACATACAAATGGAAAACGCACAGAAAATCACTGAGACCGAAAAAAACATCCGACGCCGCACGGCGAATGAGGAGTTTATCAAGCCTGAGAACTGCTCAGACAAGACCCTGGAGGGGTTATCCCCTTCGGGCAAATACAAGCTGCTGATACGCAGCTACTCCACGGGCGAGGGTTCGTGGAACTACTCTCGTGGGACCGTCACCCGAGTCAGCGATGGCTCTGAAGTTTGCGACATCGTTCGTAACTACTCGTTCACCCACTGCTTTGTCACAAAGAACGGTGTCGAGTACCTGATCACCGGACGGTCGTACACGAGCCAGACCATCGTCAACCTGGAAACGGGTCAGGACATGGAGCCCCAAGACTTCCACTACGAGGGTCATGGTTTTTGTTGGACGGGAGCCGTGTTGTCCCCGGACGGCAACACGTTGCTCGTAGACGGTTGTCACTGGGCTGCCCCCTACGAGTTCCGGTTCTACGACTTCACCGATCCAGAGAACAAAGGCTGGGCTGCGTTGCCCGTGACCGAGTTGGCTGAATGGGAGAAGCACAAAGACGACTTGTACGACGAAGACGGCGAATACCGAGGAGAGTGGACCGGGCTGCAAGCTGACTGCAACGAACCTGAGTTCAACGATGACGGCACCATCACGGTGTACGAGACCGCCGCGGTCTACACCCCCACGGGGGAACGGGAGTACGAAATCTCAAGCGAGCGGACGGAGGCTTTGGGCGAAGCCTACGACGATGAGAGCAACTGGGACCGGACAGTTGATGTGAAGCTCACCTTGGAGCGACGCGGTGACATCCTGGTTGTCTTGGACACCTGGAAGTCTGAATGGCAGGAGAAAAGGGAGGCCAAGAACCAAGCGTACCGGGACAAGCAGGCTGCTGACTTCAAGCATTGGAAGGAAACAGACGAGTTTCTCAAAGTGGTTCGGGCGACTTTGGAAAAAGATCCAGACCTGAAACCGTTGGGGGAGAAAATCGGGATGTGTGGATCTTCCGGGAACGCTCGCAAAGAGGGTGAAAAGAACATGTGGTTCTTCAACCCGTACATCGAGAGCCAGTTGCTCGTGCCGACGTACAGGTACGAAGACGATGACCACGACTACGATGCCGTGAGGGCAAAGCTGAAATGGGGAACCATTGATGGGGACAGCGTGTTTGCTGAACTCATCAACTGCTCCCTTGAGAACGGCACGCAGAGCAGCAAGCAGGAGTTCCCCAAAACGCCGGAGGGTTTGGCTCAAGCTCTCGACGCCATCCGAGGCCACCTGAAATGAGCGAGTTTATGACCGAAGAAGAAAAGTTCAAAATTGCTCTCGGATTAGCGCCCGGCAAAGTTACGGAGATTTCTCCCCCCTCATTTTATGAGGCCCTAAAAGAACCCGTCATCCCCAAAGCGGACCCTGAGTTGGTGAAGTCTTACGACGGGATGCGTGTGCCAAAGAACGCCCGCGCCATCAAAGAGGCTCTCAACACTCGGATCGTCAAACACATCGACAAGGCGTTTGAGATGAAAAAGCTCTGCACCTGCGACGACCCTTTTTTCGATGACTGTTCCGCCTGTGAAGTGAGGCACGAGTACATGAACGATGCTGGTATCGACATCGTTCGCATGTTCCCCGTGCAGGCGTATGAGAAACCCTGGGAGATCGTGCGTAACTGGCTCGTGTACTGTTTGGAGAAGGAACTCGACAATGACTGATCAACAGAACGACATGGACCACGTGTTTGCTGCGATGGAAAACATGACGGTGGAAGAGATCCGACGTATGAAAATCAAGTCACTCACCGACGAAGAAAAGGCAGCTAAAGCTGAAGCAAGTCGGGTTGCTTACGAAGCAAGGCAGGATGATTACATGGTCAAGCATTTGGCTAGTTTGAATGCAAAGGCCGCTGAAGCTGGGTCCGAATTAGACCGCATCACACGTCTTAGATCAGAATTTCCCGATCTAAGGGTGGAGACCGACCGTTGGGGCAATACTCGCTACAAGGCCAAATCCGCCAACAGCCGGGTCACTGATGTCGAAATTCGTCGAACCTGTGGTTGTTGCCACGACCCCGGCATCTTAGCCATGCCCTACATGGAAACCACGCTAGGTCGGGTCTACAGCGACCCTTTTCATACAGAAATAGGCGAAGGACGGGCCTACGACCGTGTTTACGAACACGACGAATGGGAGGAGCGCTACCGGGAGCACAACATCTCCGAAGCGGTCATCCAACAGATGCGGAGCTACATGGACGTGGAACTAGCCCGGGAGCATGACGACGACTAAAACAAAAACCGCCTACCGGAATCCGGCTACCCTCAATCATGGACGAACACGTCCTCCAACGAATCGTCGATTTCGACCGCCATCAACCAAAGTCGATTGGTTGATGCGTTGTAACAGCCGGACATCTTTTTCACCTCCGCCATGAGATCGGATGGTCCGATGATCCCGGTGCATTTTTTGTCGTGGCGTTCGATCAACACGCAGGCATCTGCGATGTGAGCAACATCGATCTTCAGAACTTTCTGGCGCACCCGATCACTCTACCGAACGTGACGGTATCACGGCACTTGAGAGCGTCTGACAAGACCTCTCAGGCTTCTTGCCAGTTTTTGAGGCCCAGTGCCGCCATGTTCTCGCGGAACCGCTCCAGGGCGCCCTCAGCCACATGAAGGGGCTTCAAACGGATGAGCACGAGCGAGTTGACCTGAAGGACCACTCCGGCCTCGTTTTTATAGGTCCCACAGGTGGAGAAATCCATGCGAGTCTCGATCTCTTCCACCACGCCGCCCACGGTGGTGCCTTCGGAGTCTTGTAGGCTCAGCGTTTCGCCCATCCGGGGCAGGTGGTCCGTGACGAACGGTTCGCTGCTGACCGTGCCTCGTTTGACGGGCTCCTCGGTCTTCCACTCCGGGTCCACCATGAGTTCCCATAGCTCACAACAGATGACGGCTTCTTGGTTCTTCATGTCTGTTCCTTGTACGCGCTACAGGTTGGCTTTGCGGAACTTCTCAGCTTCCGAAACCACAACCCGAAGACGAGCCTGCTCGATGTCACTCAAAACATCGGTGTGGGACATCGTATCTTGAAACACCCAGTTCCCGTTCTTGTGGAACGTAACCATGTACCAAACCGAAGACACGTTGATTCGGATGGTCCGACGGTCCCCATAATCCTGCACGCCATCAGACGAAGCCGTCATGTGCATACGACACAGTTTCAAAACAGCGGCTTTGAAACTACTGGCCCGGTGCATGGAGGGGTACACCTTGCGGTCGTGGACAGCTATCTTCCACCCATCCTCAAGGCTCTTGATGGTTCCACGAGGCTCCCCGTTACGGGAGATCTCGTAAGTCTTGTTGGCGATCCGCTTGGCTTCCAAACGGATCGGGTGAAAATTGATGTTGTCGATACGCATCAGCAGTCGTCATCCTTTTCCCACAGTACGCACTGGCCATCGGCGTCTTCAAACTGTTTGCGGGCTTCGTCACAAACGCGCCCTTGTCCCGCTTTGCATCGCCATCCGTTTTTCTGGACGACGTGTCCAAACGAATTACGTTCTTTCCAGGTTTGGTGGAAAGCCAGTTTGCACATGTCCCCACATGGGGTTGTGTTGGGCGCTTTGCGGATCTCACCGGGCAGTCGGAGTTTGACCAACACTTCGCCATCGCCGTCCACGATTTCGGCCAGGGTCTTTTCTAAATGGCTTTCACGGGACCGGGCAGCCTCCAAAGCGCCCCTAGCTTCCATGAGATCGGTCGAAGCCTTTTCGACTTCTTCCTTGAGTTGCTCGGTTTGCTTCTTGATCTCTTTTTGGATCGTCGAAACAGACCGCTCTGCCAAAGCCAGACGCCTTTGAACCCCCTCTCCTACGGGAGCCCCAGGCAGGGCCAATTGACCCCTGATGTTGCCCTCCATGTCGAGCACATCCACGAGCGTCTCTTTGAGACTCTCACTTTCACGCTTCTCGGCTTCCAGGGCTTTCGTGAGAGCGTGGTTCCTTTTGAACGTGAACCCAGAGACCCCCAAAGAGCCCAAAGCAATTAGCAGTGCAACCCAGCCCATTGTCTAATCCCAGTGGTGGACCATCGAGTCGATCTCTTTGTAAAGGGCGGCTTTTTGTTCGTGAAGCTCATTGATGGCCGACACCATGTCTTCGCCCGAAGGCAGGTGATACTCGACCAGCCTGCCGGTGCGTGCTTTGGACCGGGCATCCTTCCAACCCAAAGCAGTGGCGACATCCGCGATGGCTTCCATCAAAGTGGTTTTGTCGTTGGCTTGGCCCTCCGCGAGTTCGGCCTGTTTGTCTGAAACCACCTGGGCTTTGGAGTCGTGGACCAACCATGCGAGTTTGATGACATCCTCACGGGAGGAGCGGGACTTGGCCACAAAGATCGTGTAGCCGGGCCCAGATGCCTGCCACTCCATGCCCTCCATGTCGATGAGCTGCCATCCCTCCGGCAGTTCTTTGTGATTGGCAGCAAAGGTGCCGATGCCGTTTCCGTAAGTCTCTCGGACATCCCCATACCGTTTGGTGCGGAGGGCGTTGACTTCGCCTTCAAGCTGTTTGATGCGCCTCAGCATCGTTGCCAGTGGATCTGTGTCAGTCGCCATTTTCGTTCCTCATGTCTTCATCAGAGTTCGTCTTCAGTCGGCTCTCGGAAGTTGTCGGTGTGGAAGCCCCAGGAGAGTTGGTTCTTCTTGTCCACCACGACACAGTGTCCGGGCATGTTCTGAATCTCGTTGAGAACCAGCACCGTATCTCCGTCATTCCAGGGATAGCCTTCGTGGTTTTTGAACCCTTCAGGGAGTTGGACGATCATCACCCGTGGGTACGGCATCCGGGGCAGAAGAGGCTGTACGCTTGGAGCATCGCAACACGGATCCATCCCGGGCCGCTGGTGCGGTAAAACCGTGTGAAAACAGTTCGTGCAAATGTACCCGACGATTTCAGGCATCAGCGAGTCTCCTTGTAGACTTCCCGTTTGACACGTTTGGCTTCGGCCAACGCCTCTTCGTAGAGAGGGTAGTCGTCAGGATGTCCGCTCCCGGCCCAGTTCAGGTCCGACTGGGCCATCTCAACTTGCTGCTTGGCAACTAGACGGCGCAGGGCCTTTTCGTCCATCTTGAGAACTTTGAAAGTGTCGATCATTTGGGTGCTCCGCAACTTGCCAAGGTTTATACGCAAAAACCCGATCAAACGAACGACTGGAAAACAGTTACGACGCCATCGTTGATGGTCTCCATGGTTCTGGTCTTCATCTCCAACCAGTCCCTACGCATGTGACGACGACGAATCGGGCCTCCGTTGTACAGGCAAAAGTAGTGCACCTCGTGGTTTGTGTGTCTTTTGAACCGCTGGAACAAGACTTTAGTGTGCCAGTCGTGCCGAGTTTTGGCGGACCATTCTTTCGGCAGGTCTGACATCTATCGATCCGTTTTAGGGAACGGGAAAGGTTCCTCGTTGATGTGCTCGTACATGGGGGCCATCGACATGCTCATCACGGGATCGAGAATAGGCGTGATGCGAAGCAAGGTGTAGGCCGCGATCTCGTAGGCGTCTCGCTGTCCAAAAAGGTCGTGTCCTTGATCCAAAACCGAAGACATGAAACGTGTGCGGAAGTTTAGGCTACTCATCTATCTCGTCGTCGTAATCTCTCTTGGAAAAATGGGGCAGGTGTTCGACGTTACCCCTCCCAGTCTTCCCATTGATCGTTGATATGTCCGAAGGCTTCCCACTTGGCGGGCCACCACGAGGTCGTGCGCAAGTTCGCCATGTGTTCATCCACATGTTCCGTCACCTCCCAGTCAGCGATCTTCCAGTGGATCTTATTTTGAAGGCTCTGTGCCTTTTCACGCACCACGGCTCCGATTTTGAGTTTGGGCAAACGTGGCGGGGGTTCTGGGATACCCAAGGCCCAGCCCCAGAATTTGTGGATCAGCCTAAACATTGACGTTCTCCAAGATGGTGAGGTTGATCCCTGGGGGAGACACCGCCCGAGTCACAGGGAACCACACAGCCATCTCGACCCACCCAAACACTTCATTCCAACACGGCCACTGTTTGACATCCTCTTCAGCCCTACGAGCTGTCAAGTGACGGATATGTCGTACTTGGGTGTGGAAGTCAGTCATTCCAGCGAACCTCCAGCTCATCCAAATACGCAACCCGTACTTGGCGAAGTGCAAAAACCACCGGGTCCATCTTCATTTGTACGCACCAACGACGAACCATGAATGTGACGCGGGCCTCGACACGCCAACGGAGCGTGCTGGCGAGCCCGTGAACATGGTCCTCAACCTTTTCTTCGCCCCCTCTAAACATTCCAGAGTTCTTCCATCACGTCCCTGCGGGGCCAGCCTCGTTGGTTGCCACCAAGCTGAGTCCGCATCTCTCGCAGCGCAAACCAGACCCGCTCCATCCTTATCTTTACGCGCCAGACCCGGATTGCGAATGCAACCTCGCGGTCTATGCGGTGACGGGCGTCCATGTAGGGCGTGGCGACGTGATCCCGAACCGAGTACACGTCCCACGGGAGGTCTACTCTAGGCATCGTCTTCGTCCTCTTCGCTCCATCGCTTCTCAGACCAACCCTCGCCGTTGATGAGATCCATGAAGCGGTTGACGATGGGGTCGTGTGAGCCCACAAGATGCTGATCAATCTCATCGCTCATCTCAACGATGTCCTCCTGGCCCCTGATGTTGATGTGGGGGAACTTGCAACCGATGGAGAGGCCCCCGGTGGAGGGCCAGCCAATCCTGTTCCAGATCAGTTGTTCTTTTGCCATCTTGGTCGGATTTTAAGCGTTGACGGTTTCCCAGATACGGTCCCAAGACCCGTATCCTTCGATAGCCGGCGCCGTTCCTACGGCTTCACCAACAGGTTCCGCCAAAGACCACATGGCGGTGGCCAGATTCTCAGAAGAGTGGAAGCCAGAAGAGGGGTAGCCAGAAGAGGAGTAGCCATACGAACCGCCGTCTGAAAGAGGCCAACCAATCCTATGCCAAATCTTCATCATTGATCGCCTCAAAAATGTTCTCCCAAGCCTGTCCGGTGACGCCTTCGAAACCGATTGGCATTGAGACGGAACGGTAGACCAAATTCCAGTCGTAAGCCGTCATCATTTTTCGACTGGCGGCCTCCACTCGATCCAGCACGTCCCAAACCGATCGGCACATGAAGTTGTTAATCATTGATGGCCTCCAACGCCTGGTCTCGGAACGTAAGCACCATCCCGTCCCACAATACTTCGGGGACTTGGCTTACGGCATCACGGATGATTTCGGCCAGGACGGTGCGGCCGATACTCCCGGTGGTGCTCGTGTCCACCCAACCACTAGCTGCGTAAAAACGATTGTACAGAAGCTCGCCTCCCATGCGGAGCCACTGATCATTGCCCAAAGAGACAGCTAACCTAGACATTGATCTCCACCATCGTCCGTTCGTTTCCCGTCACAGCGAACCATCTCCATGGCATGTTCCACCCGCTCTGCCCTCGCATACACAGCAGTTGGTTCCTCACGGGCCCTTTGACCACCGCGTAAAGCGCCAGATAAAGGTCCAAATCCTCTTTCTCCGACACGGCCCGGAAGGCTTTGCGTTTGCTGCCGTTGAATGGCTGCTCGATCCTCTCGTGGAGCATTTTGTTCTTAAGCATTGATGGCCTCCACGACGAGAGAGGTGGGGTTCACTTGCCGCCCCCACACCCGCCATCGCACGCTCGCTATCCGTGTCTGAACCGTGGCACCGACCACAGGCTTCATCCTTGCAACGAACGGGGCGATGACGCTCTCGACAAGTGTGTAGGTCATCGCGCTCATGGGTTAGTCTCCCTACTCACCGAACGTAATCCCTTTGGCTCGCAGCCAGTCTTCCAGAGTCCCGTCGTTGATCTTCAAGAACGTGTCGTCTTGCGTGCTGGTGTACACGTCGTACATGGTCGAGAACTCCCCGAAGCGGACTTTTCTGCTCACATCTTGATGGACGTGAGTGGGAACGTGACGAGCCATGATTTCCTTTGGATCGAACTGGTCGTAGACCCTCATCCACAACCCCGGGAAACGTGGGTTCGGGTACTTATCCATTGACGACCTGCGCCATCCGCATACGAAAACCGAAATCCCGTATGCCCAACAGCGGCCTCTCAACCCTCTCCAAGATCCGCTGGTAAATGAAACCTTCGTGGATGTGATCACCAACGATGTCGGAGACAGCTTCATCCATTTCGATGTGCCAGTTTTCAACGTGCCAAGTGACGTGCTCAACGCCCTCTTCCACGTTGACCCATGTCGGGCTAAACATTAGCTTCCTCCAACGTGCGCCAGTTGAGCAAAACAACCCCCGTGGTGTAGTTGGGACAAGTCATGGCCATCAACACCTCCAGGGCGCTCCTGGTCAACCTGTAGCTGCCCCAGCCCTCAACCCCGTCGGCGCTTAGGGAGTCGCGGAAAACCGTGGTTTGGACACAAAGAGTGTCCTGACGTGCTGCAAGTAAAGTGCGTCTAGCCATTGATGTGCTCCTCCCAGATCCACAGGGTGTTGAGGCAGGCTCTCCTGGTCACGAGGTTGACCTCAGAGCAATAGCGAGGCTGCCGTGCCTGCATCGCCCAACCCCATGCGTAAATGCGCCACCAGACGCAAGCCTCGCATCCCTCGGGGATGGGGTAGCTCCGTTTTCCGAAAAAGATCATCGGTCCACCTCCCACAGTATTTCACCATAGAGAGACTTGAGACTTCGCCTGTTCCGTTGCCCGGAAAGCGCACCTCGGATCTTGTCGATCTCACGTTGACGGAAACGATGGCAGTCGGCGGTCATTAGAAGCTTGGTGCTTTTGTTGAACTTCAATCGAATGCCTAAAATCTTCAGACCGGGATCGTCCCGAAACTCATCTGCCATCATCGGTTGACCTCTTCGATGACGAAAGGCAGAACCCGCTCTCGGAGCCGTAGCCGGATGGGGCGCCAAAGGTCTCGCCACACGTAGAAATCCACATGTAGATACGCTTCACTGCCCACGTCCACTCGGATGCGGACATCAACACTATCTTGTGTATCCCGAAGCATCGCTCACTTAGACAAAAAAAGGGTCTGGGGGACCGCTACAGCACCCCAGACCCCTGACCACAACACACGAACTCTAGGTTTGAATCTGCGGCTGGTACTCCTCGGGGGTCAACCCGAAGGTCGAAGCAACAGCTTCGTGGGCCGTCTTGACCGAAGGATCAACACGGAGCCAGTAGATCTTCTCATCGGCTGCGTTCTTCACCCGAACAACACCGAAGTTGAACGTCGAATCGTCAGCGTCGTTGACGAGGTACAGGTCCCCGTAGTCGTCGCTTTGAATCGGGTCGCCCTGGATGTACTTCTCCGGGTACGAAGCGATGGTCACGCGACGGATCTCCGCGTTGTCGATCTTGTCGATCTTCTCACGGGTCAGGGTGTCTCGCTCTTTGACGATCCACTCCTGCTCCTTCGGCAGCACCAACCCATGAAGGGCGTAGATCTTGTTGTAGATGACCGGACCCTCCGTGCTGTGAAGGTTCCCTTCATTGTCCAACTCAGGAGCGACACGCGGGCTCAGGATCACAGTCTTCGACTCTGCGATGTAGAAGCCCCAGCCAGACCCACGAACCAGAGGCTCGTAGAGCTTGACCTCGGACAAGTCGATGCCGGTGCCTTCATAACAAAGGCAGTCAGCAAGCCAGTCCGCGTTGTGCTGACAAAGGAACGCCTCTTCGTAGTTCACCGTGGGGAAGGGCTCGCTCTTGGCCTTGGCGGCCTCCAGCTTCTCTTCGATCCACTCATCAGGGATGTCCCCGTTGTGGAACTCCGTCAGGGCAACTTTGCCCTTAGCGAGACGTGCTGCTCGCCCGGCCATGATGGCGGACGAAGCCCAGGTCACGCAATCGACCTCAAACTCCAAGAACTTGAAGAACTTGAGTACGTCGTCGAGAGCCACGCGGGGGCCTTCGGTCAGTCCGACCTCGATCCATTCGCGTGCCATCTCCCCAGATACGATCTTTTCGTACAAAGGGAGTTGCTTGATGTCAGTGATTTTGGGCTGTGTTTCGGTCATGTCGGTTTTCTTTGTGGCGGTGTGTGGAAGTGCTTGTGGTCAGCAGGCTCTAGTCCTGAACGCGAACCCAGCCCTCGGGGCTGAACTCCTGCTGCTGGATGATCTTGTAGTGGCCCGGGGCCAGTGCGATGGCGGGGTGCTCCTCGTGACGAAGCAAGGTGTCGCGGTCCACGACCAGACGACGGAAGTCTCCGCCATCATCCTCGTAGAGCCGAGCCGCCGGTCCCTTGACCGCCTGGTCGAACTCCATGCCAGCGAGAAGGCTGTTGGCCCAATCGCGGAGGTTCATGTCCACGTCTTGGGGGTGGTAGTCGGGCAGATCCTTGTTCGGGTTGTAAGACTCCGGCTGGGCGACGACGGTGTGGTGATGGCCAGTGACCTCACCCCAGGCCAGAACGGGCCCCATCTTCTCCATCGGAATCTCTTTCCCAAGCTGGTCCACCTTTTCGGTGGAAACGATCAGGACATCTCCTTGACGATACATTTGTGTGCTCATGGTGTTGCTCTCTTTGTACGCGAAAACGGTTGGTTGCAAAACATTCCCGTAAAACGGGGGTTATGAAGCTCTAAAAGGCTAAACGCTGGGATCAGCGTCTTTCACCCTACCCGACTTTTCGGGCTTCTCAGACAAAATCACAGCTATTTCCGTAGCCACTGCCACGGTGTAAGCGTCCAGAAGGGCGCTGAACTCCCTGTGGGTGAGGTTGGTCATCGTGTCGTAAAGACAAATCTGACGTGACTGGCACAGTTCGTCGAACGACTGCCGGATGCCTCCTGCGATCTTTTCCCCGGTCATGCCAATCCCTCCAACGCCTGACGCATGATGCCTTCGCCTTCGTTTTCACCGAAAAGGGCATCTGCGTAACGACGGGCACGGTTCACTTCGTGCAAAGCGAACACGAAACCGTTGATGGCGAGTTTCTGACAGCCCTCCAGGTCCACGTAAGTCAAAACGACTGCCGTGCCTGCGTAAATCTCGGTGGAGACTTCGATCTCAACACTACGTGGGTCCTTGCAATCCGGGGCATCGCAACCTTCGTTTTGGCACCCGCCAGTTTGGAAAGGCTCGGGTGGGTTCGACCACTGTTTGAGAACCTGGGACATCTTCCCCTCTTATACGCAGATTCGGGTAGAGTTGAATCACCGATGTCCAAACCGTTCTGGACCCAGGCAGAGCTACAAGCCTACGTGGATTGCGCCTACGAGATGCAACTGCGCGATGATCCTCATGTGCCGGCCGAAGACAAAGAGCTGCTGCTCATAGCTTTGGCCCACGCAGCTTTCGCTCTTTCGTGCAATTGGCCCAAACTACGGGATCGGGCGGCTCTGCTGACGGTGCCTGAAGATTTGCCGATGCCGATCCGACTCGTCACCGATTGATCATTCTCAAAATCCTCTTCGGGAGCCGGTCAACGTCGGGATCGTTAACCACACGGGAACCGATTAGGGGGCGAAATCTCCACAGAGGGACGCCCCGCCAGTGTTTGCGTTTCAGGTCTTTGAGTTCATTGGACACCTGGAACTCCATGTGGTCCATCCACATAAACGAAGTCCAGTGCCATGACCAGCGGGGTTTAACCATGGACACCCTCAAACCTGCACGTCGTTGATGTGACCAAAGCCGAACCGTTTGATCCACTGCAAAGGACGGATGACGGCTTGCCACGTTGCCCCGCCTGCGTTGTGATGCAGGGGCTGCGTGTTCAGGGCAAGTGGCTCCGTGTTCAGGGCATCAGACACTCGGTTTAGGCAACGGGTCTTCGTCATCCACCGGATCCTGTCGGAAGGGTTATCCATTGATCTGGTCCCAAGCAGCACCGGGGCCGGTCAGGACGTTCCGAACTTTGCTGTCGGTCGCATCGTGAGTGATCATCCCGCTGTTTTCCCAAACATCACCCGTGATTTCGGGAACCATCTGGTTGTACGCCTGCCGATGCACATGTCGCCAAGGATCCCACAGCGTCATAGGGTTCTTTTTGCGACGGTCTGAAGGAGGGCTAAGCATTGACCCGTTCCTCCCATGCAGCGGTCATCGGATCAAGCCCTCCGAGCCGCAAGAGACTACCGCCGCGGTAACACGGCCACTCCCGCCACCGGCTTCGTATGGGCCACGAGCAATGGTCCACCGCCAGATCCGATAGCGGACCTCGTAAAGAAAAAGGAAGCTGCCGACGCTGTGGCCGAACACGCTCTGAGAAACTGGAAAACAAAGAGTTCATGCGTTGATCCCTCTCTTGAGTGCGTCGTAGTCAGTCATTGATGACATCCATTGCTTCAACACGAAGTAACCAAAAATAAACGCTGAGCCTAAGCCGGGGCTCCCCGATCATCGGCATAACCCCAAGGTTCAGCTTTTGGACGATACGGTCGTAGAGACGGAGATACTCAGGCATCGATCTCCAAACGAAGACGGTCGTGCATGTTCTTGTCGCGCTGCTGTGCCGTTGTCATGGTGATACGGAGGGTGATGTGCGTGAGAACGAACCACCCGAGGTCCACGCCCACGCTACCTAAAGCAGCCCGGTACGAACGCTGGTGGATGTTGTTGACCTCAGTCTTCATTCCATCCCTCCATCATCCGCCAGCCCAACTCGTCGGAGTATGCTCGGTAGAGGGGGTGGTACACAGCCTCAAAACACGGTGAAAACGTAGCCCGTGCGGCGCCGGGGTCCAAGTCCTGTTGAGATCGCACGGTCCAAAACATGCGTTGCATCTTCTTGATGAGGCGATCACGCATCAGGTTTTGCCATTCGGACGTTTGCGCTCTTGAGCATTTTCCGAAGATCTTTGGCGGTGTTGCACTGGCCTTTGATCTCCCAGCTCTGACCTTCATAGTACATGGCCACCTCAAAAGTCCCACCCTTCACCCGGACAACGCAATCCGCCTGTTTGCTGTGACAGGCATCGAACATCACCACCGCGTCCTTGAACGTGATGTTGGTGTTGGCGATGACATCGCCCTCTTCCTCCCGCGTTTGCAAACAACCGTACAGGGTCTTCCAGGTGGGGAACTTCTTTTCAAGGAAAGGATGCACATCGTCGTCCCATCCGTCCCCGTCCATGGCAGCACGCAGTTCAACGAAAGTGTCCCATCGAGACTGGTCGAACCAAAACAGCAACGGGCTTTCAACCATCAACTCGGCAACCTGCTCCAACAGCTTGGTCATACGGTTGCGGCGGTCTTCGACCTCTTTGACCTCTTTGACGGCTTCATCACGAAGCTGGGTCAGGGATTTCTTTTTGGTATCAACGCCCATACGCTCTCGTTCTCGTTCTTTTACGCCAAAACAGAGTAGAAGGAACAACCTGCCTGTGTAGGAGACAAGATGGAAAACCTCCAAATCGTCGTTTCGGTGATGAAGACCACCTCAGAGGCGTCCCGCAAGGCATTTGAGGTCAAAGTGGGGCTCAACACGGTGGGCACGGTTTACCTGATCCCGTCAGGGTGGCCCTACGAGGATATGCCGGAGCACCACGACCGCTGGGTCTTTGAAGGTGACATCTGTTCGCTCGACGAAGAGTTGAGCACATCCTACGACTCCCGCATGGAGGCTGTGTACGCTCTCCTGAGCGCCACGGAGAAGTCAGCATGACCCCTTCACAACGCAAATGCTACGAAGAGTGGTCCTACAAGATCCCTTTCGGCATCAAACAGGATCCGGTCACGCTCATCGAGACCATCGACTACATCAAGTGCTTGCGGGACCTTGCTGACGAAGAGGATTCCAGCAACGACTACGATCCCCACGGTTACACGGAAGCTGGCGTTGCTGTCTTCCGGGCTAAGGCCGACGAAGTAGAGGCTGACATGGAAAAAAGGCTTGGTTGGAGATGACTATTTTCGTTTTATTTGGACAACGCAAAGAAGACTACCCGGGGCAGTTCGCTCCTGAAGCTCTGGAAGTGATCTCCTGCTACGGGCACGAAGAGAACCCTGAGTTCTTGGAAGAGAAACTGGCCGAGTACACCAAAACCGAAGAGAAGGAAAAAGCGGAACTCGCGCGCCTCAAAGCTAAGTTCCCTGACGGCTAGGTGTTCACTTCAGCCCAGACCAGTTTGGGCACCATGCCGTCGGTCATCCTCCACACACCGAGACGGACGCTCCAACGAAACTGACAGCCCAGGAGGCTGGTGTACCAAGGCTCGTTCTCCATGATGTCGAGCACGTCATGGATGGCCCGATCTTCGTAGGCGTATTCGACGATGCTTTTGATGGGAGCTTTAGGCATTTATGGCCTCTTCGAAAACGTGTTCGACGATTCGGGAACCCACTCGGACAGGGACCACATCCCACACAAGGTCGGCACACAGTCCTTGGCATCGCGCCCAAAGGTCGTCGTATCGGGGGTTGGCGAGTTGCGCCCACACCCGGTCTCGGATCGTCCTGTGCCGATGGGACTTAGGTTCCCAGAACTCAGGCATTGGTGACCTCTTCGGCTCGTGCTCTCAGCGCACGATGGGCATCATGGAACCGACTGACCCTGTGTTTCAGGTTCGTGTGATACACGTCCAACCGTGGTGGTCGGGCGACTTCCTGGTTGAGCCGCTTTGCCACTTTCATCAAAAGCTCGTGCGAACGCCTGAACTTCAGAGGCACGGTTTCGATCACGATCTCAACCATTGATGTGCCCCATGACGCCGCTGTCCTCGATCCCACGGCCAAGTCGGTTTATCACGGCCTTCACCGGCACCTGACTCAACTCTCTCGCTTCCCTCCTCACGGGCACATCCACCGGGGTCGCCACCGGGGCGAAAAGCTTGTACCTCTGATGTTCGATGAAAGCCATTCGTCCCCCAGTGAAGAACATGCCGCCACCAAGCAGCGTGACTCTGAATCTCCACCAACGGGCAGGAGGGACGAAGATTCTGCCGGGGAAATCAACCATCGTTCGCCTCCACAAACACCGCGATTCTCAAAAAAGTGGTCGTCGGGATTGTCTCCGCAACTCGGTGCCGGACATGAAAAGGGACGCGTCGAAACCCAAGCTCGTCACTTCCGAAGTGAACGGCCAAGAAATCCAAAACCCGCCGTTGGATGGGTTTACGCATTGATGCGCCTCATCAGGTTGCCATCCTCCACTTGTTGCAAAACACGAACGGTCCCCAGCCATGTGTCTCGCCACGTCGGGACGGCGATTTTGCTTACCTGCCGGATTTTCTGACGTTGGTGTCCGACCAAGTTCACCTTCCGCTCTCCCAGGAGCGTGTGCATGTGCATCCAAGTGCGAACCCACGACACGCTGTGGAGGGTAAACCCAGAAAGATCAGTCATTGATGTTCTCCATCATACGTCGATCTCGCTCTCCCGTGTTGCGAGCAACTCGACCACGCAACGGACGCGCAAATAAACTCCACTGGACCCCATCCACCGTTCCGGCCACAAAAGGCCGGCGACTTTCCCAACCCCCGTCTCTGAGGTCCATGACCCGGCCCCTGACACCTCTAAGGATGTACTCCGTATTCCAGCGGCTACCCCTCATGCGTTCACGTTTACCCAAAGAGCTTCGTTGACCACCGCTTGCACCCAGCGATCAAAAGGTCGCTCCCGCATCTGGTTCGACATCTCCCCAGGCTGGTTGCCATCTTCAAAGAGATCTTGGATCCGGTACGCGTTACGCTGCCGTAGGATCAAAATTCCCTCTTCAACTGTGAGTCTCATGCGTTGACCCTCTCCAACACATCGTATTCCAGGTCTTCACCAACGTGGACCACCACATCGTACACGGGCATCCACCCTTGGCCGTTCAACATGTCCATCGTTTCGTTGACGAAGAACTCCTCTTCGTCTTCGACGGGGTACATGGGCCACCCCGCAAGCTGACGATTGACACGCTCCTCGATGTACGCGCCTTCTTCTTGGACAGATTTTGTCATGCGTTGATCTCCATCTGGACTCGGGTCCATGATCCAGTCAGGGCGTCACGGAACAGGTCGAGGACGAGTTCGACTTCACCGTAGCTGTGCTCATCGATCAGTCTGATGTAGCCGAAGTGCCACCACAACCGTCGTTTCACGCCATGGACCGCTTTCGCATAAACGTGTTGACCTACGGCCTTTGTTGAAACGGTCACCTAACCCTTGTACTCCAAACTAGGCGTTGATCTCTCGCATGGCGAAACGATTTAAGCCCTCAAGAACTCTCAGTTGGCGCGGTTGGGGCCGGTTGCCCCCGATTCGTCTGATGGCCCGTTTGTACACCCAGTAGTAAACACGGGGCAGCACCCTGGGATCAGAGCGAAGCTGCAACCAACCACTCACTGGTTCCACAGTCTCTCTAAGCGCCCAAGGGGGATCCGTCGAACCACCGGGTTCAACCTCACCATCACCCGGGTCCTTGCCGCGTCATACATTGGTTGAAAGTCCAGGCTTCTGTGGTGATCGAACATAAACCTCCAGTGCTTTATGTTGGTGGTGTCGTACCAGTCTTGGATGGTCATGCGTTCATCTTTCCCCAGATGGCGTAGTAGGTCTCAGCCGGAACCACGACGGCTCGCCAGATCTCCGCGCGCACATGGCCTCTGATTTCCGCGATCGGGCGGTACACGGTTTGACCACGGGGGAGGCAGTCGTAGATCGCACACACCCGCTCGTTGAAGGAACCCTTCATGCGTTGATCCTGTCGAACGCCCTATCCGGTAGATGCAGGAAATCCAATGCGCTGGTGACGGAACGTGTTTCCCGTCTCGTCCCTGCCCACCGTCCCGGCACCGCCCCATAAGCCTGCGCCCACGATTGGCAGAATTTGTGTGCCCGATTGCGAACCGTCGTGTAGATGCGCCTACGGAAGATGGTGTTGATCATGCGTTGATGTACTCCTGAAACCCAGCAATCACAACGCGGCCTTTGAAGACATCCAGTTGGTTGCGACTGAAGCTCCACATCGGGTCTTCGGCAGCCAGGAGCACCACGGGGATTCGTTCCAAAGTCACTTGACGGACGTGGAACCAAATCTCCCCGTCCACGTAGAACTCTGCTCTCATCTTTCGATAGGGCTTTTTCTTCATCGGTTGATCTCCGATAGAACCTGACCAACTGTTTGTCGGACCCCGGTACGAGCGATGATTCCCTGTGCTGCCGTAAATTCTCTGACGGACCCGTTTAGCCCACCCCAAGAACAACGGGTCAGTTTCCAGACTCTCCTGCGTGGGGTGTGCTCGTAGATTTCCCAACGGCTCGTCATCGTCATCGCTCCTTGTCGTTGATCCTGTCTTGCACTTCGACCATCGTTGCCCGGTTGTTGAACACTAACGTGTTGATCCTCAACATCACGTAACTTTCAACCTCGTCTTCAACGTCAGAATCAAACCTGACGATCTGACGGGACACCCCTCCCAGCAACTTTTCGACCATGCCCATGCTCATGCGTTGATGCTCTCCAGGCAGTTCCTCAAAATACCCGTCAAGAAAACATCCGGGGAACCGTCCCCCAGCCACTCAACACATACCCAACCCGTCCATTGCTCCAAAACCTCACCCACCTCTTCGCCCACCTCTTCGGTTTCAACCGGAAGTAGATAAAGCCATTGGCAGAAAACCTCGGACAGAAGTTTGTCGATGCCCATGGGTCCGTAGGCATCCATGTCGCCGTCGTCACTCATACGTTGATCCTTGCCAAAACCGAAGCGCCGCCTTGTGCCTCGATGATTTCCAACCGTTCAGCCACCGGCACCCATGTCTTCTTGTAAAGGGACCAAACCCGGTAGTAGCCCATGCGGCCATCCAACTGATCCAGCTTGTCGGAGACGTGGATCATCGGTTGAACTCCTCTAACATGCGGTACTCAAACCGCCATCGCTTCCACCCAATCACATCCAACACCGGGTGTTTCACGTGCTCCATGATTGCCCACCACACTTTGTTGGATTGGAAATAATCCGCAAACAGAGGTTTGCCAAGAACATGAAACTCTCTCACGTGTTGCTCTCCTCGATGATCCTGTGCATCCAAAGGTCAAGGAACGCCAAACGATCCCACACAAGGTTTCTGGCCTTGTTGTCGAGACAATAGACAAGTCGCCTACCGTCTCGTGAGACGGGTTTTTTTCGGGGTGCCGTGCAAAGCTCCTCCACGGCCCAATAGACATTCAACAGATTCATTTTTCGATCTTCTCCACCGTGACCGTGGTTTGCATGAGCATCCAAGACGCCACTCCCATCCACAAAGCCCCATCCACGATAAGAAGCGTGCTCCACCAATCATCAGAAATGAGCCCCACAAACAACGTGAACGCCGGAGCCGAGAAGACGGTGAGCAGAACCCCGAGGAACCACACCTTCGATGCAAGGGTCTTTTTAGCCATTGATAACCTCCCAAATGTAGTCGTGGCGGTCAACTAGGAGCGGTTCGAAGAAGGTGCCGAGGTCGGCAATGGAAGCATGGAGCGGTTCGACGATGGAAGCATGGACGGCGTTGATGACCGTTTCAAGGTGCCCGGTTCTCCAGAGTTGCTGCTCCAGTTCCTCGCACCCTCTTTTCCCAGGACGGTACACACGGGCAACGATCCGCTTCCGCACTTTGCTTGTGTTGAGCCTACCCATTGATGTGCCCCCAAACGGATTGAGGCCGGTGGTGCCAAGGGATCTGCCGCCACCGACGGGAGTTGGTCTGTAGCTCAGAAACCACCTGCTCTTTGATGGCTACTTCAACATCAACGCCGGGTTGTCGTTTCTCCGCAAACATTCGGAAATTGGTCTGCCAAAGACGTTCATCAAGGATGTCGTAGACGTACTTTCGGACTTGGGAACGGATCATGCGTTGATCCTTTCCTTCATCGTTTTGTCGTACTTCCAGCAACCGTTCCTGGTGTGCCTTTTATGGACGACATCCCCTATGGACCAGTACGTGTGGGACGAAAGCCAGTCCCACACGTCGTAGTGAACCCGGGCCTCCACTTGCTCTCGGAAACGGTCCAGAAGTCTTTGAGTCATGTGTTGATCTCCTGAAGGAGTTGACGTTCCAGTTGTGCTTGGGTCAGCCCTTCAAGTAGGAATTGACGATGAATGTGGAACCCCGCTCGATTGGCCGTTTGGTAGAGAACGTGCGGAGTCGTCTCCTGCCGAATCCGGGTGCAGACACGTTGCCAACCACGAGCGATTTTGCAGAAGGGCAAAGACGCACTCATGTCGACGTAACGCCACCATGCGATCATGTGTTGACCTTATCCCAAACGGCATGGCGGGACTCCCACGCGCCTCTGGATATGGCTCTTACGATAGGGCCCCAGTAAGACGAACTAGGACGACATCGCCAAGGAAAAGTTTGGTGCAGCCGGTTTCGGGCAGTGAAAAAACAGCGGTCGGTGGATCGTTGGATGTTAGACATTGATCCGCCCCATGATGCAGATTTCCATGTCGGGGTCTTCGATGAACCTCCACAGAGCATCTTCGACGGGGGTACCAACCTTGCGAAGCAAACGGCGGCGTTCCCGTTTGACCAGCACCTGTACTTGTCGCCCTTTCCAAGTCCAGTAGCACTGGTCATCAATCGCCTGTTGGGCGTTTGTGGGTGTCATGCGTTGATGCTCTCCCATGTCCGGGTCTTAGAAGTGGGTTGGAACACCGGAGCAGCTCGGGGCCACACCGGGACGATGCGCTCTTGGACGAGGAACCCTGACCAAGACCATTGGGCCGCACGGGCATTGCAAGAGAGGACTTCGCATCGGCGCTCGTGCCACCGTTGTGGCATGTTGCACATGACATCACACATAC
>Ga0307378_10001536_pt1 | contig 37146 bp, 49 predicted proteins | sample UN1MG_FD_202238 | JGI IMG/M metagenome (GOLD analysis project Ga0307378, IMG submission 202238) | Soil microbial communities from Risofladan, Vaasa, Finland - UN-1 | ecosystem: Environmental > Terrestrial > Soil > Coastal area > Acid sulfate soil | place: Finland: Risofladan, Vaasa | collected...
CACGCATCCAAGGGGTTGGGAGCCAGATGATGAGGCCGTTCAAACTGAACCACCCACCACTTGTCACTCATCACTCATGACTCCCGACTATGGACTATCGACCTTGGGCTTTGGAAGGTTCTCATGAATAAAGTGTGTGTCCCCCGAATCCCCAGGTGCAAGACGTTGCACTAAGTGCTAGAATTCCATGTGGAGGTGCCCAGAATGGCCGTACATGTTCCACTGGAGGAGCTCGTAAAAGAGTTGCCAGAAGAGATGAAAGCCCAAGTTTACGATTTCGCAAGCTACCTCTTTGAGAGGCGTCTTCATGAAGAAAACAGAAAGTGGAACGAGTTCTCCTTAGGCGAGGCTGTACGCGGGCTTGAAGAAGAGCCCCTATATACCGAAGCTGACCTTAAGGAACGCTGGCGATGAGACCAGGGAAGCTGGCCCTCCTTCGGTTCCCTCGTGTCGACCTTGAAGAAGGCAAGCTACGCCCAGTCCTTCTGATCGCTCGGGTGGTGCCTGGGGCTTTTCCAGACTGGCTGGTAGCGATGGTTTCAAGTCGGCTAGAGCAAGCAATCCCGGGAGTTGATGAAGTAATAAGGAAAGAAGACGCTGACTTTCCCGCTTCTGGCCTCAAACAGTCGAGCGTAATTAGGATAGGGCGACTAGCCATAGCGAACGCTGAACTTTTTTCTGGGAGCGAGCGGCGAGATCTCTGGTGAGCGCTTGGCAGGTATCCGTCGTCGTATTGCGGATTGGATACTGGAAAAGGAACCTTAGCGCATCTGGAAATGGCTCTTCTCAGTGAGTCCGCCTTGGGACAAGACTGGTTGAAGCCGGAAGAAGATGAAGCATGGCAAGGTCTGTGAAAGGGGATGTAGTCGTGGTCCCGTTTCCTTTTTCGGATCTTTCTCAAGCCAAGCGGCTGAAAGAATCAAGATGACGAATGAAGTGCGGAACATGTATTTTAAGCTCATGCAAGCCAGGAGGTGATAACATGGTACAGCAGATTGTATTTCGGGCGGAATTCTTCAGGGAAGGAGATCTCTATGTCGGTCTTGCTCCCGAGCTCAACGTCTCTAGCTTTGGAGAGACACTGGATGACGCAAAGCGCTCGCTAAAGGAGGCAGTGGAAGCGTTCCTTGAAGAGTGCGAAACCATGGGCACCCTCGAAGAAGTGATCGAAGAGGCTGGTTTTGAAAAGACGGGGACTCAGTGGCTTCCACGGCAACCGGTAGCAGCCGAATTACTGACTACCGGGTAGACTAATGTCGACACAGAGAATCACTCCCATTCATTACCGAAGACTGGTAAAGGTATTTGAGTTGGACCGATTCATGATCAAACGACAGAAGGGTGATCACTTGATCTTGACAAAATCTGGAGTGAAAAGGCCAGTTGTCATCAAGAAGAGCCCGAAAGAGGTCCCAGTGACCCATATTCTGACGAATCTTCAAACGGCAGGGATTACTCGTGATCAATACTTCGAGCTTCTGAAGCAGACGGGATGATTGGATCTGGAAATTGTGGTAAGTTGTGGGTGGTGAGTGGTGGGTAGGAGATGACAGGCGGGATAAGAAGGTTCTAAGTTCGAGGATAGCGGAAGGTGACCCGATGAAGATCGTGAGATGCGAAGACATAGAAGCCTGGGAAACTGCGAAGGAAGTTCTGAGTTCAATGTTCTACGTTCAAGGCTAGGGCGATGACGATTGAGCACTTCGAAGATTTCGAGACCAGGACAGTCAAGAGTCGTCAGTTAGGAGTCGGGAGCCAACGACCGGAAAGATTAGAGTCGTCAGTCAGGAGTCGGGAGTCGAAACCTCAAAGGGCAAGAGAGATGACACAGATAAACCGATTTGAGGACATCGAAGCGTGGAAGAAGGGAAGAGAACTTGCGAAAGGCATCTACACAGTGACGGCCAAAGGAGACTTTGCCAAGGATTACAGCTTGCGGGATCAAATCCGACGAGCTGCTGTATCCATTATTTCGAATATTGCTGAAGGATTCTCCAGGCAGACAGACAAGGAATTCGTTCAGTTCCTATATATGGCCAAAGGCTCAACATCCGAGGTACAAAGCCAACTGTACATTGCAGCAGACCTGGGCTACATAAACCAAGAAGAGCTCACTAAGCTGTACAATCAAGCGGACGAAGTTGGAAGGTTGATCTTTGGTTTGATCCGTTACCTGAGGAACGCACATTGACGATTCTAGAATGAGGATTGATGGCTGGCGGCTGTAGGCTGATGACTGTAGACTGACGACTGACGACTGGTGACTAAATCGCGCGGAGGTGGTCTCGATGAGGATACGACTTAACAGGAAAAGAATCGAATGGCTGATCATTGCAGCGGTAGTGCTGACACTGGGCATCGTGATTCCACTGCTGGTACTAGGCAGTCCCGAGCGCGATTTGACAATCGCCTCCTATTCCGACGTAGTTCGCTTCCAAGCAGACGGGGTAGCGACACTGCAGGTGCGGATCTTCGATCTGTCGGGCAAAGTGGTTTGGGATTCAAGCGTGGTCTCCGGCGATACGATCGATTGGGACCGAAACAACGGCTTTGGCGAGCGATTGGCGTACGGCGCGTACATCTACAGCGCACAAGGCTGGACCGCGCAAGGTGGGTTGGATCTTCAGGAGAAGGGCAAGCTCGCGCTCATGCCGGGGGATAAGGTGCAATTGCAGGCGGCGCCGGGGGCGTCTTCATCCAGTGGGCAGAAAAGCGCACCTCCGGTTTCAGATACCTCCTTGACCCTTAAGCCTATGGCGGTCAATGTTGACCACTCCACGGAAAGTTGGGCGTTTGGGCAAATTGGGATTGGGACGACGAGTCCAAATACTGCTCTTCACATCAACGGTGGTAAGTTGGTAATTCAGTCAACGCGAGGTAGTTATGGGCAGATTCAGATAGCCAATCCAGATATTGGAGAAGCAACTCTAGTTCAGGTAGCGGGTGTCACCGGCGGGTATGGTGGAATCTTGACTTCCTCTAGTAGCAAGTATATATGGGCTCTTGGTCCTGGTTCTTACGGCACAACCCCAGACAAGTTCAACATTGGCAACAATTACCTAGGCAAGCCATTACTTTCAATGGATGCAACTACTGGGCAAATCGGCATAGGCACCACTACCCCCACCGCAACCTTGGAGGTTCACGGCTCTGCTACTAATCTTCTGGCCCTCTATGATCCAGTTGCTCCAACTGATGCGAAGTTCAGGGTTGAGAAAGATGGGGATGTCTATGCTGACGGTACATACTACTGCGTCGACGGGGCCTTTCACGTTGGCAGTGCTGATGTTGCAGAACGCATCAATACCAGCGAATGGGTAGAGGCAGGGTGTGTTGTAGAGATCGACCCAGAGCACCCGGGTTTCTTCCGTAAGTCCACATCTGCGTACAGCACAAAGGTAGCGGGTATAATCTCGACCTCTCCTGGTGTGATCCTGGGCAACAGCTTTGACGAAGCGACGGATGATTGGGAAGATAACCGCCCTGTTCTAGCTGTCACAGGGAGAGTGCCATGCAGTGTGTCAACCGAGAACGGGCCCATTGAGATTGGTGATCTCTTGGTGGCTTCGTGTACTCCCGGAGTAGCAATGAAAGGTAATTCAGAGGAATCAATGGGTGCCGTTGTCGGCAAGGCGATGGAGCGATTAGAGACCGGGACAGGGATTATCGTAGTGCAGGTGATGCTGCGCTAAAACACAGTGATAATGATAAGCTTCTTGCTCATAGATGTAGAAGTAGCTACCATGCGTGATCTAGTTTGACGTAAGCACTCCTCGTCGTTGATGATTCTAAAAGCGGGGAGTGCTCTAAGGGGAAATAAGGGTGAATAGCAGGGAGATTCTAAGATGAAGACTATCATTCTTGCGGGTGGTTTAGGGACACGGTTAGCCGAAGAAACTGCTATCAAGCCGAAACCCATGGTTGAGATCGGCGGGAAGCCGATCCTTTGGCACATCATGAACATCTATGCTGCTTTTGGCTTTGAGGAGTTCGTTATCGCCCTGGGTTACAAGGGTGAAGAGATCAAGAAGTATTTTCTCAACTTCTACATGCTTAATAATGATTTGAGCATTGATCTGAGCAACGGCTATGCTGAACCTCGTAGTGGCCAGCAGCCTCGATGGAAAGTCCACCTGGTTGATACCGGAGATGCAACCCAGACTGGGGGACGTATCAAGCGCCTACAGCCCTTAATTGGCGATGAGTGTTTCATGCTCACCTACGGCGATGGTGTAGCAAACGTCGATGTAAGACGTTTAGTTGCCTTTCATAAGAGCCACGGGAAACTAGCGACCATCACTGCTGTCCGACCGCCATCCCGATTTGGTAGAATTGTCTTTGATGGTGATCGCGTGGTAGAATTCACCGAGAAACCGCAGGCGAGTGAGGGGTGGATTAACGGTGGTTTCTTTGTTCTTGAGCCCGAGGTTCTTGACTACATAGATGGAGACGGAACCTACTGGGAGCGAGAGCCCTTGGAGCGTCTTGCAGCGGATGGGCAGCTCATGGTCTACAAGCATGAGGGTTTTTGGCAGCCGATGGACACTTTGCGCGAAAAGCGACTACTTAATGAGTTGTGGGGAAAAGGAGAAGCACCGTGGAAGATGTGGGAATAGTAGCGAACTACTGGAAGGGCAAACGCGTTTTTGTCACCGGGGCAACGGGAATCGTTGGTTCTTGGCTTACCGAAGTGTTGGTAAGAAATGGTGCATACATCGTTGCGCTCGTGCATGACTGGGATCCTCAATCCGATCTCATTCGTAGTGGCATCATTAACCAGCTACACGCAGTGACCGGTGCTTTGGAAGATTATGCAGCGCTGGAGCGCGCCATCAATAAGCACGAAGTGGACACGGTATTTCATCTGGGCGCGCAACCAATCGTGACTGTTGCAAACCGTTCTCCACTAGCAACCTTCGAGACCAATATCCGTGGGAGCTACAACCTCCTTGAGGCCTGCCGCGTCCACAGCGATATGGTCAAACGAGTGGTGATTGCTTCGAGTGATAAGGCGTATGGCGATAGCGATGTGCTCCCATACACCGAGGATATGCCTCCATTAGGACGTCACCCGTACGACGTCTCCAAGAGCTGCACGGATCTGTTGGCTCAGGCTTACTGGCATACATACCAGTTGCCCGTGGGGATCGCTCGTTGTGGGAACATCTATGGCGGAAAAGACTTGAACTGGAGCCGGATCGTCCCCGGCACTATTCAGAGCATCATCGAGAATAAAGCTCCCGTTATCCGCAGTGACGGAACCTTTATCCGGGATTATGTCTATGTGGAAGACGTGGTGGGGGCGTATATCTCTCTAGCCCAAGCCCTTGACCGACCTGAGATTCATGGGGAGGCGTTCAACTTTAGCTCAGAATCGCACGTGTCCGTTATTGAAATTGTTAATGTTATCCTTCGTCTGATGGGTCGAGAAGATCTGAAGCCCATCGTTCTCAATGAAGTTCGTGCTGAGATAAAAGACCAGTATCTTTCATCTGAGAAGGCCCGAAAACTCTTAGGATGGGAGGCGCGCTACACCTTGGAAGAGGGTTTGCGCGAGACCATCGTCTGGTACCAGAAATTCCTGGGAGAGAGTATTGGCTAGCGATTACCAAGCGCCTCCTCAGGATATTCGTCAGCAGATTCTCTCTCTCACTCGTGAGTACCACAAGGCAAACTGGCCACAGCGTCCTTTTGTCCCTGGGGAGACACCTATCCCAGTAAGCGGTAAAGTCTTTGATGAGGATGACCTCGCCTATCTTGTGGATGCGTCGCTGGACTTCTGGCTTACTACCGGGCGCTATGCCAAACAGTTTGAGCGTGAATTTGCCGAATTCTTTGGGATCAATCACTGTTTATTGACTAACTCAGGCTCCAGTGCGAACCTTCTTGCCGTATCTGCCCTGACCGCACAAGAGCTCGGTGAACGCCGGTTGAACCCTGGAGATGAAGTTATCACGGTAGCCACTGGCTTTCCAACTACAGTCAATCCCATCATTCAAAACCAGCTTGTTCCAGTATTTCTTGATGTAAGTATTCCAACCTACAACATTGATGTTACCAAATTGGAAGCGGCTGTTACGGAGAAGACTAAGGCGATCATCCTTGCGCATATGATGGGCAATCCGTTCGACCTGGATGTGGTGATGAAGGTTGCTCGAAGGCACAATTTATGGGTTATCGAGGATATCTGTGATGCGGTAGGAGCAGAGTATAACGGGCAAAAGGCTGGCACCTTTGGGGATTTGGCGACGGTGAGCTTCTATCCAGCACATCATATCACGATGGGTGAGGGAGGCGCAGTGCTAACAAATTCGCCTTTACTCAAGAAACTCGTGGCCTCTTTCAGGGACTGGGGACGGGACTGCTGGTGTGAACCTGGCAAGGATAATACATGCGGGAAGCGTTTTGACTGGCAACTTGGTGATCTTCCCCATGGTTATGACCATAAGTACATCTACTCTCGTATTGGCTACAACTTAAAGCTGACGGACATGCAGGCCGCTGTTGGCGTCGCTCAACTCAAGAAATTGCCCGCATTCATTGAAAAGCGGCGGGAGAATTTCCATTACTTATATGAGGGGCTCAAAGATTTGCAGGAGTACTTCATTCTTCCTAAGGCAACGCCTAACTCGAAACCAAGCTGGTTCGGCTTTCCGTTAGCGGTGCGATCGGAGGCCCCTTTCACCCGCAATCAAGCAGTGCAGTATCTGGAAGAACGCAAGATTGCTACACGCTTACTATTCGGTGGAAATCTCGTGCGTCAGCCGGCCTATCTGGATGTTCCACATCGGGTAACTGGGAACTTGAGTAATTCTGATTCTGTGATGAATCAAGTCTTTTGGATTGGATTATTCCCTGGCTTATCTCCGGCGATGCTGGAATACATGATTGTGACGCTGCGAGCGTTTTGTCGAGGAAAGAACAATGGATAACCCTTTGGCCATCGACCTGGATCATGTCCTTACTCATACTCGAGAGATGTGGGAAGAGTTGCGTGGCCGACGACTGTTCATCACTGGCGGGACCGGGTTCTTCGGCTGTTGGTTGCTTGAAAGCTTCGTCTGGGCCAATGATAGATTGGGGCTAGGGGCCTCTGCAATGGTCCTGACTCGCAACCCGGAGGCTTTCCAGCGGAAGGCGCCGCATCTGGCGTCACACCCAGCTATCAAATTTCATGTTGGCGATGTGCGGTCTTTTGAGTTTCCCGAGGGGGAGTTCTCTCATGTCATTCACGCGGCGACGGAAGCCAGTAGCAAACTGAATGATGAAGACCCATTGTTGATGCTTGATACGATTGTGCAAGGCACTCGCCATACTCTGGAGTTTGCCCGCCAGTGTGGGGCCAAGAAGTTCTTATTGACTAGTTCAGGCGCCGTTTACGGAAAACAACCTCCAGACATAACTAATATCCCCGAAGACTACGTTGGTGCACCAGATACGATGAACCCGTGCTCGGCTTACGGTGAAGGGAAACGCTTGGCGGAACAGTTGTGCGCTCTCTACAACAAGAAGTATGGGATTGAGACTAAGATACCACGGTGTTTCGCATTTATGGGACCGTATCTGCCCTTGGATACGCACTTTGCCATTGGCAACTTTATCCGCGATGGCATTACGGGCGGACCGATCTTGGTGAAAGGTGATGGGACTCCCTATCGTTCGTATCTCTATGCAGCCGATCTGGCAATCTGGCTGTGGACAAGTCTGTTTCGAGGAGCGGCTTGCCGTCCATATAACGTTGGGTCAGAGAAACGGATTAGTATTGCCGAGTTAGCACATACGGTAGCCGGAGTTTTTCACCCTCCGGTAGAGGTTAAAATACAGGGGAAGTCCACCGTCGGCAAAATTCATGAGATGTACGTTCCTTCAACACAGAGGGCGTTTCTAGAGCTACACCTGCAGCAAACGATTGGCCTGCAGGAATCAATCAAACGGACCATTCGGTACAATATGCGGGCCTTGGTAGGCCCCAAACGAAAAGGCTAGGGAGTCACATGATACGGGTAGCAGATTACATCATCAAGAAAATTGAAGAGATCGGCGTTCGCGACGTTTTTATGGTTGTTGGTGGTGGGGCAATGTATCTCAATGATGCTATCGGCAGAAGTGATAAAATTCAGTATGTTTGCAACCATCACGAGCAGGCTTCTGCCATTGCGGCAGAAGGATACTCCCGTGTAACAAACGGACTCGCCGTCGTTATTGTTACCAGCGGTCCCGGCGGAACGAATACCCTTACCGGCGTTATTGGCCAATGGCTTGATTCCGTGCCCGTGCTGTACATTTCTGGCCAAGTGAAGTTCGAGACATGTATTAGTTCCTGCCCTTCCATCGGGTTACGGCAACTCGGCGATCAGGAAATCAACATTGTTGATATTGTTAGCCCGATAACGAAATATGCCACAATGGTTACAGATCCAAAGGACATCCGGAAAGAACTCGAGAAGGCAGTACATATCGCAATCACAGGCCGCCCCGGCCCAGTTTGGCTTGATATTCCCTTGAATGTTCAAGGAGCGCTTGTTGACGAAAAATCGCTTGTGCCTTTCGGAGAGTTTGACGAGTCGCCGTGGCTCGTGGGTGCTGAGCTTGAACGGAAAGTTCTCGAGGTTATTGATGCGTTGAAGAATGCAGAGCGCCCCCTTTTTATAGCTGGTCAAGGTATCAGGATTGCAAACGCTAATAAGATGTTCCTCCATTTGGCCGAAAAACTGGGTACCCCTATTGTTTCTACATTCAACGGTTTCGATCTCATCCCGACTGAGCATTCCCTTTTTATTGGCAGAATCGGAACGCTTGGTAGTCGCGCTGGTAATTTTGCACTGCAGAACTCAGACCTTGTCATCTGCGTTGGCACCCGGAACAACGTTCGGCAAGTGAGCTACAATTGGCGAACATTCGCCAGAGGCGCAAAGAAGGTCGTTGTTGATATCGATAAGGCCGAACTAGAGAAGAGAACAGTGAAACCGGACATCCCTGTCCAGGCCGATGCAGGAGAGTTTCTTGAAAGGTTGGATAAGCTGCTTACCGGAATGCCTCTGCCTTCTTGGGAGAGATGGGTGGCTTGGTGTTCTATCCGCAAAGAACGGTATCCTGTTATGCTCGAAGAGTACCGCGAGCTCAATACCTTTGTTCACCCATATCACTTTATCGACGTGCTAACGCGCCTGCTTGACAATGATGCAATCGTTGTAGCAGGCAACGGGAGTGCATGCGTGGTGCTCTTTCAGGCGGGGATGGTCAAAGAAAACCAGAGAGTTTTCTGGAATTCTGGCTGCGCTTCGATGGGGTATGGCTTACCAGCAGCAATTGGTGCGTGCTTCGCTGCAGGAAAGAGGAGCGTAGTGTGCCTTGAGGGTGACGGCAGTTTGCAGATGAATATTCAAGAGCTTCAAACTGTTGTGCACCACAATCTTCCAATAAAGATATTCGTTCTGAACAACAGCGGCTATATTTCTATTCGCCAAACACAGGAGACGTTCTTTGATGGGCATTATGTCGGTTGCGATAAGCAATCTGGTGTGAGCTTCCCCGATATTGCAAAGGTTGCAGCTGCATACGGACTGCCGACCATGAAGATTGAAGGCCACGAGGCGATGGAGGAGAGAATACAGGAGGTCCTTGATTTCGATGGGCCATACCTGTGTGAGGTGATGCTGTCGCCGGACTACAAATTCTCGCCAAAGCTTTCTTCCGAAAGGAAGCCCGACGGGCGCATTGTTTCAAAACCCCTTGAGGATATGTTTCCGTTTCTTGAACGAGAAGAATTAAAGCGAAACATGATCATTCCTCCACTTGACGACGAAGGATGACCGGGACATACTTTGGAAACAGTATGCCATGCTCAAGAAGGTGGGCTGCAAAGTGCGGGCACCGCAAGTTAGCTTATTGATAAGTGGGGAGCAAGGGTTATGACTTCAAAGAGAACAGCGCTTATTACTGGTGCGAGCCGGGGAATCGGAAAAGCCATCTATGATGCACTGGCCCAAACTGGTTTGTATGCTATATTCGCTCCAACACACGAGGATATGAACCTTAGTGACCCAGAGTCTATTGAGCGCTATATGCAGAATATTCCAGAGATAGAGGTTTTGGTCAACAATGCGGGCATCAATATCCTAGAGGCGGTGGATGAAGTCGACGACGATTCACTCAGACAGATGATGTCAGTGAATCTTGAGGGCCCACTTCGTATTATCAGGCGTGTCGTGCCACAAATGAAATCGCAGCAGTATGGGCGGATAATCAATATCAGCTCCATTTGGGGGGTTCGGTCGAAAGAGTTGCGGGTGCTATACTCGATGACGAAATTTGGTCTGAATGGAGTGACAAAGGCACTAGCACGAGAGTTAGGTTCGTACAATGTTTTAGTAAATTCAGTGTGCCCAGGCTATGTCAATACGGAAATGACGCGAAAAAATGTCCCCCCGAATGAACGAGAGATCATAGAGAAGACAATTCCGCTTGGTCGATTTGCGGAACCCGAGGAGATTGCGCGATTTACGAAATTCCTCATTTCAGATGAAAATACCTATATTACTGGTCAGACGTTAGTAATTGATGGAGGATTTTTAGCATGAATGGGTTGCATATTAAATCGCATATTACAGAATATGATGTCTTTTTCAAAGATAACTTCTCGTTTTTCACGAAATGGGTAAATGAGAAGAATCAGGTGCTCATCATCGATCGGAATGTGTATAACATCTATACCGATGTTATTGACAGCAACTTCGATGTAAACAATATGTATCTCTTCGACGCTCTTGAGGAGAACAAAACTCTCGAGAAGGTCTCTGAGATCTATGATTATTTGACCAAACGTCGAGCTAAAAGAAACTTGACTATTATATCCATTGGTGGCGGAATTACCCAGGACGTCACTGGGTTTGTGGCATCGACCTTGTATCGTGGTGTCCGCTGGATTTTTGTGCCGACAACGTTTCTTGCGCAAACCGATAGCTGTATTGGCAGTAAGACATCTCTGAACTTCAAGAAGTTCAAGAACCTTATTGGAACGTTCTATCCACCTGTTGAGGTATACATTGATACGGAATTCCTCGGCACGCTTGATAGGAATGGCTTCTACAGTGGGCTTGGAGAAAGCATCAAATTGCAGCTTATGAAAGAGCAATACCCTAAAGACATTGATGCCATCATTGATGCAGTAGAGCGTGCCAAATCTGATACCAGCTTCATTCGCGCCTTGATTCGCGACAATCTCGAAGTCAAACTAAGCTACATGGAGGGAGATGAGTTCGACTGCGGCAGGAGAAATCTTCTGAATTTTGGACACACTCTTGGGCACGCACTTGAGACAACATCCGCCTATTATGTACCACATGGCATTGCAGTGAATATTGGGATGATCTTTGCGGAGGCTTTGTCACTACAGCGAGGCATGCTCGGTGATGGAGTATTCGAGAAACTGACACGCGAACTCCATCTTGAGAATATCCCACTCGAACTTCGCGAGAAGGATTTTGAATGCGAGCGACTTTTAGAGTGTGTGAAAGCAGATAAGAAACGGGTCGGGAAAGATCTTACAATCGTTCTACCAGATGGCGAATTTCGGCTGCATAAAGTTGACAACGTCACAGAAGGTGAGTTTCATGAAGCTCTGAAAGACCTGCATCACGTGCTTTTCCCCTGCCGATGTGGGGTAGTACAGACGAATCTAGGCAAGAGAGAGTGAGTCGGAGGTCTGATATGCTGTGCGTGCAGTGGAAAGAAGCACCGCTGAGACTAAATAGGAGGTAAGAATGAACGTTATCGAACGGGAAATGATCAGCATTCTGAGAGAGCTCAACGAAAGGTACGGAGCCTTTGAAATCAAGGCGGAGTTCGAGGCGGAAGGAAGCCGCATGGAAGAACTTATGCGTCTCAAAGACGTAACGTCTACTGTGGGATTGCCAATCATTCTGAAAATTGGCGGTGTTGAGGCCGTTACTGATATCTACAATGGGCTTGCAATAGGTGTGAAAGGGATAGTGGCTCCGATGGCGGAAACACCGTATGCCTTATCGAAGTTCCTTAAGGCGGTCAAAACGCTTGTGCCAAGAGACAATGCCGAAGATATTGAATTTGCGTTTAACCTTGAAACAGTCACTGCATTCGAGAACTTCGATGAAATGCTCAAACTTCCTGATATACACTTTCTCTCTGGTGTTACCATTGGGCGAGTGGATCTGACCGGTTCTATGGGCAGAGATAGGAGTTACATTGATAGCGACGAAGTCTTTGAGGTCTGCAAGACTGCCTTTACCAAGGCAAAAGAACATGGCTTGAGGACAGGCCTCGGCGGAGGTATCTCCGCGACATCTACTGAATTCATTACGCGTTTAGGCGACATGAGTATCCTGGACAAGTTCGAAACCCGCAAAGTCGTTTTCCAAGCCGATTCTATCAAGCATGGCGAGAAAGCTATTCTGAAGGCAGTTGAGTTTGAACTTGCTTGGTTGAAGAGCAAGAGACGGTACTACTCCGGCATCAAGGCGGAGGACGAGACGAGGATCGTTATGCTGGAGAAGAGGCTTGATGGCTAAGGACAGGAAGAGGCGTATAGTTTGTGGAGTAGTGGTGCCCTACCCCCAATTTAGGTACCGCCCACAGTGAGAGGTAGGCGATGCATATGCCCGGCGGTTGTTCTAGTGAACATGAACAGTATTCTGCTGAAAGGCATGTGCCGCAGATCTTCTGGAGAGACTTGAGGGATAACACGAGTCATGTAGAGCACTTCCCCTGGGATACAGTGCCTCAAGCCGATAGCCTGCGTGGGCTAGACGCGACAGACACTGCTCCTAATGTCTTGGACAGACTCAATTCACCAGGAAGCATGGAGGCTGTTTGTGGCAACAATTAGCGCCGTTTTGGTTGTTTACAACGAAGAAGAGCGTATCGAAGCAACGCTCCGTTGCGCGTTATGGTGTGATGAAATTGTGGTGATTGATAAGCAAAGTACTGACCGCACGCGCGAAATTGCTCGAGAATACACTTCGAAAGTTTTCGAGATACCCTATTCAGATTATAATCCGGCCGATAATCTGAGAGCCGTTGATCACGTCAGTAGCGCGTGGATTCTATCGCTTACTGCCAGCGATGTAATGCATCCAGCCCTTGCTGCTCGAATTCGTGATTTAATTGAGCGCGACGATTTCCCTTACGATGTTATTCATGTACCCTATCGCCGCTATGTGTTAGGCCTGGAAACGAAGCGATCACCTTGGTACAGCAAGGTGCACCCCGCCGTCTTTCGTAAGCGGGTGGTGAAGATCCGTCATGATAGTGTCCACGGAGCTATAACTTTTGATACTGAGCGCCACTATAAGATGTCTAATTCTACTGAATATTGTATGTACCACCTCACCCATCAGACGGCAGACGGTATGATGGACCGTCATTTACTTTACTGGCGTGCCGAAGGACGCCTCTTTCCGCCCGATACGTCCCTGGGTAAGGCAGCTTTGGCCATTCCAAGAGCAGTTTATCGGGTATTTGTAAAACGGAAAACATTTTTGATGGGGTGGGATGGCATTGCATTGGGAGCTGCTTATATTTCTTACCTTTTACTTCGTTTCGTTTATATCTGGGAGCACCGCCGCTCTAAAGCACCGGAAACGTATCAGCAAATCAGAAGTAGTATCCTCCAGATTTGGGGTGATCCTCCAAAGGACCGCGTAGATGGGCAGTAAAAAGCTCTCTCGCGGCGAAAGCACAATTATTAACCTAATCACCAGCGTAATCGCCTGGGGATGGCCGATGCTACTTGCCTTAGTGGTTACCCCTCTCCTGGTGCGCGGTCTGGGGGAAAATGCGTATGGAGTGCGGGGACTTATTTTTACTATAACTGGTTATTTTGCACTGATGGACTTGGGCCTGAATACCGCTGGCACCAAGTACCTGGCGGAGTACATCGCGATCAATGATAGCGATTCGGTCCGGGAATTGTTAGGAACGACCCTTTTGGTATATCTGCTTGTTGGCATAGTTGGGTGTGGTGCGATTTGGTTAACGTCCCCCTGGCTTATATTAAATGTCTTCAAAATTCCCCTTGTATTACAGCAAGAAAGTATCCGGGCTTTCAGGATTGCTGGCCTTGGATTCTTCCTAAGCATGTTGACTTGGTGGGGGACATCTATTCCTACTGGGCTACAGCGCTTTGATGTATCCAATTGGATTTCAGTGGGATTTGGTACTGTGACTTCCTTGAGTAGCCTGGCGGCTGTCCTACTCGGACAAGGCCTGATAGGAGTTATTTGGGCTAATGTCTTCTCAAACTTTTTGGCGGTAATAGCATACTCGATTTCCATCAAACGGCTTTTACCTGGAGTGACCATCCATCCCTCATTCGGTTGGAAAATGTTCAAACGCACAACTTTGTTTGGGCTATGGGGTGTTCTCTTTCGGGTCGTAGGCGTTTCTGTTGCACAACTAGACCGCATCTTAATTGCTATGTGGCTTGGTCCTGCGGCTGTAACATATTTTCTTGTGTCTAGCTCGGTTGCATCACCTGTTCACCAGGTTAACGCTAAAATGTTGCAAGTAGTATTTCCAATGGCCAGTGAATTCTCCGCCACTGCAAGCGTTGAAAAATTGCAGCGATTGTTCTTACGTTCTATGAATTTAAGCATCGTTGCTGCAATAGGGATGGCCCTACCAATCTTCGTTCTGGCTCAACCATTCATGACTTACTGGATGGGTGCGGATTTTGCACCGCATACGGCCAATTTGGTAAGGATTTTGGCAATTTCCTTCTGTTTAACATCGCAAACTGCTGCACCATCGGCAATTTTGCCTGGAATGGGTTATCCTCAAGTTCCCTTCATTGCTGCGGTGCTCAGCAGCATGATTCTGTTGCCAGGATATTTCTTTCTTATTCGCCCTCTGGGAATTATCGGTGCGGGATGGGCTTATATGGCCTCCTGTATTCCGGTACTTGCATTTTACGCTATTGTGTCGGTGCGCACAATCAAGATATCGCTAACAAGATTGATGCAATCCGTATTAAAACCACTTGTTATTGCTCTTATAATTGGATGTATCGCGCATGTGTTTGTTGTTCCCCTTGTCAAGAATCTCTTCACCGTTTTGCTTGTTGGGGCTGGGATGGGAGGGGTTTATGCCATAGGAATTTGGTTTGGGGGTGCATTTGACGATAATGAAAAGAGAATGTTAAAAAACTTCATTTTGAAAAGAATGCCTTCACCATTAGAAGGAGAGCGATAATGGTAGCATGTGTTCAACTTTAGGGCCTACTTCAGCATTGCTACTCACGGTGTAAGGAGGCTAAGGAATGCTCAGTTGGTTTGATCTGGGTGTGTTGGTTACTAGCGGAGCTCAATATCACCAGGAGGTGGTCCGATGATTGATGGCGTAATAGCGTATATGCTTCGTCAGATCCCGGATGAACGCGGCAAGATCATGCACATGTTGCGGGCGGATGATCCTCACTTTGAGAAATTCGGAGAAATCTACTTTTCGATGGTCTATCCTGGTGTCATCAAAGGTTGGCATTTGCACAAGCGGATGACACTGAACTATGCAGTGATCAGCGGTATGATCAAGTTAGTCTTATATGACGATAGAGTGGAATCACCCACGCATGGGGAGATTCAGGAAATATTCTTGGGAGAGACAAACTACATGCTCGTCAGAATACCACCCATGATCTGGAACGGGTTCAAAGGAATTGGGGTAATGCCTGCCATTGTTGCTAACTGCGCCACATTGCCTCATGATCCGAATGAGATTGTGCGGAAGGACCCTTTTACACCCGACATCCCTTATGACTGGGGAGTGGTCTACCGATGAAAGTGCTAGTCATTGGCGCAGCTGGTCAAGTGGGTGGGGCATTGATGGAAGCATTACGTCGCCGAGGGCATCAGACAACTGGCATTGACCGATTGGCCCTTTCTCCTGACATTCTGCAGGCTGATGCGAGCAATGCGTTGAGAATGCGTGCCTTGTTAGAAGAGACAATGCCGGACTGGGTGTTCTACCCGGCTGGATTCTCTTGGGTAGATGGATGTGAGCGCGACCCATTACTATCATACAACTCAAATGTCAAATGGCCCGTAGATATCGCTACCGTTGCGGGTGAATTTGGAGCAGGGTTTACCTATTACTCCTCCGAGTATATATTTGATGGTCGGCAGGGGCCATATACGGAAGAGGCTAAACCTAATCCTTTGAACGTTTATGGCCGTCACAAGCTTGAAACGGAACAAAGCCTTCCCCTTGTGACACGCACGCTGATTGTGCGGACCACTGTCGTATATGGTCCAGAAATCAAGCGCAAAAACTTTGTTTATCAAGTTTTGGATCGGCTGAGCCGCAATGAACCAATGCCTGTGCCAAGCGATCAGGTTTCGTCGCCGACTTACAACGTCGATCTAGCTCAGGCTTGCGTTGAGTGTGCAGAGCGAGGTATAGTCGGTACCTTGAACCTAGCTGGCCCGGATCGGATTGATCGCTACACCTTCGCCCTGAGGATTTGTGAGGTCTTTCACCTTGACAGTGCTCTCTTGGTTTCGAAGCCCTCATCCGAACTCGGTCAAGAGGCCACACGGCCGCTGAATGCTGGACTGGATTCCAGTAAAGCATATCAGTCGCTTCAAACGCGTCTGCGTGGTGTGCGAGAAGGCTTGGAAGATATGAAAAAGTTAATGGAAAGAGGAGGGGGCAATGCCGCCAGTGGGTTCTCCTGAGGTTTCTGTTTGCATTCCAACATATTGTCGATACTCTCTCTTGGTGAGAGCACTGAATAGTGTTCTACGGCAAGATTTTGAGTCAATGGAAATCATAATCTCAGACAATGCCTCGCCAGATGGAAGCTGGGAGAAAACAGAGCAGCTCTGCAATTTGGATCATCGCATTGTTGTACGCCGCAATGAATCAAACCTTGGATGGACGGGCAATTTGAACGAATGTATCAAGATCGCGCGGGGAAAATTCATTGTATTTCTTTGTGATGATGACGAGCTTCTTCCTGGAATGATAGAGCTCGCGTCAGAGTTCCTGCGCACACATCCAGCGGTAGGTTTTGTTCATTCGGCAGTAGAGTCTATTAGCGTAATGGGCAAACGTTATTACACTAAATCATCAACTAAAGCCATTCTTTCTGCGGGTTTGGAGGCTCTTACCGAAACAGCCCTGTCTTTTCACATCATCTTTTCTTCCGTTATGGTGAGAAGAAGCTGCTTTGAGCACCTTAGTTACTTTATAGACAGTATTTCAGCTGACTACGAAATGTGGTCAAGAATCTCGGTTCATTATGATGTTGGGTACATTGAGCAACCTCTTGCTCGGGTCTACATACATATGATTTCTCCAGCGATGACGGTTGAGCGTTACCTTTCGGGGTCTGAACGCTTGTGGAAACGTGTGGCGAGTTATTTTCCCGAAGGATTTCGGGACTCGCCGATTCTTGTACACAAGGGGCAGTCGCAACTGGCAAATGGGTTACGTTCCCTTGGCATCCAGGCTCAGTTAGTGGGGGATTGGAGACGCGGTCATGCCTTCCTATCCGCTGCCTTAAAGACATCGGACGAGTATTCGAGGGTATCTTATATTAAGGACCTACTGCTTAGCGTTCCGAGAAGAATCCGATTCTTGATCAAAGGGAAAAGTATTCATGCCACTTATGTCTTGAAAGAGAGCAACTAATCATGAGCAATCTACCGCTGGTATCGATCATTACCCCATCTTATAACCAGGCACAATTCCTGGAAGAGACAATATTGTCGGTACTCAACCAGGATTATCCAAACATCGAGTATCTTATTTACGATGGTGGTTCGACGGATGGTGCGGTTGACATTATAAGAAAACATACAAGAGACATCAGTTTTTGGGAATCGAAACCCGATGAGGGGCAAACACATGCGATCAATAAGGGATTTCGAAGAGCCAAAGGCAAATATGTAGGGTGGTTGAATTCCGATGACTTTCTTGAGCCTAATATCTTAGGATATATAGTAGATGCTTTCGAAAATGATCCGGCGATAGGAACGGTATGCGGGAAAATTTACCTTGTAAATGCAGAAAGCAAGAAGATAGGGAAGAGATTTAATTACGGAGAAATCACCGCAGAAAGACTTTTGAATGGTGGATCACAGATAAATCAACCGGGCAGCTTTCACAGAAGGGAGTTATTAGAAGAATATGGCAATCTTGATATGTCCCTAAATTACGTGATGGATTACGAGTTATGGATTAAACTCGCGAAACATTCGACAGTTAAGCAAATCGACAAGTTTGTAGCTAATCACAGGCTTCATGCGTCCTCTAAGACACAATCGGAGTTTATGAACTTTATTCCCGAAATAAAGAAGGTGCGGAAGAAATACGGAGGTAAGCGTATTTGCGGAAAAGCGTTTCATATTCTGCGGGTAGAATTGGGATATTCAAGGAGGAAGTTGATTGGTTTCTAGGATGGTTCTGATTAACACACGCTATTTTCGTAAGGCACTGGAATCAACTGAATCGATATCGAAAGTTTCCCCACAAATAGGTGGCCCTGCAAGGGCTGAATTAGGTGCTAGATATGTCACGGCATAAAGGAAATGAGATGTCTGCAGTCAAGGCGTATGTAGTTGAGAAATGGATTCTTTACCTAGCAGTGTTCACTGGCTTCTTCGGAGGGGCGTTTTTCGCAGTTGACCTGGGGCCGTTTACTCTATTTCCTTATCGAGCCTTCCTTTTTCTTCTTTGGATGCTTTTTCTGGCGAGAATCTTGTTGCAAGATGCTAAGCTTAACCTCTCCCGCATCAAAGTAAGCCCATATTTAGTGTTTCTTGCGGTGTGGATCGTATATGCTGTCTTATCTACGGGATGGGCTGCGTCAAAGAGTCTCGCTATTACGTACGTGATCCTTCTGTTTATGGGAAACTCGGTTATCTTCTTCAGCGTTTACTATTTGAGCACCCTAAAAGATTTGCGGATTTTGTATTGGGTCTGGCTTTTGGCGCTGGGAATTCAGATGGTAATTGGAACATGGGAGGCAACCACAGGTCTGCATCTTCAGATGTCGAAATACTTTGGTGAAATGAACGCAGTCTTTGCGTTTAGACCAACTGGAACTTTCGGGGGGCCGAACAGTTTTGCTAGCTTTCTCAGTTTTGGTGTCTTCTTTATCTTGGCCTTTTTGAGACATATGAATAAAGGCATACTTAAGAAAATCCTTGTGGGAGCTATACTTGCTCTGAGTGTGTATCTCATCATTATGACGCGTTCTAGGGGCAATTATCTGGCTGTCTTGTTAGGATTATCTTTCTTAAGTATTTTTATATTAAGGATGAGGCAGACATTCAAAGTTGCTATAGTTGTAGGCATATCTTTGCTCGTATTGGTGCTTGTACTCCCCCAACAAACACACAAAGTTTGGGTAACTGGCGTAAGTGAGTTTGAGTCGCTCTTTAATCCAATTGAACCGGGGCAAGGGTCGATTGGAATCAGACTTTCTTTAGCTGAGCAAGCAGGGGCATCTGCCATTAAGACGTTAGGGTTTGGCGTAGGGGCCGGAAATGCTGGGTATCCTCATAATTGGTGGCTAGAGATTTTAGCAAGCTATGGGATATGGATTTTCGCGGGGTACGTGCTTTTTTACAGTACGTTGGTGCTAGAGCTATATAAGATTTACAAAACATTGGCAGATGAGAAAGAAAAGATGATCTGTGAGGCGCTCTTACTTTCACTAATCGCCTTTTTCTTTGTGAGTTTCAGCCCGAGCTCAATAATGACATTCAAACCCCAGTGGTTCTTATTCGCCTTTGCGTTAGCATTTCTCAACTACTACCGTCTCAATAGAGGGAGGCATTCGTGAGAGTATTGGTTATTTCCTTCTTGTACCCTTCCCGGAAGAACGAGGTATTAGGTATCTTCGTTCACCAACAAGCTAAAGCACTTCGAGAAGCCGGCATTGAGCTGAAGGTTATCTCTCCTGTCCCGTTTACGCCGTTCCCTTTTTCAAAGATAGCCAAGAAATGGGGAGAATATGCAAATACCCCCCGAGAGGATGTCATCGATGGAATAGAGGTGCGCTATCCAAGGTTCGTGTCATTCCCGAAAGGCTTGTTTTACGAACGACAAGGTTATCTTATGTTTAGGGGGCTCAAGGCATCGCTGGAAAAGGCAATAAGCACTGAGAAATACGATATAATACACGTCCATCGAGCTTTCCCGGATGGATATGCCACCATGTTGGGTATCAAGAACCACCGGATCCCGATGGTGGTTACACTGCATGGAATGAACATGACGTCAACAATTTACCGCAGCAGCAGTTGCAAAAAATCCATTGCAAAGGTCTTTGATAAGGCAAGCGTTGTCGTTACTAATAGCAACAAGCAGCGCAGTATCGCTGTCAAAGAGCTTGGATATCAACGCAAGATCGTGGTAATTCCCAATGGAGTCAATGAGCAGGAAATTGGCAAGCAGAGTATTGGAGAGTCTGCTAGTAACGTAGGAAGAGTGGTGCTAAGTGTTTCTCATCTACTGCCTCAGAAAGGGATAGGAGAGAACCTAATAGCGCTTTCCAAACTGCTCCCCAAATATCCAGATCTCCTCTACGTGATTATTGGAGAAGGATCTGCAGGGGAACATTTCAAGCGATTCGCAAAACAACTTGGTGTCGAACGAGACGTCCTGTTTCTGGGCAGGAGGAGTCATAAAGAAGTCCTGCAATATATGGCGAATTGCGAAATTTTCTCCATGCCAAGTTGGAATGAGGCGTTTGGTGTCGTCTATTTGGAAGCGATGGCCTGCGGGAAACCCGTCATAGGAGGAAAAGGAGAAGGGATTGAGGATGTGATAGAGCACAAGAAAGATGGCTTGTTGGTCGCTCCAAGAAATGTTGACAGCTTAGTGAGTGCTCTGGATTACCTGTTGGAGGATCAAGAGCGCGCTCAAAAGATCGGGGACGCTGCCAGAAAGAAGGCGTTGAGTTCCTACACCTGGAATATGAACGCGGAGCGTTACATTGAAGTCTATAGAAGTGTGTTGGCCGGACAAAGGCTTTGAAAACCTGCTTCATGGAACGGGCTGCTTTGTCGTTTCCATGATTTGCGACCGGTTTTGGCACAGTGGTCTTGTAGTTGCGAGGTGGGAAAATGAAACTCCTGAGGGTTTTGATTGTTACCAATATTATTGCGCCTTATCGGATCCCGCTCTATAACTATCTTCATCACACAGATGAGGTTGATTTCAAACTGGTTGTTTTGGCAGATACTGAAAGAAACCGCGCTTGGCGAATGTCTGAGGAACAGATCAAGTTTAACTATCGTCTGTTGCCCGGATTTCACGGGTTCATCTGGAGTAGGGACATGTCGATCCATGTTCAATGGGGTTTTGGCAGGGAGCTGCGTGTATTCAAACCTGACGTTGTCATTACCTCAGGGTATGACGCGTTGGCCTATTGGGAGGCGTTTTTCTACTGCAAGATCTTCAAGAAGCGGTACATCCTCTGGAATGGTACGACCATGTTGAGTACGGGAAAGACGACGGGACCAATCGGCTGGATGAAGCGGAGGATAATCAACGGAGCGGATCGATATGTCACCTACGGAACAAAGGCTGCCGAATATCTCATGCGATTAGGCGCTCCAAGGGAGCGTATTCACGTAGGGATCAACACGGTGGATATGGAATTCTACCGTGATAGAGCGATGACCATCCGAGCGGGCGAATCGTTTTCCCAGGAACGACGGGGATATCCAAGGTTTCTAATGCTCTACGTCGGACAGCTAATAAGCCGAAAGGGTATTGGCCAACTCCTTCGCGCGTTGGATAAGCTGGATGATCCGGATATTGGCCTGTTGGTTATCGGGAGTGGCCCTCAGGAAAAGGAATTGAGAGAGTTTTGTGAATCACATGCCCTTGAGAACGTCTACTTCGAGGGCTTCCATCAACCCGATGACCTACCCCGGTACTACGCCCTGGCCGATCTGTTCGTGTTGCCGTCATTTAAGGAAGTGTGGGGCTTGGTAGTGAACGAAGCGCTGGCAAGCGGGCTGTACGTTCTTTGCTCGAACCAGGCCGGTGCTGCCTACGATCTTATCAATGAAGGCTGGAACGGAGCACTATTTGATCCTCGCGACGTCGAGGAGCTGGCAACGCTGGTCCAGCAAACGAAGGCGCGCATCGAGGAGATCCGGGCGCGGCGCGAGGAGCTCAGCGAGCATGCTTGCCGGGAGTTCAGCATTGAACGTTCGGCTAGCGTATTCTTAGATGCTATCAAAGAAGTTCGGAGCAACGATCCTTTGTTGCCGAGCGATCCATCGGGCAAGCCGCGAAATACGGAGGCGGAATGAACATCACAGTCGTGGGGCTAGGTTATGTCGGCGCGGTAGCGGTAGGCGCATTGAGTAAGGCCGGCCACAACGTGTTGGGGGTGGATGTCGATCAAGGGAAGGTTTCTTCTTTCCAGAAAGGGGTCTGTCCGTTCTATGAACCCGAGCTTTCAGACATCATTTCCGCCGGCTTGGCGGCAGGACGGCTCCGTTTTCTGCACCTCGACGAGGTAAAGGGATCCCTTGGTGAGATTGTCTTGGTGGCAGTAGGGACGCCTACTCAAGCCTACGGCGGAACCGATCTTTCCCAAGTCTATTCGGCTATCCGCTGGATCAAGGAACGCAATCGCGGGAGAGCCGTCGTCGTGATGAAGAGTACCGTTCCTCCAGGGACCGGCCTGCGGTTGATGGCCGAGGAGTTGGCGGACAGTCAGCTTGGGTACGTCTTCAACCCGGAGTTTCTGCGGGAGGGACAGGCAGTGCACGATTGGTTCCACCCCGATCGCATTGTAATCGGCGGGGAGGATGCGGCGGCAACCGCACTGGCAAAAGAGATGTACGAAGGGATTGAGGCCCCTGTTCTCGTTACGGATGTCACGAGCGCCGAGATGATCAAGTATACAGCCAATGCCTTCTTGCCGACTAAGATTTCATTCATCAATGAGATCGCCAGCCTCTGCGACCGCGTAGGGGCGAATGTCGATGATGTGGCGCGTGGGGTGGGGCTTGATCCCCGCATTGGGTCAAGTTTTCTGCAGGCCGGGTTGGGATACGGGGGCTCGTGCTTTCCCAAGGATACTCGCGCACTGGAGTTCCTTTCGGCAGTCAAGGGATATAACTGTGAGCTCCTACGTGCCGTGATCAATGTGAACAACCGCCAACGGCTGCTTCCGATCCAAGTCTTGCAGGAGATCTTCGAGAGCTTAAAGGGGGCAAAGATAGCCCTGTTGGGGCTGGCTTTCAAACCCAATACAGACGATGTTCGGGAGGCTCCAGCGCTAGATATCGCACGGCTGTTGGTGGAGCTTGGGGCAGAGGTGCAGGCCTACGACCCCAAGGCGATGGAGACCGCTCGTCCGTTACTCCCGGAAGGAATCGAGTTATGCAACTCGGCACTGGATGCCTTACGAGGTACCCGAGCTGTGGTCTTGATAACGGAATGGGAGGAGTTCATTCGTCTCCCTTGGGAAGAGGCGGCGAAGCTCATGGCCGAACCGCGTTTTGTCTTCGATGGACGGAACGCCTTGGATGGACGAGCTCTCATGAGCCTCGGCTTCACATATCGCGGAGTGGGGAGAAGCGGACCGAAATGGGATACTCCATAGTCAGGGGTCATGAGTCACCAGTCGGGAGTCCACTGCTGGGAAGCAGTGAAGCGAATGATAGGTTTCCTATCATGATTCAACAAAGCAAGAAGCACGTCGAGGAGATTCGAGCACGTCGAGAATGCATCAGCGAGGATGCCTGCCGTGAGCTTAGCATTGAGCGATCGGCGAAGGCGTTTCTGGATGCGATTCGAACCGTGATAGAGGAGCATGCGTGAGAGTCCTAATGGTCAACACGGAATACACGCGTGGTGGTGCTGCAAGGATTGCGCGGACCCTGCACGAGACGGTGAACGCTTCGCCCAACCGCGAAAGCCTTTTCGCTTATGGGAGAGGCCCTAAGAGACAAGACTCCCAAGCAGTACGATTCGCTTTCCAGCCAGAAGCGTATTTCCATGCGCTTCTCACCCGTCTTACGGGAATGCAGGGTTATGGGACGTGGCTATCCACCAGGCGGTTGCTCCGGCTGATACGGGACTGTAAACCCGACGTTATCCACTTCCACAACATCCATGGCTATTACTTGGACCTCAGTATTGCAAGGGCAGTAGGTGAGTTGGAGATCCCGATTGTGTGGACTCTCCACGATGCTTGGCCCTTAACCGGGCGATGTGCGTACTTCTTCGAATGCGATCGCTGGAAGACCGGTTGTGGCCACTGCCCGGACTTGCGTAGCTATCCAAGAACCTTCATTGACAGCTCAGCCATGATGTGGCGAAGGAAGCGGGAATTGCTGGGTGGTGTTTGGAGTCCCGTGATCGCGACACCTTCACAATGGCTTGGGAAGCTGGCGTCGGAAGCTTCTGCAGGACGTTGCCGGGTCGAGGTGATCGCAAATGGTATCGATACCCAACTGTTTCAGCCGAGGGATCGTTCGGAAGTTCGGGAGGAACTGGGATTGCCTGACGGCAAGAAGGTCGTGTTGTTCGCGGCTGCTGATCTTGCGGACGAGCGTAAAGGCGCACGGCACTTCTTCGAATGCCTCAACTCTGTGCAGGCAAATGAGTGGATGGCGGTTACTGTGGGTAAGAAAGTCGATGTTCGGAGGATGCTTAACAGCCAAGTAGAGATCAAGCAACTCGGGTATGTAGCAGGAAGCGAGGCTATGGCCAAGGTCTATAACGCTGCCGATCTCTTCTGCATCACATCGCTGGACGACAACTTTCCCACTACGGTCTTGGAATCTTTAGCTTGTGGAACACCGGTTGTGGGGTTTCGGGTGGGCGGAATTCCAGAGCAGGTCACCGATGATTGTGGTATCTTGGTTGAGCCAAGGGACGCACAAGGGTTGGGAAGAGCAATCACGCGACTATTACAGGACGATGTATTGCGCGAGAAAATGGGTGAGAATTGTCGCGCTCGGGCCGTGGCTGAGTACTCAATCTCGAAGTTCAGGGATCGATACGTGAGTTTGTACCATGAGATCGCTGAGGGAGGAAGATAATGAAACGAGCGCTTATCACTGGCATCACCGGACAGGACGGGTCGTATCTGGCAGTCTCGCGCTACAGCCGGATCCGGGATGTCTAAGAGCACCTCTTTGACAGCAGCCTTCCCTGCCCATAAACTCAAGAATAGCCATGACTTAAGGATCGGGCGGTGGGGTGAATGGAGATGAAACAAGGCTTGCTTGACCAGAGGCAAAGATCGGCCTTACCTGAGCTTTTTGGGGATTATCCCTACATCATTGCCGCTTACCAATTCGGCTCCACGGTTCGGGGCAAAGCTGGGCCGTTGAGCGATTTGGACATCGCTTTGCTGCTTGACGAGCTTGCTCCCTCTGGGGTGGCTTTGGCCCGTGTCGAAGGTCTTTTGTCCTACCGAATTCAACGAGTCTTGAATGCGCAAGGACGCGAGATCGATCTGATATCGCTGAACGGACGTTCCCTTAGCTTTCAGCATACCGTGATACGTACCGGCCGGGTAATCTACGATGCGTACCCTGAAGCCCGCCACCGCTACGAGCGGAAGATTACCCAGGCATACCTGGACTTTGAACCGACGCTGCGTTGGATAAGACCATTTCAGAAAAAAGGGTGGCTGCGGAGGTGCGGTCTACGATGAGAACAGCCGACGTCTATAGCAAACTCGAGATAATTCCCGAAAACATCGAGAAACTCGCACTCCTGCAGGCCAAAGGGTACTCAGAATTCCGCTCCGATTTTCGGAACGTTGATTCTGCGCTTCATCGCTTGCAGACCTCTATTCAGGCTCTCATCGATATCGGGAGCTACATCATCGCCGAGTTGGGATTGCGGACCCCGAGCTTCAGCGCTGAGGTGATCGAGATCTTGACAGAGGCTGGATTCATTAACCCCAAAGACCAAGATCGCTATACTAGCATGATCCAATTTCGCAATCGGGTGGTTCATGTTTATAACAACATTGATGTGGAAGTACTCCACGGCATTCTTCAGCAGGAGATCGATGACATTCGAAATCTCTACCAGACGTTTCTTCGCGTCATTGAGACACATGAAGACGAGGAGGAGGAGAAGAAGAAGGGAGAATAGCACCGGCACGGAAAGCACTGATCACCGGTATCATCTGGCCAGGATGGAAACGGTGACGAGTGACGGGTGACGGGTAACAGAGAACCAGTCTGGAGCCGTCAGTTATGTGTCGGGAGTCTACCGCCGGCGAGCAGCGCGTGAATTGTGAATCGTGAACGGTGATCGCTGGCATAACTGGGTTGGACGGTTCCTATCTGGCTGAGTTTCTGCTCCACAATGGCTACCAGGTGCATGGCCTCATCCGGCGGGCCAGTACTTCTAATACCGACAGGATCGCTCATATCTATCGAGATCCCCATGATCCCAATGATCGAGTCTTTCTTCACTGCGGAGCCCGGGCAATTGGGAACAGTTTTCAAACTTGATGCACAAATTGGAACGTAAGCGCGGTGAGCTGAGAACGCGGCGTGAGAACTCATCACGCTGTGCTTGCTTTAGAGAGTATTGTCTCCCTAGTTGCTATGCTGTAAACTGAGATTAGAAACGGAGGTGGGCCATATGATTACGTCACTAAGGGAGAGAATCACGCACGAGATCGAGGATCTGTCAGAAGACCAGCAGGAAATGCTCTTGGAATGGATCCAGGTTATGCGGAAGGGGCAAATCAAACCACCAACAGGAGAACTGGGTTTGAAGAGGCCATTTGAGAGAGAGGACTTCTACGAAGATGCTCTTCCTGATCGATTCTAACGTTCTGATCTCGTCCTACGATGTGACCGAGCAGCAACACAAACTTTCTTACCTTCTCTTGCAACAGGCAATGACGGGGCAAGTGAAAGGAGCCCTGGCACATCAGAATCTCTTGGAGTACGTGGCTGTGGTCACCGATTCCAGACGTGTGGAACATCCACTTTCTCTCCGAGAAGCGTTTCTGAATATTGGCATCTACACTGCATCCTTAACCCTAATCTTCCCTAAGATCACAACAGTTATTACACTTCAGGAATTATCCAAGGTGAAGTCTGCGCCTAGAATGAAGATCTTCGATCTGTATTTAGCGGCTACTGCTCTCGATAACGGCATAACGCAGATCTGCACATGGAATATCGCTGACTTTGTTGGTATCCCGGAGATTGAGCCGGTGTCACCGGAACAGCTCCTTGGACGTGTTTCAGATGGTGGATAGGAGCAGGCGTTAGTTTGAAGATGGTTTGTGAAGTGGGTAAGGTCAAATCCGATTAGCAAAGAGGGGGATGAGCAACTGTGAAAAAAGCACTCATCACCGGTATCACCGGGCAGGACGGTTCCTATCTGGCGGAGTTTCTGCTTTCCAAGGGCTACGAGGTGCACGGCCTCATTCGTAGGGCAAGCACGTTCAACACTGACAGGATCGATCATATCTATCAGGCCTGGGTTCTGCCAATGTGAGTTGGTGTCTTCCGCTTCGGTCGCTATACTTGACGTAGGCTGGGAGTTGCTAGTCGGGAGTCAGAAGATCTAAAAACAGCATATCCTTCAGGGGAACCGGCTGAGACTAGGAGGCCCAATCGGGAGGTGCAATATGGCAACGTTGGAGAAGCTCGCGAAAGACCTGCACATGAAGCCGGGTGATTTGATGAGGGAAAGCCTGGAGGTGTTTCTAGGGCGTAAGCTGAAGGCTGTCGAAGCGGAGCTATTTCTCTTGGCTAAAAGATATGGAGTTAAGGACGTCTTTGAGTTCGATAAAATGGTCAGAGAAGGAAGGTTCCACGAAGAAGATGCTTTTGAAGACTACTTTGGCTTAGATAATCTTGAGGCGGAGAGGGATTTGATATTGGAAAATCTTGAGAAGATATAGATGGCTTCTTTAGACGACTTGGCAAGGATCGCCGATGTTGAATTCGCCGATATTGTGGACAGTACTGAGAAACTAGCGGCCAAGATGCGCATTATCCTTGTTGAAGGTGGCTTTGTTGATGTCTGGTTGTCCAGGAAGTTGAAGGGGCGGTTCGGCTTTCATTGGGAACATAAAGCTACCGGTCGATCTTATCGTTACGATAACTTCCCTGATACGAAGTGGAAAGACATTTCCACCTATCCATATCACTTCCATTACGGCTCGCAAGGCAATGTAATTGACTCTTCCCGGTTTGAGCGTGATCTTGCGGAAGGGTTTAGAGGATTTATGGAGTGGATAAGATTAACACTGACTACTAAAGAGGGGGATGAATAGCTGTGAAAAAAGCACTGATCACTGGCATCACCGGTCAAGACGGTTCCTATCTGGCGGAGTTCTTGCTTACCAAAGGCTACGAGGTGCACGGCCTCATCCGGCGGGCGAGTACGTTCAATACGGAGCGGATCGATCATATCTATCGAGATCCCCATGATCCCAATGCGCGCCTGTTTCTCCATTATGGTGACCTTGCTAACGGTGAGCAGCTCTCGAACCTAATTTACAACTTGAAGCCGGATGAGATCTACCACTTAGGAGCACAGAGCCATGTGCGCGTAAGCTTTGATACTCCGGAGTATACGGGCGATGTCACCGGGCTAGGCACCACGCGTATTTTGGAGGCGATCCGCCGCAGCGGAATCAAGACTCGATATTATCAGGCCTCCAGTTCTGAGATGTTCGGCGCTGCTAGCCCACCACAGAGTGAAACTACTCCGTTTCATCCGCAGAGCCCTTACGCCTGCGCAAAGGTGTACGCTTATTGGATGGCGGTGAATTACCGAGAAGGGTATGATCTGTTCGCCTGTAACGGCATCTTGTTCAATCATGAGTCCCCTCGGCGAGGTGAGACGTTTGTTACCCGCAAGATCACACGGGCATTAGCGAGAATCCTGGAAGGTAAGCAAGATAAGCTCTATCTGGGGAACCTCGTCGCCAAGCGCGATTGGGGCTATGCGCCTGAGTACGTGGAAGCGATGTGGAGAATGCTCCAGCAAGATGAGGCAGATGATGTCGTTGTCGGTACGGGTGAGACGCACTCCGTGCAGGAGTTCCTCGACGAAGCATTTGCGTACGTGGATCTAGATGCGGGCAACTACGTTGAGATCGACCAACGCTACTTCCGCCCGACCGAGGTAGATGTTCTCCTCGCGGATGCATCCAAAGCCAAGAGAAAGCTCGACTGGGAACCGAAAGTGACATTCAAGGAACTCGTGCGTATCATGGTAGATGCTGACATTGCCGCGCAAGGCGGAACCCCGCCGGGTGAAGGCAAGCGCATTCTGCAGGAGAAGTTCACCGGTTGGCATCAGTGGGACAACAGCGTAAAAGCAGTGTATGAGAATACCAGGAGAGCAGTTGAGTAGGGGAAGGGTTGAATACTTGAGTGGGAAAAGCGAAGGAACGGATGAACGAATGGGCCCACGTCGTCTATACCTAGACACCAGTGTCTATAACAGGCCCTTCGATGACCTCTCACAAGCACGAGTTTGGCTGGAAGCGTTAGCCCTCGCTGTCATCTTGCAGATGCTTGAATCAGGCAGTGTGGAACTAGTAAGCTCTGAGGTGCTGGAGTTCGAGAATAGCAGGAATCCCTTTCCCTATAGAAAGGCTCGGGTAAGCTTCTATCTGAGTTTATCCAAAGATTATCAACAATTGGACGAGTCAATCCGCAAGCGGGCGCGAGTTCTGGAAGGTCAGAGCCTCGAACCACTCGATGCTTTACATCTGGCCTGCGCAGAGGAAGCTAAAGCAGGGTACTTCATAACCTGCGATGATCGGCTCATAAAGAGATATCAAGGGGAAGCACTGACAGTGATGAACCCCGTGAATTATGTGATCAGTGAGGTGATAGGAGATGGCGGAGATTAAGGTGAACAGTGATCAGGAGATCCTTCGAGAAGCCGAAGAGGTTCTGCGGGTGCATCTGGGTCCGGCCAAAGCAACTCGCTTTTGGATCGCTCTGAGCGGTGGGAGCGGAGACTACCTCCAAATTAAAGACACGCTTTTCAAAGGAGAGACTGTCGATGGCTTATATGAGAAAATAACAGCGGAGACAGGGAGAGGAACGGCGTAGAATAAAGTCGGGAGTTGAGAGTCTGGAGTCAAGTGCCTGGAAGCTAAGAGACACAAGTCGGGAGTTGAGAGGCAACTGCCAAAATGGCTAACATAAGGCGATTCGAGGATGTCGAAGCGTGGAAGAAGGGAAGAGAGCTTGCGAAGGATGTCTACACCGTCACAAGCACAGGGAAATTCACCAAGGACTACGGCTTGAAGGACCAGATAAGACGGGCAGTAGTATCGGTCATTAGTAACATAGCCGAGGGGTTTTCCAGACAGACAGATAAGGAGTTCGTCCAGTTCTTGTTCATCGCAAAAGGATCGGCTGCCGAGGTTCAGAGCCAGCTTTACATTGCGGTGGACTTGGGCTACATAAGCCAAGAAGAGTTCACTAAGCTGTACAATCAGGCGGACGAGGTGGCTCGTCTCCTCGCAGGATTCACAAAATACCTGAAAGGAGCTGGCAGTTGACTCGCGACTTTCGACTCTCGACTCCCGACTCTGGACTCTCGACTGACACGTTTTGGCAAGCAAAACGTGTCGTCGTTACCGGCGGCGCGGGGTTTCTCGGCTCTCGCGTAGTGGCGAAGCTACGGGAGCGTGGTTGTAAAGAAATCTTCGTCCCACGGAGCAAGGATTACGATCTGCGCGAGAAGGAAGCGATTGTGTGCCTCTACGAAGACGCTAAGCCGGATATTGTGATCCACCTCGCTGCTGTAGTCGGAGGAATCGGGGCGAATCAGAAATATCCGGGCAAGTTCTTCTACGATAACGCCATCATGGGTATCCAGCTTATCGAGCAGGCGCGGCAACTTGGTATAGAGAAGTTCGTCTGCATCGGTACGATCTGCGCTTATCCCAAGTTCACTCCGGTACCGTTTAAGGAGGATGATTTATGGAATGGCTATCCGGAGGAGACGAATGCCCCTTATGGATTGGCAAAGAAGATGCTCTTGGTGCAGTTGCAAGCCTATCGGCAACAGTATGGGTTCAATGGCATTTACCTTCTACCCGTTAACCTCTATGGCCCGGGGGACAAGTTCGATCCGGAGTTCTCGCATGTCATCCCGGCGATCATCAAGAAGTTTGTCGATGCCAAGCGTCAGGGTGATGAGAAGGTCGTCGCTTGGGGAACGGGAGAAGCGACGCGCGAGTTTCTCTACGTTGAAGATGCGGCAGATGGGATCGTCCTAGCGACAGAGCGCTACAACAAACCAGACCCGGTGAACCTGGGGGCAGGTCAGGAGATCAAGGTCAAAGATCTGGTCAATCTTATCAAGGAGCTAGTGGAGTTCCAGGGAGAAGTGGAGTGGGATACCTCCAAGCCAGATGGCCAACCACGCCGCATGTTGGATACCGCAAGGGCTAAACGGGAATTCGGTTTTGAGTCTAATATGACCTTCGAAGAGGGGCTCGCGAACACAATCGCTTGGTATGAGCAGCATGGGCAGGATTGAACGCGGCACGAAAGTCCTGCTCGTAAATCAGTTTTTCTATCCCGATGTCGCCGCTGTCGCTCAATTGATGGCCGACATGGCGGAGGACTTGACGGAAAAAGGGATTGAGGTCAGCGTTCTGTGTGGCCGGGCGAACTACAGCCGGGAACAGAACGATCCCCGCACTGCAAATCCCTATCTCAAGCAGGTAAAGGTCCACCGTGTCCCTTCGTTGAATCTTGGAGGACGCAGTGGAGTAATTCACTTGCTGAATTACCTCTCTTTTCTGATCTTAGCTCCGCTGCGCGCAATTATGCTTTCCAAGTACGATTGCGCCGTCGTGTTCACGAATCCGCCTCTGATCGCCATGGCTGGCTGGCTCCTTAGGTTGCTGCGCGGAACGAGATACGTTTGCGTGGTCGAAGACCTGTATCCTGACGTAGCGATTGAACTTGGCTTTCTGAAGCGTGACGGTGCGGTGACGAAGATAGCGGACAAAGTGTCCTGCTTCTTGCTCAGGCGCGCCGATCGGGTTGTGGCGCTCGGCAACAGAATGAAGCAGGAGCTCCTGGCAAAAGGGGTGACAGGAGAAAGGGTAGTTGTCATCCCAAACTGGGCGGACGGGGAGCAGATCTACCCGGTGGAGAAGTCTGCGAACTGGTTTGTGGAGAAACACCATCTCAAAGGGAAATTCGTCGTTCAGTATTCCGGCCATATGGGGGAAGGACATGATTTTTCGACAATCATGCAAGCCGCCAAGCGCCTACAGGAATACGATGATGTCGTCTTCTTGCTCATCGGCAATGGCCCCAAACGAGGAGAGATAGCGGAATTCAAAGAGAAGCACAAGCTAGGCAATGTGTCACTCTTGCCTTACCAGGATCGAGCGACCCTGCGGTTCAGTTTGGGGGCAGCCGATGTTGCGTTGATATCACTCAAGAGCAACCTAGAACCTCTGATGTTCCCATGCAAAGTCTATGGGATTATGGCTTCGGGCCGGCCGTTCATTTACCTCGGAAGCGAACAGGGTGAAATTAGCCACATTGCGCAGGTGGCTGAGTGTGGATTCACCGTTCCACCGGGCAAGGTGGAATCGTTGGTTGATACCATTCTTCATCTCTATCAGGATGAGTCGCTGCGCCAAGAGCTGGGGAGCAAGGCACGGGAATACTTCCTCAAACACTTCGAGAGAAATCTGGCAACGGCGAGATACTATGACCTCTTGACAGATGTGGCAGAAGCTGGGATTACGGATTGAAGGATTAAGGGGCAACTAAGGAGTGAATCGTAAGTCGTGAATGGTGAATGGTGATCGGCAACGTCCGGAACACTATACGCCCATGCCGCATTTCCGTTTGGCTAACTGAGTCATCCGTGCTATGCTTCGGGAAACCCGACTCTAAGGAGGATGCATGATCCTGGCGGTATCTGCGGCATCTCTGTTGATGGCGGTCATCGTTGTGCTTCTTCTGACTCCCCGGCTGCACTGGGCGGGGATCACCGGCAAGGATATGCACAAGGTTGGGAAGCCACCGGTCGCCGAGATGGGCGGGTTGGCCTGACTACATTGGGTAGTCATGGTCTACCATTGGATATGGGTAGGTGGTACACGCATCCATCACCAGCCGCTGTTGATTCGTGCGAGCTAACCCGCTAAGATCCCGGCGGAATGAAAAGATGGTAGACTTTGAGGAGGTACAATTGTGGGAGAGACGGAAGTCCTTAGACGGAAGCTTATGGAGAATGTCGCAGACTTACGGGAGGTTCGGCTTCAAGAAGTTTTAGACTTCATCGATTTTCTCCGGACACGCGAGAGAGGGGACGAGGACTCCATCCTGGAAGTAGCCGGTTGTCTTTCTGGCAGTCCGCTCTCCGCCGCGGAAATTGAGGAAGGACTCTATGGGGAGAACCCATCCTGATGCCTAAGGCGGTTTTCATCGATACTTGGGGGTGGTTGGCGCTGGGACATCGCCGAGATGCCCTGCATCAGGAGGTCAAAGCGTTTTATCGGGCTTTACAGAAAGAGGGCTCTCTCTGTTACACTACAGACTACGTCCTTGATGAAACGATCACACTTCTCTTCCGACGGGAGGTATTTGAAGAAGCTATCCGTTTCATGGAGGGGATCTTCCAATCTGCTGAGGAACGCCGCCTTATTATAGAACGGGTCACTTCTGAACGATTCTCCTCGGCCTGGAGACTCCGAAAGCAATTTCAAGATAAACCCAAGATCTCCTTCACTGATCTTACCTCGATGGTTATCATGGAAGAGAAGGGGATAAAAAGCGTCTTAACGGAAGATGAACATTTTCTCCAAGTCGGAATGGGTTTCCAAAAGGCTCCATGATACAGAGGTACTAGGAAACAGGCCTAGGGAGCACCTTAATGAAGAAGTCCACAGCTTAGTGCGGGACCCTTTCTTGGATTGGCAACTGCATCCCCGGAATAATTCCTCTGTTTGATCTCCGGAGCCATCCGTGCTATTCTGGTGATATTCTAACTGCAAGGGGGATATATGATCCTAGCGGTATTCGCGGCATCTCTGTTGACGGCAGTCATCGGTGCGATTCTTCTGATTCCTCGTCTGCACAGAGCAAGGATCGTAGGGAAAGATATGCACAAGTTGGGGAAGCCACCGGTCGCGGAGATGGGCGGGCTGGCGATCGTTGCCGGGACGGGTGTTGGAATCTCGGTTGCGCTGGCAATGATGAGCTTCTTCCACGTGCTTCAGGATGCGAGCGTGGTTCTTCTTCTTGCAGCCCTGGCGGTAATCTTACTTACGGGACTGATCGGAATCATCGATGATCTTTTGGGGATGAGACAACTGGTGAAGGCGTTTCTGCCCGCCATGGCCGCGCTCCCGCTAGTCGCCGTCCGGGCAGGGCAGACGTTGTTCTTGATCCCGTTTATGGGAAGGATCAACTTCTGGATCTTCTATCCCCTGTTCTTGGTGCCTGCCGGAGTGATGGTGGCGGCGAACGCGGTGAATATGCTCGCTGGATTCAACGGGGTGGAGGTGGGGATGGGGCTCGTGGCGATGGGAAGCCTGGCGGTCATTGCAGCAGCCGTGCATCAAACAACGGCGTTGATCATCCTCCTTTCCGGGGCCGGAGCGCTTCTGGGGATCCTTTTCTTCAATTGGTATCCGGCGAAGATCATGATCGGCGACGTGGGCACGCTATCCATCGGTGCGCTCATTGCCACCGCGGTGATCGTAGGGAACTTCGAGACGGCCGGGGTGATTGTGATCATCCCCTATGCGATCGATTTTCTGTTCAAAGCGGCGCACGGGTTCCCTAAGAGTTTTGGTGAACTCAGGAGCGATGGCAAGCTTCATTGCCCGGGATGTAGCGCTGTCGGTCTAGGCCAGTTCATCATGAAGATCACCGGTGGAATCAGGGAACGAAACCTGACGCTGACGCTAATGGGGATAGAAGCGGTGTTCGGGGGGCTGGCGATAGTGCTTTATGTGGTTAGGTGAAAAGAGAGTTGAGTCGTCGAGTGGGTGAGTTGTCGAGGTGGGAGAAAAGCCGGGAGAGGCCAGAATGCCAATCGAGAAACAACAAACATCTGAAACGACGTCGACATTCGAAGATCTTGAGGTCTGGCAGGCGGCTAGAAGTCTGAGGAAGAAGCTTTCCGAACTGGTGAAGCGGCTTCCTGCTGATGAGCAGTATCGCTTAATGGACCAGATACTACGAGCTTCTCGATCTGTGACGGCCAACATCGCTGAGGGTTACGGTCGTTTTCACTATCAGGAGAACATCCAGTTCTGCCGCCAGGCACGCGGTTCTCTGTTCGAATTGGTCGATCATCTGAGCGTCCTGCTGGATGAGGCCGTTCTCAGCAAAGATGACTTCGAGATGCTTCGCGCTGAGATCTCTCGGGTTATCCGGATACTGAATGGCTACATCAGGTACCTTCAAAGGAGGAAAGCCGGACTGGTGCAGAGTTGAGTGGGGTCGTTCCCTATACTCGACTACCCAACGACTCAACTTTGTGCACCATAGGCACCTTCAGGGTAGCAAAGCTGATTCTTGCATGCTGAGAGCTGATCGCTGACGGCTGACGACTGAGATCTGAACGCTATTTGCTATTAGCGAAAGGAGAGGATGAGATGAATCTGAAATTTGTTTGCTCAGAAAACTTTGAGATCGCCGCGGAGATATGCCACAGGATCCAAGGGTATCTGCCAGATCTGGTTCATGATGTAGAGGTCATCAGGACCGAGGCCTTCAATGGAGTCTTCTCCACCTGGGAAGTGCTGCCCAAGATCTTCACAATCTGCTCTTCCGTGAATCGGCTCTTCTTCATCCGTCTACTCTCCTCCCTTTACGCTGATTCTCTACTTCTCACTGGCCCAGTTCCAGGGGTGCACGCCCTTACGGGGACAGCATTCAACGGGTATTAAGGTATGTATCCGTGGTCTTCCGCGCCTTGATTCACCTCGTGTCTCATTCTATCCTCTATTGGACGTGGACGAGAAGGAGAACTTGCGGAGGATTCTACGAGAAGAGGTCGCACTCCATCCAAGGATGGAGCTGGTCGACCTGCAGAAGCTGGTTTACCAGGCGGTCTTTGGGATCGATCACCTTCTTGAGGATCGGGTTTGTTTTGTAAACGAGTTATCGCGTGAGTGGGAAGCACTCGATCCCCTGGCAGGGACTGAACAGGAAGTCTTACAGGTGATTGACCCGACAAAACGGAGGGGACGCATTCACTTACGCGTTTGTAAGGCCCGCGGGGTGAAGATCGATGGACTAATACGACTTCTCGTTGACCAAAAGCCTGTGGGTGGGACACAAGAGCGCTTCGCTCGATTATGGTCACTCGCTGGCGAGCTCGCGCAAGAGGGAGCGATCCCTTTTTCTAAGGAATCCCTAGCTGCTCTTCCTTTTCTGGAAACGTCCCCCCATCACAGCTCAGGGTACGGAAAGCCCTCCTACCGGGTGGTAAACGACGTCACCGCTTCCGAGGTAGCGACCTTCCTTCGGGAGAACCTGGAAAAATCATGAATGAACAAGCTCGCGAAGCTTCCCGGGGTCTTGACTCTTGGTATAGCGTTTGTTGGTTTGGGGGAGGGTCAATCGTGAGTGGCGTGGAAGCAGTGATGCCTGATGGGTAACAGAGAACCAGTCTAGAGTCGTCAGTCATGAGTCGGGAGTCTACGGCATGGTATCAGCGGGTGACAGGGACTGGAGAAGCGTTCTGAGTGCTAAGTGCTAGGTTCTATGGCAAAGCGAGGCAGAGATTGATGCGTTCTTCTGAATTGGCGATCGCATCCCCGGAATAATTCCTCTGTTTGATCTCCGGAGCCATCCGTGCTATTCTGGTGATATTCTAACTGCAAGGGGGATATATGATCCTGGCGGTATCTACGGCATCTATGTTGACAGCCATTGTAGGTGTACACCTTTCTCTCATCCCTCGGCTGCACCGGGCTGTGTTCTTGGCGCCCCTGAGGTGATGGAGGCGGCGATCTATGAGACAACGGAAAGGATCATCCTCCACAAGAAGACGAAGAGGCCAGAGAACGGGGTGGCCTGGAGTGTGAAAACAAATCGGTGACCAAAGATGATTGAGAGAAGGAGCCTCACTTGATCTCCCTGTATAGCCTGATCGATTGGGAATGGTGTCGGGAGTACCGGCGTC
>Ga0307378_10001537_pt1 | contig 37141 bp, 17 predicted proteins | sample UN1MG_FD_202238 | JGI IMG/M metagenome (GOLD analysis project Ga0307378, IMG submission 202238) | Soil microbial communities from Risofladan, Vaasa, Finland - UN-1 | ecosystem: Environmental > Terrestrial > Soil > Coastal area > Acid sulfate soil | place: Finland: Risofladan, Vaasa | collected...
TAAAACAATGGTAAATCCCAGAAAAACCAACTATATCCCGATTTTCTTTTCCGTCTCACAAAGCACGCCAGCCTCAAAGTTGCCGGGACTATTGTAGGCACAATCCAGCGGAAATGCAAATCCGAAATCCGCAAGACCTGCCGTTGTTTGATAGAGGTCCCGATCCATCTCTACTCTATGTAATCGGCTCAATAAGAAGAGAATGTCTGGATCACTGCATTATCTTAAGCGGGATATCCTGGCCCATACGATTCCATTTTATAACGATGTCTTTGCTTTTAGGCTATCAGCGGTAATAGCCGAGCTATAGAGCGATACTATTATGTGACAAAGCGACTGGTATCCTGCTGGGAGTTGGCCCTTCCCGACGTTATCTCCACAATCCTTGTACCTAAAAGTGTTTTGACTGGTTGTTAATTTTTGTCGACGTTGCAAGCTTTTCCCGGCCGTAATCGGGAGGGTACATCTATAACCTCAAGCATAACCAATCAGTCCATCGTATCGGTCATCATCCATGCCATGAAAAAAAAGAAGCAAAACGAGCCAATTATCAAAGCTATTGCAATCCCACTCAAAACAAAATATGCGTCGTCCAGCCACCTCTTGAACGCCGCCCCCGAATCCAGAAGGTCCGTAAGTCCATGCGAGGAAAGGAGTTGCTGGTTACTGGTTGTTTGTTGTTGGTCGAAAGCCTTCGTGGCTGTGCGTCTTTGTGTGAGCCGGTTCCCTTTCTATTTGTGTGTGTTGGCGTTCGTCAGGGGCTGTTCCTCATTCAGGATGCGCCAGAGGTTCCTCACGTTGCGCTCCTGGTGGTCCCAGCCATACGTGCAGGGGGGTGGGTCGCGGAAGGCAGGGAACTTGGCGCGGAGGGTCAGAAGCCTGGTCGTCTGGTCCAGGGTCAGACCTTGCTGGCGTGCGGCTTCAACTTCTTTGAGCATTCTCTGGTAAAAATCGCGGATAGGTGGAAGGACGGCGCGGGTCAGCGGGACGCTGTGTCCCGGGATCACGTGATCGATCTTCACATTGTCGGCGAGGAGACTGTCCAGCACGGCGATGAAACGGTGGACGTCTTCAAGATGCGACTCTTCGCCGATTTCGGGGACGCGGCCCTGCTGGTAGGCGATGGCGCCGGTGACCAAGATCCGCTCTTGGGGAACGTAGATCAGGATGTCGGAGTTGCTGTGGCCTTTGCCGAAGAAGATCAACTCCAGGGTGAGGTCGCCCAAATCAAGCGTGTATTTATCGGAAAATGTGAGTGACGGCTTGACGACCTCGTAGCCCTGCTGGAGGTCCTGCACGAAAAGGTCGTAGAAAATGAGGTCGCTTTGGATCAGCCTGGTGTACATGCGATTGGCGGCATACAGGGGCAGGGCGGCCCGCAGGTCGCGAAGAATCGCGTTGTAACGGTCGATCTCCCTGCGTTTCGAATCTGGTTCGTTCTGTCGGCGAATCAGCCACTGCATGTCCTCGGCCAGGTTCTCGTGCCCGATGATCACAGCGCCTTTGAAGAGGCTGTTGCCGCTGCAATGGTTATCGTGAGCGTGCGTATTGATGACGTAGGCCCAGTCGCTGCGGTGGAACGCCTGCTCGATTTTGGCCTTGATGGGGGCCATGACCCGCGGCGAGGCCTCGGTGTCGATGATCACCAGACCCTTCTGGGACTGGACCGCGGTGAGATTGCATCGCCGGTCGATGCCCGGCCAGTAGGCGATGAGGACATGCTGGGAGAGGCGCTCGATACGGATGAACTGGCCCGGGTTCGGCAGCGGACCGGCCGCGAGCAATTGCACAAGTAAACCGAGCTGAATCGCCGTAATCATTTCCATTCTCCGTAGGCAGCCGGTACGGTGCGTCATGATGATGCAGATCGTGCCACGGCTCCATTATTGTGCATTTCCGCTATTATATGCCTTTCGGCAGATGCCTTCCAGCAAAGGCAGAAATTTTTTTTAGAATCTCGCTGCTGAATTATGCCGTCGCAATTACCAACCTCAAAAGTTTCAGAAAAGGTGACGTTGCTGTGAAGCATGCTGAAGAGCCGGATGAGGGAAATCTTCAAGTCCGGTGCTGTGAGGGGCGTAAAGTTCTTTTACAAGGCAGAATATTGTGGCACTCCTCAATCGAAAGAGAGGAGAAACGGAGAATACAAAGTATGCCTAAATGAAAGAGCTTTACGTCTACTCGACCATAATGTCACCAGGAAATCAGGGTGTTTTTCCAGCTTCTGAAAGAGGTGACTTTTAGAAGAATTCTGGCGTTTTTTTGCAGCTCGTGAAAATGGGATTATTTAATTGTGCCGTGTCAATCTTCTGCAGTCTTTGTTTGCAGCAACTTCCCTCACCATTCTTCAGCCTTTTCCGGCTTTTGCATAGTTTTATCAAGAACGATGCTAATTCAAAATCAAGGGATTTTCCTTGACGGAAAGATAGGTAATTTGGTATAGATAACATTAGAGAAGCTTGTGCCTGCGCAGTCGGGCATCTGTGGCTTTGAGGTCATCCAGCAGGCGCAATTTCTGTAGTTTTTCGAATAGAGGAGGAATTATTATGTATTATGCGAGGCACAGAGTTTTAAGTGAGAACTTTGTACTTCGCAATGAAGATATTTTGCATTTCAATTAACAACCTATATTGAGTTTTTGAAGGAGGATTATTATGTTTAAGAAATTGATTTATATGATTTCTTTTGTTTTGGTGCTGGGCCTGGTCGTGACGGGCATCGCAAAAGCTGCCGACCCGGATATTATTGGGTGGTGGAAGTTGGATGAGGGTTCCGGGGATACTGCTATTGATTCTTCAGGCAATGGATTCGATATAACGCTACAGAATAGCATGTGGGAGGATGGGTTATTCGGGGGCGCGGTACACTTCCGCGGAGTGGGTTATGGAAGCATAGGGAGTTTTAACTATAGTGACAACGCTATCACGGTATGCGCCTTTGTGTGGCACGATGCGTTCAGAAGTGGTCAAGTTGAGCGATACGTAACGATGGCTCCGGAAGTCGCGGTGATTCGCAAGGAGACAGATGGCCGACTGCACTTCTACATCAAGACGGACGACAATCTCCGCCACCTGTGGGTCAGCGATGTCCTTACGGAAAGCCGGTGGTACCATGTTGCAGGCACCTGGGATGGGCTCACCCAGCGCCTGTATATCGACGGTGTGGAAATTGCCAGCCAGACACCTGGTGGTGTTTTAGGCGACACTTCAAGTGTAACTGTGAGTTCTGGGGACGAGCCGCTTAATGGGATGTTGGATGAGATTCGCATCTACAGCCGGGCACTGATGGAGCAGGAGATTAAAGGTGTTATGTTAGGTGGTGGAGCAGAATATCCTTTTGCATCCACTCCTAATCCCGAAGATGGTGCCCTCCATGAAGATACCTGGGCGAGCCTAAGCTGGCGGGCCGGAGATTTTGCTGTCTCGCACGATGTGTACTTCGGCGACAATTTTGACGATGTGGACGCCGGTGCTGAGAGCGTGTTCCGGGGCAACCAGACCGCGACGTTTTATGTGGCCGGCTTTCCAGGATTTGCCTATCCCGACGGCCTCATTCCCGGCACGACGTACTACTGGCGAATCGACGAGGTCAATGACCTGGATCCAAATAGTCCCTGGAGGGGTGATGTCTGGAGCTTCAGTATTCCCCCTAAGACCGCCTATGCACCGGACCCGGCTGATGGTGCCGAGTTAGTAGAACCGGATGCAGACCTTAGCTGGACGGCAGGTTTCGGTTCGAAACTACACACCGTATATTTCGGAGAGAATTTTGACGATGTGAACAACGCCGCTGGTGGACTTCCTCAAGGAGTTACGACCTATACTCCCGGCACACTTAAAATGGCCAAGACTTACTACTGGCGGGTCGATGAGTTTGATATTATCGACACGTATAAAGGCGACGTCTGGAGCTTTACTACTGAGGGCGCCGTCGGGAACCCGGATCCGGCTAATGGCACTGTGGATGTAAAGCAGACACAGTTTATTACCTGGTCGCCAAGTGTCTTTGCTGCTTCGCATGAGTTATACTTTGGCACTGATAAAGATGCCGTGAAAAATGCCGATGCCGGCTCACCGGAGTATAAAGGCACCAGGGACCTTGGTGCTGAGAGCTATGACCCCGGAAAACTCGAGCTGGATGCCACCTACTATTGGCGTATTGATGAGGTCAATGACGCCAATCCCGACAGTCCGTGGACAGGCATCCTCTGGAGCTTTACGACAGCCGGCTTCCTTGTCGTGGACGATTTCGAGGACTACGATTCCGGGGACAACCAGATATGGTACACCTGGAAAGACGGGCTTGGCTATGGTACGCCGGGTACTGATCCCTACGCTCCCGGTAACGGGACCGGCTCAGCCGTTGGCGATGAAAGCACTGGTTCTTTTACCGAGGAAACTATCGTTCACGGAGGCAGCCAATCGATGCCATTCTGGTACGACAACAGCATCCTCATGTATTCAGAGGTGGATAATACTCTGACTTATCCGCGTGACTGGACCGAGGAGGGTGTAGGAGTACTGTCAATCTGGTTCAGAGGCAATTCGGATAATGCTGCTGAGCCGATGTATGTTGCTCTCAATGGCAGTGCGGTAGTCACTCACGATAATCCCAATGCAGCACAGATAAATACCTGGACCCAATGGAATATCAACCTGCAGGCATTTGCAGACCAGGGCGGGAACCTGGCCAATGTCAATACTATTGCTATTGGTTTTGGCGACAAGAACAATCCATTAGCCGGCGGTTCTGGTATGATGTACTTTGATGATATTCGGCTGTATCCACCAGCACAGTAAGCTGGGATTCGATTGTTCAGTAAAATTAGTGCAGTAGATTTGTCAATTCGGGGCTTATACTGATTGATTTGGTATAGGCCCCTTGGTTTTTCAGCAGTAGCAGATGAACTCCACATATAAGTCTATAAGAAGTTAGATCAGCTCAGGATTTTCTCTAGGTGACTCTGATACCCCCAAAAGGATTATATGATTCATACATTTCTTTTCTTCCGTCTACTTAATCCGATCGCACACTAAAAATTCTCAAAAAATCTTAATATTTTCACAAAAAATCGACATTTATTCGGACTCGATATACGAAAAATTGACATCAGTGGAGACATTTTGGAGTCATGATGTCACCTGGAAATCAGGTTTTTTTTAAGCTGTTGAAAGATGTGACTTTTCGAAAAATTCTGGTGTATTTTTACAGCTCTCAACAGCCATATCAAAGGAGTATACTAATACATATTCAAGGGATTTTCCTTGACGAAGGGTAGATAATATGGTAAAGATAATATTAGCCGATGTTTGCGTATTCACAGTCGAACATCTGTGGCTTTGAGTTCATACCGCAGGTGTGATTCTTTTTTGTTTATCGATAGAGGAGGAATTATTATGCACGGCACTGAGTTAGAATTAAAACTTTGTGCTTCGCGACAAATATGTTTTTTGCATTTCAATGAGCAATTCTTATATTGAAAATGATATATAGTATGTATTCTGGTGCGTAGCCGCAATGCGGTTATTTTTAATTCTTTTTGAAGGAGGATTATTATGTATAAGAAATTGATTTGTTTAATTTCTTTTGTTTTTATGCTGAGTTTAGCAGGTAATGCCTCAGCAGATCTGGTGGCGCACTGGAAGCTTGATGAGGGCTCTGGCAATACCGTATATGACTCAAGCACCTCTGGGAACGACGGCACCTTTAAAGGCGACCCGCAGTGGGTGGCAGGATATTACGGTGGTGCCCTGGAATTTGATGGTACTGATGATACTATTGATTGCGGGAATGACGATAGCCTAAACATCACGGATGAAATCACACTGTCAGCCTGGATTAATATGGCACAGCGTCCAGACGTGGATAATTGGTTCACCATTCCGTGGAAGGAAGACGCATATTCTATGTACTTGTATGGCGCAGACAATACGGTAACAACTTTAGCTGCGGATTTCTGGCTTGACACCGGAAGAGCTGATATCTGGAATGGACCGGACATAGACATTCCTCCAAATGCTTGGACACATATAGCAGTAACATTCAATGGTACAGATTTCGAATTTTATGTGAATGGTGAACATGATTATACACAAAATGAACCAGCCACAATAGAGATTAGTGCAATTAACTTTTTCTTTACTGAAAATGGTTCAAATTTTGAAGGCCTGATCGATGATGTCCGGATATACAACGAGGCGCTTACGCAGCCCGAGATTCTGGCTGCTATGGAAGGTGGTGAAGCATATCCGTATGCCTTGAGCCCGGTCCCGAAAGATAGTACCCTTTATATGGATACGTGGGTAAACCTTAGCTGGCGGGCAGGTGATTATGCCGTCTCGCACGACGTATATGTGGGTGAGAATTTTGACGATGTGGACGCCGGTGCTGAAAGTACATTCCAGGGCAACCAAACCACAACGCTTGTTACAGTCGGCTTTCCAGGATTTGCATATCCGGATGGTCTTGTTCCAGGCACGACCTACTATTGGCGAATCGATGAAGTGAACGAGGCTGACCCGAGAAGCCCGTGGAAGGGGGATGTCTGGAGCTTTACCATTCCGCCCAAGACAGCATACTTTCCCGACCCGGCTGATGGTGCCGAATCTGTAAGTGTTGATGGATCCCTTAGCTTCACACCGGGCTTTGGAGCGAAATTGCACACGATTTACTTCGGTGAAACTTTTACTGAAGTGGATAATGCCGCCGGTGGGTCCCCACAGGGCATGACAACCTATACTCCTGGTACACTTAAAATGGCCAGAACTTATTATTGGCGAGTAGATGAGTTTGATAGTGTCGAAACTTACAAAGGTGATGTCTGGAGCTTTACAACCGAAGGTGCTGTCTCAAGCCCAAATCCTGCAAAGGGAGCTGTAGATGTTACCCAGACGCCAGTTCTGACTTGGACGCCGGGCTTTGGTTCTACATTTGAAATTTACTTTAGCACAGATGCAGGTGCACTCGAGAAAAAAGGCAGCGGCAGCCTTGGCTCAGAAAACTTCGAACCCGGCCAGCTTGAGTGGAATACTACCTACTACTGGCGCATTGATGAGGCCAATAATGCCAATGCCGACAGTCCGTGGACAGGCCCCCTCTGGAATTTTACCACGGCCAACTTCCTGATCATTGATGATATGGAGGCATACAATGACCTTGATCCCGCCGACCCCCTGAGCAACAGGATATTTAATGTCTGGATCGACGGATATGACGACCCGACAAACGGCTCTCTCGTTGGTAATGATAATGCGCCGTTTGCAGAGCAAACTATCGTCCACAGCGGATTGCAGTCGATGCCGATGTCTTACGATAATAGCGTCGGCAAGTCCGAAGCAACTCTGACATTAACTTCCAATCGTGACTGGACAGTAAACGGTGTTGATACTCTGACAATTTGGTTCAGAGGTGATTCAGCTAATGCTGCCGAGACTTTGTACGTTGCTCTCAACGGAAGTGCAAGGGTTGATAATGATAATCCTGATGCAGCAACGACAACGAGCTGGACGCCATGGAATATCGAACTGCAGAAATTTGCCGACCAGGGTGTGAACCTTACTAATGTCAATTCGATTACTATTGGCCTTGGCTCCGTCAACGGAGGTTCTGGTATAATGTACTTCGATGATATCCGCCTCTATGCACCGGCACAGTAAGTGATATATTATCTTTTTGGAAAGTATCCAGGGTATGTTTTTTAAGGAGGATTATTATGTCTAAAAAATGGATATATACGATTTTCTTTGTTTTGGTTCTTGGTCTTGTCCTAATGAGCGCAGCAGATGCTGCTGACCCGGACCTTGTCGGCTATTGGAAGTTTGATGAGACATCAGGTACCACAGCACAAGATGCAACCGGTAATGGAAACGACGGCACCCTTAATGGCGATCCACAGTGGGTGGCCGGCATGTTAGGCGGCGCGCTGGAGTTCGACGGTGAGGGGGACTACGTGGACATAGGAAATGATCCAATCTTCAACATCACTGGTCAAATCACAGTCGCCTGCTGGATTAAAGTTAGCCAGTTCACTGATAGCTGGCAGGCTATCTTCACTATGGGCGACGACTCATGGAGACTTCAGAGGCAGACAACTACTGACAATCTATGTTGGGCCTGCACAGGTGTGACTGGAACACCTGGCGACTGGTGGCTTTATGGTGATGTAAATGTAAACGATGGCGAATGGCATCACACCGCCGGCGTATATGATGGGTCAAAGTACTACCTGTACGTTGACGGCGAATTGGATGCATTCAAGGATACTTCGGGAACAATGAGTATTAGCTCTTACCCCGTCATGATTGGTGCCAACGCTCAACAGAGTGGCCGTGAGTTTGAGGGCATCATCGATGATGTGCGTGTTTACAAACGGGCGCTGACGGACACAGAGATTCTTGGTGTCATGGCTGGCGGTGGAGCAGAGTACCCATTGGCATCCGGCCCGGTTCCGAAAGATGGTGTTTATCATCCTGATACGTGGGTAAACCTTGCTTGGCGAGCGGGTGATTTTGCTGCCTCACACGATGTGTACATCAGTGATAATTTTGAAGATGTCGACGCCGGTACCGAGAGCACTTTCATAGGCAACCAGGCTGATACGTTTTTAGTTGCCGGTTTTCCCGGCTTTCCTTTTCCGGATGGTCTTGTTCCGAGGACGACCTACTACTGGCGAATCGATGAGGTCAACGACGCCGAGCCTAATAGTCCCTGGAAGGGCAATGTCTGGAGCTTTACGATTCCCCCCAAGACTGCCTACCTTCCGGTCCCGGCTGATGGCGCCGAGGCTGTAGCTGTGAATGACAAACTTAGCTGGATGCCAGGCTTCGGTGCGAAACTACACACTGTTTACTTCGGCGAAAGTTTTAATGAAGTGGATAGTGCAACAGGCGGCCTTCCGCAGGGAACTACTGACTTTACTCCCGGCACACTTAAAATGGCCAAAACTTACTACTGGCGGGTCGATGAGTTCGATGTAGTCGAAACTCATAAGGGTAATGTCTGGAGCTTTACTACCGAAGGCGCTGTCTCGGCACTTAATCCGCTCAATGGCGCAGTTGATGTCACACAGACACCTGTCCTGACATGGGCGCCGGGTTTTGGGGCTACACATGAAATTTACTTCAGCTCCGATGTAAGCGTGCTTGAGAAAAAAGGCAGCGGAAACCTTGGCGATGAAAGTTATGAGCCAGGTCAGCTTGAGTGGAATACTACCTACTACTGGCGGATTGACGAAGCCAATAGCGCAAACCCCGATAGTCCATGGACAGGTCCTACATGGAACTTCACTACAGCTAACTTCCTTATCATTGACGACATGGAAGGCTACAACGACCTTGATCCAGCCGAAGAAGGCAGCAACAGGATATTTAATGCCTGGATTGACGGATACGACGATCCGACAAATGGTTCTCTCGTTGGTTATGATAATCCCCCGTTTGCAGAGCAGTCTATCGTTCACAGCGAAAACCAGTCAATGCCGTTGTCTTATGATAATAGTGCCGCCAATAAGTCCGAGGCGACTTTATCGTTGACTTCTAATCGAGACTGGACAGTTAAGGGCGTAACAACTCTAACAATCTGGTTCAGAGGCAGTTCAGCTAACGCCTCTGAGCAAATGTATGTTACTCTCAATGGTAGCGCAAGAGTCGATTGTGATATTCCCGATGCAGCAACACTAACTAAATGGACAGAATGGAATATCGACTTGCAAGCCTTTGCTGATCAGGGCGTGAACCTTACTAATGTAACTTCGATAACTCTTGGTCTTAGATCAGTTACCGGCGGTACAGGTATGTTATTCTTCGACGATATTCGTCTGTATCCCCCGGCACCGTAAGCCGTGTGATTCGTAAAAATTTAGGAGAATTCTCGATTGACAGCCAAAAGCGGCTATAATAATTCATAAACACCATTTAACAGCGGAAACGGTTACAAAAAAGCAAAATACTAATCGTGTTTTGATGTTCTACAACGACCACTACTGTCCGGTTGTTTGATTTGGAAAACGTTGTAACGGCTTTGATACCATTGAGTTGTAAGAAGAAATGAATGTAATCGATTTGAAACCACTTTTAGACTCCGACTATTTCCATTTGAAAAATGTCAAGAAAATAGCAGATGAATACATAACGGACAGATGTAAACTCAAAAATTCTATCTAGAAGGAGGAAAAACAATGAAAAAAATGCTAAAAATCACTGATTTTGCTTTTGTGTTACCTAGCATCATTGCGGTAGCAGTGATCCTAGGGCCTTTCACTTCCATTGCCGCATCTGTGACTATCAAAATTCCTATTGAAGCCTATGATACCGCCAACGCAGCTGCTGTGTATCCTGACGAACCGGATCCATCGCCGGATGACCAATTACTTGAGATTTATGGACACCTTACGTTGCTCTCCTACCTTGCCTTTGATCTCAACCAATTGCCCCAAGGCTTCGAAATTGTGGGGGCAACGGTCAGTGTGTTTGACATAGAGCCTGAACATGAAGATGAGGTCGAAATCGCCTTTTTGGACGTTCCTACGGATTGGGATCGCGCCACACTCACCTATGACATCGCTGTTGCTCAATATGGCGCCGTGGTGGCAACGGATAGTAATGATGAGCCAATTGCCGCGCTTGACCCCGCGAAAATACTCTGGCTTGGGAAGGCGCTCATGGACAACCAGACTATTCCCGGAACGTCCACCGCCATCAGAACCGAGATGTTGAGTGTTAGTCCGTTCGAGGAAGCAGATCTCGTAGCCGCATTGAAGGAAGAGCGAACCAATGGAGATGGTTTGGTCACCATGGCCATCCACGGTACGACACGGAATAACAATCAGATCCTTGGCATCGGCTTTAGTGATAGCGAGAAGGGCCCTACGTTGTCACTTACCCTTGCCGTATCCGGAGGTTCCGGTACAACCACGACGTATGACTTTGATGACGGGACTCTGCAGGGCTGGACCCAAGTCTGGGGTTCCACGACAGCCGGTGGGCCTACTAACCTGGGGCTCATCAGCGAGGATGATCCTCCGGTTGGCAATTCCGTGCCCCCCTTGCCGCTCAGTCCACCGTCTTTTGTTGGTCCTGTGCCCTTCGAGGCCGCGGACGGAACCAACACCCGCGACCAAGCGCATGAGACGCTGCTGATTCGTTCACCCGAGTTTCGGATCTATCCCAATGGTCAAATCTCCTTTGGTCTTATTGGAGGATCCCATCCAAACTTGGATGTCGAGGAAATCACAGATGCGAATGCATTGCCGTGGAACTCATCTACCAGCGGCGCCATTGGTGTGGCACTTCGCCGCGTGAGCGATGGGCGATACCTTGGTTTCTATGCGCGATCGGAAAGTGGCAGCCAGTTTTGGGAGACTATTACGTTAGGAGAAGATGAGCTTTCCGGCCTCGTCTCTGGCGATGAGATGTATACCTTGGACTTCATTGATTACCACCATGGTGGATGGGGTTGGGGCGCCATTGACAGCGTGGTAATCATTGAGGGAATCCCGGTCACAACGTATGATTTTGATGACCGGACTCTGCAGGGCTGGACCCAAGTCTGGGGTTCCACGACGGCCGGTGGGCCTACTAACCTGGGGCTCATCAGCGAGGATGATCCTCCGGTTGGCAATTCCGTGCCCCCCTTGCCGCTCAGTCCGCCGTCTTTTGTTGGTCCTGTACCCTTCGAGGCCGCGGACGGAACCAACACCCGCGACCAAGCGCATGAGACGCTGCTGATTCGTTCACCCGAGTTTCGGATCTATCCCAATGGTCAAATCTCCTTTGGTCTTATTGGAGGATCCCATCCAAACTTGGATGTCGAGGAAATCACAGATGCGAATGCATTGCCGTGGAACTCATCTACCAGCGGCGCCATTGGTGTGGCACTTCGCCGCGTGAGCGATGGGCGATACCTTGGTTTCTATGCGCGATCGGAAAGTGGCAGCCAGTTTTGGGAGACTATTACGTTAGGAGAAGATGAGTTTTCCGGCCTCGTCTCTGGCGATGAGATGTATACCTTGGACTTCATTGATTACCACAATGGTGGATGGGGTTGGGGCGCCATTGACAGCGTGGTAATCATTGAGGGAACGATGCCTAGGCAGGTGTCATCGGCGATTGGCATAGACTTTGACTCAAATTGATACTAACCTCGGCGGCACCATGGTATTCGAAGGCAACGAGATCGACGCGTCTGTTCTTGATGGATTCACAATCACCGGAGGTGCAAGTTCGCGGACCTGGGTTCCTCCTGATGCTGAGTTCGCCAGGGCTGGTGGGGCATCTACTTCCATGCTGCTTCCGAGAACCATTTTATTAATAGTTTGAATGATAGGAGCCGGATGAGCTGAGAGGTTCATGTCCGGTTTTAGGAGGGGCTGAGGGTGAAATTCCCTCGGTCTACTCACCCCCGAAAATCAGGGTGTTTTTTAGCTTCTGAAAGAGGTGACTTTTCGAAGAATTCTGGTATTTTACAACTATCGAAAATGGGATCATATTCCCAAGGATGATGGACAAAGTTTATATTTGACCGCGATGTTTCATAAACAGGAAAAACAGAGAAATCCTTGCAATACATCAAGGAATAAAACAGGGCGTCTGATACAAATATCAAATGCACCGGTAAACCAAAGCCGATAGTGCCCTAAGTCATTCGACCTTGATCTACGGTTCAGTCAGTGAATTATCTTTCAGCCAGTCTTCCTGTAATATGGCCAAATCCAGATCATCGACTTTGCAGTCACCATTGAGGTCCCCGGGAAACGGCACGTAATCGGGCAGTGACTGGGCTGCCTCACAACCATCGTTATATACATTGATTATGACCGTGTCCGAACCGGTGTATTCACCATCGAAAGCCTCCAACTGCAAGACATAATCGCCCACGGCTGACAGAGTAATACTCGTATCCTTGGCGCTCGGATCAGTAATCATCGCGTCAGAGCTGTTGGGGTCATTTGGTTCACTAATCACCGTCCAATGCACCGTATAAGGACTTACGAGACTATCATCGGTGACAGTGGCGTCAAGAATCTTTGTCCTGAGACCATCATCGCCCAGCCAGGTCAATATATCGACACCGGCGTCCACTTGGGGGGGCATATTATCCGAAACAAAACTGAAAATAGGACCATAAACTGGGTCATTATCACTTCCGATGTAAGAATCGATGGCCCAGTAATACTGCTTTTTTGGTTCCGTCTGAACAACAACCGAACTCACGCTCTGGTTGCTGACAATCCTCATAGCATCCGGATCCGTAAATTGTGTCAATGCTCGCAGGTCGTCGGTAAAGTAAACATCAACTGATACCGCCTGACCCGGTACACAAGGATCGGCCAAAACCCAGCTCAATTCCATCTCGCCGGATGATACCAAACTACCGTCAGCCGGATTCGGATTAAGGAAGTGGGTAGCAGACAACGTAGTTCTGCCTTTATTGGTGACGTCATAATCCAACTGTAGCGTGCCATTGCCGTCATAGGCACTAATCCAACCGCTGTCGATATATTCCTGGATTGCAGTGACATTATCGCCGTTTATTATCAGCGTACCCGCGGCTCTAACATCCATCGTGCCGACAGCTCCAACGTTCCCTCTCATATCAAAAGTACTGGTGTTTATAATTCCACTATCCAGATTCACATGACCTATAGATGTAGGATGATGTCCAATCCGGAAGAGGCCATTGACTGTAATAGTACCACCGGTCATATTGAGGGTGCCCGAACCTCTGTCCCCCACAAGTATATGCCCGGCAGTTATGTTTCCGCTAATCATGTCACATGTGGCTTCACAACCGTTGGACAAGCCCAGTTGAAAGTACGTTATTATTTCAAGGGTTCCGCCATCCAATTTCATGGTAGTGACGGAACCACCACCAAATCCAAGACCTAATAAACTAGCCACGGCACCTTCATTCGCGATAGTCGGGCCGATGAGCGAGGCAATCCTGGGATAATCGGCAGAGGTGGGTACTGTACCGGTGTCCCAGTTTTGTGCCGTGCTCCAGAGGTGATCGCCAGTGGTATCGGACCAGGTCATGTCAACAGCTTGAACATCACTAACCAGAGACAACAACAGAACAAAACAAACCAAATAAATCATTTTTCTAAACATAATAATTCTCCTCACAAAAGGTTGCATAAACATGCCTTGGCTGCACACCAAAATACAGTTGTCTTTAATCAACACCACTTTTCAGGTCTTGACTTTACCTCCTTCCTTCCGGAATCTGAATTGAAATGTAAAAATCTTGATTCTCCAAATTCTCCAAGAGAAGCCCAAAAGAGCTACGGCCGAAAACTCACGCTTTTGCCCTGACCCTAAGGCCGCATAACTCCTCCTTTTAGGGAAAACTGCAAAATACCATCGACTCAGAAAGCCAAAATATTAGATTTTTCCTAATAACTTTCCTTATTTACTTATACCAAATCAGCTATATCCTCGTCAAGGTAAATTAGAACTGGTAATCATCCCCGCGATAGTGTGAGAATTTTTGTATTGTAGTAGTGTCTCGCCCTAGAATTTCCTTGGACACACAATTAGGGGATAGGTTCAACATGCCTGCCAAAGACATATTTACTTTTGAGGTAGAAGCAAATTGAACTACAATCCACAAAGGTAACATTTGGAATTTTACAGTTACACCTTAGATTTACTTTGTATTTATCTTGAAGGCGAGAGAGTATCGATGAATTAAAAAAGCTGACAGCTTGAAAGAGTTGTCAGCTCATTTTTATTCCAAAAAAGAATCGAATTGTTGATACAGAATGTGTCTCACCGTTTACTTAATCCGATAGAAATAAAAATATTCTGAGAAATATTGAAATTTTCGTAAAAAATTGGTATTTTTTAGGACTCGACATAGGCAAAATCAACATTTGTGGTGTCAAAATGGTGTCATAATGTCACCTGAAAATCAGGGTGTTTTGCAGCTGCTGAAAGAGGTGGCTTTTCGAAGAATTCTAGACATTCTGGAGACACGAATTTATCGAAGAATACTGATATTTTGCGGCTCAATGTGAAGCTGTTTATCACACACTAATACTTTAACCCGGTCCCGTAGAGAAGCAGTGTCCCCTACTGGTCTCTCACGAAAGCTGTGCCAAAGAAAAGGGCTGCATGTCTGAAACACGCAGCCCTTCAGTAGTGTACCTAACTAGGCATCGACCCAACAACTAGGGCTCGTACACAATCTCGATGCTGTCCACATCAATCGTGCCCTGGGCCTCACTCTGGCCCTCGGAGCTGCCGATGACCATACCGGTCACCTCAGTCAGGCCCTCGAAGGTCTGAGGATTGCCGCCCCAGCCCGGGATGATGTTCTCGGGCAGGATCTCCACCGTGCTCCACTCTCCATCGGTCAGCAGGTCGACATCTGTGGCCCAGGGCTGACCGCCTTCCACGGTGTTACCGATGGGGGCGTACCCGTTGGGATACCAGTTGCTGTCGCTTTTCACGATCCAGGCCTCACCCGACAGGAAACTGGGGTCATTGGCCGTGCCGCCCTGATAGAATTTCGCATAGAGCAATCCCACACGATCACTGCCCGGACGACGGCGCAGCGACAGACGGAGCTTGAAGCTCTCACCATAGGAAGCAAAATCGATAGGAGCGTCGAATATCATCACGCTTTCGCTGTTGTCCATCTTGGGAGGACCGTCGCCGTACGAATGGTAGTCCCATTGCATGTACTGGCTGTTCTCCATCCCGCCGCTGCTTACCAGGGTACGGCTCACCTCACCATTGAGGGCCTGGTGATCCACCCAAACCGCATCCAGCTCGGTCTGGTCACCATAGGTGTCGAAGTCCTCAATGACGCGGACCTCCGTCGTCGGAGCCGAGTGGCTGCTGTCGTAGATACGGATATCGTCGTACAGCATCACGCCGGCACCCTCCGGATCGGCATCGGCCTCCGGGCCCACGCCCAGCGTCAGACGCGTGATCTTGGTCAGATCAAGGGCCGCGTTCTGGGCCGCGAACTCAGACAGCGAAATAGGCCATTCGGTCCACTCCGGGATGTTCGTGGGCGAAACGGCCGGGTCCTTCGGAACATACTCCACCTTGGCCTGGTTGCCCGCTTCGTCCTTGACCGCAATATACAGAGGCGCAGGGGTGTTGAACGGTACGCCGATCTCCTTGTATTCCACGTCCGCCAGAGTCAGCGGAGTGCCGTCGATCGTCACGTTGGAAAATACCGTGGTGTTGACCTCGCTGCTGGTGTGGGAGGTCATGGCCAGACCCATATAGGGCGGAGCATCAAAGAAAAGCACCGTACTATACAACTCCTGCCATTCATTGCCATCCTCGCGCTGCCAGCACGTGATGGCACCTGTGCCAGTATACTGGATGCGCACCCAGTGCGGGGCATTTGCATCCTGTATCTGAGCAACAAGGCCGCTTTGATTACCACCATCAGATCCGCGCATTTCTACGACAACACCGTTCTCAGGTGTGACAAAGCAGAATATGTAGGCCGAGTCGTCATCCAGGCCCGAGCGGACCATCACGCCCGCCTTGGCCCAACCATTGGTGGCCTCCTGCTCATCGACCCTGGCAATCAGGTCAGCGTTTCCGACGCTCTGGTATGCGAATACAAATTCGTCGTGCGTGCCGCCTATATCACTGCCCGATACCTCCAGCGTAAACTTTCCGTCTGCGTAAGTCACGTTAGACGTAGGCGGCTGGCGACCCTTGAACCACACGCCCAGGATTGCACCGTCGTCCTCGGTGAAGTCCTTGGGCGGGTCGAACCAGCGCGTGCCCTCGGAGTAGTCGACCACATCATTATGATCGTACGCCAGCGGCAGGGATTGCCCTGATCCTCCGTGGACATCCGCGGTCTCCACGTACGGGGCGTACAATGTACCAAGCTGAGCGCCTGAACCGTTGCCCTCAGCCAATTCGACCCACTCGTTATCTACGACGTCCTGCAGGCCCCACTTGTCCTGCCACTTCGAGAACACCAAATAGGGCGATTTGGCACCGTAGGTCTCGAAGTCATCCAGTACCACGAACGGCGCGGTGGTGAAGCTCCAGACGTCCCCGGCCCACGGGCTCTCCGGATCAAGGTCGTTCACCTCGTCGATACGCCAGTGGTACATCTGGCCCCGTTCGGCCTGGGGTGTGAACGTGGTCTCGTCAACCAGACCCATATCAACACTGGGATCACCGGCTGCCACAGCATCGCGATCTTGGCCGAAGTACACCTGGTGCTTGGCGGCCTTGTGACCCGCAGACCACATCAGGGTCAGGTCCTCGACGGCTACGTCAACCGCACCATCCGCAGGACGCGGACTGCTGGCCTTGGGTGGGGCGGACAGCGCTTGAATGGGAATGGTCTGCAGAGGTATGCTTTCGGTGCTCCAGAGCAGCTCTATCTGGGCGTTGTACCCTACATCGAAGTACTCCACTACGATCTCGTGCTTGCCCGCCTCAAGCTCGACAAATCCCTTGACCTCGGAAATGCCCCAAGAGGCCAGCATGTCGTAGAAGATCACCTCACCATCGATCCAGCAGGCAGCCCCATCGTCCTTGCGGGCCATGATCATGTACGTATCCGTAATCGGCACCTCCAGGAGGCCTTCCCACCGGGCGGAGAATTCATCTTCTGCCACCACATCGGGCTCCGGTGACGCGTTTTGCCATTCGAAAGCAAGCGGGCCCTCAACTCGTGTCAGGACCGGATTACCCTGCAGGTTCTGGTTATTGAAGTAACTGCCCAGCAGGCCGCCTACGTCGGGACCCTTGGTGGTGAAGCTCCACACATCGCCCTGGATTATCTTGTCCGGAGTCTGGGAATCCACACGCCAGTAGTAGGTGGTCTGCGGATTCAGCAGGCCGGGGTCGTACTCGTTGCCCGCGACCATCGTGGCACCCTGGCCGCTGACCACGTCGTCCCGGTTCTCGCTGAAGTAGACTATGGCCATCGTGGCGTCCACGCCGGGTTCCCAGATCAACGTGTTGTTGGGATCCACCCACTTCATGCCGTCCGGCGGATTGGGTGCCGAGGCCTTGCTCTTCTTGAGCTCGAAGTTCCACACGTCACCGGCCACGGTACCATCCGGATTCACGGTTTCCACCCGCCAATAGTACACCTTGCCGGGTTCCAGCGACTGGTCCTGGCTCAAGGTGTTCCCATCCGGGGAGCCGAGCAGGGTTCCTGCCGCGCCGGTGGTCACGTCCGCCAGGTTCTCGCCGAAATACACGTTGTGCGAAGTGGCCCTTTCACTAGGCGTCCAGGACAGGACCGGCGGGGCCTCGTCGAGCACGCTCTCGTGACGCGGATCCGGCCGGGTGGCCTTGTCGAAACCCAGGGTGAACAGATAGAGCATCTCGTCGCCGGTAAGCAGGCGATTGTACATACGCACATCACTCAGCAAGCCGTCCATGGCAGTGCCCACATAGGGTTGCCCTTCGGGCTGCGGGCAGCCGCACTTCTTGAACCGACGGTTGTCCTCGTCACCGGTCGTGCCCCAATCCTCATTGACGCGCGCACCAAGCGTCACTTCACAGTCGCTGTCAATGCGCCGGCCGGGAGCATCGGGATCGTAGTTGGTGTCACCCGGGTTCGTCACTACATCGACCCAGTCGGTCCTCGTGCCCGCCAGCTCACCATTGACCCAGATGCTGGCGTACTCCTGGTCGTTGTCCCACATGCCCGCTATATGGTTCCACACATTGTCCGACGCATCACCTGCAGCATAGCCGCCCGCGGGGGTGCGGGGATAGGCCCAGTGGACCAGGGTTCTGGCGAAGAGCATCTGCAGCTTGTATGCGCGTTCACCCTTGCCCACGAACGTAGCCCAGTTATTGGAATTGATTTCCTTGACCCACGTGGCGATAGTAAAGGACTCGCCATCGAAGTCGGCCCACGTGGGGGGATCCGTGCAAGAGCTCAGGTCATTCGGATCCGCATGCGGTCCCGGATTCTTGCCCCCTCCACATCTCACATAATCCGTCCCATCGAAACGAAGAGACATGCCGCCCTCGTGGTCAACGACCCACTTCGGATCATCGGACGCGGGATGGCCCGTTACCGAGGGGAATTTGCCGTGACGGCCATTACCGCTGGAGTCGGTGACAGTGGTGCTGCCCGGGCCGTCGTCGAGCTTCCACCATGCCACCAAGTTGTCCATTCCAGGATCCGTGCCCTCAGCAGCGGTTACCGGGGCCGCGGTCAGATACAGGCACAGCCAGGAAAAACACAAAAGAACACATCTCCTACACATAGCTTTACCTCCTTCTTTAAACATTTTAGATCTTATTTTTTATACATTAACATCAACCACAGATTTTGGGACAGCTACCTGATAGGTACAGGTCTCGTTCAGAAGCATGGCTGCAGACCCGCGAAGTCCACTCCAGATAGTAAGGATAAACGTGTAGATCTCGCCCCGACAGGCAACGAAGAGTCTGGAGAACTGCTTGGTCCTTGAATCGTTGAGACTACAATTGACATTAGCCATACGTACAGGCCCTCCTGCCATACCAATTCTGCTGCGGGGGCTGGATTGCATCAAAGCCGAAATCAGGCAGCCTGCAGATAATTATACAACTCTGCTACTGGTAACACAAGTGTTTTTCCCGCGTCCGAAAAATCGTCTCCTCCAGCAGGATTAGCCCCAAAGGATACCGTGCCGATGTCTTGGTTCTTTTTTTGGTAGTATCAGTCCAGGTCAAGCCGCTGTATTCGACAGAAGCGGGTTGCGATTACGATGCGTCCTTCAGAGCCTTCTAAAGGCGGCGATTCGGTTCCGGTCAATGGCATGCGTACCTCCAGTTGCTCTAAGTAGTTCTCGACCAGACCCACATCCAAGTTGAATTCACCCCCACCTACATAAGAACACGACAGAAACGGCACATCCACCAAGCGGCTGTCTGGGATCCTCCTAGGTACAGGTGAACCCACGAAGACTACAACAGCCACGGCACCCACTGACCTCTGCTCCACGCTCTCCAGCTGGTAGATCTTTTCGAACCTGTGAGTTCCCAGCCGGTCCATGTCCATCCCGGGCGCCTTAAGGGTGACCTGCTGCACGCCCCGCCACCGTCCGCCTACGGCCAAAGGTCCGACGTCCGGCCCGGGCAGGCTGAAGGATCCATGACGCGCGAAGATAGCCGGCGGGCTTACCAGGTCTAGGGCAACGGCATGGGCCGGGGTAGGACCCCGCACAGCTAGTCGCGCCGTACGGAGATTGAATACCCCAGGCACATAGCCCAAGGGACTGATTTCGATTGTGTAGGTCTGGCTGATCAGCTTGGCAAAGGGACTATTCTGGTCCGCGGATTCCTGGTTGTCGAACACCAGATCGGGTTGCCTGGAGGACGTGCGAACATATCTGACCTGTTCGATCGTTACAAGAGCTACAACCGTGTTCGTGTCTTCAGGCACCGGCCCCAAGATCTCCTGGGTGAAGACCACTTCGCTCGATTCGGACACCTTCGAGAAGGGGGTTGTCGAGGCTTTGTCCTTGAACGCGGTCTCCGGATTTTCCATGGCCGTAACGGCCTCGGAGGTCACACGGTAACGGGTCTTCGTCCCGGGTTCGAACTCCAGGGAAAAGGTGATCTTCTCCGACTGAGCAGCAGCTTTGTTCGGTTCGGCGAGGACCACCGTTGGCTCGGGACCCGCGCTTTGCTTGGGCAGCGGTGAACACCCGAACAGCCCGATTCCCAGAATCACTCCTACAAGTACATGCCACCGGTTTCGGTGACCTCTGAGATATGTCATGTTCGCACCTCTGCTAATACCAACACCCCATGCGGTACCATGTGCCGGGGCTTCGGGCCTTACCGCATACTACGGCAAGGCATATGCTACCAAATCGCATGGCTCATCGTCAAGTGATACGATCCACCGGATGCTTATCTTACAGCCAATCACCAACCGGTATTTTATTTACTGCATGACGCAAGACAGGATCAACATTCGTATACACTTTATTGGTCAAATCTGGCGAAAAATGTTCCAGCAGTTTCTGTGTGATGACAGTGGATATTCCACATTGGAATTACATGATTGATATATTTATTTGTCTCCGTATACATCTTCCTGACATATGTCTCACCGGTAGTATGTGTTATGATGAGCGAAAAATATACTGTCAGGAAGGAGCCCTTTATGGGAGTACGAAACAAGAAACGAGAAACACTTAGTTTGAGCCAATGCCAGCCCTTCTTTATTTCAAAAAGGATTATATGATTGATACATTTCATTCCCACCGTATACTTAATTAATTACGAGTTTTTGTGTCGCGTAGCCGATACAAATGCTCTATTGGACTGAACCGCTGACGCGTTATTTGGAATTTTAATAAGCAAACGAATTCCGTCTCATAGGTGAGCAGCGGACAGATTGGCGTGATTATATCTTGCTCGTGGGGAGATTGGTTGGTCTATTGGGAACAACCTGTGGCTTATCAGGCATAACCGGCGGTTAATTTGGGTCATTTTTTCAACGGATAGACAGAGCGGTATTGTCATGTACCCTGAAGGGTCATGTTTCGGATTAAACTTACTCGTCGATGAGATTAAGGTAAGCTCTCTCACGGCGGTGCCCTCCCTTGCCTCCCTTGTCGAAACAGACGCCCTATCCAGACGAGTGTTCCCTTCTGGCAATGGGGACATAGTCTGGATTCTGACGGATGAGATATCTCCTCATCAATATCTTCTTCTGATCGTTCTTGCTGATCATCTCCGGATTGAGGCAAGGTTTGTTGTAACTTTAACAGTTTCTTGCGATTCGATGGACTCCACAGGCCATAATAGCGAACTTTGTGAACACCTATCGGCAGCGCATGCTGTAGAAAACGCCGGATGAACTCCTCGGCGCTGACGGTCATGGTTTTGATATAAGCACCGCGTTTGGAATCCTTATACCGAAAAGTCACATTACCATTGTCGACAGAAAGGATTCGACTGTTGACGATGGCGACACGGTGAATGTAGCGGGCCAGATAATTAAGGACTGTACGAGTGCCATGGACGGCCGGTTTACAGTGGACGACCCAGTCTTTTTGCCATATGGATTTCGGAAGGTGAATCTCTTCGAATTGCTTGCGAATACGAGCAAGAAAGATACCGCGAAACAGCTTCGATAAGGCATTGACAGGTACCAGATAGTCGTCTCTTGCAGATATCCACGTATACCCATCTGACGACAAGCCTCCGCCGGTGACCAGGCAATGTACGTGAAGATGGTACGAAAGATTTGAGCCCCACGTATGCAGAACCGCCATCACGCCCACCAGACCACCTACGTAATGGGGATCGGCAGCCAGCTTGATGACAGAATCAGCAGCGGACTTAATAAGCAGGCCATAGACTTCTTGCTGATGGAGGCGCGCAAATGCCCTGAGCTCATGCGGCAACGTAAGGATAACGTGATAATACGGTACCGGCAAGAGTTCCTTCTCTCGCGCCCGGAGCCATGCCTGAGTGTCGCTCTTGTGGCATTTCGGACAACTGCGGTTACGACAGGAGTGATACGCATACTGCAGCTGGCCGCAGTGATTACATTCAAATACATGGCCCCCCATGGCGGGTGTACGGCATCTGAGTATGTCCTTGAACGCGCGTCGATGACCGGGCGGCATCTTTTCGCCGAACTTCTGCAAATACTCGGTGCCGTAGCGTCTAAAGACGTCTGCCACTTCGATCACGGTGGTTGATGCTCCTTCCTTAGAGACGATCATTCTTCATACCCACCGTAGGGTTATCTTAGAAGAATCATAAGATAAAAATTGTCCGGGGCAACAGATAAAATCAAAGCTTACGCATTAAAAATAGATCAAAGGCAACACTACCGCGAAGCGGTTTAGTCCAATCCGATATCACACTAAATATTCTTAAGAAATATTCATATTTTTGTAAAAATCGACATTTATTCGGACTTGATATAGGCAAAATCAACATCTGTGGTGACATTATGGAGACACAATGTCACCTGAAAATCAGAGTGTTTTCCAGTTCTTGAAAGAGGTGACTTTTCACTGATCTACAGTCTCCGTTTGCGGCAGTTTTACTCGCCACTCTTTGGCCTTTACTTCTTCACGATCGCGGCAACCCAGCCACCCTTGTACGGCGCGGAGATCGTCACAACACCATCGCCCTCAATAGTCTTCTTCATAAGGCGGTAGCCCCCAGCGGCCGACGTCCGAGTGCGTACGCCCATGGACACACTAATCCATGTCACATCGAAGGAGCCTATTGCGCCGGACAGATCAAGCCCCACGGACCCGCCATTCGTGAAATAGAGTGCGTAGCGTTCTCCGGGTTTCGCTGCCAAGTAGGCCTCGTTGCTCTCGCGGTCCGAAAGCAACCCCATCTGCGGCGTGATATCCCAGAACTTGATCAAGCTCTCCAGAATGCGCGCTGCCTTGATGCTCCCTTTGGCGAGGGCGTTGAGCCCGTTGCCGGAGTCCGGACGGTGGAATCTGGCGCTCGCCGAGCCGCCGAGGATGTTTCGCCAGAATCGCTCAACACCATCCTCAGGCCCGCCCGTCCCAAAGCTCTTGTAACCGCTACCATAGATCTTGGTGTGATTGCTGGGGCGCGGATGCGTGTTGATCTGCCGTAGAAGCCACTGCAGCCTTTCCCAGTGCGTCTCATCGTAGCTCCGGCTGTTCACCTGCGAGATGTCGGCAAACATGTAGTGCTCGATGTCGTTGAAGATGATCAGTGTATGTTCTGCTTTTTTGGCCTTGAAGGCATCGTCGAACATGTCGGTCGTGCAGACCGTCACGCCCTTTTCGGCGGCCTTCGCCTTGATGAACTGAATCCAGTGCTGCCCCCATTCCGCCGAGGTGGACGTCTCGTTGTCCATGCAGTAGAGGACATGCCCATAGTCCAGGCTGTAGGACAACATCTTGGCGACGAATGCCTCCTGGTGCATCCGAATGACATCGAGCTTCTTGCTATATTGCGCCATGCCTTTGATCGAGTGAAAGAAAGGCTGCAGGTCTCGAGCGGAATGCTGGGGGTACTTGGAAGCAAAGCCTGTTTGCTCGTAGGTGTAGTTCGCATTATTACCGGGATTCCAAGGACTGACCTCCCAGTTCAGTGTCGAATAGTCGAAGCGGTCCCAGACCTCGATCTGCACAATGATTTCCCGCTCAGCGGTCCACTTCAGCATGTTCTGAAATCGCTTCCAGTACTCCTGGTTCCATTGATCGAGATCGAATTTTCCGTCCGGCAGCAGCTTGTGCGGCTTGAGGTTCTTGCCTTCCCGCTGGCTCATAGTATTGCGTACGTAGTTGGCCCCGACCGCTTGTATTTCATCGAGATGTGTTTTGAGGTCATCGAGCAAAAAGATATGGTCGGTCTTACTTCCACCCAACAGCATCACAGGCTTACCATTGTACTGCCAGTGACGTGGATTCTCCACATACGGCTTTATGCGATCAGCATTCTTGTCGTTGGCTACCGATGGAACAACAAGAGAGAAAACGATACCGGTCAAAGTAACGAACCTCACCCAACAGTCGATACGAGAGGTATTAGACATAATGTTACCCTTTCTAATGAGGAGGAATTTATTTGTTTGGCGGGGCAGGGACACGGTGGTCTGCCGTCTTTGTAATCACAGCCGCCCAGCCGCCGGTAGTGCTGCCGGGCGTAGTGATAGTGACGGTGTTGCCCGCAGTCAACGTCTGCTCGGCGCCGGTATAACCGCCCTTGGCAATGTCAATCCATCGCAACCGAAACGTGCCAGACACACCGCCGAGTTTCAGTCCGACTGAACCAGTATCCACAAAGTACAAGCCGTAGACTTCGCCGGCCTTTGCTCGTAGGTAGGCTTCGTCACTGGCACGATTCGTCAGGAGATCCTGCCGAGGTAAGGTTTCCCACGGCACGACGACATCAGTGAAGACCCGCATTGCCTTTATGTCGTTCTTCGCGTCTTGTTCAAGACCGAGTCCACCATGAAGGTAGGTGTTGCTTGCGTGGTTGTCATCGCCGGAATTAGGACCACCTGCCGTGTAAGTACCGTTAGTTGTCCGGTGATGGCTCAGGGTGGCAAACCCGGCCATGAGCGGTCGCCACAAGCGTTCCTGGGCGTGCTTCTCTATCTTCTGTGTCCGGATTTTCACCGCATTGACGGGACGGACCTGCTTTGCATTAGCGGCGTTGATCAAGCCAACGGCCACGTCATACTGGGTGTAGCCCTTCTCTGTCCATCGCGAGCCGACTTTGCTGCCTTCCACATACGTATAGGTGCCGGGATTGTTGATCACAGGATCCCAGTCCTTTTTGTCGAACATTGTTGTCGTGTAGATGGTCTTTCCGGCGACTGAAGCCTTGCTCCTGATGAATTCACACCACCATTGATCCCATTTTTCTTGGCTGGGATTACCTTCGTTAGCCATGTTATACAGGACATTGTTGTGTTTCAGTGAGATTGAGATCATCTTGCCGATCAGCTTCTTCTGGAAATCCAGAACCACGGCGTTGTTCTGCATCGTGGGAACGGTCTTCATAAACGGATTGGTATCTTTCCAAGGGTGTGTTGGGTATGAACTGGCCAAACCGGATTCACTGCTGGTGTAGTTAACGTTGTTCTTCGGATTCCAGGGGCTGACCTCCCATTCCTCCCTGTAGAAGTCGAAGCGGTCCCACAGTGTGATCTGTACGATGATGTCCCGATCCTGGCACATCCGCAGGCCGCTGCTGAAGCGGCTCCAATAATCGTCACTCCATTGATTCAGGTCATACTTCCCCTTGCTCAGTTTCCTGAACGGGAAGATCCTGACCAGCTTTGTCACCTGGCCGCTATCATCCTGACGTTGTTTCAGGATATACCGCAGGTAATTTCCTCCTGCTGCCTGCAAGTTATCATAGACGGATTTCTGGTCCTGTATAAAGAAAGGCGCGTCCCATTTGTTGCCGCCAAGCAACATCATGGGCTTGCCTTCGTATTGCCAGTAACACGGGTTTTTCGTATAGGGCTGAATTGAGTTCTTTGATACTGGCTGTCCGTAAACTGGAGAGGCCATGATAGTCACACTTATACAGACTAAGCGAACTGCCAGTTGGCGGGCATTCCCGCAATAAAGATCCATTGTTTTACTCCTTATTCATGGCTCTGATTCAACCTGCTGTAGCACACCGACAATATCCTACTCGACTACTTACATTTATTCCGGAATAATTTCAATCAAGATGTAGATGACTTATCATTCTGAGCGCAGCGAAGAATCTCTGTTGCATACACCTCTGGCCTACCGTTCGTGGGAGAGATCCTTCGCTATACGCTCAGGATGACAGCGAAAAGTCAGTCAAATTGAACTACTGACTTTATTGGTGACTAGGTCATCGAGCCAGAGGGATCCACACTGTCATTCTAGAGTGACCTCGGTTTGCCCAAGCATAATAGGGAATTAGAGCAACCTTGATGGTGTTCTCTTCCATGTGTTTCAGCGATCGTGGCTGGAACGGCCTGTATAGCAGGTCGTGCCAATCGGCCGCTTCCGGTTCCAGGGTATTGGGTATGTCTGTGATAAATCTCTTTCGGCCTTTTTCTGTCAGGGCTTTGCCCTTCAGAACCGTTACACCGCCCAAGAATTCTCGACGATGTTCAGGTGTCAACTCGATATTTTCCGGAAGAAATACGCCATCTCTCCAGATCTCCGCACCGCCTTCCTGATTCAGTACTTCCAGACAATAGACAAGGGGACCGCGCATAACAGCAACCTTGTTGTGCAGTTCTTTGGCCTTCGGGTTTGCCTCCATCAGACGTATCGGCATTGGGAAGTTTAGCGCGATTGTATCGCCCGCTTTCCATACGCGCTGGATCGTCGCATATGTTCCCGGTGCAGTTGCACCAGAAAAGGAGCCACCGTTCAGCTTGAGTCTGGCATGTTCGGCCCAGTTGGGAATGCGCATTCTGATCGCGAAAGCCCTTTTACCTGCCTTATTCACAGTGAGCTTGATTTTACCATCCCACGGGTAATTCGTCTCCTGGGTCAGTTTTATGGTTGAGCCGTCAGCCAAAGTCGTTGATAACTTGTTACCGCCGTAGAGGTGGACCCAAAGCCCATCCTCGGTTGTACTGTAGACCCAGTTGTGCAGTTTGGCGGTGGTACGGGCCACACTGGGCGGGCAGCAGTAACAGTTATTGGTTCGCCAACGTAGTCCCGTGTGATGGTGTTTGTGGTGGTATTCCTCCACGGTACCATTCCAACTCAGGGGGTTGCAGTAGAACCAGTTCTCACCCTTGAGGTCTACGGAGGCATTAAGGCAGTTATAGGCAACCTTCTCCATCACGTCTGCATGTTCTGCATGCCCGCTCAACGAGAGCATACGCCAGTTGAACATGCCGTTGCCGATGTTGGCGCAGGTCTCGTTGTATAGATTAGGCAGAGCGTAATCATACCCAAAGGCCTCATGGACAGGGTCGCCCCGAATGGACTTCCCATTACCCATGGCAACAGAGCCTGTGATATCCATTTTCCTGAGTGTCACGCTGTCCCAGATTCGCTCAAGCGCGGCATAGATTTCTCCATCACCAGTTTCAGCATAAAGATCCGCGGCTCCGCAATAGAGATACATGGCAGTGACCGCATGGCCCACAGCTTCGCTTTCCCGTCTCAGTGGCATCCGATCCTGGGTTTGGTCGGTGCCACCGTTTTTGTGATTCCCACCAGGTTGGGATCCGCGATTATTGATCATGATTTCCGCCAGTTCCAGTTGCCGGCAGTCACCTGTGGTCCTATACATCTCGACCAAACCCATGTGTACGGAGGGATTCCAGGGAAAGTGCACCAGCTGTGGCGGATTGGTTTTGAATTCACGGTACAGGTACTCGGCCAATTTCTGCGCGATGTCCAGAAAGCTTCTCTTGCCGGTGGCCCGGTGATGGATGCAGGCGGCAGTGAATAGGTGTCCCATATTGTACAGTTCGTGTAGATAAGGCATTTGTAGACGTTTGTCTTTATCGTGTCCGATATTGGTGGAGATGTAACCATCCTCGTCTTGGGCCTTGGCGATTATGGTTATCCATTCATCCATCAGCCTATCCAGTTCACGATCCTCTTTTGCTGCGTAGACATGGGCCATGGTCTCGATCCACTTGTAGCAATCACCATCGGCCCAGTTCACCCCCTTGGGATTATGTTCCAGCAAGCCGGCGGTGAATTTAATCCGATTTAACTGCGCGGAACATTTCGGATCGAGCAAGGTGCTATGCAAAGTAGGAAGCATGGCCTTGTGGCAAAGCTCGAACCGATCAGCCCAGAAACCTGTCGTCCACGTGACAGCGTTCATGGGGAGGTTACGCAACAGCACATGAGGGCTCTTGGAGACGTCGACGATAGGCGTACCACCCGCAAATGTGGCATGAACAAACACGGCAATGATAGTAATAACCACCAATAGCTCGATTAAGGTAAAGCCATTGCGTTTGGCCATTTTAATTCTCCTTCAGATGTGACTGATAAGAAACTGATAGGTATGATTATGCTCCTACTCAAAAATTCGAACTTGTTTAATTCAAACGGTTTATTTAAGCTCCCTGAATAACGATTATGGATTAATTCTAAAGGAATATTCGAGAGGAAACAACCTTGAATCATGTTGAGCTCAACATAATTCATGTTATGTGAAGCTCCGCGTTATGTGGAGTTGAGTGTCTTCTATCGATATTATCTTTATTTGATCTTTTTTTTAGTCACGGTTCTGCCAATAGGAGACTAAAAGAAACAGAACAACTAAAAATTTCAAGAGGCTGACAGCTTGAGATACCGTCAACTCTTTTTTTATTCCAAAAAGAGTTACATGATTGATACAATTCTTTTCATCCGTCTACTTAATCCGACAGAAGTAAGAAATTTCTGAGAAATATTTAATTTTTTGCAAAAAATTGGCATTATTTCGGACTCGATATAAGCAAAATTAACATTTGTGGTGACAAAATGGAGTCATGGTGTCACCTGGAAATCAGGGTGTTTTCCAGCTCGTGAAAGAGATAAGTTTTCGAAGAATTTTGGTATTTTACAGCTCAAGAAAATGAGGCTATTTGGAACAATCTGAATATTCATATGTTACTTCTTGGCCTTTTTCCCTATGTAATAAGTAGAAGACGTCAAAAGCTGATAAGGGAAAAGACAAGGTGTCAGAAAGTCTAAATAATAAGAGAGGAATCACGGTCATATATATACATATAGAATCAATTCTTGAGCCAACGAGCTTTGAGGAGTACAATATTATGCGAGGTTGATTTGCCGAAAACAAAAATAAACGGAAAGTGTCAGGCAATATTCACATGAATTCTACTTCATCGGGTACCAGTCGTTTCACTACCACACACTGGAGTGTGGTCTTGGCAGCTAGTAGCTCCTCATCACCTCACTATGAAGAGGCACTGAGTAGCCTATGTCAAACCTATTGGTTCCCGCTATATGCCTATTTGAGGAAAAGGGGCTGTGACATCCATCTAGCCGAAGATTACGTTCAGGCATTTTTTCTGCGAATATTAGAGAAACACTATCTAAGCAAAGTCGAGCAGAATCGTGGCAAGTTTCGCTCGTTTTTGATAGTGGCACTTAAACGTTTTGTAGCAGACCAACATGATCTCGCTCAGGCCTTAAAACGTGGTGGTGGTCACAAGAGGCTATCTATTGATCTTGAGTTTGCAGAAGGTAAGTATGCCCTTGAGCCAGTATCTGATTTGTCTCCAGAAAGGATCTTTGAGAAATCGTGGGCACTAGCAGTATTAGAACAAACTATGACTCAGTTGGAAGCTGAATTTGCCGGTATGAATAAACAAAAGCTGTTTGCCTGTCTGAAGGTTTACATTGGGGGGGATGAAAATTCGGTTCCATACCGCAATATGGCTGCTGACTTGAATATGACAGAAGACGCGGTCAAGGCTGCAGTATATCGTTTACGCAGGCGATATAGGCAACAGCTACGAGATATAATTGCTCAAACGGTAACTACTCATGAGCAGATAAGTGAAGAGATTCAAGATCTATTTGTTGCCATAGCCAATTAGGATTTTCTCACACAAGAGTATACGCAGTTCTGTTTCATATAGTGAATGGATAACCAGAAAGTCAGTTCTGTGGTGGATTCTTGCATCACATCGATATATTAGTCACATATTATTAGAAAAAACTGATTTATTTATGCGTTACCTTTTGACTATTTTCCCTATGTAATAAATAGAAGAAGCCAGGAATAATAAAGGAAACAACATTATGGTAGAACAAAATAAATGCCCCCACTGTGGTAGTCAGCTACCAGCAAATGCCCCCAGTGGAGTTTGTCCACAATGCCTACTGAAGGCGGGTCTGGTGAATGATCCTGATATTACTGTCGATAGTTCTTCTGTCATAGAAGGTCCAGGTACACAGATCGGACGATATGAGCTTTTGGAGCTGATTGGCGAAGGCGGGATGGGTCTGGTGTATTTAGCACAGCAGAGCGAACCGGTCAAACGAAAAGTTGCGCTGAAGATTGTCAAACTTGGGATGGACACCAAACAGGTTGTTGTTCGTTTCGAGGCCGAGCGTCAAACTTTAGCTGTGCTGGAGCATCCCAATATTGCCCATGTATTCGACGCGGGTACGACCGAGGCCGGGAGGCCATATTTCGTTATGGAATACGTGGAGGGAATGTCCATAACAAAGTACTGCGATGAGCGGAAACGGAACGTTGAGGAAAGACTTGAATTGTTTAAACAAGTTTGTGAGGGCGTTCATCACGCTCATCAGAAAGGAATCATTCATCGGGATATCAAGCCGTCGAACATTCTGGTATCTATCCGCGATAACAAGGCTATTCCGAAGATTATCGATTTCGGCATAGCGAAAGCCATCACGCAGCCATTGACCGGGCAGACTTCCTTTACGAAGCACGGCCAGCTACTTGGTACGCCAGAGTACATGAGCCCTGAACAGGCTGAGATGGCATACCATGACGTGGATACCCGTTCGGACATATACTCGCTGGGTGTTCTACTTTATGAGTTGCTGACTGGTGCGACGCCGTTTGATGCCAAGAGGCTTCGCGAAGGTGGGATTAACAACATTCAACAGGTAATATGTAAAGAGGAGCCAAGAACACCAAGCGCTCGACTGACAAGCTTAGGCGATAAAGCCAAAACAGTAGCGGAAAGCCGCAGAACACAGATCATCACATTAACCAGACGTCTTGAAAGAGAATTGGAGTGGATACCTATGAAAGCGATGCGAAAAGACAGAACGAGAAGATACCGGTCGGCCTCTGAATTGGCCGACGATGTTCAGAACTACCTTACCGGAACTCCTTTAATTGCCGGGCCTGAGTCCAATGTGTATAGGGCCAGAAAGTTTGTGCACAAACACGCGGGTTCGGTAGCCTCGGCGGTGCTGGTTGCAGTGGTGATCGTCTTGGGCTTTATCACCAGCACTGCGTTCTCTTTCAGGGCTGAGAAAGCCCGTGGCGAAGAGGCTGCTGCGCGTACACAGGCTGAGCAGGCTCGCGATAAAGAGATTACTCTGCGAAAACAGCTTGAACAGGCCCTGATACGTGTAGAGAAAGCCGAAGCGATCGCAAAAGAACAGGCCGAGGCTAATCGGCAGGCTCTCTATTTCAATCGTATTGCCCATGCGAAGGCCATCACAGAATACGCATCTCCGGCTGCACTTCGTGACATTCTAAAGTCATGCTCTGAGGACCTCAGGGGGTGGGAATGGCATTATCTCTGGCATATTTCAGATCAGGCGATCCTAACCACAAAAGGGCATAGTGGACACATTTATGATATAGCATGGAGCCCTTGTGGGCGATATTTCGCTTCGGCAGGTGGTAGTGATAAGACTGCAAGAGTGTGGGATGCGGAAACCGCGACTGAAATATTGACCTTACGTGAACGTGAAGGATACGTTGTAGAGGTGTCGTTCAGTAAGGATGGTAGTTTGCTTGCTGTAGTGGGTGGAAGCGACAAATTTGTAAGAATATATGAAATCCCAAGTGGTACAGAAATTCACAGGCTTCAGGGACATGATAAGGGGATTGGCAGCGTTGCCTTTTCTCCATCCGGGAAGGAGCTAGTGTCAGGAGGTGTCGATGGAGTCATCAAGATTTGGGACGCATCTACTGGAGCCAATAAGGTGACACTCAAAGGTCCTGATGAGCTTGTCACTTCTGTGGCATTTCGTCCTGGGAGTAATCAGATTGTGTCAAGTAGTGGGAAAGAAGTTCGGGTGTGGGATGTGGCTACTCAGACTCAAGTAATGACTTTGGAGGGACACACTGACTACCTCCGTTCTGTGGCAGTCACTCCGGATGGCAAGCGGATTGTGTCAGCAGGACAAGACTCAATGATCAAGGTTTGGGACGCACTCGACGGCAGAGAGCTTATGACCCTTCGTGGCCACACGGCCACGATTCATACCGTCTCAATAAGCCCAGATGGTACCCGGCTCGTTTCTGCAGGTGTGGACGATAAAATGATCAAGGTATGGGACCTGGATAGTGGCCTAGAGCTTCTGACATACCGGTGCGACACTTGGCCGGATTGCGCAGCCTTCAGCCCTGATGGCGAGCTAATTGTCTCTGGCAGTGCGTATGGTGAGATCAGGATGTGGGATGCCATGAGAGACCCGTTAGGTACAACGCTCGAAGGTCACAACGGCAACGTCTATCCCCTGGCTTTCAGCCCTGACGGAAAATCAATTGTATCCTGCAGTATAGGTGGTGCAATCAAGCTTTGGGATGTGGCCAGTGGTGCAGAGATAAGCACTTGGGGTGAGTTTATGTCCGATACCATCTCTGTGGCGTTCCACCCGAATGGTGAAGAAATTGCATTAGGCAAAGATGATGGCCGGATAGTGATCTGGGACACGGTTAGAAACAGGAAGATCAGAACAATATCGGGTCATGAAGATGGAGTTACTTACTTAGCTTTCAGCAGCGATGGCCGGCGCCTGGTCACAGGAAGCCTGGAGAAGACAGTGAAGGTATGGAATTCTATAACAGGAAACTGCGAACTGACTCTTGAGGGACATAAAGATCGCGTTCGGGTAGTCGCTTTCAGCCCGGATGGTAAGCGTATTGCCTCAGGTGGGGACGACGATTTTGTCAGGGTGTGGGATGCGAGTAGTGGTGCTGAAATAATGGTATTCAAGGGACACAAGTCGGATGTGATTTTAGTCACCTTTACTCCGGATGGCAGACGTATTATATCGGGAAGCAAATACGGACCCGTAACAGTGTGGGATGTGCAAACCGGAGCAGAATTGATGGTTTTGGAGGGGCATAACCTTTCAACTCGAGCTATGGCAGTGAGCCCTGATGGCAGACGGATCGCATACATAAATCCGGAGGGCAACACAGTGGTGGTTCTGGATACGGCCACAGGGATGCAAGCGTTGACGATTCCCATTCCAGGAAAGAAACTTAACAGATTGGTTTTCAGTCCAAATGGAAGGATAATTGCCCTAGCCTATGACAAAGGTATCCTACTGTTAGAGTCCGAGGTCCCGGTGGAGGGATACAAGGCGCGACGAGAGGTCAGGAAGGGACGAGAATTGGTGGAGCGACTTTATTCAGAGCACCACTCCTACTCAGAAGTCGCCGATCTTTTGGGAGCTGATGCAAATTACGAAAAGTCAGTGCGTGAAAAGACCTTGCAGATATGCCTGTCCCGTGAGTGGCAAGACCATGACAGGGCAGTCGACGAGAGTTTCGAAATATCTCGCATAGCTGGGAACGACATTGCAGCGTATCAACGCGCCCTGCAACAAGCTGAATTGGCCAATAATTCACAATCTGATGACCCGTTTGGGCTGCTTACGCTGGGAATGGCTCAATACAGGGTAGGAGCCTATGAAGAGGCCCGCAAATCCTTGCTCAGAGCGAACGAAATTTGGATGTCGTTTCACAAGGATGCGCATCTCTTGAGCCCTGTTTTTCTTGCAATGACTCAATATCAACTAGGCCAGGTTGACGAGGGAAGGTCTGCCGTAAATGCATTCAGGGACAGCCTCGAAAAGATTAGGTTTGCGGATATCACATCCGGCAAGCTCTCTGGTTGGATCGAAGCAGAGAAAGTTTTCGCAGGGACACATGAGCAACTCCTGGCCATTTGGGACCTTATCAGCACAAAGAAATTAGACCAGGCCGTAGCAATGTTTGCAGAAATCAGGCCATCTCTGGAAGAGGCGGACAGCGATTTTGCTTTCAGCTTGGAAGGGATATCCAAGTATCTCAGCAGAGCATGCTATACCCGGGGAAAGAGCCGTCTTCTGGACAAGGACCAGGGCTATATCGACAGAGCTTCCGACTACGAGGCAGCCGTTAGCGTTGACCCGAACTACGTCTCCGCTCTGAAGGACCTTGCTTGGCTACGAGTCGCTTGCACCGTTGAAGAAGTGAGGACTCCCACAAGAGCCGTGGAACTGGCCGTCCAAGTATGTGAACTAACCGATTGGAAGAATCATGAATGTCTAAGTGTGCTTGCAGGCGCATACTCGGAGAGTGAAAGATTTTCAGATGCTGTTAAATGGCAGCAAGAAGCGATCGCTTTGTTGTCTGAAGAGGATCAGACAAAATGGAAAGGCAATTATGCTGAACGTCTGCGTCTCTACCAATCGAGCATGCCTTACAGTGCCGGCGGGCGGTGGAGTTTTACTAACGGCAAGATCGTTGCCGCCTGGGATTTTGAAGACATCAAAGACGGTGTGGTTAAAAATCACGTAGTCGGTGGACCGAAGGGCAAGCTAGTAGATGGGGCTGAAATTGTCCCCGATGTTGAGCGAGGCAACGTCCTTGACTTACATGGTAAGGGTGGGATGGAATGTCCCCAGGATGCTGCTTTTGACATAAGTGGGGCCATGTCGGTCGGAGCGTGGATCAAAGTACGAACGTCAGCGGAAGGGGAAGGTTGGCATGTAATAGTCTCCAAAGATAACCGGAGCTGGGCTATGTCCTATGACTCTGACGATGACTGCGTCCTTATGAGTATTAACATTTTGAAGAACGAAGAGTATTTGCAGGGTCTCACCAAGAATCCTATCCAGTACAATACAGTGAGTAAAGATGTGGATTTAAGGGATGAGCGCTGGCACCATGTTGCCGGAACCTATGATGGAGAAAAAGTGTGCCTCTATATAGATGGAAAACTGGGCAATTCCAAACGTATACGTGGCAATATCGCAACGAACACCAGCACCGTTGTTGTTGGTGACAATCTTGAGTGGTCGGGGCCGGGATACAGATGGAATTGGAACGGTCTCATCGACGATGTACGCATTTACAGCTATGCCTGGAGTGCCGAAGAAGTCAAAGGCCTTTATGAAGGGAGAGAGCCTCCTCGCAAAAGAATGCCGGATCGAACGGAATAGCCTATTTGCAATGATGAATCATAATGACCGACTCATATTTTCGTTAACAATGATAAAAGAACTTAGGATTGAAGATGACAGATTACAGACCCCGTTAAGGGTTTCCCTAAGGTATGGGACGTCGCCACAGGTGCTGAATTGATGACTCTCCTAGCAGAGGATGGAATTTTTAGCATTGCGTTCAGTTCGGATGGCAAGACCATCGCTAGTTCAGGTCACCAAAACATCACGTTGTGGGAGTCCGGTCCTCGCCCCGCCATAGGTATCTCAAACTAAAGTGGAGAATCCATGCAAAATAGTTCACTGTGATCGTACGATATATTCGATATTGCTTTAGTAAATCTTGTGGCCGCAAGTTAAAGAAAAAACAAAACACTCGGAGTTCACACAGGGCTGGCAGATCAAGAGAGTCGCCAGCTCTTTTTTACTTCTCATAGAATCATGTTTTTGATAAATTTCTTTTCATCCGTATACTTAATCCGATATTAGTGAAAAATTTTCGAAAAATATTTGTATTTTCCCAAAAAATCGACATTTATTCGGACTCGATATAGGCAAAATTAACATTCGTGGAGACATTCTGGAGACAACATGTCACCTAGAAATCAGGGTGTTTTTTAGCTGCTGAAAGAGGAAACTCAGCCGGAGATTGCAAGAGAAGATTGGACCGACAGTGGATCGGTTGTTATTCGCCAAATCAATTACCATTTATCTTGACTGGAAAGTGGGTATTATGGTATAAATAGTATTGTTTTTGACCCGTAAATTTCGGCATCTACTGCTTTGAGTTCTTCTGGCGGGTGCAATTTCTGTATTTTTTTGAATAGAGGAGGAGTTTTTATGTGCGACATAGAGTTGTAATTAAGACTTTATGCTTCGCTCTGTAGAAATTTTACATTTCAATTAGCTACCTATAATTTTTTTGAAGGAGAAGTATTATGTATAAAAGATTGATTTGCCTTATTGCTTTTGTTTTGGCTTTATCTCTGGTGTGTAATGTTCAGGCTCAAGACTCGACCTGGACGGATGCCACCGGTGACCACAATTGGTTCACATCGGAGAACTGGTCCGAGTTCCCCACTGATGCCCACTGGGCCAAAGTCAGAAATAGCCTCCCCGGCCCGACTATCACCAGCGAAGGAGCTGTGGCTCGGAGGGTGCACATTGGATATGCAGAAGGGGGAGCCCTGACTGTCGATGGAGGAACCCTTGTGATTAGCGCGGATGACCTGCTATTAGGCAAGAACGATGGGGCCGGGACACTTAATATGATCAGTGGCACCATAAGTGTTGCCCGAGACTTTGAGGTGGGAGGTGGCAATCCGGGTTTTGTCAATATGACCGGTGGTACTATTATCGTTGGGGATGATTTCATGATTCCGGAGTTGACTGCAAGTATAGCTGAAGTGAACCTGGATGGTGGAACTATTATCATCAATGGCGATTTAACCATGAGAGCTGATGGCGGCACGATGAACGGCACGTTGAACATCACAGCCGGGACGCTGATAATAGACGCCGACGCACTCTCAACCGTTCAGGGATATATCGACAACGGCTGGATTACCGCATATGGCGGGAACGGCACGGTGGCGTTGGATTATGACGTCACGAATGAAGGCCAAACCACGTTGAAGGCTGTCCACAAGCTTAATCCATATCCGGTCAACGGTGGAATTGCGGAACCCGGGGCGGTCGAGTTGAGCTGGACTTTGGCTGATCCGTGTACGCCCGGTGAGTCGGTCCCAGTTGACGTTTACTTCACTGATGATCTGAACAAACTTTTGCAATTTACCGATCCGGCATCCATTCAGGTTGTCAGCA
>Ga0307378_10001538_pt1 | contig 37129 bp, 34 predicted proteins | sample UN1MG_FD_202238 | JGI IMG/M metagenome (GOLD analysis project Ga0307378, IMG submission 202238) | Soil microbial communities from Risofladan, Vaasa, Finland - UN-1 | ecosystem: Environmental > Terrestrial > Soil > Coastal area > Acid sulfate soil | place: Finland: Risofladan, Vaasa | collected...
TTTTGCCCATCATCAGGTCAGCTTACGCAGGATAGAGTCTCGCCCCATCCCCAACCGTCCCTGGGAGTCGGTGTTCCTGGTTGACTTTGATGGTCATATCCAGGAGGATCGAGTAGCCCGGTTGCTCGAAGATCTTAAGGTTCACTGCGATTTTTTCAAGATTCTGGGATCGTATCCCAAAAGTAAACTCAGCGCAGAGTAGGGACAGCAGGACACAAAGAAAGCCAATCCTCAATTCAATGCCTTGATCCTTGAACCCTTTGATCCTTTAGATAGGGTAGATAGGCTATAGGAAAAACAGGCTGTAGGTATTTAGGTTGTAGGTATTTAGGTAGTAGAAAAACAGGCTTCAGGTAGATAGGCTGTAGGCATTTAGCCTAACAACCTAACAACCTAACAGCCTACAGCCTAAACAACCTAAATAGGCATTTAGCCTAACAGCCTATATTACTAATAAGGGGAAGTAGCATGAAGAATCTAGCTCAAAAACATATCCTTCACCTTCAGCCTTACTTGCCAGGCAAGCCGATCTCCGAAGTCCAGAGAGAATTGGGCCTCGAAGAAGTGATTAAACTGGCATCCAATGAAAATCCCTGTGGACCATCACCAAAGGCGGTTCAGGCAATACAAAAGGCACTGTCAGAGATCCACAGATACCCCGATGGAAGCGGATTTCATCTCAAAAAAGCACTTGGAGAAAAGCTTCAGGTCACCAGCGACCAGATCATTCTCGGCAATGGCACCAGTGAGATTCTTGAACTGCTTATCCGCACATTTCTTGCACCCGGCGAAGAAGCTATCAGCGGACGCCCGGCCTTTATCATCTACAGCATGCTGGTTAACGCCGCCAAGGGGGAAAATGTTCTGGTACCCCTGAAAGAGCATGTCCATGACCTTCAGGCCATGACTGCTGCTATTACCCCTAAAACCAAACTGATTATCATTGCTAACCCCAATAATCCCACAGGGACAATGGTCACTGAGGATAATCTGACTCGCTTTCTGCAGCAGGTGCCAAAAAACGTAATCGTGCTTCTTGACGAGGCATACGCAGAGTATGTAGAAGATGAGCGTTTTCCCGATTCCCTCGCTTACCTGCGGGCACATCCTGATCAGCCGATTCTGATCGCACGGACATTCTCGAAGGCTTATGGCCTGGCAGGATTGCGCATTGGATGCGGCATCGGTTCTCCCGAATTGATTTCGCTGATGAATCGAATTCGTCCGCCCTTTAATGTGAATTCCCTGGCCTTGGCTGCTGCCGAGGCTGCACTGGCGGATGAAGAATTCCTGAGCCGAAGCAGGGAAGTAAATCGTCTTGGGTATCAGTACCTATGCAGTACCTTTGACCGGCTGAAATTGCCCTATGTCTTTTCTGTGGCTAACTTCATTCTGGTGGATGTAGGCCAGGACGCAAAACCCTTCTGCGACCGGCTGCTGGCCGAAGGGGTGATTGCCCGCACGGTGAAGGAATACGGTTTGCCGACCTCGGTGCGGATCACGATCGGGCTGGAGGAGGAGAACCGGAAATTGATTCAGGCTATGGAGAAAATCCTCGTCAATGGTTGCTGACGGTTCCTCTCATTGATGGCTGAGTAAGGTACTAACGATCTCGTTATAGTCAGAGATCCACAAATGCAGCCCAAATTTTAGTGTAAAATTTCAGATAAAATCCTTAATTAACAAATAGTTAAGGCCAAAATTGAGAACGATTAACTATAAAAAATATTTTTATAATAAATACAACAAGTTATCTTGATTATGGGGTGGCATTTGTGGTTCTCTGTATAGTATTAAGTATCCCTACAACGCAACTTAATGGTAACCGCTTTAATTTCAATGAGATACCTCATTAAAACATTACCATTTTTATCCCTTTGGATTGATTATCAACCTATTAACTTGTTTTATTACAACGGATTATGGTGCAGCCTAAGTGTTTGTAGTTTCACTAGTCTTTTCTAATATGTTGAAAACTAAGTTATTATGTCAATTTTTACTCATAATCTACGCATTAGATAGCAAAAATATGGCGTTGTAGGGGTATTCTGGATAATACTCCTTAAGTTAGCATACCCAAACTGCCAGGCACTTACTATAAGGAAGTAATTATGGATAAGATTACCAAATCTCTCTTGGATTCATTCGTTAAAGAAAACGATCTGGAAAAACTTGAAGAATCAAAGCAATTTGAACACTTCACTAATTACTCAATAATATCTAAACTGTACAGAAGTAGCTTTGAATTAAGCGTAGTGAGTACAGGGGATGGTGGAGATGGAGCAATAGACGGTTTAGCAATAATTGTTAATGGGAAATTAATTGAGAGTGTAGACGAATTGGATGATATAACTACGAATAGTAGTTATCTTGATTGCGACATTGTATTCATACAATCAAAGACTTCTTCAAAATTCGAAGGATCAGAAATAGGCTCTTTTATATTTGGGGTGAAAGACTTTATTTCTGATAAGCCAAAGCTAGTCCATAATGAAGATCTCGTGATGGCTAAAGACATATGGGAAGCAGTAATTAATAAGTCTGCTTATATGATCAATCATCGTCCAAATTGTAAGTTATATTATGCGACAACTGGGAAATGGGTTAATGATAAGAATCTTCTTGCTGTAATATCATCAGGTGTTGATGAGATTACAGATACTGGCCTATTCGAAGACGTTTCGTTTCTTTCGCTTGGTGCAAATGAGATGCAGAAGTATTATCATGAGACAAGGAATAAATTGTCCGCAACGGTAACCTTTCTAAACCGAATTACACTGGATGATATTTCCGGCGTAAAAGAGGCATATCTTGGAATATTGCCGTTCAAAGAGTTTTTGCATCTAATTCAAGACGAAAATCAAACAATATATAATATTTTTGATTATAATATTAGGGATTTTCTTGGAGAGAACGAGATTAATAAAAAGATCAAGCAAACCTTAATTGACCGTAAGTTTGACCTTTTTTGTGTATTAAACAATGGGGTGACCATTGTTTCTTCATCAATTACACCAGCTGGTAATCGATTTACATTAAGGGACTACCAAATTGTTAACGGTTGTCAGACAAGCAACGTTTTACATGAATCAAGAGGAATAGCCGGCATTGACTCATTGTGTGTCCCTGTAAAAATTATTGTGACAGAAGACGAAGATATTAGAAACGAAATAACCATTGCAACAAATAGTCAGACAGAAGTGAAACCTGAACAGCTTGAAGCGTTGAATCAATTCCAAAAACGTTTAGAGTTATATTATAACTCTGTGAAGGGTCCTGGGCATTTGTATTATGAAAGGCGAACTCAGCAATTTCATTCGACACAGGGAGTTAAAAAGGCACATATAATAACAATTCCTATTCAGATTAAATCATTTGCTTCAGCATTTCTGAACGTGCCGCACGCCGTATCGGGTTATTACGGTACAATAGCAACGCGATTCAAGGGGAAAATGTTCGGTAGTGATCACAAGTACTCACCGTATTATGCAAGTGCCTTATGCTATCAAAAGTTAGCAATCAATTTTAGATTAGGCATAATAGATTCAAAATTTAAAAAAATTAAATTTCACTTAATCATGCTGGCTCGAATGATCGCAATGGGAATTGATTTACCACCCATCAGTAGCGATAAGATAGATGCTCTTTCAGAAGGATTCATTACTACGCTAAATGATGATGATAAGTCTATTCAGTTACTTGAGGAGGCATCGCAAATTTTTGAAAAATCTGGTTTGGATATTTCACAAAAACAGTTCAAAGCAGAAAGTGAAACTGAAACGCTGATCAAGACATTAAAAAAACATATTTCGATTTCAATTTCGTAATATAAGGAGATCTCCACAATTGTTAACCCGCAGTAAATTAGAACAGGTCCTCCCGCTATTTTCTCAGCAAAAGATTCTGGTGGTGGGAGACCTGATACTTGATGAATACCTCTGGGGAGAAGTTGAGCGTATTTCTCCTGAAGCTCCGGTGCAGGTGGTTGATGTCCGCCGGGAGTTCATAACCCTGGGAGGGGCTGGCAATGTAGTTGCCAATCTGATCAGCCTGGGCGGACAGGTGCAGGTATGCGGTGTCATAGGCCATGATGCAAACGGCCAGGCTTTGCTGGATGAATTGAGCAGCAAAGGAGTATCCACAGACGGTATTTTCAAAGATCCGACCCGGCCTACAACCAGGAAAAGCAGGGTGCTGGCTGCCAATCAGCAGGTATTGCGCATTGATAGGGAGGTCCGCCAGCCTATCGACCCCATCTGGGAGGAAAAAATCGAACAATACCTGAAGCAGCATCTTGCTGAAAATGCAGTTATTATCCTCTCTGATTATCATAAAGGGGTGCTGACGGAAAATCTGCTACGGAAAATCATCAGTCTGGGCAGGGAGCAGGGAAAACCGGTATTCGTGGACCCCAAGGGAACATCTTACCCAAAATACCGGAATGCCAATTACATCACACCCAACCAGAAAGAAGCGGCTCAGGCGACTGGCATCATGATTCAGGGTGAGGAGGATGTCTACAAGGCCGGAGAAAAACTTTTGCAGGAATTGGACCTGGATGGCGTTATCCTGACCAGGGGAAAAGATGGGATTTCCCTTTTCCGGCGGGGAGTTGCGCCTGTGACCTTGCCTACACGGGCCAAAGAGGTCTTCGATGTCTCAGGTGCCGGAGATACGACTCTGGCCGCATTGGCACTTGGGTACGTGGCCGGGCTGCCTATGGATGAAGCAGCGGAACTGGCCAACCTGGCCGCCGGGGTGGTAGTGGGTAAAGTGGGTACAGCCACGGTAACTTGCGAGGAAATTCTGGCTGCCTGCGGATGCGGTCAGTCTTTGGCAGGGCAAAAAGTAAAAACCTTATTGGAATTGCAAGATCTTATTCCCCGCCACCGGCTGCAGGGTCAAAGAATCGTTTTCACCAATGGGTGCTTCGATCTTTTACATGTTGGACACATCAAGCTGCTCCACGAGGCCAAAGGCTTTGGAGATATCCTCATCGTGGCCATCAATGATGATGATTCGGTGAGGCGGCTGAAAGGTCCCAATCGCCCCTGCATGCCTCAAGGCGAGCGGGCTCAGTTGCTTTCAGCTCTTAATTGCGTGGATTACGTCGTGGTTTTTTCGGAAGATACCCCGGAAAAGTTAATCGCTGGTTTGCAGCCGGAGGTATTGGTCAAGGGTACTGATTACCGCAAGCGCGAAGTAGTAGGCTGGCAGGTTGTGGAGAGCTATGGTGGCTCGGTCAAACTGGTGGATCTTGAGCAGAATATTTCCACGAGTAACCTGATTGCCAGAATTATCAATAAGCACCAGGAGTCAGAATCCAGGAGTCAGAAGTCAGAATAAAAACAGTTTTTCTCCTGACTCCTGACTCCTGACTCCTGAATTCTTCTTTTAAAAGGATAACTAACCGTGGAAATGTACAGGCGACTTCTCAGATTCGTGCAGCCTTACTGGAAAAAAATGCTTATTGCCATCTTGTGTATGGTTGCTACCGCTGCACTCAATTCCTCGATTGCCTATATGGTCAAGCCGGTATTGGATGATATTTTTATCAATAAGCGCTGGATCATGCTCAAGTTCCTTCCTCTTATTCTGCTTTTGCTCTATCTTTTTAAAGGTGTTTTCAGCTATGCTCAGAACTACCTGATGCTGTACATCGGCGAGCAGGTGGTCATGAGCCTGCGAAATGAGCTTTTTGCCCATATCCATTCCCTGTCCATGGATTTTTTTACCAAGCGCTCCACCGGTCTGATTATGGCCAGGATTAACAGCGATGTGGTGCTGGTCCAGCGCGCCATTACCCACTCTCTGGCGGACCTTTTGCGAGAACCCCTGGATGTTATCGGCTTCATGGCGGTAATGTTTTATTGCAACTGGCTCTGGGCTATTCTGGCTATCTTGGTGTTGCCGTTTGTGGCCCTTCTCATCGGGAAGCTGGGATTAAAACTGCGGCGTATCACTAAGAATGTGCAGCAAAAGGTTGCCGACCTGAATGTTATCCTTCACGAAACCCTGTCAGGGGTCCTTATTGTCAAAGCCTTTCACATGGAAGAGGCGGAGGTTGAGCGATACAGTAGGGGAAATCGCAGGTATTTTAACGAGCAGATGCGGGCCGGACGGGTCATGGTGCTTTCTGCTCCTTTGATGGAGCTTATAGGGGCCATCGGTATTGCTTTCATAGTCTGGTTTGGGGGTGCACAGGTTATTGCCGGAAAATCCACTCCGGGCAATTTTTTCTCCTTTATGACAGCTTTGCTGATGATGTATGGCCCTATCAAAAAGCTGACCCAGGTCAATAATGATACTCAGCAGGGAATCGCAGCCTCATCGCGGATCTTTGAGTTTCTGGACGCACAGCCAAGTGTGCGGGAGGCGGAAGATGCAGTGGCAATCCCGGCTCTTAGCCAGTGCATCGAGTACCGGAACGTATCTTTTCAATATGAAAAACAGGTCGTGCTCCATGATATTAATCTGCTGGTGCCCCGCGGTGAAATTGTGGCTATTGTCGGGACCAGCGGTGCAGGCAAAACCACGCTGCTCAGCCTGCTCCCTCGCTTTTATGAAGTAACTTCAGGTAGTATTTTAATTGACGGGCAGGATATTAAAAAGGCTACCTTGCGTTCTCTCAGGCAGCAGATCGGGATTGTTACCCAGGAAACAATTTTATTCAATGAAACGGTAAAAAGTAATATTCTTTACGGAAAGCCGGCTGCCACAGAGGCCGAGCTCATAGATGCGGCCCAGACTGCCCTGGCCCATGATTTTATCTGCCAGATGCCGGAAGGATATGATACTCGCATCGGCGAGCGGGGAGTCAAATTATCGGGTGGACAGAAACAGCGAATTGCCATTGCCAGGGCTATCCTCAAAAATCCCCCTATTCTGATTCTGGACGAGGCCACCTCGTCGCTGGACTCTAAATCCGAAGCCCTGGTTCAAAAGGCGTTGGACAACCTGATGAAAAATCGTACTACTTTTATCATTGCCCACCGATTATCCACCGTGCGGGATGCACACAGGATTGTAGTCCTGAATAAGGGAGAGATCCTGGAAATTGGCAATCATGCCAGCCTGCTGGCTAAAAAAGGCGCGTATGCTCACCTTTATCAGACGCAGTTTGCAGGGCAGGCACTTGATTCGCATACACCTTAATCGGTAAGGAGAAAAAAATGAAAGTTAAAATGACTATGATTTATTGGAAGGGAGAAAAATTTTGGCTAGGGAAGCTTATGGAGCATCCAGAGATTATGACCCAAGGAGAAACCCTTGAAGAATTAGAAGAAAATATAAAAGATGCGTATATGATGATGGCTTTGGATGAGGTACCGGAAAAATATGAAACAAAAGAAATAACTCTATGAATCGAAAGGAATCCATCAGATAGTATTTAGGTCTGGATTAATGGCACAATTTATTATTTTATTTGGCCATAACTGAACATAGATAATTTAACCCACATACAACCGAAGCCACAAACGTATAGAAAACTTTATGAGCGGTCGCTTATAGCCTTCAGCGTATAGAATCCCCCGGTGATAAGAATCAGTATAAGGGGGATATAAATGAGCATTGCCAATACGTACCGCTTCCCCTGAGAGCCGGGCACGGGCACAAGGTGCTGAGCACACACCGTACGGCTCCATGATTGACCTGCCTCCACTACCACATCCTCAGTCATCCTCGGTCTTGCATTGTCTATTCCCACGCAAAAGCGATATGAATGATCCGACTGATTCGTTACGTTAATCAGGCCGTTGGGTTGATCTGCCAAAAATGTCAGCCTCTTTTGACCTGATTTGGTGAGGTGTACACCTTCCATTTTAATCATGAGGGGATCGGAAAAAGTAATAACCCGTGGGGTCGCCTCAAGTGAGGGATGGTTACTGACGAGGGTGAGCGTGTCACCTGGTGATTCCGGCCAACGAGCCAGGATAGAGTAATGAGTATCCCGATCGAGAAAGGTCTTCAGATGATCGAGGTCTTTGACCACGACAAAGGCGGGATAATCTGAGGCGAGTGCCTGCGCAGCGTGCTCCGGAGAAACCAGTTGGGTCATGGAATTCAGATAAAATTGAAGCGCATAGGGGGAGTCAACATAGATAAAAGGAAAAAAATCGTCCACTCTTTGTCGGATATCCGTGGCGATTTGTTTTACTGTGCAGGTTCTGATTATTTTCTTTTCACGGCTTCGGAAATATTTGCCGTGGAGAAAGGCCACGGAGAGGGAAAACATCAGGAGCAAGAGCACATATATCACCAGGCGAAAGATTTGCGAGGAACGAAACAGATAAGCCAATTCACGGCCAGCGATTAAGGCTGCTGCCGGAATCAGAGGCCAGAGATGATCAGCCCTATGATGTGGAGCGAGGGAAAAAATGAAGAGCCCTGAAAAAAAGTAGCAAAAGAGGAACCGTTCGAACCGACGCTCGATCAAGGATTGAGCAGGCCGTTTCACTATACGCCAAAAACCGATGCAGGCCAGGATACTCCAGGGAGCAAACCGGGAAAGAAAATACAAAAAGGGTATATAGAAGTCTACCAGAGGCAGTTTCCCATTGTCACTCTTGACGGCATGGCCGAAAAGCTCCTTCCAGATCATTTTGTCAGTAAGGGCGCTGCCAATCTTACAATAGGCCAAAATCAACCAGCCAAGGGTGATAAGGAAGAACAGGACGATTCCGTATACATGGGAACCCCTCAAGGGTTGATTATTTCCACTTCGCTTTTCCCATAAAACAGCCCACAAACCACCGAGTGCCAAGACAACCGCTAAGGGGCCTTTCGTTAAGGTCGCTGCAGTTGCCATCAACCAAAAACAGGTCCATCCGGAGCCACGGTTCCAGGCATGATAGGCAAGTAATCCAGCCCCGAAAACCAAAAGGGCGAAAAGCGAATCCGTGCGTGCCAGAGCTACCTGTTTATATCCGACAGGTGAGAGAAGATAGGCAATGGAGCCGAGAAAAGCCGCTTTAGTCCCAAAGTGAATGCTTCCTGATGCCAGCATAAGCCAGACAATAGCCAGCGTCGCCAGGACACAGGGCAGGTAGAGCAAAAACAAGTTGATTCTTTGGAAGGGGATAGCAATCAAAGCAGTCAACCATGTTGATATGGGAGGCTTGGACATGATCGCGCCTGACTGGTCCCGTTGAACTATCCAATTTCCCCGCGAGATAATATCCATGACATAGGCAGACGGACGTTCCTGATCATTATCCATAAGTTCAGGTGGTCCACACAAATGCACTGCAAAAATACTGAGGCAGGTCAGGGTGACGAGGGAGAAGATGATCAACGCAGAGAAGCGATGAGCGGAAGAAAATCCGGTGAGCGATTCAAGTTTTTGGGAAGTATCGATCTTTGCTGTTGACATGACTGGTTTTGACTGTGGTTATTTATTCAGTATGACTGGCATTTTTTGGCTTCAATCTCCATCCATGAATGAGCATGAGATTACGACTATAAACGAGTATTCCCATTGATTGCCCCAGGATAAAAACAGGGTCCTTTTTATGAATAGCATAGAGTAAAAGCATTGCTCCGCCTGCAATACTGATGTACCAGAAATACACTGGGACTACACTTTTTTTCTCTTTCTCCGACGCTATCCACTGCACAATAAACCGGAGAGAAAAAAGTCCCTGAGCAAAAAAACCTACTACAAGCCAAAGATCCATTTGTCTTCCCAGCAACGTTCACCCCATGAGTAAGGCTCTACGACCTGCTCTTTCTCCAGGGCTGTACGATTTATCCTTTCTCCATGATATGGTAATGTAGATATCTTTTTTTCATCCATCGTACCGCTAATAAGTCTTTGAAAGATTTAAATAGCCGATTTCGGATAGTATATTTTGACTTACCTCGGCACCGTGGATAGTGATTTATCGGCACTTCAATAACGGAATAACCTTCCAGACCGAGAAGCGCTGGAAAGAACCGATGCATGCCCTCGTAAAGTTTGATATGAAGCAGTGCCGATCTCTTGATAACCTTGAGAGGGCATCCGACATCCCTGATTTGCTCATCGATAACTTTATTTCGCACCGCATTGCCTATTCGGGAAGAAATGCGCTTTATAAGGTTATCCGCCCGCTTCTTTCTGTAACCTACGGCTGCATCGTACTCTCCGAGTTTGTCTAATAACAGTCGAGCATCATGAGCGTCAACCTGAAGATCAGCATCCATGGTGATAACGATATCACCGGCAGCCATTTTAAATCCGGCATCGAAGGCCGAGGTCTGGCCATAGTTCTGGTCGAAGAAGATGAGGTGAAAGCGCAGATCTTCAGCGCATATTTGTTTGATAATCCGGCGACTGTTGTCCTTGCTCCCGTCATCGACGAAAATAACCTCAAAGGAGTCACCGATCGTTTTCATGGCACTGAGAATATTGTCGCGCAATGCAAGGAGGTTGTCCTGCTCATTATAGACAGGGATAACATGAGAGTATTTTACCGCTGAAGAGTTTTGTATGCTCACTCCTATCCTCTTTGCAAAAGATGGAAGACTAAATTTTTTTTCATGATTCGGATCAAGATATAATAAGGGGAACAAGTTTGTCAAGATCATTTCTCTTCCCCCATCTTGCTGAGAATTAAAAACATAATGTAACTACTCAGGTTATTTAGGCTGTAGGCTATTAGGCTATTAGGCTAAAAGCCTTTCTTGCAGACGGGATGCATTGTCTTTTCCTACAGCCTAAATGCCTACAACCTATCTACCTGAGTAGTTACAACATAATCAACCTGAATTCGTGTCGTGTATAGTTGCCCTTACTATCCGTTATCTGTTTTAAAGGTCTTGAAGGACTGAGATTTCAACTGATATATGGTCCAGCCTAATGCATATAAAGCGACGAAGGGGTCTATCAGATAGTCCCATAGATTATAAGATTCCAACGCATGCAGATTGAAGAAAATAACAGCAATGACTATGAACATGCCTACAGCCCGATATTTCAGCAGCCACATTGAAATGGCCAGTACCAGGAAGAGAAGCAGCAGGAATACCGGTCTATACCCGAGACGATAAGCGTCTACCGGCAAAAGACCCAAAGCGGTTGGGTAGAGTACCACCCCGGTCATGGCAGCACCATACAAAATCGCTGATCGGTCAGCATTTGAAATCAGGCGTCGGCCAAATAGCCGCTGTAAGAGAAAACCGGCCAGGAGAAGCATGGTAGTAATGCTGAAAGACCCGAAGGCACCACGAATATATTCATAGATAGAATACATTATAATTTCCCTAACCAGGATAAATTAAAATAAATATGTTTTATGAGACTTCTCTTCCAGGTATATAAAAGATGAATAGTACCATCATCGGCCTGAATGAAACAAGGGTAGGAAAACTCTCCCCCTTCACCTGAAACAGATCCATCTTCGAATACATAAACCACTTTCCAGGTACGACCGTCATCGAATGATCGTGCAAGTGACAGATTGCTCCTGTCATCTTCTGAATTATTGAATACGAGGAGAAGAGTTGCGTCATGCAAACGAAGCCCAATGACGGATGAATCCGGATTAGGAAAAGAGAGTTTCTCCGGTTCAGACCATGTTTGGCCACCATCGGATGTATAGGCACGAAGGATACGCTTTGGCACAGGTCCGCAGTAACGTAAGAAGGCGACTGCCCGCTTAGGGTCCAATGGCACGACAGAGGGCTGGATGGATGAGTGTCCCCATGAAATCCGCACCTTGTTGAGCACGGAACCATCAGTTCCAATATGTAAAAGTTCTGCGAATTTGCCTAAAAACTCATGATATACAGGCAGCCCGATAGATCCGTCGCTATACAAAAAGGGCGTCGCTCTTACCAGGGTACTGATATTCAGGAACGGCGTAGTTATCAAGCGATTGGCCCTGCTCCAGTGTTTTCCGTTATCAATGGAGGTGCGATAGTTAATGGCGCTCCCCGACCATCCCCCTACGGAAACGGTCACATAAAACAGCCAGATTTTTCCGTCGGCACCTTTAAGCAGTGCCGGATTCCCCACTTTCTTTATATACCGGTGAAGGTCTGCCTGGGTCTCTTCAGGTCCGGTCAGCGGTTCTCCATCTCCCCATGCGCGCCTGGCTTTGTCCCAGAAAGATCGATACAACATTACATCCTTTGCCCCTTCCTTTGTTCCTCCAAACCACACAGCCAGCAGATTTCCATTGCCTGACTCCACCACAGCCGGGCTGTGAACAGACCTGGTCAATTGCCGTGCCTGTACGAAATTTTCCACGTAAAGGGGCGCAGCATCGCCGGAGCTGTGGTTGTGGCTGGAAACTGGCGCTGTTTTCGGGAGGGCAAAAGACCAGGATGGATCATGAGAATATCCGCCGTAGAAGGCAGGGGAAAATGCCCCTATGAGTAATACTAAGAACCCAATGGTAAGATATTTATTTGTCTGCATTGTGATAGAGCATATATTTCAATGTGGTAGAGCTAAATAAGTAATGCTGGTCTCCAGCATTACTTACCTTAACTGGTTGATATTAAAATTTTCATGATTTTGTGATCAAGCTCATGGTATTACCTGTTGTCCATTACCTGAAAGTGATAGCGGTTTTTTAATCGAAAAATTACCTAAACATGCCTGTTTTCATCAGCCCATATGTCGTCCAGACTAAGGCGTACAGAGTAACGAAGGGATCTATCAGATAGTCCCACAGATTACAGGATTCCAAGGCGTGCAGGTTGAAGGCAATAACATCAATGACTATGAAGACGGACACGGTCCGGTATTTTAATACCCACATTGAAATGGCCAGTACCAATAAAAGAAGCAACAGGACTAGCGGTCGGTACCCGAGTCGATAGGCGTCTATGGGCAAAAAACCCATCGCGCTTGGGTAGAGTAGCAGTCCGGTCAGGGCAGCGCCATACAAAATCGCCGATTGGTCAGCACCTGAAATCAGGTGTCGGCCGAATAGCATCCGTAAGAAAAAACTGGCCAGAAGAAGCATGTTAGTAATGCTTAAAGATCCGAACACGCCACGAATATATTCATAGGCAGAATGCATTATAATTTTCCCAACCAGGATGGATTAAAATAGATATGCTTTATGTGACTTCTCTTCCAGGTATATAATAGATGAACGGTACCGTCATCGGCCTGAATGATACAAGGGTAGGAAAACTCTCCCCCTTTCCATCCCCCTCCCCCTTCACTTACGATATATCCATCTTCGAATACATGAACCACTTTCCAGGTACGACCGTCATCGAATGATCGTGCAAGTGACAGATTGCTCCTGTCATCTTCTGAATTATTGAATACCAGGAGAAGAGTTGTGTCATGCAAACGAAGCCCAATGACGGATGAATCAGGATTAGGAAAAGAGAGTTTCTCCGGTTTAGACCATGTTTGGCCACCATCGGATGTATAGGCACGAAGGATACGTTTTGGCACAGGTCCGGTGTAACGTAAGAAGGCAACTGCCCGCTTAGGGTCCAATGGCACGACAGAGGGTTGCGTCGATGTTTGTCCCCATGAAATCCGCACCTTGTCGAGCACGGAACCATCGGTTCCAATATGTAAAAGTTCTGCGAATTTGCCTAAAAACTCATGATATACAGGCAGCCCGATAGATCCGTCGCTATACAAAAAGGGTGTCGCTCTGACCAGGGTACTGATATTCAGGAAGGGCGTAGTTATCAAACGCCTGGCCCTGCTCCAGTGCTCCCCGTCATCAATGGAGGTCCGGTAATTGATGGCGCTCCCCGACCATCCCCCTATGGAAACGGTCACATAAAACAGCCAGATTTTTCCTGTGGCACCCTTGAGCAGTGCCGGATTCCCCACTGTCTTTATATATCGGTGAAGTTCTGCCTGCGTCTCTTCAGGTCCGGTCAGCGGTTCTCCATCTCCCCACACGCATCTGGTTTTGTCCCAGAAAGATCGATACAACATCACATCCTTTGCCCCTTCCTTTGTTCCTCCAAACCACACGGCCAGCAGATTTTCATTGCCCACTTGAACGACAGCCGGGCTGTGAACAGTCCTGGTCAATTGCTGTGCCTGTACGAAATTTTCCCCGTAGACAGGCGCAGCATCGCCGAGGCTGTGGCCGGAAACAGGCGCTATTTTGGGGAGGGCAAAAGACCAGGATGGCTCTTTTGCATATCTGCCGTAGAAGGCAGGGGGAAATGCTCCCATGAGTAATAATAAGAACTCTAAGGTAAGATATTTATTTATCGGCATTGTGATAGAGCATATATTTCGATGTTTCGTGAAGGCCGATAAGCAGGCGTTCCATATCCGCAGCCTTTTCCTGGAATTGTGAGGTGACATTTTCTCTGGGCGTATCCGAGTCAAGTAAATGGAGACGTTTATTCGTCCCTCCATCATTCATGAAGAAATAAAATTTGTCGTCCAGGATACTGATTTCAGGCATGGTGCTGTGCACTATGATGAATGCGTAACTTGGTGAATCAAATCGTGTGTCTAACAAATCTCTCCCTAATGTCGTATTTTCATAGTCATCGAGAGTTAACCCGGCAATAGTCGGCAAAATATCCATCTCTGTCGCAAGCCTGGTATAGGTTTTGCCCTGCGGTATCAGCTTTGGAGCATAAATCACCAAGGGGACGTGAAAGCCATTTAATCCAAGTTGAGTTTCCCACTTTGGCGTATTCTTACTCCCCTCTCCCCTTGTCCCGTGGTCACCAAAGAAGACAAAGATCGTATTATCAAAGTATTTTTCTTTGCTTGCCATATCGATAAATGCACCTATACTATGATCCAGGAAACGAAAGGCATTAAATTCCTCAACCGATTTGAAGCAATTATTTCGTATGGTATTCAAATCAGGCGATTGCATTTGAAAGCCATCGTTATCATCAGGAATAGTATAGGGGCGATGGTTCCCTGCTGTCTGGATAATGGCAAAAAACGGTTTGTCCTGGCTTTGTCTGAATACCATGTTAGCTTCTTTAAAAAGTGCAAGGTCGGAAATCCCCCACACATCAACCCGGGGAGATTTATAGCTGCCCTCTTCATAAATCTTGAGTCCATGGATATTATTGGATAATAATCCTCGAATATTTCCCCAATTCACACTCCCGCCGAGAAAATAATATTTCTCGTAACCCTGAAACGCATTGATAATAGTGTGCTGACTGACAATAACCGGATTGCGGGTTGAAGTATTTTTGGTTTCCACATCAGGGATGCCCGTTATGCCGGTAAATATGGAACGAGCAGTTCCCCAATGAGGGGTGAAAAAACGGTTGAAAAGGATGCCATTTTGGGCAATGGCATCAAAATGAGGGGTGGGATTCAACGGGCTGCCATAGAGGCCTGTCTTATAGTAAGCGAATGATTCTAAATAGACCATGACAACATTTGGCCGACCCTTGAGGTCCTTTAACCTGGCACTGGCATTGATATGCCGTGAAAATTTAAGGTGTTCTTTATCAGGATGATCCACACCTAAATACGCCGCTATTTCATCATAGTGCTCTCTTACTTTTTTTTCATTGTATTTAATACCCCCGGATTTGAATGTGTCGTAAAAGTAAAGGACGGGGTTCAAGGCAATAGACGAGGCGAAAGCATTAGTGCTAAAGAAGGCATCGCTCCAACGAAGCGGATAGTAAGAAATTTTTCCATAGATTCCGAAGACTAGGACAAATAGATACACCGATGTAACGGATACTTTTTTCCATTTGCCGAGGTGTTGGTTGTCCTCTCTTTTGAATTTTATGATCATGCGATTTATTGTATAAGCATACAGAGCGGTAATGAATGCCAGCCCTGACACTATCCAGATGATAGGATAACTCTCCCATACCATCTGAAATGAGATAAGAGTATCTTCGAGTAAACTGATAGCTGCGGAATCCAGACGAACACGAAAATAAGCATAGTGGGCAAAATCAATAAGATAAACCAGAAATACGAGAAAGGCAGAAAAAGTAAGATAGCCACACCAGAAAAATCGTGCGCGGGATGAACGAAACGGACTGATCGGTTTAATCCATGCCAGGATAATGACAGGCAATACGATCAAAAGGGATAATCGTACATCGAATTTGAAGCCAAGGAAGAGGGAACGCAGTACCATGTTGTATGGCAGAGGATCGGTGGAAACTTCAAAGAACTTCCAAAAAATAATCCGCAACAAAGATAAAGGGATTACAAACAATAAAACCATAACAATGCTGAAACGTATCAATGCTGGTGTTTTATTCATCGGTGGTGTTTTATTCATTTTTGGAGAAATCGTCGCTTATTCAGTTTCATGGCAAGCCATGCTATTACTTATTGATCCGTTCATCTATGAGCGATTATATCACTCCCTTAATACAGTGTGAAAATAAATTATATTCCATTAACTGATAAGGTGTCAAACCATTTGAGGTGTCAAACCATTTATTCTGAATTTTTGCGTTTAGTTTTTAGATCCAGCTTATCCTGTTAAAAAATAAAAGTTCAAAATTCAGCCGTTCGGAGTATATCTGATTGCCCGGTTAAATGCTCCATCATCCCTCTAACCTTTTGGATAAGCTGGTTCATGAACTGCGGACTGCTGAATTTCCCGAAGTCGTAAGACACATGGAACGCCACACGTGCGAACCTTCGCCCAGGCAAGCTACTTTATTTTTACCAAGAGGCACTGCTGGAAACCCCTAGGAGTTTGTCCGAGAATGTAAATTTTGATTTTTTTGTATACAATATGCGGTATCCAGCCTTATCTTTGAATACAACATATGGTAGGTAAAATTTTAAAATCCCTATTCTTGGACAGCCTCCTAGACTTGCCTCTCATGAAAAGGCGGCTTGCGAAAAATGAGTTTCATAAGGCTAACAGGTTTTTAAAGTATTTTTTGCCATCTATACTTGTAGATAGAAAAATCCGTGCAAGGGCAAGGAGTGGCTCAATTCCTTTGAACTTCTCTGTTGGATTAACTTGCCAAAGCTCTTAATATGTGGTAAAAAATTTGATATGAACAAAACCTTAAAGAAAATTATTCCAAAGCCAATTTGGAAATTGAGAGAAAAAGTATTTATCAAACGGAGACATCTCAAGTACCGTATCTTAGGTCGCCCGTTTAGACCTGCCGAAACAACAAAAGCAAGGGAACGTCGGATCGGAGAAGGTTTTTTTGAGAAGTACTGTCGAGGAAAGGGGTTGGATATAGGATATGGCGGGGATCTTTTAGCCAAAAATTGCATGGGGTGGGACATTGAGCATGGCAATGCACAGTTGCTTCGTGGCCTCAAAGATTCAAAATTCGACTTTGTTTATTCTTCCCATGCTCTTGAACACATGCTTAATCCGGGTACCGCCTTGAAGAATTGGTGGCGGGTTTTGAAACCTGGAGGATACTTGATTCTCTATATTCCTCACCGGGACCTCTATGAGAAAAAGAAAACCCTGCCATCTCGGTGGAATCCGGACCACAAATATTTTTTCTTGATAGATAGAGATGAAGGCCCTGATACCATAGGCATAATTTCGCTCATCCAGCGAACCCTCTCCCAATATAAGGTAATTTACGCGAAAGAATGTAAGGCAGGCTGTACAATTACGGATCCTAGTTTTCATAGTAACGGAGAGTATTCCATAGAGGTAGTAATAAGAAAAGAGTGAGCATGTTATGAGAGTGAGCATGTTATAAGGATGAAAAGAGCACAAGGTGGCTAAACTGGAAATAAAACATCAGCGCATGATCTGGCTGGGCACAGGGATAGCTTTGGCTTTGATTTTGCCCTTTCACCGCTGGTTGGTTTTTGGTATATCTGTTTTATGGTTTTTGGCTGTGGGATGGTCTCTCTTCCGTCACCTCCCTTTTTTCAACTGGCATGTTTCTTGGGCATTGGCAGGAAAGTTCACTGAAGAAGTGCTTAAAAAGCACCCGATTGCTCATATCTCTTTAGGATTGGCTCTGGCAAGCCAGCCGTTTGCCGGGATAGTGTGGACAGTTGGGCTGCTTTTACTTGCCCGCTATGGCAAAAGCCGTTGGAGTAGCACCATTTGGCCGATCTTTACAGGGAAGTCTCTTCCAGGGGCCTCCCTGCAATACTGGTTCCGTCCAGGATGCCTGGGGGATGTGATCCGATTAACGGATGTATGGGCCGATTACACTCGATCGGGAATAAAACCACCAGCCAGGATCTTGTGTAATGGGAGCATAACGGAGATTATCGGTCTGCTGATAGGGGACGGTAATGTGGAAGTATGGGAAGGTTTTGAATGGCTGGAGGAAGTTAGAAAAGGAGCACGGATTTTCGATTTGCGTCAAGCCACAGAGATTGACAATGAGCATTCCCATGCACATGCTTTTGCACATTATCTCCGTTTGCCCCAACCCCAAGGTTATTTGGTAATTCCGCAAGAAGTCCGTCAAAGGATTGAACTTGATCCAGGAAGGATCTGGATTTTGGTGTGCTATGAAAGTAGCCGCAGCTCTAGAACCCTCACTTCTCAAGCCACGACATCCCTTATCGAGTCTTTGCTCTCTCAGTATCCCAATCTGGGTATTTTTATCAGCGGCAGGGAAAAAAGTCAAATAGTAATCCAAGATGATCGGGTTAAGGACCTTTCCGGCAGATTGGCTTTGGCTGATTTACTCTTTCTTATGAATACAGTAGATGGCATTATCACGACCGATAACGGTTCCTTGCATGTAGGGCTTGCTTTGGAAAAACCGATTTTTGCTTATTTCAGCACTATGCCTGCCTGGAAGGTTCTGCCCACCCAAGTACGCGGCTTGACTTGCAGCGAATATAAGGGGCCGTGTGCCCCCTGTTTCACTCATGGAGACCTGTGTCCAAGCACGGCCAGTAATAATTTTTTCGCTTGCATGGAGACATTCCCCCTGGATGCCGTTCGCGTCTGGCTGGAGACTACGTTTACATCGAGACTGGCCAGGGAGATGGCCGAGAGATCCTGAGTATGAAAGCCACGGGTATCCGCTTCTCCCTATGGGTGCCGTGGTGAAATCCTTTGAAAATTTGATCTAATGCCTATGATTTTAAAGCTTATAAAAACTTTTGCGACTCTTTTCGCAGTGTTCGTAATCGTCTCATACAATAAAAGATTGAGCAGCCTGGCAGTAAAAATAACGAAAAAGCATGGTCTCAGGCTCTTACTTTGCGTCTCGATAGTTGTGATTTTGAGCTATGTCCTCCTGGTTAGCTGGTATTCGGTTACCAGACAGTTTGCCGACCATGTTGAGCCAAACATTGCATCAGTATCCTGGCTGGTTACGACAGGCAAAGACATCTATCATGGGCTGAATTCTGCTGATCGGTATAGTCTCTTGTATGGTCCGATGCTATATATTATCAATGGGTTTGCTCTACGGATGCTTGGCCCATCACTTTTCTCAGCAAAAATCAGTGGAGTTCTTGCGGCTTTATTAAGTGTTTTATGTTTATTTTTTACCTTCCAGGGAATCACAGACTCTCAAACTGCTTTTATCTATTCCGCCATTACCATTTTGACCCTTGCGATGTTTGATTCCATTAGTTTCTGGGGCAGGGGCGACCCTCTTATTTTACTGTGCGTTGCATTAGGACTGCTGAGTGTAACCAGGGGAAGTACTTTAGTAGCTACCGGGTCAATCGCTATAGCTCTTGGCATAAGCCTTAACTTAAAAATTCATTCGCTTATCTACTTTTTACCTATTCTTATTATGCTTTATTTGCGAAGCGATATTAAGCACCTTTTTGCTTCCATAGCTGCTTCAATAACTCTTGCACTTGTCCCCTTTCTTGTAACATCAAATATATCCATGGTGAATTACACTCAATGGCTATATCAGGCTGGTGAACATGGCTTATCCCTCGATATGTTAAAAGAAACCCTGGATTTTCTTATATTTTTCAGTGTCCCTATCCTTGCCTTAGGATGTCTGTGGTGCAGTCATACCTATCGTTTTATGAAAGCCAACAAGTTGTATCTATCCACCTTGCTTATCAGTATAGCGATTCTATTGATTACTGCATCAAAGCCTGGTGCAGGGCGACATCATCTAATCCCGCTTATACCATCTTTAGTCTACCTCGCAGCAATACTCATCGCTGAGATCAGAAAAAGCTCTAACCAGGCAATGATAAGGAGGATTGTGCCTCAGATAATGATTATTATCATTTCTGCATTTTTAGTTACGACTTTTAAAACTGCGATAGGGCGTCAGAAGAGTATGGTAAAGAATCTGTTAAAGAAATCTATATGGCGGATAGACGAGGATATTCAGCGTATATTAGTATCTTATCCAAACACAAGTATAGGCATGGGCTATGGCGGCAATTATGAAGTAACCTATTACCGCCCAGCTTTGGTTTTTGCAGGGAATCGGCTCTTAGTCGATGCTGCTGCGTTAATGGATATGCAAGAGTCTGGTCTTGACATCCCATCCCAGACATTAGAAGCTCTCGATTCATGTCAGACACAAATCTGGCTGATTCCGAAAGGAGGTCGGCCTTTTGAAATTAATAACTTTTACCCACCCCATAACCAATTGTTTAGTAATCGGTTTAGAGATGTCTTCTTGAAGAGGTATAAACTTAGAGAACAAACAACATATTTTGATGTCTGGATTTGTAAGGGCATGTGACTCCTGATGGCACACCTTGCCGGAAGTCACTCACCAGTTTTCTCCACTTTTTGAACTCTGCCAATAACTCAGCTAAGAAACAGGTTTATCTGCTGTAATAGAAATAATATAGGTTGATTTCCCTTGCAGCTCATTAAGTATCCGTTTATCGTGGTGGAAAATCTGCGGCCACTGATCACGGTCCTCCCGGCAGGCTATTTTTTTTCTCATGAACCCTTTGGACTTCCTCCATGAAGTAACTGTCAAATTTTTCCATGGCTGGTGTAGAAAAAACCGCTTTATTCCTATAATATCACCTATAATGAATTCCGGCGCGCCATGTAAAAAAATAGGAGCATCGAAATATATAGATCCGCCGGGTTTTAGTATGCGCCATATTTCTGCAAGTGCTTTTTCATATTCAGGATCTGACTCAAGAGAGTTATTGCGTGGCCAATGTTCAATAGTTTGAATTCCCATTATTATATCAAAGTAATTATCTATACACGGAATATGATGTATCTCTCCTGCTATGGAGCGTATAGAATTTTTCCCTCTGCTGCCAGCTCTTGGATCTATACCAAGCCATTTTCCCCCGCATAATTCAATTATTGTTCGGGCAAACGAGTTCTCGCCACATCCAACCTCAAGAATATTTTTCCCCTTAACATCTCTGAAATTATATTCAATAGATGCAATAACGCACGAACGCAGTCTGCTTCCTATCGGAACGATACACCGGGGAGGGAATGACCGGTATTTAGGACAGGATTTGCATGGAACATCAAAGAGATCTCCATGAATAGTTGGAGAAAAATTTTCCCATTCCATGTTGAGCATTTGAGGCAGTTTTTTTAAATAGCGCTGTTCCCTGCGAAACAAATTTTCGCTCCTTTCCTCTCAATGTATACTCAAATTAAGGAGAGTATTTTTAAAATACCTCCTATTGGAGAATCGAGTTAAAATTATACACCTTTGGAATGGGTTTTGGAATAGACTCTCGCTCATGAATTATGGCCTTGATCATACATTCGGCCACCACATAAACGTCATTCCCGCGAAGGCAGGAATCTAGAAGGGAGGAGCTGGATCCCCGCCTTCGCGGGAATGACGAAATGGCCGAAACGATGATCATCGCCTGAATTATCAAGGAAGCTGAAGAAAAGCAGGATGCAGATTTACCTATTGACACAATGGGGAATATGAGTAAAATAGCCTTACTGCCAGGATCAGCAAAATTAGTATTGCCTCTTCATAAACTCATCTCATCCTCAATTTTGGATAGGTTCCTACTGCCCTGTCAAGGCTGAATTGATGGGTTGACATAGGCGCCAACGTAAAAATAATAACTGCCGATGTGCAGGAAATAGAATCACCGGATTATTGAAATACTTAAGATGAAGGCTATAACAAGACCGCAAAAGAAAAACAGAGTACCGCAAAAGGAGAACATTTGCGCAATTATCATTACCTATCACCCTGATGCGGATTTTCCCGACCGTGCAATGAGGGCAGCACAACAGGCTGGCCAACTGGTCATTATCGATAACCATTCCAATGACCAGGCAATTGCCATGATACGAAACGTAAGCTCCCGCTTGAATGCCCATTTGATTCTCAATGCCGATAACCTTGGTGTGGCCACTGCACTCAATCAGGGGGTGTATTGGGCCAGGGATCGAGGGTATCTGTGGGTTTTGACATTTGATCAGGACACGATCCCTTTAGAGAAAATGGTGGACAATTTGATCACTGTATATCGAGACTGCGACTTTCGGGAAGATATCGGTATGATAGGAGCAAATTACCAGGACCCGAACAATGGATATGTTTATAAGCCAATACCTCATTTTCAGGATTCTCAGCAGGCATTATGGGAAGAGGAAAAAACGTTGATTACGTCCGGCAGCCTGCTGTCAATTTCAGCCTTTGAGATGGTTGGTCCTTTTCGAGATGAGCTCTTTATTGATCAGATTGATCATGAGTATTGTCTAAGGCTTCGCAAATACGGGTATCGGATTCTTCTTTCTCTCCATCTTGGTATGTTTCAATCCGTGGGTAACAGAAAAAACCATAAATTATTATGGCACAATTTTGAGACATTCAATCACGCTCCGGTAAGGCGCTATTATATCATGCGCAACCGCCTTATATTAGCGCGGGAATACCAGGGCAAAGTGCGAGGGACAATCCGTGTCTTAAAAAAAAGCCGGAAGGATTTTTTCCGTGTACTTTTTTTTGAAAACCAAAAATTTAGCAAGGTTTATGCTATGGTTTTAGGGATCTATGACGGTATCAGGGGAAAAGCGGAAAAGTTGACCGCTAACGGCTTCTTGAGAAAAAAATTATTCTCTCAATCTTCGAAATATAAAACGAGCTATGCTCATGAGGCATGCAGTACGAAAAATAACAGTAAGAAAAATAAAAGATAGTAAAGAACATGAACAAAGCTAAGGGTTTGAACAAGGTTTTTTTTATCTATCAGGATGAGAGAATGCCAAGCAGCCGGATCAGAGTGTTAAACCTCCTGCCGGAAATACGCAAAGAGGGAATCCAGCCACACGCTGCCATGTACCCCAAAACGATGGTTGAAAAGATCAAAATGCTCAGGCAATTTGGGCAATTTGATGTTATTTACTTGCAGAAAAAGCTCCTTCCCCCGCTTGAGGTCAAGCTTTTCAGGTGGTATGCCAGGAAGCTGGTTTTTGATTTCGATGATGCCATTTATTATCGCGATAGTAAGCAGGCACTGTTGGAAAGCAGGACAAGGAATTTTAAATTTCAATCTCTTGTCCGAAGTGTCGATCTTGTGGTTGCAGGAAATAGAATTCTCGCTGATCATGCTGCCCGATTCAATAAAAACGTGACCATTGTCCCCTCGGCAGTGGAGACACGGAATATTCCTCTGAAACGCTATGAAGTCTCGGATAATGACAAGGTCATTATCGGCTGGGTAGGCGTCGGAGGGAATTTGCACCACCTGGAAATGTTGTCCTCAGTATTTCAGAGCTTGTCGAGAATTCACAGGATTAAGGTTCATGTTGTTTGTGATGCTGCCATAACAATTCCAGATGTCGAAGTAAAGCATATTCCCTGGAAACTCGAGACGCAAGGCCAGGAAATAGCTCTTTTTGATATTGGGGTGATGCCGCTGCCCAATAACAAATATACAGAGGGTAAGTGTGGATATAAAGCCCTACAATACATGGCTGCTTCTATCCCCCCTGTCTGTTCGGATGTCGGGAGCAACAGAGATATCGTTGAGCATGGCTGTGAAGGGTTTATCGTTTCATCAATAGATGAGTTTTTCAATGCGCTCAACACCCTTATCAGTGATAAAGATCTGAGAAAAAAAATGGGCCTCAACGCTCGCCGGAAAGTTGAAAAGTGTTTCTCCATCTCTGCTGTTGGGAAAAGACTTGCAGATGAAATTTCCGGTCGCCTCTTGCCTGTTGATAAATATGGAAGTCTCTCCCTTGCGTAGTCCTTGACAATGAACGCTTTTGGCTTTAGAATGCCCTATGGAACAGGAAGATAGCGGATTCATGCCTTATTACCTTTACCTGATAGCGGAAAAGCGAAAAAAAGAACAGGAAAAGGCCCAAAAGCTCAGAGAGAAACTGCTTTTCGATATTGATGAGGCCCTCTCGGAACTTTCGCAGTCGGTCCCCTTTCAAGATGCCTATATCTTTGGCTCCATCACCACGCCGCACACCTTTTCCCCTGATTCTGATGTGGACATAGCCTTTTACGGGCTCAAGGATCAAGACTTTTTCAAGGCTATCGCTTTTTTATCACGGCGTCTTGCGAAAGATGTCAATGTGGTCCAGCTTGAGGGCCATAGGCTTGAAGAAAAAATAAAAAGCACAGGGATAAAATGGAAGAGATGAGAATGGAAGAGATGAGATGGAAGGGATAACATGGAGAGGATAGAATTCAATCTCCTGAAAGCCGAAATAGATGCTCAGGTTAAAGAAATAGAGTAGATATACAAAGAGATAGAAGATAGACAGCAAGGAGCGGAGCAAGGCAGGCCCAGGCTTGAAAGCCTGGGGTACCAGTTGCATAATCTTTATTGTGCCTTTGAAGATCTTTTTAAGATAGTGGCCCAGTGCTTTGAGAACCAAATCAAAGGTATCTCCCAATACCATAAGAAACTACTGCGCCGGATCTCTCTTCCTGTGGAAGGCGTTCGCCCCCGGCTGATCTCGGAAGAAGCCTACAGGGAGATGGATGAACTGCGTGCCTTTCGGCATTTTTCCCGGCATGCGTATTCCTATGAGCTGCGTTATGAGAAAGTAAAATTTCCGATGGACAGTGCCAGGAAGCTGCAAGACATGTATAAAAGAGACGTTGCCCAATTTTTGAATGCCGTGGAAAAGGAATTAAACTCCCTCAGTAAATCATGAAGATAGCCCTTATCCATAAGACATTTTCCTCCTACGGCGGGACAGAGAGGTATATAACCAACCTTTCCAAAGCACTTCTTAAGGCAGGGCATGAAGTTCATATATTTGCCAACAAGTGGGTGGAGGATGATGCCATTCACTTTCATAAGGTTCCGATACTTAAGCTCGGTAAGGCGGCCAAGATACTTTCCTTTGCCTGGCTTACCCGTGATGTAGCCGAAAAGATGGACTTCGATATTGTCCAGGGATTCGGAAAGACCATACGGCAGGATATTTTCAGGGCTGGAGGGGGATCTCATAGGGCATGGATGAAAGAGTCCCTGATTGCCAGCAGAAATCCTTTCCTGAGAAACCTGAAGTATGCCAGCAGGGTATTATCTCCTGCTCAGTGGTTAACCATCTATATAGAAATGCAAACCTTCAGGCGGGGGAACTACAAGAGGATTATTGCCGTATCTGAAAGGGTTAAAAAACAGATAATGGATTATTACCATATCCCCTCGAAGGACATAACTGTCATACATAATGGGGTGGATCTTTCACTCTTTAATATCGAGGGCAAGCACCCGGTAAGGGAGAAAATAAGAAAGAGATTCGGCATAGATGATAAAGACGTCCTTCTCGTATTCGTATCCACAAACTTCCATCTGAAAGGGCTTGAGTATCTCATCAGGGGATTGAAGAAAGCGGATAACCCGCATCTGAAGCTCCTGGTAATAGGCGGGGACGACAGTATGCCTTATGAAAGGATTGCCTCAAGGTTAGGTATTGTCGAAAGAGTGGTATTTGCAGGGAAGGGGAAAAACATGAAGGAGTTTTATCAAGCCGGTGACATATTCGCTTATCCAACCCTCTACGACCCTTTTGCCAATGTCTGCCTTGAGGCCATGTCTTGCGCTCTCCCTGTAATTACCAGTAGAGTTAATGGGGTTTCGGATATAATACAGGATGGTCTTAATGGCCTTCTTCTCAATGATCCAACGGATGATGCAGAGATTGCAGAGAAGATTACATGGCTGATCGATTCAGGGAAAAGGAACGATATGTCTGAAAAAGCATACGACCTGGCCCGGCAATATAGTATGGACAGGCATATTGAAAAGGTCTTGGCTTTGTATTTAAACGTAGCTGCTGAAAAAAGCGACAGAGCTATCTGATACGAGGAGCCGTCTGATACGAGGAGCTGTCTAATGAGAGGAATTGTCTGATGGGAGGAGTTGTCTGATGGGTGCCTATGTCCTTTTTTACCATCGGATCTTTCCTCATGAGCCTGCCCCTGACGTGACCCTGTCACTCTTTGAATGGGAGATGTCTTATCTGAAGAAGCATTATCAGGTACTGTCTCTCGATGAGCTTCTTGATTATATGCATGGAAGGTTAGTTCTCGAAAGACCTGCCGCTGCCATAACCTTTGATGATGGATGGTTTGATAATTTTGTCTATGCATACCCTGTATTGGAAAAATACGGCCTGAAAGCTACCATATTTGTATCTACAGGGAAGATAAGGTCGGACAATAGGGTAAGGCCCACGCTGAAAGACTGCTGGAGCGGCAGGACAACCCTTGATAATTTGCAGAAACCGAAAGGTGTGGAAGAAAGTTTCCTGGAATCCCTTTCAGGCAGCCTCAAGGAGTTCCTCACTTGGGAAGAGCTTCGGGTAATGCAGAAAAGCGGTATTTTTTCCGTTCAGGCTCATGGTATTGAACATAAAAAGGTCTTCTCCGGAGAGGATATTAAGGGTTTTATGAACGAGGCTCCCCGGTGGAGTCTCAGGTCCGCTGCAAAGGATACGAGAATTGGAGTCCCCATATATCCTGTAGAAAGTTCATTAGCTGCCAGGGCTTATGATCCGGGCCTTCCATTGAACAACCATATGGTATCCTATAGAGCGGAGAAGGGCTTTAAATCCGAAGAAGATCTGATGCACGAGGTTGAGAGATTTAAGAGTTCAAACCCGCAAGATCAAGGAAAATGGGAACCAGATGACGATATGAGGAGGAGGATCTTGGGAGAGCTCATCGAATCCAGAGATAAGATAACTTCTGAAATCGGTGTCACACCGGTCCACTTTTGCTGGCCGTGGGGGCAGTATACTGAGTTAGGGATAAATCTGGCAAGAGATGCCGGATATCATGCATGTTATACAACGAAGGCAGGGTCTGTTTCAACCATGATCGATAGATACAGGATACCCAGGGTCAGTACCACGGGTGGCAAGTTTACCTTTGTCAAGAGGGGATTGGTCTATACGAACTCAAAAATATCAAAGGCATATCTCTTTTTGACCAAGAGACGCTGAATTGGTGTTTTCAAAAAAGCATGTGTGGCTGGTGAGAGTGAATCATGAGACTGGATGTTGTGGTATACAGTCCAGAGAGCTCTTTTTGTAAGGAGATCATGAACGGTGCACAGCGGTTTGATATTGAACGAATTTGAAAACCTTAAAAAAGGAGCAAGTCTGCTGAAAGCCTCTATAGAGACGTTTTCTCCATACGATTCAGAAAAACGGTATACTCCCCTTGAGCTTGAATATTATGATTCCCTTTCTTTCAGGTTTGAAAAAAGCATTGAATTGATTCTCAACTTCTTTAAGGGGCTGGAAATTTTTACTAATTCCAAGAGCAGTGATACTCTCAGGGACCGGCTTCTGCTGATGCAAAAAATTGAGCTCATCGATAATGTTGAGTTTTGGATGGAGGCAAGATTGCTGCGAAATAAGATAGCCTCTGCCTATCTGCCGGAGCAATTGAAAGATATTTACGATGAAATTTTAAATAAATCTCAAACGATTTTTGATAGTTGTGAGAGAATAGAAAGATACCTTGCGAATGCCGGGATCAAACCTGCACAATAGTCTGTGTATAACTATCTGTGTTTAAAGAAGGAATAGACATGGGGGTTAGTCAAGATCAAATAGAGCAATGCATAGCTCTGGCTAAAGAATATGGTGTAAAAAAATTAATCCTTTTTGGAAGCGCACTGGAAGAGCCGGAAAAAGCCAGAGATCTGGACTTGGCCTGTGAGGGTCTGGAAGGGTGGAAGATTTTTGAATTTGGAGCCTGGTTAGAGGAAGAGTTGCATATGGTTGTCGATGTAGTTCCATTGAGCCCCCCAACTCGGTTTACGCGGTACATAGAGAGAAAGGGAAAAGTACTCTATGAAGCTTGACGATCTTCGAGAGGAGGTTGATAGAGAGCTCGGTTTGATGGAGGAAACTGTCCATGAACTATTAGCTCTTCAGAGGGATTTGGTTGAAAGATGCCCTACGGTGCGTGAAAAGACCTCTGCTGGAGCGTTTCTGGCCCAATTCTATGGAGGAGTGGAGAATATTTTGAAGCGTATTTGTCGATTTCACGATATTCCGATCCCTAGGGGAGATACATGGCATTTGGATTTATTCAATATGTTTTACGATCCGCCCACCCTAAACCTCCCGCTCTTGTTTGATAAGGAGCTTAAGGCTAGCCTTATCCCTTTTCGAAAATTTAGACACTTGGCCCATCACGGCTATGGCTTTCAATTAGAGTGGGAGCGGATGCTGCCTGGGATTGAGGCTATTGAAAAAATTTTCCAAAAACTAAGGGTTCGTATCGTCGCCTGTCTAACAAATTTGTACCAAAGTCAAATTGCTAACGGGTCTGAACCCGCAAGTAACTAATAAGGAGACAAAGATGAATATCTGTGTCATAGGGATCGGTTATGTGGGGCTGGTAACCAGCGCCTGCCTGGCTGAAAATGGTAGTGATGTGATTTGTGTGGATATTGATGAAAAAAAAATCGAAGCCCTCAAACAGGGTCAAATCCCCATTTACGAGCCTGGCCTTGAGGATCTGGTGCAGCGAAACAGCCGTGAGGGGCGGCTGAAGTTTACGACAGACCTGGCTGAGGGTGTCAGCCAGTCTCTGATTAACATCATCGCGGTAGGCACCCCGCCGGATGAGGATGGGGGCGCAGATTTACAGCATGTACTGGCTGTAGCCAAATCCATTGGGCGGACTATGGATTCCTACAAGATTATTGTTGACAAAAGCACGGTGCCGGTCGGCACAGCCGAGCTGGTACGAAAGACCATAGCCCAGGAGACCTCCGTGGAGTTTGATGTGGTTTCCAATCCTGAGTTCCTGAAGGAAGGGGCGGCTATTTCAGACTTCATGAAGCCGGATCGGATTATTGTCGGCTGCGATAATACGAAAGTGGCGGAAATCATGCGGGAACTCTATGGACCCTTTGTACGAACCGGCAATCCCGTTATAGTCATGAGTATCAAATCTGCGGAAATGACCAAGTACGCGGCCAACGCCATGCTGGCTACACGAATTTCATTCATGAATGAGCTGGCCAACCTGTGCGAGCGGGTAGGTGCGGACATTGACATGGTGCGGATGGGTATCAGCTCCGATTCCAGGATCGGCCACTCCTTTCTTTTCCCCGGTGTCGGTTACGGTGGGTCCTGCTTTCCCAAAGATGTAAAGGCGATCATTCACACCGCGGATAAGCACAACTATTCCATGGAAGTTTTGAAAGCTGTGGAGAGAGTTAACACCTGCCAGAAAGAGCTTCTCGCTCAGAAGGTATGTGACCATTTCAGACAATTCGATCAACAGTACGGGGTGAAAGGAAAGGTCCTGGCCCTGTGGGGCCTCGCCTTTAAAGCGCAGACCGATGATATGCGTGAGGCCGCATCCTTGAATATCATTAACCGCTTACTGGCTGAAGGGGTCACTATTAAAGCTTATGATCCCGCAGCCATGGACCGGGCCAGGGAAATTTTCCAGGACAGGATTCAGCTTTGCTCTCATAACTATGAGTGTCTGGAAGGTGCTGATGGCCTTATGGTAATAACCGAATGGAATGAATTTCGCCGGCCTAACTTTGACCGAATCAAACAGTTGCTTCGGACCCCTGTTATCTTTGATGGCCGAAACCTCTACGACCCCAAACTGATGAGAGAAAGAGGATTTATCTATTATGGCATTGGCAGACCATAAGGGGAGGTCATAAGGTGATCGATGAACCCATGCAACCCATGCTTAAAATTCAAGCAATAGCCAAAATTAAAGATGTCATCACCGGGCGTAAGATGCAGGGGGAAAGGATTGTTTTCACCAATGGCTGCTTTGATCTTCTCCACGTAGGGCATGTCCGGTATCTCAGGGAGGCCCGGTCTCATGGAGATTGTCTTTTGATCGGGTTAAACAGCGATCACTCCATCCAGGCCATTAAAGGAAAAAAACGGCCCATTCTTCCCCAGGAGCAGCGGGCCGAGGTATTGGCTGCCCTTGAGTTTGTGGATCTGGTGGTCATTTTCGAGGAACCTGACCCCTTGCGGCTTATTGCACTGGTGCAGCCGGACGTTTTGGTCAAAGGGGCGGATTGGGGATACGATCAGATCATTGGACGGGAAGTGGTAGAGCAGAATGGGGGAAAGGTTGTTCGGATTTCCCTGGTCCCTGATATGTCTACTACCACCATTATTAATCTCATCATAAGTCGTTTTGGAGAAAATGGTTAACCTATTTGGAGGAGATGACTAACACCATATAGTCGGAATAGTCGAAGCAAATGGCTAACACAATAGATACCTTCCTTACTCCTGTTTTTAAAGCACTGGAGGAGGGAGAACGGCACATTCATCTTGAGGGATTGTGGGAAACCAGTAAAGAATTCCTCATTGCTCTTTTGCGTGGGAGGCTGACCGGAAATTTTCTCGTTCTGGCCCCGTCTCCTGCGCTGGCTGAAAACCTCTATCATGACTTGCAGTTTTTTGTCCATAAGATCTGGCCTGAGCAAGCGAACTACTCCGTTCACCTCTTCCCCACATGGGAGATCCTCCCCTATGAGGCTCAGTCACCTGTGCCTGAGCTGGTCTGCCAGCGGGTTGAATCCCTCTATGCATTGATCAACCATACTGCGGCCATTGTGGTGGCCCCGGTCCAGGCAGCTTTGCAAAATCTTCTGCCCAAAAAAGTATTCAACAGTGCAGTGGGGTTCTTTGGGGCAGGAGAAACCGTCGAGCGTGAAGAAATCATCGGCCTTTTAGTACGGGGCGGATACCGGCCTGTGGACCTGGTGGAAGATCCGGGAGATTACAGCGTCCGGGGTGGGGTCCTGGATTTATTTCCGCCTCATTATCCGGCTCCCATACGTCTTGAATTTTTTGGCGATACCATCGAGTCGATCCGGCAGTTCAATCCATCAACCCAAAGGTCTGAAAAATTTCTGGGAGAGGCGATCATCCTGCCGGTGACAGAGGCCATCCTTAACCGGGAAAACTGCCATCACCTCTCCCTCAAATTAAATCAGGAATTCGGAAACTCATATCTCTATCAATCAAAGATTGAGCTGCTTCAGTCCCAACTGGAACAATCAATTTCTTTTCCGGGATTGGTGCATTATATACCCTACCTTTATTCCCACACGGACACGCTTTTCCAGTATCTTTCTGCAAATGGTCACCTTTTTCTGTACGAGCCTTCCGCTTTGCAGCGGGCCGCTGAGGATTACCAAAATGAAATCGAGCGAAGATACCAGAAGGTCCATAGGGAAAATATCCCCTATCCGCCTCCCCAGGCAGGCTATCGGCTGTGGACACAAGTGCAGCAGGAAGCTTTCTTCTTAAGGCAGGTTTTCTCTCTGAAGGCTTTGAAAACCGCAACCACGTTCGACGAAGAGATGGCCCCGGACACCTTGTCTTTTCAAGTGAAATCGGTGAGCGGCCTGGTCGGAAAATCCAAAGTCCTGGGCAAGGACCGCTCCTACCTGGAGAATTTGACCTCGCAGATCAAGTCATGGCACAGAGAGCATAAGCTGGTGATCATAGTTTGCGGCAGCGAGGGCCAGGCCGAGCGGATGGAGGAATTGTTCCGCGAATATGAATTAGGAGTGCGCCTTTTAACTGAAGAGACCATTATAGGCGCTGGCGGAGCAGCTATAGGATCTGACGGCAGGCAGGCAGAGCCCTCCATTTTGCTTCTTCCTGAAGGTAGCTTGCCTGCAATAGGCTCTCAGGTGTTGCCTCCCCTTGTCTGCCTGGGAGAATTATCTCACGGATTTTATCTTCCCGGTCTTTCGCTGGTTTTGATCACGGACCAGGAGATTTTCGGTGAGCGTAAGAAAATCCCCGCCTTCAAAGGGCATCGCTCAGCCGCTGTTCTTTCCACCTTTCGCGATCTGAAAGAGGGAGATTACGTGGTGCATGTGGAGCATGGCATTGGCCGTTACCTGGGCCTGAAGAAACTGGCCGTAGGAGATATCCGCAAGGACTTTATGCTGGTGGAATACCAGGATGGGGACAGGCTGTACATTCCACCGGAGAAGCTGAACATGGTCCAAAAATATGCGGGTTCAGGCGGCGCCATTCCAAAACTGGACAAACTGGGCGGATCGAGCTGGAATAAGGCCAAGGCGCGGGTAAAGAGCTCGGTAAAAAAAATTGCCGAGGATCTGCTTAAGCTCTATGCGACCCGCTCTATTGCCTCAGGCTTTGCTTCTCCGCCTGATACGCCCTGGCAGACGGAATTTGAGGCATCTTTTGAATATGAGGAGACACGGGACCAGCACAGGGCCATTCGAGAGGTCAAGCAGGACATGGAAGAGCCGCGGCCCATGGATAGACTGGTCTGCGGGGATGTGGGCTATGGAAAGACGGAGGTAGCCATGAGGGCGGCTTTCAAGGCCATAACCGGACATAAGCAGGTGGCCCTGGTCGCGCCAACCACTATCCTGGTAGAGCAGCATTTTCAAAAGTTTTCATCGAGGCTCTCCCCCTATCCGGTGAGGGTCGATATGCTCAGCCGCTTTCGCTCCCGCAAGCAGCAGCAGGAGACAGTCAAGGGGCTTCGGGATGGCACGGTGGATTTAGTAATCGGCACTCACAGACTGCTTCAGAAGGATATTGAGTTTCGGGATCTGGGTTTAATCATTATTGATGAAGAGCAGCGATTTGGTGTGGCTCACAAGGAGCGACTGAAGGCTATGCGAAAATCAGTGGATGTTTTGACCCTCACAGCCACGCCAATCCCGCGTACTCTGAACATGGCTCTGATGGGAGTACGTGACTTGAGCGTTATTGATACGCCCCCTGAAGACCGCCTGGCCATCCAAACCCATATCATCAAATTTGATCCGGATATCATCACTGAGGCCATTGTCCGGGAGATGGACCGTGGTGGGCAGATATTTTTCGTCAATAACCATGTGGAAAATATCGAAAAAATAGCTGATTATGTGGCTGGCCTTATCCCTTCGGCCAAAATTGCGGTCGCCCACGGCCAGATGAATGAGCATCAGCTTGAGCGGATCATGCTGGATTTTGTGCAGCATAAATATGACATCTTAGTCTGCACCACCATCATCGAATCGGGATTGGATATTCCGGCTGCCAACACCATTATTATCAACCAGGCCCATCGCTACGGATTGGCCCAGTTATATCAGCTTCGCGGCAGGGTCGGCAGATCCAGCCGTAGGGCTTATGCTTATCTAATCATTCCGGGAGAAGACGCATTGACCGAAGAGGCACAAAAGCGCATGATAGCTATCCAGGAGTTGAGCGAACTGGGCTCTGGCTTTCGTCTGGCCGCACGGGACATGGAAATCCGGGGCGCTGGTAATCTCTTGGGTTCAGAACAGCATGGCCAGATTGCTGCCGTGGGCTTTGATCTCTACTGCGACCTTATTCGCCAGACCGTTCAAGAAATGCAGGGCCAGCCCATAGAAACCCAGATGGATATTACCATCGATCTTCAAATCGAGGCGCATCTGCCCGATTTCTATGTGCCGGACACCAATCAAAGGCTCAATCTCTACAAACGGGCATCCCTGCTTGAGGATGCTGAAGCCATTGCTGCCTGGAAAGAGGAACTGGAGGACCGGTACGGTACGCTGCCGGATGCTGCCAGGCTCTTTTTTCAGCAGCTCCAGGTGCGACTGCTCTGCCGGAAGTGGAAAGTTACCGCCATCCATAGGCTGGAAAACCAGGTAAGCTTTACCTTTGATGAAAAGACCCCGGTTCCACCACAAGACCTTATTCAACTGGTCCAGAAAAATGGAGGGCATTTCCGGCTCTATCCTCCCAGCGATCTTTCCATGACTGTAGCCAATACCCAAGGGGGGGAAGCATTGATTCAGGAGATCCGGAACTTTTTTCTTTTCCTGGAAAAGACTGTGGTGCCTGCTAAGGAGTGAGTGAGGATGCGCACCAGGGCAGAACCAACTAACCCGCGATGACCGGCAACCTGGAATAGTGCTCCATAGGGACTCCCCCCTACCAGGCCGATATCAGGGTTTTAACCACATCTTGGCAATGCATTATCTTTTTCAGTGCCGCAAGATCGGCATCGACCATAATCCGCACGAGTTGCTTAAAGGTCACCTTCGGCTCCCAGCCAAGAGCTTGGCGGGCCTTTGAGGCATCAGCGCGCAATAACCGGGCATCGGTTGGCCTGAAGTATTTATCATCAATGTCCACATACCTTTCCCAGTCCAGCCCAAGATATGAGAATGCCTCCTGGACAAATTCCTTTACGGAATGCGCCTCGCCGGTTCCTATAGCATAATCTTCCGGCCTGTCCTGTTGTAATATCATCCAGATGGCCTCAACGTATTCAGGTGCATATCCCCAATCTCTGCGTGCGGCCAGATTGCCAAGATAGAGCTTATCCTGCAAACCCAGCTTGATTCTGGCTACTGCCTTGGTGATTTTGCGGGTAACAAAGGTTTCCCCCCTGCGGGGAGATTCATGATTGAAAAGGATGCCGTTGCAGGCAAAGAGGCGATACCCCTCACGATAATTTCTGGTCACCCAGTACCCGTAAACTTTGGCTGCTCCATGAGGGCTTCGCGGCGCAAAAGGCGTTTTTTCATTCTGCGGAGCAGGGGCGCTTCCGAACATTTCACTTGAGGATGCCTGATAGAACCTGGGCCTGATCCCTGATTTACGAACAGCCTCAAGGAGCCTCATGGTTCCTAATGCCGTAATATCGCCGGTATATTCTGGCATCTCAAAGCTGACTTTGACGTGACTCTGTCCACCAAGATGGTAGATCTCATCAGGCTGGATATCGTAGATCAGCTCTGTCAAATGGCCGGACACGGATAAATCGCCATAGTGAAGAAAAAACCTGGGCTGTGGCACATGAGGATCACGATAGATGTGCTCGATCCGATCGGTATTAAAGGTACTGGATCGACGAATGAGGCCATGAACTTCATAACCTTTATCCAGGAGCAATTCTGCCAAGTAGGACCCATCCTGACCCGTTATGCCAGTGATAAAAGCCTTTTTCATGATACTTTTCCCTCCACAGGTTTTTCTGATTACGAGCGGACAGACAAACCTTTATAGCCGCCATATCAGCCACATAAACAGGCAGGATTTGCAGGTATACTCAGCTATGATCAGGTATAATCATACACGATCAGTCATAGTTAGGTATAGCTAGATGTATTATTGTGTGCCAGGTATTATTGATATAAAGTATTTGGCCTGTTTTTGTCGATATTCTGAAATTATCGGTATTTCGAAACTAAAATCCCTACCGATTACTCGTGGTTATTATTTAGCGGTAAGCTAAAGGGGAAGGGATGACTAAAATTTTAAGGTAAGATAAAATATCAATTGCACTATTGCCAGAATAAGCGCAAGGGCTGAAAGCGTTCTTACGGTTTCAATGGAATACCTTGCAATTTCAAAAACTTTTGGATCAAATTGAGTTGTTGTCATGAGTGCAAAAATAATAGCGAGAACAACAGTCATCACAATTATCCCGCCTTCAATCCACTTATCAAGCCTTGTTCGCTTCATAAGGGCCTCTTTGCAATCATTGACTACCATGTCTTTGATTTCATCGCTGAGAATTATTTTGTTGTATTCTTCAATCATTGGTATTGCTCTGGGGGCGGTAAACTTCTTAAACCTGTTTATTTTTTCAAGATCACTTATATCTATAGATGGCTCATCCTTGTGGAATTCTAAAAGAGCCTTATAGAGTAAACCATCATTGATGCATTCTAAAATTAATTTCTCAGTTTTTTGCCTGCTACTCATCTTTGATTTTATCTTTTATTTTGTTAAAAAGGTCCGGTGCTTCCCGTTCAATAACGGTATTTATTGCCTTTTTGATTTCCTCATCCAGGTGCAGCTTTGAATAATCAACCTTCTCATTAAGATATTTGGCATCCGTGGCGCTACCATAGGCTTTAGCAGGAGACCCGGACAGGGAGAACAGAATTAATTGCACCACTCTAGTCATAGGCTTTAAGGTAACATCATTGCCGCTATTATTGATTATTGTCAGCGGCATCTGTCCTTTATAGCCAGGATTTACATAGATCGGGGTGATAGAAATGCCTAACCGCGTAATGCTGCTCCTTGGCATTACAAGACCTATGATATTTTGGGGAATCGCTACCTTTTCGTACAGGCCAACATAAGCAATCTCACCATTGTTCAGTGTACGTTTTTTAAAGTTTTCCTTTTTTACTTTGCTATCATCAATTTCTTCCCCTAAAATATAATTTTCCATGTTATAAATATAGACAGTGTCTCCCAATCGCAGGTCTATAGAGGCAGGTTGCAGGGAGTTATCGTCAAAGGGTTCAACAATTTTTACTCCTTCTGATAGTAATGCTCTAATATCTTTGTCTGTTAAGGCACCATCCTTAATCATTTTGCTCCTCAGTTTGATTACAATCAGTTTGGTTATAAATATAGATTTGGATGATAGGATATTAAGATAATGATAATGTAATATGTATTATCATACTAAATTTTTCAAATAATAGCAAAAGTATTACAATTTGTGTAAGGAGAGCGAGGATGATATCAGGTCTTGACGTGATACTGTCATCTCGCAACACTCACCAGCGACAAATTTCAAAGGGTTCTCCCTCAACCAAAAACAATCTCCTCATCAGCCAGATAATCAGCCGCAAATTCCTGGGCAGCAAAAATATCTTCAGGCTTAAGGTGAGGATGATCAATAATAATTTCCTCAATGGTCATAACGTCAGCCAGCTTGCGTAAGATCTGTTCTACGGTAATACGTGTATTCTTGCTATGAGCACAAATATGAGTTGGGTCCTTTAATATTAATTGGTTACGGGATTTGACATGCCATACTTTCTCAATATTTTCAGGATCGCTTCTCGAAAATCTTCATCTGTCTCCGAGATAGATTG
>Ga0307378_10001540_pt1 | contig 37094 bp, 30 predicted proteins | sample UN1MG_FD_202238 | JGI IMG/M metagenome (GOLD analysis project Ga0307378, IMG submission 202238) | Soil microbial communities from Risofladan, Vaasa, Finland - UN-1 | ecosystem: Environmental > Terrestrial > Soil > Coastal area > Acid sulfate soil | place: Finland: Risofladan, Vaasa | collected...
TTATAATGATTGAAAGCATCCCTTACCCGTAGATAAAGAAACAAGTTTTCTCCTGCATCAAACTCGCTTTTTGCCCTCTCAAATTCCATGAGTTCCGCTTTAATCAAGAACTTCTGCCTTTCTTCACAGGAAAGGGATTTTTCACCAAGAATTTTTGCATACATCCGGTATATCCATGCATTCTCGGGCAGAATTCTTTCCATGGCTTCATAATCTCTGGCATTCATCTCCCAGAAGTACATAAGCGATTCGAGCCTTTCTCTGTCACCTCTTCTTGCTGTCTTCTCCAAGATTTCCAATGCGAATTCCCTGTCCCCATCGGAAAGCCTGGACCAGTTAGACAGGAATATTTTCCCGACTTCATAAAAAATATCGCTGTTGTGACCTGAGAGGAGTGCTGCTTTTCTATACTCCTTATAGAAGTCAATATCAGAAGAAGGAGATATGTAGCTCATATAGAAAAGCGACTGGGCAAGACTGAAGTGGCAGAAAGTAGAGGCAGGATTGAGTCTTATAGAACGGTTGAAATTCTGTATGGACTTTTTAAGATAGATACTGCTGCGTGTATTATCTTCAAGGTTTTCGATTCCCAGACCAAAATAGGCCTTCCCCAGACCATGAAAAACAAGATCGTTAAACGGGTAAATTTGCCCTGCTGCATTCAAAACCTCTACTTTTCTTTCGTTATCTTCTATATTCTCTGCCTTGTAATACAGATGCTGACTCCAATAAAAAACAGCCGCCACAACTCCAACAACAACCAGAGTACATATCAACAGAACCTTCCTCCACCCAACATTCATCCCACTCCTTACTCCTCCCTTCTCACTCCTCACTCCTTGCTCCTTACTTCTTACTCCTCCCTTCTTACTCCTTACTCCTTCCTTCTCACTCCTCCTATAATACGCAATCCCAACAGTCATCGACAGGACAACAGTAAACAAAAGCATATTCGCCGGAATCTGCAGGTTAAAATCACTAATGCTGTGAATAAGTATAAGTACTACAGCAATAATCCCTCCAAGGGCGAGCCCCTTCACCTGAGGATGCTTCCTCACCCGCCAGTAAAGAAAGGATTTAACCAGTATAAAGAGAATACCCCCCAATAGAAGCGCAATTCCAACCGCCCCTCCATCACTCAAGTATTCAAGATAGTCATTGTGCGAATAGTAGGCGCGAAAAGGAACCATCTTCTCCTCGTAGGCGGCATAGACAGCAGGATAAGTCCCAAAACCGGTTCCGAATAGAGGAAAATCTGATATCATCCTGACAGTATTTCCCCAAATAGTCGGTCTCGTCTCCTTGAGAATATTTTCCATTTCGAATCTCTCAATTGTCGCATCTATCCCCACGTAAAGAGAAATAAAGGTTATTACTAAAAATACAGCTACGAGAAAAGTTTTTATCCATTTCTGACGCTGCCTCCCCATTCCGAAATACAAAACAATCAATTCGAAAAAGAGGATGAAAGTTAAGACCAGAAGAAAAACCCCTGACCTTGACCTGGAAAAGATTACAGCCATAGCCATGGCAATAATGCCCAAAGATAGAAGTATATTGGTGTAAATTCCTTTCTCTGATATTCGAAGGATTTTCTCCTTCAGCCTCAACCCGCCTAAAGAAGCAAAGTCTACACGGGCCAGGATCAACCCGATGGTTAAAGGGATGAGCATTTCAAGGTAGCCCGAGAGGTGGTTGCGGTTGACAAAAGTTCCTGTTACCGCATCCAGATAGTGAATCTTTTCATAAAACAGAATCCTGGGATTCTTGTTGTAAAGCTCGAATAATCCATAAAAGGCTTCGAAAGCTCCCATGGCAGCCAGAACATAGAAGATTCTCATGATCTGCCGCCGCTTAACTACAGTCTTAACGATGAGAAAACCGAGCAGCACATAAGAAAGAAGTTCAATGCCTTTCTGCAGCGTGTGTGAAGGCATCAAAGAGAGGCTCATGAATTTGATCCCGGCAAAATTCGTTGTATAAAGCTCGTGGAAAGAATAAGTATTCGGAGAAAATAATTTCACTATAAACTTAGGCAGAGGAATGATCTGAATAAAGATGAATACAAAGAAGCCAAAGAATAAATACTTCGGCCACTTAAGCGCAGCTGAAAGCTGTTCATTATTTTCCGGCTTCTCCCTCATGATAAGATAAGCGGCCATCATCACGAGCACAGTAAGTTGAATCACCAGTATGGACCACTCATATACAGATGCTGCAGGCAGAGGACTGAAGACAATCAACCCCAGTATCCCATACTCAATCACCTTCCTGCACCGCCTGTCCTTCTTAGACAGAGCCATGCTTCCCTCGCTTGCCCTGCTTTTCTTTTTAGCCTTCATCGCATACAAATCCTTACTACTTACTCCTCACTGCTTTCAATGCTCTCCCGCCGATACTTATAATAATCAACATAATAATAGTCCCCCTTCCTCACCACTGCCTGGTTAAACAAGACACCGATAATCTTTGCATTGACTCGCCTCAATTCCTCTGCCGCTCTAAGAAATGGCTTACGCGTGGTTTTCCCAGGCTGCACAATCAAAACCACACCATCTGCAAGTGAACCTATTATTAATGCATCAACCACAGCCAGCGAAGGAGGAGTATCAAACAGCACTACATCAAACACCTTCTTCAGCTCATCAACCAGCACCTTCATTTTCTTTGAATCAAGAAGCTCAGAAGGATTGGGAGGAACAACACCGCTTGGAATGATCCAGAGATTTTTAATCTCTGTCTTTAGAACGATATCTTTAATAGAAACCTTCCCTGCCAAATACCCGCTCAGTCCAACTTTATTTCCCACGTCAAACAGACGATGCATACGAGGCTTCCTCAAATCTGCATCCACAATCAGAACTTTCTTCTCAAGTTGAGAAAAGGCCACAGCCATATTAGCCGCAGTCACAGTCTTCCCTTCCATAGGCAGCCCACTTGTAAAAGCAATGGTCTTCGGAGGGCTTTCTGCATGAGATAGCAAAATAGAAGACCTTACAGTCCTGTAATCCTCTGATATCGAGAACCTGGGATAAATGTAATTAACTAACTCAATCTCTTTTATCTCAGGATGCGACTCCTTACTCTCGGGCTTTTCCTCCCCATAAGAGCCTTCACTTCTGTATCCTGCATAATATCCACCTTGTCTCCTCTTTTTCTTCATCCCCTCAGGAGGCAGAAAAGGAATAACTCCAAGTGAAGAAAGCCCTGCCAGCTTTTCCACATCCTCAGGCCCCTTAACCGTATTGTCAAAATATTCAAAGACAAAGCAAAGGCTCACTCCTCCAAAAATCCCCATCAGCACAGCCAGAATAAGATTAAGCTTCTTCTTAGGAGAGACAGGATCTTCCGGAATCTTTGCCTTATCGATGATGCTGATATTGCTTGTCTTTAGTCCTCCCAGTCTTGCCGAAACCAGGGTCTCGTTCTGCCTCTCAACCAGGGAATTAAGGAGTTTACGCTTATTTTCCACCTCTATCTTGATGCTGTTGTAGAGGATGGCATTGGAGTTCATCCTTGCAACCTCCGTTTTCTGCTTATCAAGCAGATTATTAAAAGAGTATTCTTTGTTTGAAGCTTCTTGATACTGCTGTTCAGCCAAATCCACTGCCTTTTTAATCTCACCTCTTAGCTCTTCCCTCATACTGTCCAACTTTGCTTTGAGACTGACCATTTCCGGATAATCTGTCTTGTAGGTTTTACTTTTTTCCTCGTATTCATTCTTCATATTGCTATACTCTTGTTCCAGATTCTGAATGATTCGGTTTTCCAAAGTTCGCGGCAGGGAATCTACGCTTGAATCTTTCAATGCCCTGTAAGTTGTTTGGGCTTTAACACGGTCTATCTGAGCCTGGGTAAAGGCACTGTTTAAATCCCCAAATTTGCTGATCACTGCGCTCTCTGTATCGCTCAGGAAAAAGAGTTCCTTTTCCTTGCCGTATCTCTGCAGTTCACGCTCTTTTGCAGCCAATTCTCCCCTCAGGTTTGCAATCTGGTCGCTCAGGAAATCCGTAGCCTGCTGAGTTGTTTCGTATCTTTTTTCAATGGAAAAAGTAATAAATTCTTCGGCCAGGGTATTAACTATCTCTGTCGCCAGAACCGGGTGAGGTGAACTATAGCTAACCTCTAACACTTTAGTATCGCGGATTTGTGAGACATCTATGTGCTTTTGAAAATCTTTAACAATTTCAGAGTAGGGATCTATTAAAACAAGGTCATTCTCTCCCGATTTCTTCTTACCTTTTATCCATTTGAAGGTGACAAGGTCTTTTACTTTAGCCATTATACTTTTTTTCTGCTTTTCACCAGCTCCAAATTCCGGCCGCGAGAGGAGATTCATCTTTCTCGCCACTCTTTCTGCCAGAGATTCGCTCTTAAGGAGTATGAGCTGAGTGTTAAGGAACATCTTTTCTCTCATCTGGCTGCTGTAGCCAAGCAACCCAAATTGATCCTCTATGCTCAAAATCTTTGAGCTTTCTTCACCTATGAGTAAAGTCGCTGTGGGTTTATATTTTGGAGGGGCAGTAAACGAATATATTCCAATGAGCAAGATAAGAGTCCCTGCAAAAGTAAAAATCACCCCCTTCCTCTTTACAATCACCCTCCAATAATCCAATAAATCAACTTGAGTTTCTCTACCTCTCTCCCTATATTCAATTTCCATCTTCCCTCTCCTAAAAAAAAATCTATCTAATCCTTCCCCTTAATCCCATGTCAGTATGCTCCTATTCCCAGAAGCACTACTGGTATCGTCTTCATTAATATCTTAAAATCCAGCCACAATGACCAATTATCCAAATACTCAAGATCCAGCTTCATCCATTCTTCAAAGCCTATCTTATTCCTTCCATTCACCTGCCACAAACAAGTAATCCCAGGCCTCATGGATAATCTTCTTCTTTGCCAGGGATTGTATTGTCCTACCTCTTCTGAAATAGGCGGTCTGGGTCCCACCAAACTCATATGCCCAACAAACACATTAAAAAGCTGCGGGAGTTCATCGATGCTGAATTTTCTTAAAATCTTACCTACTGGCATAATCCGTGGATCTTTCTTGATTTTAAAAACAGGCCCTTCCATTTCATTTTGAGCTTTAAGCTCTGATAGTTTCTTATCCGCTCCTTTATACATAGTACGAAATTTATAAAATTTAAATTTTCTTCCATTTAAACTCACTCTTTCTTGTGTGAATAATACAGGGCCTGAAGATGTCAACTTTATTATAACCGTCACAATCAAAAAAAGAGGACTTAATAAAATTATACCCAATCCTGATATAACAATATCTATTGCCCTTTTTGCAAAAAGCTGCCCCTCTTTGGCAACTGTGGTTTCAAATGTCAATAGAGGAATATCTCCAAGTTCTGTCTGGTGTGATTTCGCTATCTTTAAATCAAATAAATCCACTGCTATTGTTGCCTTGACGCCCTCTGTTTCGCATGCATTAATGGCATTTTCCATATAGTTCAATCTTAATCTAGGAACTACAAATACAACTTCATCTATTGTATATAGATGTAGAATCTGAGGAAGATTTTTAAGGATACCAATGACTCCAACATTGCCCACTTTATCAACCTCTCGATAAGGTTCATCATCAATGGCACCCAATATCTTTAATCCCCACTCTGGATGGCTTTGTATTTTCTTGATGAAATTCACGGCTCGCTTCCCTGTTCCGACAATAAGAAGTCTTCTGTAATTATAACCTTGCTTGCGCACATGGTGCATAATGAAAAAAATTGCCATTTTTTCTAACAGCATAAAAGTTAAACTTACTACTACAAAAATTACAAAAAACGCTCTGCTTACAAATGTGAGTTTGAATAAGAAGATAAAGGCGCCTAAAAATAGGTTTGCAAAAAATGATGATTTAATAACTATCCAAACAATCTCGAATAAAGATCTGGTACGCATAGATTGGTACATACCATTTAGATAAAGCATAAAGCACCAGACTAAAACAGCAAAAAAGAGAACGACTAAATAATCGCTTATTGATGCAGTAGTCCTTGCGATGACTTGAGTAGAAGGAATGATATCTAATTTATAAAATGTATAAAAGTTCTGCCTTAAGAAATATGCTAGAAAGAAAGCAACTGATATGATGAATGCATCAAAAAATATCGTTGCTTTTTTTATTACAGACACTTTCTCTTTTAACATCGTATTACTCCTTATACTGATAGTGTTCTTTTATCAAGATTTCTAGTAAATTCCATTAATAAAAATACTATAAGCATATGAATTGATGGATGAATTAAGCTTTCTTTTTTTCACATATAAATGTGATAGAAAGAAAATCAAAATAAGATAGGATTCCAATAAAAATAATAAATGATACAGAAGTGTCTAAGGTCCATAGGCTACACTCTGATACACTTCAAGTGTTTTCTCGGCTATTATTTTCCAATTATATCTTTCGAATATTACGTTTAACTGATTTCTTTTTTCTTCATCTGTCAAAGGTTTATGGACAAATTCCATCATCTTTTTTGCAATTTCCCTAACGTTTCCTGTCGTAAAAAATCTATCTTTTGGCAATTCAACATTTCTATTAGCTTGAATGTCACTAGCAATACAGGTTAGTCCATAGCTCATTGCCTCAAGTAAAACTATCGGCAATCCTTCATAATACGAAGGCAATACAAAAAGTCCTGCATGGCTGTATAACTCCTGCAGCGGCTTTCCTGTTAAAAATCCTGTTAATATAATATTTTTGTTTTTACTTGCTTTTTTTTTCTAAATTCAAACTGTATCTGTCCGGATGGTCAGCTCTTCCAACTATAACCAGTTTGTAGTTTGTAATTGGAAATTGATTGAAAGCTTCAATTAAATCATGAAACCCTTTTCCCTCTGATGATGTCTATTATATCACGAAAATACTAGCACTATAGGTGGTTCGAATTTTGGGGTGCAGTTCGGGTTTTTGATCTTGGGGTGACTGCAAAGCATCATGCTGAGATCAAGAATGGTGAGGGGATTGAAGTTTGCTCACCGGTTACATTTACCGGGACAAAAGAAGGATTTGATATGGTTAGCAAACATGTCCTAAAGCACGTAGATAAGGAGGCAAAATTAAGGTTTATATGTGAGCCTACGTCTATGAGTTGGTTTCCGCTGGCCGTGTATGCAAAAAGGAATGGGCATGAGATAATGAGAGTTAAAGCACAAAAGTCCCATGATTTAAGAAAGTATTATTCCAGGCATACTAAAAGCGATAAGTTAGATGCCAATGACCTGCCCCCCATCAATGTACCACCTTCATAATTAGATTTTTGGCTTCATAAGCCTCTGGGGCCGGTGGTTTATACCCCAAAGAACTATGAGGTCTATATCTGTTATATTCCCTCCGCCAGCGCTCTATGAGCACTCTGGCTTCTAATAACGTATCAAAGATCTCTCCATTCAGCAACTCATCCCTGAACTTCCCGATGAACGACTCAACATAGCCATTCTCCCAGGGACTTCTAGGTTCGATATAAAGAGTACTGACTCCAAGATTCGCCAACCACTTCCTTACAGCCTTGGCAGTAAATTCCGGAGCGTTGTCTGAACGTATGTGCTCCGATATACCTCGGTATAGGAACAGCTCATACAGCTGATCCAGGACATCCTGATGCTTGATACTGCGGGCTACATGCATGGATAAACATTCACGAGTGTATTCATCTATGATAACCAGGATACGTAAAGCCCGACTATCGGTGGTCCTGATCAAGGCCATGTCATAGCTCCATACATGATTCTTCCTCTCGGGACGAAGGCGGATACATGACCCATCCGTAAGCCATAAACGTCCTCGTTTGGGTTGTTGGGCTGGCACTTTCAATCCTTCCTGCCTCCAGATCCTCTCCACACACTTGTGATTGATCCTCCAGCCCTCGTTTCTCAGCACAGCAGTGATCCTGCGCTAGTCGTAGCGTCCATACTGGTAATCGCTTGGCCTGGTCCACTCGCATGCCGCCATACTCTTTGCGCCATCGATAATACGTCTGCTCAGCAATACCGAGTTTACGAGCGACTTCGATGACCGTGGAACCCTGGTTCAACAACACTTCGGCTTCACGAAGCATGGTGATAATCTGTTCCGATGTGAATCGTTTTCTGGCCATATCCCTCTCCTTTCGTCCAGCTAAATTATAACTCAAATGCTGGATCGATATGAGGGGGTCAGGTCAATAGCATCTTGGAGGCCATCAATAGTCTAGTCCAGGCAGCTAAAGCTCGGGCAAGAGGGTATCGTACGACTAAGAATCTCATCACTATGATCTACCTCATCTCCGGTAAGTTGAATTTCAATCTACCCACATGAAATAGCGAGGAGGCTTTTTTCATGCATATTTAAAATGGGGGTCTGAGCAACATCTCATCAAGATTTGACACCTATTTTCGAAAGTATATCACAAAGGGCATGCTTTAGAAACTTTAAATCTAAAGGGCCTCCCTGTTTTCACTTCTCTTCGTTTACCACTCTTCCAATGAGATCTACATAGCGTTTAGCCCAGACTTTACGGCTATAATTTTCTAAAACAAATTCCCTACCTCGTCTCCCCATTTGCATACATTCATCTGGATGCTGATATAAATATTGCACACCTTGGGCAAGTTGCCCGGGGTCTTCCGGGAGCACACTTATTCCTGCCTTGGCCTCATTCAAAAGCTTCCGAGAGTATCCTTCGGAGGATAGGATAATTGGGCACTCCATGGCCATGGCTTCAAACATTTTTGAAGGATAATTACCTCGAAAAAGCTCGCATCGGAGAAGTGGAATCACACAAGCATCTGCTGCCTCATAAAAGTCTGGCACTTTCTCTCTTGGCTGCATCATGTAGAACAGACAATTATCCAATTTTTTGTCGTCTTTAATGCGCAAAAGCTTTTCCTTTTCGGCCCCGTCACCCACGAAGGCAAAACATAGCTCCAAACTGCTTTTGAGTAACTCTGCTGCTTCCATCACCGTTTCCAGCTTATGGCTCATTCCATGGGTCCCAAGGTAAAGAACGACAAATTTCCTATCCCATCCCAATTGCTTACGAATTTTATTTCGCCTACCATTTTTTGAAAACATTTCGGGCAAGATACCATTTGGAATCACATCGATCTGTTCATCGGAAACATTATAACCAGCTTGAATCTGTTCCTTGTATCCATCACCCACGGTAACTACACGGTCGGCATGATGATATAAATATCCCGCGAGGCGGAAAAGCAACCGAATGACAACATTTTGTTTCATGGCCTTAACTACTAGGATCTGTTCCGGCCATAGATCTCGAACCTCAAAAATAAACGGACATCGCTTGAGTTTGCCTACCAAGTATCCTGCAACAGCCGAAAAAAGTTGAGGAGATGTGGCGATCACCACATCGGGTCGAGTGACTCTAAAAGATCCTAAAATCGCGGAAAACATGAAACTCATGAAATCAAGAATTCTTTTTAGCAATCCTTTATTCCGCGTCATGTAAGACCATACGCGGTATACATTGATTCCATTCATGTTTTCTCTTTGAAAAATTCTATTTTGGTATCCGTCATATATCTTGCCGAACGGGAAGTTTGGGGCGCAGGTAATTACGTTTACTTCATGCCCCATACCGGCCCATTCCATGGCATGCTCAAAGGTGCGGGATGCAGGGGCATTTGTTTCAGGGGGAAAGTTATCGGTAATAAAAAGAATATCCATATTCCCTTCTATTGATCAAAAAGAAATTGAGTCGTGATGCGAATGGGCAGATTGCCTTTATTTCTTCCTGCCAGTTTAGTGTTGTTTAAAGAAAGTCCGACCTCCGGATGGTAAGTTGTTTGCTCGGTAAAGATTTCGTCCATGGATGCTATGCTTATTTTTCCAATATTTATTTTCAATCCCTCATGAAAAACTATCCAGAATTCATCTTTTTTTTTCAATGTAAGCTGTGGATGAAAATGCCAGAATATTTCAATTTGATGCTTACCCTTTCCGACAATTTCATCCTCAACAGTAAACTTCTCTTCGTTCAGATAAAGAGTCCGCCGGTGGTAGATACGATTTTTAAGTCGCCCGTAGACTTTATAACAGCTTTCACATATAAGAGTGTTGCCGCGTTTCTCAACATGCGCGATATCTAATGGCACGGCTCTTCGCGCAACCCGAAAGCCTGACCAGACTTCACTTGAATTTTGACCGTCCAATACAACTGTATTATGGGAGGCGGTACTCCGTTGTCTCAAACGCTCTGGAGAAGTTCCATATTCGCCTGAACCGGTATCGACTATTATTCTCTTATCCCGGTATGAAAACTCCAAGGTGAGATTATCCGCGTGTGCGTGACCTGGTATGTGGTCCGGCCCTATGGGACCGGTATCGAAAAATATCGTCCAGGCGCCCAGCTGCAAGCGGACCATACCGGAATTCCGGTAGTGCCGCCATCCAGGGCCAGCGGTTGCGCATTCATTCGGCCTGATCCCCATGCGACAAGCATAATCCGCCAACTCTTCCGGAGCCGGGGCCATGTTGAAAGCAGCATCATTAAAAAGGCATATCCGTCCATCAGGATGACAAACTGCATTCAGATAAGCAAACATACGGCAGGCTGTCGATTCCCACGCTTTACATTTATCCCATCCATATGCCCGCCCAATATTGATCATATCCAGGAGGTCTTCAAACAAAAGAGCATGGTACATGGGAGATTGTTCATAGTGACTGCCATCGGATCTGATCTGTTCCGTCAATTCCCTGTTGATAATTTTCAATCCCTGTCTCAACCAGGAACCCGCCTCCCTGTTTCCGAGCCGTCCCCCAAAGTAAAGTCCTGCAAAAACCAATGCCTTGGCGTTCACAAACAAATGATTGCCCTGAAGATGGTGTTCACACCGCTTTGCCAGATAACGCGTCTGCACCGCCAGGCTATGGAGAACCGCGCCGTCTAATAGAGGTTTCGTGAGATCCGCCTTGATCCAGTTTATGATCCTTCTGCTCAAGGGGTAGGATTCCCAGCCGATTCCAGAAACGGGTGGATTTTCTTTTATCCAACGATGAATTAAATCCTTATGCCAACTCCTCCTTTTATGAAAATTAAAGGCTGTTAGATCATCGAAATAATGCAGATGGTAAAGCCAGAGCTTGGTAGCTTCCGGTGGCTCCCACCCGTCTTTTTCCTTTAGGGAGTGTTCCCGGTTGAGCATGCGAAAACGATATGGTCCGTAAAGAGATTGCTCTCGAAGGACCGGAGCTTCCCAATGCCCGGCCGCAAGGCCCTTTTCTGGGGGAGGATCAAGATTAGGCGCTGGGCTATAAAACTTATGCCATAACCTGCCGTAAATTTGGATTGCTCTCAAATGCCTGATGGTATTGAAATATAAGAGTGATTTTTGAAAATTCAGCATGTTGCGTCAATCTGAGGCAAGATTCAGAGAAATTTTGGTGGTTTCCACTATTTCCTCGAATGGAATCGGAGCGGATTTACCGTCTTTTATTGAGTCAATGAATTGTTTCACTTCCTCTTCATGCCCCTTGTTCTGTCTAAATAAATTCATTTTCTTAAAATTAGGCCAGCCATATCCTCTGAGTTTCCTGAAGTTATCCATTTGTAAAATACGGCCCGCGCAGAAAATTTCCAGACGTTCTTTTGGAAATCTCTTATGACCGATGGAAAAATAATGTACCGTACCGATGGATCCGTCCGCAAAACCGAGTTGAATACTCAATGTGTCTCGCGTCCCGGATTCCAACTTCATTTTTTCATAACTAACGATTTCGCTTCCAGCAAGAAATCTGAGAAGGTCTATGAAGTGGCACACTTCACCAATGATCCTCCCCCCCCCGACGGCTGGATCGTGAGTCCAGTGATCGATCGGGATCATGCCTGCATTCACGGTCATTATCATGGCCTTGGGTTCATGCACGGCCGAGATCAGGCTTTTCATTTTTCGGATATGAGGGGCAAAACGGCGATTAAAGCCGACAAGAACAACTTTCGAGCCGCATGATTTGTGGGCCTCACAAATTTTATCCAATTCTCCGATTGATAAACAAAGAGGCTTTTCAACAAAAACATGTTTCCCTGCATTTAGTGCTTCCAACACGAAACGAAAGTGACTATTATGACGTGTGGTGATGAATACGGTGTTGATTTCCGGATCTGACAAAATGATTTCCGAGTCAGTGGTACTTTCCTCAAAACCGAATTTATTTCCCAGGTGCGTGCCGGACACGCCGCCACTTGAAGCGATTGTCTTGAGTCGAACCTCTGTCTTTTTCATGGCGGGGAGTATTACCCTGGCGGTAAAATCCCCGGCACCGATCAGCCCCACCGTTGGTTTACAGCCATCAAACGATATTTTATTCCTGTTTTTTAACTCAATGGTTTTCCGGGCCGTTTCAATCCCTGAATCCGGGGAATCCCCGGTTTCGGGGTCATAATTCAAAACAATGCCGATATATGCTTCCTTGTTTTCAGCGATCAGGGAATATGCCTTTTCCGCATCCTCGAATCGGTACCTGTGGCTGACCAGGGGACTCACGTCGATTTTGCCCTCCGTCATCAAATCCAGAACAGCCTCAAAATTACGCTGCTCCGTCCAGCGGACATAACCGACAGGATAATCATTACCGTTTTCTTCATATTCAGGATCATAACGTCCCGGGCCATAAGAGCATGAAACTTGAAAAGAGATCTCTTTCTTAAAAAAAATATCACGTGATAAATTTAGGCCTGTAACACCCACCAGAACAATACGTCCCCGCTTACGGCACATAACGGTAGCCTGCTGAACAGGCTCATTACTTTTCGTGGTGGCAGCCAGTATTACCCCGTCAACGCCCCGGCCTCTTGAAATTTTCTCTGCCCTGCCTAAAGGGTCCTCTCCATTAGAGAGATCAACGGTTTCCGCGCCAAAGCTTCTCGCCAGGGCACATTTTTGTGAATTAAAATCAATTCCCAAAACTCGGCAGCCGTTCGCCCGAAGGAGCTGAACCGTCAGAAGACCAACAAGCCCCAGGCCGGTAACCACGAAACACTCGCCCATGGTAGGCTTTGCCAGCCTAACCCCCTGCATGGCAATAGCGCCGAGAACAGTGAAGGATGCATCTTCATTACCGACCCCATCCGGTATCAACGCGCAAAGGTTAGGAGGTACACAGACCATCTCCGCATGCGGACCATTGGAAACCACCCGGTCACCAATTTTGAAGCCGTATCTAAGGGCATCCGAACCCATATCCGTGACAACCCCGGCATTACAATAACCAAGCGCCATAGGCTGTTCTAGCTTGGCCCGTACCGCTTCTATGGTGGGTTGAAGTCCGTCTGTTTGAATCTTTTGGATAACCTGTTTAACCTTATCCGGCTGCTGTCTCGCTTTTTCTATGTAACCGGCCCTGCCGAAATCAATGAGCATACGCTCGGTACCTGCGGAAATAAGGCTTTTACAGGTTCTTATGCATAGATGATTGCTGCTGATACGAGGGCAAGGGACCTCAACCAATTTGGTATCGCCTGATTTCAAATCCTGTAGTATCTGTTTCATGGGTTCAATAAATTGATTTCAACTTGCTAAGTTATAAATCTGGTAATCAAGCGGCAAATGCGATCTACATTCTGTTCGGTGAGAGCGGCAGACGACGGTAGACTCAAACCGGCTTTTGAAATTTTTTCTGAATTTGGAAAGGCTTTTCCTGTGTAGTAAGGCGGCATCATATGTAGAGGAAAAAACACCGGTCGTGAATCCACTCCCTCAGATTTCAGGAGTTGCATGAGTTCATCCCGGGATACTTTACATTGCTCTCTTAAGCATATGGTGAACATCCAGAATACGTTTTTTGCATAGTCTTTTTCGGTCGGTAAAATCAAGTCCCCGATATTTTCAAGATAGTTTTTGTATAATTCGGCGATTTTTCTCTTTCGCTCAACAAACCAGTCAATGCGCTCCAGTTGTGCGACTCCGACGGCTGCTTGAAGATTGGTCATGCGATAGTTATATCCCACCACATCGTGCCAATACTTTTTTATCGTGCTCATTCCATGATCTCTTAGTTGCTCGATGCGCTGCTTTAAATCAGGATCATCAGTCAGGCATATCCCGCCCTCCCCTGTTGTGATAACTTTGTTGCCAAAAAAACTGAAGATACTAATTTTACCAAAGGATCCGACTTTTTTGCCTCTGTATTCGGACCCGTGAGCCTCAGCAGCATCTTCAACTAACATAATTCCGTATCGGTCACAAATGTCAAGAATAGCCTCTATATCGCACGGATGACCATACAGATGGACAGCGATTACTGCCTTCGTATTCTCGTTAATCGCTTTTTCAACCTGCTGCGGATCTATATTCCATGTATCTTCCTGTACATCGACAAGCACCGGTTTCGCTCCAGTGTATAAGACAGCATTTGCAGTAGCCGCGAACGTCAAATCCGGAACGATAACTTCATCACCTGGGCCTACATTTAGAGCGGCGAGGGCAAGGTGCAACGCGGCAGTCCCCGTGTGTACAGCAACTCCGTATCGACAACCAATATACCGGGCAAATCCCTGCTCAAACTCCGTTACATATTTGCCAATCGACGAGATCCAACCGCTTTTTATGCAATCGGACAAATACTCTAATTCTCTACCATCAAAAACCGGTTCTGCTACCGGGATAAATGCTTTCTTTTCCATAACTGTTCACTTCCTTATTTTAAAATGCAAAATCGGCAGTGCCTGGTCCAAATGCGTTTGGTGAAGGAATGTGCAATGAGCCCTTTTGGCATTCTTATCATTTAACAGGTTTTTTCATATGCCGTTTGAGCAGCTTAATATCACCGGGATAGTTCAGAGCATCCCATGGAAACATTTTGCCTTTCAAATAGCTGCTCCATCTTTCAATGTCTGCTGCAACCATTATTTCTACCAGATCTTTGAATGATGTTTTCGCCTGCCACCCCGTCATTTTTTTTAGCTTTGAGCAATCACCACATAATAAATCAACATCTTTCGGTCTTAAAAATATTTGGTCGGTTTCTAGATACCGGGAATAGTCCAACTCAGCTATTCTAAATGCCTCTTCTACAAACTCCCTGACAGAGTGAGTTTCACCAGTCGCGACAACATAATCATCCGCTATATCTTGCTGCATCACAAGCCACATAGCCTCAACGTATTCGGGTGCGTATCCCCAGTCTCTCCGGGCCTCAAGATTCCCGAGCACGAGATAATTTTCAAGTCCTAACTTAATTTTGGCTACAACATTCGATATCTTGCGTGTGACGAATTCAATTCCGCGGATAGGGGATTCGTGATTGAATAGTATTCCGTTGCTTGCGAAAATGCCATAAGCTTCCCTGTATATCCTAGTGTTGTGGTAAGAGAGGAGCTTCGCTGTCGCATACGGAGAGTTCGGCCAGAAACGGGTATTTTCATTCTGCGGACTTTCGAGTACAGATCCGTACAGCTCGCTGGTTGATGCCTGATAATATTTGATTTCACGTTTCAAATGCCGAATGATTTCCAGTATTCTAGTGGCCCCGCTTCCGTCGATTTCCGTTGTCAGCAGTGGCTGATCAAAAGATGCGCTGACGTAACTTTGTGCAGCCAAATTGTAGATTTCGGTTGGGTCCGAAATAGTAATTGCTTCGAGCAAAGAAGACATGTCGGCCATGTCGGCCGGAATCAAAGTAATCTTGTCGAGAACATCCAAAAACTGAAGTCTCCAAAAATTCGGAGTCGATACTCGACGATACGTGCCGTATACTTCATAGCCTTTTTCCAGTAGAAAGGCCGCAAGATAGGCACCATCCTGACCAGTAATTCCCGTTATCAAAGCTCGCTTCATTTTGGTCCCTCACTAAGATATGGCATTGAGACAAACCCTTATTTTTCACCTTCAATAAGCATGAATAATCCGTGTTTAGGAAAAAACTTCTGGATCAGACTTCTTGGCCATAACAGTTTGGTCACAGTTAGCATGAGGCCTCGATGTCTTTGCCCAGCATCCGAAGTAAGTAAATCTCCATGTGTCAGCACGGTGCGACAACTTATGCGCGACGCACTATCGAATAACTTCTTCGCATCCGACGTTGTATATGCTTTAGTTCCAGGGGATTCTAAATATTTAGAATATATTTCGGCCAAGGACATCCATGGTTTAAATTTCAGCAACGCATATCGAATCCAAAGCATATATCCTACAAATGAGAATTTATGATATATCATCACTTTGAATTTGCCACCTGGGCGTAATACTCGCAAAATCTCACCGGCTGCTTGCTTGGTGTTTGGAGAATGATGAATAACGCCCCATGAATACACTAGGTCAAAAGTACTATCAGCAAACCTCAAGGCTTCCGCATCTCCCACTTCAATATTGGAGTGCAATCCAAACAAGCCCAATCGTTCCTTTGCAAATTTTACAGCTCTTTCTGTTAAATCAATGCCATACAAAGCGGCACCACTCTCGGCAAACCGTTGGTAGTCAGCACCCAGCCCAACTCCAATTTCCAAGACCTTTTTCCCTTTCCATGCATCAAATGAAGCGAAGTCAAGGATATATGGCTCAAGCTCATATCTCTGTTCCATCTGTCCCCGAAATCCTTCTATCGAATTTTCGGCAAGATACAACGCCTCGCCACAAGATGCTCGTTCCCAGAATGTTCTAACCTCGTCTTTTAGCATCATATAACCAAAATTAGTATTCTATTTCGTTTTTATTGAGGGTGGGGGCGTCGACTCATATTTTAATTGTAAGTTGTTGAAAACAGGTGTTTATTTCAAAAAACGAAACATTCTCTGTTATTGAGATTGTTCTATTAAATTAAATGAAACGATTAAAATAATGACATTTATACGGAAGCATCCCCAAAACCGTGATGAAGCAGCAGAATGAGTAGTTTATATCTCTTTCCAAGGAAAAGACCATCCATTTCCTATGAGGATAAGAGAAAAATGAATAGATTATTATTTTGTTAAGTTGTTTATTAAATTACAGTTATGAGAAATTAGCCCTAAATGGAGAACTTATTATCAAGAAAGAAATATCTAGCAATTAAACATGCAATCTTCATGCCATCACGGAAATAAGGATGCTTACCATTTATACTTTCTACTTTAATTGATTTCAAATATGGGTTAAGATAAATAATTTCCCAATTGAACTTTCGTGTCGATTTGCCTTCTCTCCTTAATGCTTAAGCAATCCAATATTCCGGACAATTTGAATTTTAACAAATAAATGGGAAAATCACTTTCAATATTTGTTCTTTGGATCTTTAACGGTTCACACTCAGGAAGCACAGGATACTTATTGGACATAAATGAAAAAACATATCCTGCTTCAGCTATAGTATCGAAAGCCTTTTTTGAATAAGATTCTATTTCGCCGCCAACCCAACAAAAGCATTTTATTTCCTTTCCTATTTCTATTTCTATTTTCTTTTTTGCAGTGACAATCTCCCTTTCCAATATTTCATGCGTATCATCGTCCGACATCCTGTGGTGAGTGCTTGTATGACAACCAATAATATGCCTTTCCGATATTTCTTTTATTTCATTCCAATTCATGGCATACCTGCCATCCGGATACCAACATCTTAGAATAATATCATTTTCTTTCATAAAGGATTTTTGTTTTTCCTGTTTGGTGGATACAAAATCAGTAGGAATAAAAAACCACCCGCAAAAATCATATTTTTCTAATAAAGGATAGGCATAATCATAGTTCGTTCTAAGTCCATCATCAAAAGATATAATGAGACCCGGCTTATTTTTATGCCATTTTTTGTCTTCAAAAAATTTCAGAAGATCTAAAAATGTAACGGAAGTAAATTCCCGGCTAAAATACCTAAGTTGTTTTTCAAAATTTTTGAGGTTTTTTTCGGGAGTGTCGTGATAATTAATGACCCTTATATAGTTATTTTTAAAAACGACGTTAAAAATCGATTTAATCGCCGTATTAATGAACAAATGTTCAAACATGAAAGCAACTACTTTTTTCATTTGGATTCTTGCATTATTTTCAGTATATTGCAATTTTCGAAATCCCGCTTGATACAAAAAAATTAACTAAATGGTAACCATATTAACCGGTTTTTTCTACCAAGTATCAATGCAATTCTTATATAAATACCAGTTTTCAGGTTGATATGCCGCTTTTCCAACTTCGAAATCCTTAACGCAAAAAAATATCTCCTTTCTTATTTTTTTAAAGCCTGATTTTATAATAGCTTTAAGAATTGTTGTATCCCGATTTTTTTCATTGACCGCTATGGATAGTATTGTAAAAGCTTTTTGGTTTTTAACTGCCTTAGTCAGCTCTAGGAAAGCACGAATTAGTATTTTCGGATCTTCGGAGTTAGATTTTATTCCTCCAATTATCAGTTCTTTTATTCGTCCTCTAAAATTTATTTTTAGATCAAATTCTACACTTTTATTAGCTTGGTTATAGCAAAAATAGAAATAAAGTTGTTTGTCTACATAGTGTTTTTGCCATGATAAAAAATCCATGTTGATAGACTGAAAAAAACCTTTTTTGTAAAAATTTGGGAAGTTCTGGTTTGCTTTTTTTTCTAATGTAATATTAGATACCTCTAAATTCTTTAGTACGCTTATTGGACTGATTATCTTCACAAACCATTTAAGATTTAATATATTGCTCCATTTATTCCTTAAGAGACTGTTTATGGAAACTTGAATCGGGTAGCCTGTTAATAAATCTATCCTTTTTCCTTGTCTTACGATTTCTAAATAGTCGAGAAGTCGACCAAATATCCCCTGTCCACGGTAATCTTCAGAAACGAGGGCTCTTACTGCTTGATATGAGTGAAGCATCTTTCCATTAAAAAAAAACGGCCAGAATAAATAACTTTGAAATCCAACTACTTTTTTACCATCCAGAGCTACGATTCGAATTGCCTTCTCCTTTTGGAACGGGTGCTCATAGATATTTCGCATTACCTCATAGATAACATCAAATGGTTGATCATATTGATTACTGAATATTTGGATTATTTGATCATTCATCCATGGTTCAAATAGATGAATGTCTATTCTACTTTTTTTAAATTCAGCAATTTCATTTCTTGATACAGGCATAATAATTGGCTTTTTTTGATACAGGCGTAATAATTGCTGTAGTTTTATTACAACGAATTATAACTTCAAGTAAAGGAACCCCGCACTTACGTACAGGGCTTTAATCCAATGCAAGCTTCGCTTGTCCTAAGTCTTCTTTTTCCTGATACCGCACGTATCTCTCTATCAACTTCTCATCCAAGCCCACTGTCGATACGAAATATCCAGCCGACCAGATCCCTCCCCTGCTATAATATCTCTTCATCAAAAATTCAAACTTTCCCCACATCGCCTTCCCTGTATTCGACTTTATTATCTGAACTACCCTTGCTATGCTGTACTTCGGTGGAAAGCTCAGGACGAGATGAACGTGATCCGGCTGGATATTTCTCTGCACATACTCAATCTCAGGATAGATCTTGCGTATCTCGTCCATCTTCTTTATCAAGTATTCATCGACTCCCTTTACAAGTACCTTGTACCTGTATCTCGGTATCCAAACCATATAGTACATACACCTGTATACACAGTGGGCTTGTCTCTTTATTTCCATGCCCTGATTCTATCATATTGAAAGAAGACTTAGGAGCCATTTCCATCCCCGGACTCACGTCCGCGGAATTTAAACAGGTAGTAATAAAGTGGAACCATAACTACTTCTTTAAATTTCATCTTAAAGTGCACCTTCCCTCCTACACTCCTGCTTTTGTTTCAGAGGATATCAGGTAAGCTGCATCCACCTTGCCCTCTGTATCTAATTTTCACAGTCGCTGCACACCGGTAGGGCCGATTACCTACGCTTGAGCAAACTGTCCTCAGAAAGGACAGCACCAACCGGAGGTAATTATCAAATTCCTGCTGGACCACCTATAGTAAAGCCCGATCCAACCCAACAATATCTGCATACTCGATCCATTTCTTATGGCTACTCTGATACGCACCATGTGGTTTGTGAATCCACTCGAGATCCCTGTTTACGTATGTGATCCCAGCAACGGCGTATATGTTCTTCAAAACTCCTTCCGGATCATTACAAAAATCATTGAAGTTCAGAGAAATGAATCTTTCACCGAACAGTCTTCTGCCATCTTTCTCCACCTCGTCAAAGGATACTCTCCAATATCCAAGTAGACGGGCAACAGCTGGTAATCTGTAAAATGTATCAGCATCAATCTGATGCCGATCCAGAAGACTCGCAAAAGCGTCTGTTGCCGCACTACCTATCAATGAATCAAACCCCCACATATTTCCAGAGTATTTACTGCGCCAAAATATTAGTCTCCTAATCATCTTTGCAAGCCTGCCGCGAACAAATCTGTAGCCAGCTATAACCTCCCAATTACTTGAAGCTACTTCACTAGGATTTGGTAACATCACTGAAGAAACAAAAGATGCTGCTGGCCTATACAAATGAATCAAAAGGGCGCCGGGAAAGAGGTTCTGAAGATCCGCCAGCTTGTAATGAACCCGAGTCATCTCGAATAGAACGTGCTCGCTAGCTCCAGCGAGATAGTTTAGATAATCTCTTTGCTGCTCAGAAAATCCTGGTTTCAATTCATATATATTCTCAATAGGCGCATATGAAGCCCAGAATCTAGCACTGTCCTTCCGAATAAGGGCCGTGTATTCTTCGTAAAACTCTACGCCTGAGAAATTTGGGTTAGATAGATTCATTATCTGTGGATTAAATGGTTCATTAAAACATTTTATTCGTTTGTCAGATTGAAATGCCCGCCACATCGCCGATGTTCCAGACCGCCGAAGGCCTGCTATAAGTATTATTTTTTTACCCATATCATAATTCTCCTTTGCAACAATAAGTCGGTTAAGCCAGCCATCTAATGAGTCTTCTATATTTTAGCGGTCTCACTTCTTAACCAGCGCCTGCTTCCGCTACACCCACTGATTTATCCCTTCCGAAAATGCTCAGCAGCAGAATAATGCTTCAGACGCTACCCTTTTGATGAAGAAGCGCTTCCAAAACTGCGATCGTTTTCTGCGCAAAATGTTCATAGGTGAACGCGGATTCAGCCCGCTGACGGGCAGCTTTTCTCTCGGAAGCAAAATACGCTGAGTCTGCCTTCAACCTGCGAATATAATCAACTGCCGGTTCCTCTAGATCCGGTGAAACACATATTCCACCTCCAGAGCCATCCAGTATCTCTCTACTACCGTCCTGATCCCCCACGATTACCGGCACACCGCAAGCCATGGCTTCGATAGGGGTCAACGGCAACCCCTCACCTTTGCCGTATCCAAATTCACTTACAAGATAAAATGCATCGGCAGATCGATACACATCCGGCATGTGGTCTTCATGGATTCTCCCAGGAAGATAAGTACGTTTGCCTAAGCCAAGGCGGTCAGCAAGGGCATGGAGATGATTTATATCATCTCCACCACCCGCAAGTACACATTCGAAATCACCAGGTAGTTTAACGAGCAACTGCAAAAGACGTTCGGTCCCTTTGTAACGCGCATCTGACATGAGCCGTCCAAGAAACATCATCCGGAAGCGCCCTCGCTTACCAATACCATAATGCTCCAGAATGGTTTGGTTTGAAGTACCCGGTGTATAACGTTTGGTATCCACACAATCCCAAACCACGTCCGGAGCCTCTTTCCGCAACCCCAACTTCTCTGCGAAATCGGCTGTATTGTGGCAGTCCGAAATAACGGCATCGGCTGACTTCAAAGCTTTCTTACGCATTCTGGAAAGACCGGTCCATACTTCCGTTCCGTAGATATTCTGTACGAGCAACCCTTTAACCAAGGAAGCAATTATCCGGCCCAATGGCCCCAGGTTAACGTGTCCTGTTAAGACAATATCTGGTTGGTCTTTAATCGCGAACCACAGCGCTAGAATTGAGAATCCAATCCTTGTTGCTAAGCTTGGGTTCGGTCCCCCAGACCAAGAAACCGGTATATCCTCCTCAAACCCCTTCCCATCCGAGCCATACAAACTGAGAACCCTAATGGCTTCCTGTCCGTAACACTCGCGCATAGCACGAATTTGAAAGCGGCAATAACGGGATATCCCTCCTTTATCAAAAACGCCAGGAGTCAAGTATATAACTTTCATTTCGTGCTTTCCTCGTGACTTTGCGTCAGCGCAAAGTGCGTCGAACTGCCCGCGCAATATCGAATAGGCGATGGATGGTGTTACTCGCCATGTGATAAGTAGGTTGTACCATAACTTTAGCTCCCCATTTCAATTTAAAATTTCTCAACCCATCGGTCGGAATACCACCGAGCTCAATAATGGAAATGCCTGCTTCCAACGAATCAGCCATGGCATGATGCCGTAGAAGGTGGCCGGGGTTATCGGCCATAGCGGGTCGATAACTCGTAGTTGCTGATAGCCAATTACATGCTACACTACCGTGAACCAACGTAAAAAGACCAGCCGTCAGCATATCATCCCTGTATGCGAGATAGAGATGCCCCAATCCGTCTCTTATCAACTCGCGTCCGCCCTCAACAACCAAGGAATAGGGGAACTTGGGACGCATTCCGGCTCTTCCATATGTTTCTGTATACAGATCGTAGAACAAAGCCAGCGATTCGCAGTCATCTGGGCGCTTGACAATGACACCTCTCCTCTGCGCCCGTAGTACCGAAAGGCGATGCTTACTAGAATAGGATTTTAGAAGCTCATCCGAATCTTTGATATTCGATAACTTTTTAATGGCGTTTTCGTAAGTGATACACTTAACACTGCTACAAGTTCTTTCAATAGCAGAAGCGATTCCTGTGTCTGCCCAACAAGACGGAAAAATACTGACGCTGATATATTGACGGAGCAAGTACTCAATCATAGCAACTATAGCACTTTCGCTTTTTATTTTGGATACTGAAGGATCAATAATCGGACCACAGTAACAATCCGCCGGCAAAGCATAAATGCGCTTTGTAAATCTTGCCCGGAGCGAAATCTGGCGAAGAATTGGTTGCTCCATGTAAGGAAGGCAAGCTACGAGATCATCTCCATCACATGCAACGATATATCCTGCTCGCCATTTGAATGACTTAGAAAACAAAAAGAGAAAGTTGGGGGTAGCATACGTCGTCGAACCTGAGGCACGGCTTATCATGCTTTTCAACCGGTTGTTCCCCAAGGCCCGGTCTAGTCCCCAATCCTCAATGCTTATTTGAAGCATTTTTGCATCTCCAAAGCGGCGCCAAGAAGTCTCACCTCTGATATTTCGAGTGCTGAACTTGTCTCAAAGACGATCTTTTTTGCTCCGCATTTCAGGACCGCCCTTCTTGCGACAGAAAGGATTTCCATGTCCGTGTAGTTCTTTCCCAACCGCAAGACTGCACTAGTCCTGTTAATTAAATGGCCAGACAGCCCACCACCAACGGAAATCAGGCCACCGCGGAATCGCAATGCCGCAGAAAGCGGGTTACACGATATCAACTTATCCAAACGACTAGCCTTATACTCATAATAAAACCATTTGTGACCTGTTACAGTGTAGCCTTCCTTTTGATAGAGTCTAAATGCTGGAATGTTTCTCCGATTCACCCTCAATTTTATTGATGCCACATTCGTATTCAACGCAAGGGAATCCAAGAAAGCCATCGCCTGACGACTTGCCCCCGTACCCCGCGCTTGTGGCGCCATTACAATCCACTCCAATATGAGACTATCATCTTCAAGGCGCGTATCAAGGACCCCGATCCGACTTCTGCCTTGAAGAATCCAGTAGTTTCCAGAACTCAACCGCTCGCCAAAGGTGGTTTGCTCGAGGACCTTTCGCACCACTAAACGTAAAATGTTACGGGTGGGGTCCGCCATGGTCGGATGTAGAGAGTAGCCTACATTTGCCGCAATGAAGCCCCTGAAGTCTCGAATCTCTTTCTCTCGTACCTGATTGAATAGTAACATAAGTTTGAATAATCCATGCTCAGGAAGAACATCTGAATCAGATTTCTTGGCCAGAACAGTTTGGCCAAACTTAGTACGAGGCCTTGATGTCTTTGCCCAGCGTCCGAAGTAAGTGAATCACGATGTGTTAATCTTGAAGTGCACTATTCTCCTCTCTACCCGAACTTTCATTTTAACGGTTTTGATTCGTTGCTTAGCTCATCCATTCAATTCACTGATACTTGGGAATTGGTTGATCGATAAAAATCCTGCACCACAGTTCCGTACAAACCATCGAAAATATTGGATAAGCTGCATCTACTTTGCCCTCTGCATCCAATTTTCGCAGTCGCTGAACACCGACAGGATCAAGCAGCCCGCGCTTGAGCAAACTGTCCTCAGAAAGCACATCATCTACAAGTTCCTTTAATTCGTTTCGCAGCCAATAACGTAATGGCGCAGCAAAACCTGTCTTCGGCCTGTAGATCACATCTTTCGGCAGGATACCTTCCATCGCCTTCTTGAAAATCCACTTGCCCATACACCCACGCTGCTTGTAATCCACAGGAAGAGAGGTTGCAAAGGCAACAAGATCCGGATCAAGCAGGGGAACACGAACCTCAACCCCCTCGGCCATTCCCATCTTATCTGTGTAGTTCAGGTTGTGATCTGCAAGGAAATGCTTTGCTTCCAGGTAAAGCATTTTGTTAAGTGGATGGACTCCATCAGGTAACTCACCAAGCGTCCTCAACATGGGAGAGGCCACATCATAATCTGCCAACTTGGATATGATACCCGGTGCAAGAACATCATGTACAAGTTCCGGGTTCAACCAGTAGAAATAGCTGATCAGACGCCTGTCATTATCAAGTCCTGCGTACTGAAAGGCTTTGGAAATTCTGCGTAGCACGTGATTCGAGACGGGTAGACACTGTGCTGCTGTTGATAACATCGAGCGAAATGTATACGGCAACCAGGACCAGTAACGCTCCTGCATTAACGCATAGTGGCGACGATAACCGGTAAATATGTCATCTCCTCCTGCGCCTGAAAGTAGCACCTTTATTCCTTGCTCTCGTGCAAACTTACTTATTTTAAGAACGTTGAGCGGCGCAGGGTCAGCCTGGGGCTCATCCAAATGGTAAATCATCCTTTCGAGATCATTAATGATCTCCGAACCAACAGTAACAACATTGAGTTCCACGCCAAGGTGATCCGCCACGCGACGAGCATAAGGGAGATCATCGACTAAACCCTCACTGCCTGCACTCATCCCTTGCAGATCAATCGAAAACGTTTGAAGTTTCTGATCAGGAAAGTGTTGTTTGGCAAAAGCCACAATTGCACTCGAATCAAGCCCACCGGACAGAAATGCGCCCAGGGGCACATCCGAAATCATCTGCCGCTGTACAGCTTGGGAAATAAGACGGCGTGTCTGCTCAATGGCATCATCCTCAGTAATATGAACCAACGCGGGTAAGTATGGTAAATCGTAGAATCGCCATTTCCGAATTATTGCTCCCTCACGCACAATCATCGCGTGACCCGGTTCCAATTTATTTACACCCTCCAACATAGTATCCGGATAGGGAGACCACAGGTATGTTAGGTGATTGACAACTGATCGTGTATTAATAGACCTCGAAACCGCAGGGTCAACCAATAGTGCCTTTAATTCGCTGGCAAACATGAATTTGCTGTTCTCATTGGTATAGTAGAGAGGTTTAATCCCAAGACCATCCCGCGCCAGGAATAATTCGCTCGTACGCCTATCCCAGATTGCAAAGGCAAAAATACCATTCAGCTTATCCAGCAGTTTCACCCCAAGCTTTAAGTATAGGTTGAGAATAATCTCTGTATCTGAATGCCCACGAAAAACAAAGCCATCTGCAGCCAAATCAGCACGAAGCTCATCCGTATTATAGATCTCGCCGTTATATACGATGATTACACTTTCATCAGATGCCTTGAGAGGCTGGTGACCTGCGTACGACAGGTCTTGTATAGAAAGACGCGTGTGACCGAGAAAGACAGCGCCATCTACAAAATGTCCGGTATCGTCCGGGCCACGGTGATTCAAAATGAAGGTAAGCTGCTGATGCTCAACACAATCATATCCACCAACTATTCCACACATTAGCTGACGCGTTCTTTTTGCATGATTCTCGTTATTTTTAATAAAATAAAAATTGTGACAAGGTCCACTGGAATGGTCCTAACCATGGTTACAATGGGTGAACTTATATCCGCTTCGGAAAAGCCAATACCCAATCTCACTAAAAGGTAAGCGCCAAACAAATTTCCCATAACTGATGGGGCTACGAGTTTACGAATCATCAAAAAATAGGAAGACAGAAGGAAAAAGGTGAGAATCATCCAGCCTGGCCACATAAACATAGCATACGAAACTCCGAATATCCCTATGGTTCGTCGCCAATTCTCCAACTGCGGAGTCAATCCAATTTGATAGGCAATAAAGTCAACATCTGCTTCGTTGCGCTTGTTTGGCGCTAATATGCTCGGCAATGCCGACTCAAGAGCCAAATAAACCGGCTGCCACCCCACCGTGTTATTTCTGTTAATGCCATTGAGAACAACATCCAGGTCCTGGACCATTTCCAAGCGGTCTATGATCGGAGAATGCAATTTTGGATAATAATCATAGCTAACTATTGCCGCCCCCCTCAAGGAAGAACCACCCGTTCTTGTAACATGCCTGTAAATGAATTCCATGGCTATCTCTGCACGTTGTTGATAGTTTGCTTCGGCGAATGAAGGTGTCCTCAGCGAATGAATTGTTGGCATGACAATACTCACGTAGAGCAGTACCAATAGAAAGCCGACAACGACGTAACGGATAGAGAGTTTCCTTCGAAATATAAACAGGGTGATTAGATAGGACAATAGTGATAGCGTGAAATAGAGTTTTAAATTGTCTGCCAGACTAATGATTAAAGAACCCCCCAACATCAGAACAATTGGGATATTTACAACCCTCCTTGAATCCGTTTTTGCCAAATGAGCTGTTGTGGCCACTACCCCAAGGAAGAGAAGCCCCAGAAAACTACCGTACCCTCCAAATCCCTGAGTAATTTCTCCACCAATTAGCTTTGGGTGCGCAAACACATGAAGCATCATCAGCACAAAGCCAAGACCGTATGCGAGAAACCCTAACAACTTTAATTGAACGTCTGAAAAAGAAATATCCAGCAGCGTTTTTCTTATGCGGATCGTCTTCGATGCGGCTAAGGCTATAACAACGATCAAAGATCCTACCAGGATCACCATAAAGGTTTTATCCACATCTAATAAGCCAACATCGATCCGCTCGCCTATCAGGGTCTTAATTAAAAAAGGTAAAATTGAATATTTGGATAGCAATCCAAACGCAAACAATGCAGTAATATCGGTCACGCCAAAAAGTAATAATGGGCTAACGGCAATGATCAGCAATAGGCAAGCCGTCAGAAAGATGTGTAGTTGTGTTCCTAACAGCAGTTGAATGACAGCAACAAATACGCACAAAGGAGCATAAAAAGCATATATTAGAAAATACGACTGTATATTTTTATTTGTTATCATGGAGGCCATAGAGTTAAAGTCGATCCCGGTGTCTAGCTACGGGTTCATTAGATTCTACTGGTACACCATAGAAATTGAAGGCGTAGTTTTTGTAGATGCGGAAACGACAGTAGTCATATAGAGTTCTGTGTCAATGTTACGCATTTAACCGTTGATTGACATTGTTCTTAGCTCCGAACGCCGTTACATAGATTCCTATCTTTTTTGCAGCATTTACGGCGAGCACGATTTTGGACATAAAAAGAGAAATTACTGATGCCAGGGCAGCGCCAATAATGCCGTATGGTGGTATGAGAAGAAAGTTTAGAATCACGTTAATAAAGACAACATAAACGAAAACATGGGCTACGGTTCTCTCTTCACCAGCCACAGTGAGCATCCACGCTCCAGTTCCAACACCAATAAAAACATCTACCAAGCGCCCGATAGACAGTATAGCCAAAGCAGACTGCGCATTTACAAAGTTATCCCCAAAGACAGTTAGGACAATATCCCCCCAAAAAATTAAAATTAGCGCAAATGGGAAAATTGAAAAGAACGATATCCGTACGGCACGCGTTAGTATTCGTTGCAATCGTGCTTTCTGTTTGTTGGCATAGAGCCGCGACATGACTGGTGCCAGAATCATATTCGATGCCATTGTGACGTATAAAAGCAGAAAAGCCACTCGATGTGCTACTGCATACAAACCCACATCCTCTGCACCTCGCATCATTCCTAACATTACGATATCCGTTTGACCGAGGATGATTTGCATACCGCCATAGATCAGCATAGGAAAAGCGGCTTTTAGCCAAGGGCGTGGTTCGTATTCTGCTTTAACAATTTTGACCTCAGATGGAAGCAGCCGCTTTAACCAGAAAACGCACGCGCCCAGTGCCAGTATACCGGCACCAACATTGACCGCCATTGCCATGGGTGCATTGAGATGTTCCGGCCAATACATTTGGATCACAACAATCCCAACCAACAGAAACCCTGGCCGGATAATCATGCCGGGAAACTGCGCACGAAAGACAAATTCAAGACCGCGCAATGTGGATTCACTCAGGCGGGACAGAGCAAACAGAGGTATCAGCAGCATTGCAAACCAAAGCGTCAGCCGCAGGGTCGCCTGTATCGGTGAGGAAAAGATAACCCCGGCAATTCCGGCCGCTACCAGGGCCAGCAACACCGAAAGCAACAGTACGAAGCTGTTTGAGAAGCGCAGCATCCCGTTCAGGAGTGCCCATTTATACTGGGCGCGATAGATGGCTACATCCCGCACCAGGAGGATGCCAAAGCCGAAGGTGGCCGGGATTGTCAGCAGGCCGACCCAGGCCATGGCATTGGCAAAAGCACCGTAGCCCTGAGCGCCCAATACACGGGCGAGAATAATAGCATTCAGAAATGCTAACCCCGCGAATCCAACTTGCAGCACGAAACTGCCTGCCGCGCCTTTGATGAGGCTGGCACGGAGTCCGCCGCTGGCAGCCGTTAGCTGAGAATCAGACTCGATCATAGAATGTTTCCATTATGCCCTGACAACGTATAAAATTGGATCTATTGCAGCCCTCACTTCTTTAACTTTGATAAAGATATTGCATTTCTTTGCCCAAGATAAAATGAACCTTATTACTTGCTCCTTTCTTTTAACTGTTTTGCTAAAGATTGTCTAAACATCACGGCTTCCGCAATCAACCTGTCAAGGGCATAAACTAAAGCAGCTTTACCTGACAACCATCCAAGCCTAATAAAATAGGAAACAAAAGGTGTAATAAATACCATAATCGGAGTATTCATCCGGAGCTTATCTCTGCAGGTAAGAGAATTGTTCTTAGTACGCATAATTAGACCCTGAGCATATCGGTATTGACTGCTTAGATAATCGCTATAAACCTTTCTGTCATCATGGATGAGCTTTGTTTTGGTCTGGCTGATCACACAATCATCCATTAGTGCTTCGCCATGTCCTACGGGTACGAAGTACTCCCGTCCTACCTTAAACACAATAGCTTTAGGTGGATATAACGACCCGTATCGCAGGGGTTTTCCTTCAGCATACATTTGTACCGGAGACTTAATGACATCTGTTTCTGATTGGGTTACTAACCTTGCAATTTCTGCAAATAACTCTTCTGTTACGACCATGTCGGCATCCAGAACCATAGAAAATTTTGCCCCATCACTTAGCGAAGTACATATCTGGTTGTACGCAATACAATGGTTTATATAGTCGTACTTGACTACATCAACAAATGAATATTTGGAGGCAATCAGAGCAGTATCATCGGTTGATGAATTATCCAGCAGGAGAGTAACCTGAAGGCACAGTTTCCCTAACGAATCAAGACACTTGTCAATGTTACATGCTTCATTCTTAGCTAAAATAAACACCTTAAGTTGGGGGTTGCTTAAGGTGGATGGGCAAGATGATTGAATCATACTAGTTTTAATTGTAGGGGTAATACCATATGATTACTAATTAAATATGTACCTTTGAAGCTGTCTGCATCACATGAGTTAATAAGTGGAAAAAATCTCTTTATCTGTCCTGAAGGTATCTATTCAATATTTCAACCATTAGGACATTTCCTTCAAAGGTCAAGTGGTCAGTATGGTCAAAATATTTTTCAACATTTGTTCTGAATTTATTGGTAGGATTTATATAGTTTATATTATTGGCCTTAAGAAAATCACCAATGTTTTCGTACATCTCTGCCAGCCCATAAGAGCCGTTTTCATTATAGGCGACACCTGCTGGAAGCAAAACAACAGTAAAGTTACTTCCTTTTTCATTCATATATGATGCCATTTCTTTTATTTGATTAAGCCCGGCATCTTTGTTTCCTTTAAATAACCATTGATACCATTTTATCGAAGCCTTAAGTTTGTGATAATCATCAAAACTGCTGTATTTAATCATTCGGTAGATAGCTTTTCTTATAAACCACGGACTTTTTATTAATGATTGATAATACATTCGGTATAATCCGGCGTCTGCTCCCTCATAAATGCTGTTACGGCGAGCAAAATCGTTTGGATTTAAAATATAAATAACGTGATCAACCTCATAGATTTTGTCCTTGATCTTCAAATATTCGATCAGCTCATTCAAACCATAGCCTGGAACCCCAAAATTAAGAATCTTAACATTAGCCCCAGTTCGTTCTATTGTTTGTTGCAAGAGAGAACTGATAGTTTGCTCCTGGGAAAGTCCAATGCCAAAGACATTCGAATCTCCAAGAAGAGCAATTTTGGGCTTGTCAGTAATCTCATTTTCTAGTTCACGTATGCCGAACCGATTAATACATAATCGTCTATTATCTTTTTCTAAACTAAAGTTGTTAGCTAATTCGTAGACTAAAACAAAATTTTTTGATGCCTTGAAATAGTGACTAGAATCCGCCTTAATCACCTCCCATTGTTTATCTAAATAAAGCGTGTAAATTTGACAACAAATTTCTAGAATAATTAAGGCAAAGATTATACCTAAAAAGCTTACCGTTAAATTCTTGCGCAGTGAACTACCAGGCAATATTGTTTTAGTCATAGAGAACCTTTGAAATCTGGGTAATATTCTTATCAATCAGTAATCACCCATCCGGGAGGAGGTCCTCCTCCTAGAACCCATTCATAAGTCTCAGACATCATCTTCCCGATCCTATCCCAGGAAAAATCGTGCTTCATCCACTGCCGCCCCCGTGTCCCCATTTCAAAAAGCTCTTCGCTTGATTTTGTCAAAGCTTCCCGCAGACATTCAGTCAGCGGTTCAACGCCAATATCAATCCACCATCCGCATTTTTTCTTTTCCAGCCCCGACCAGGGTGCGCCTTTACTTACGATAACAGGCACACCATGCGCAAGAGCTTCGGCCACCGCCAATCCGAAATTTTCTGAATGTGTGGGTAATACAAAAAGCTCCGCTGACCCGTATGCCTGAATCTTTTTATAGCCGTAAGCCGGACCTTGAAAGGTAACTCTTTCAATGCGCAAATCTTTTGCTAAAGCTTGCATCTCCAAAAAATATCCGCTATTATTTGGGCCGATAATGCACAGTTCCCAGTTATAGTGCTGTCTTTCTAATCTTGCCCATGCACGTAAAAGAATATCGATGCCCTTTTGGGGATGAATCCTACTCAGGAAAATAAGTCGTCTTGGTTCACACGTATTGTTAAATCGTTTTTGTTCAGATGGTATCTCAATTCCGTTCGGAATAATAGCAACCGGTGCAGATAGCCCTTTCCGCCTAATATCGCGGTATTCCATTTCTGCAGTAGCGTGCAGGCATGCTGAATTCCGCAAAACACTTCCCTGACCAAAAGCCCAAACCGCCTTTTTAAGCCATCGGGAACGGCGATCCATATATTCCGAAAGGGTGCCATGTAAGGAGGTTATAAGGCGGCACCGTGTTCCTTTAACAGCCTGGGCAGGATAGATATTTGGTAGCATCCATAAACTGTGATTATGCATAATCTGGGCGGTTTTGGCGGCAGTTGCTAATGCCCTGCGCATATGGGGAGAGATTCCAAAACGTCTTACGAAAGGCCATGCATTATGCACATGAATCTCATAGGTCTGAAAAAATACTTTAGAGACAGGCGCAAGGACATGGAGCTCAACCTCCACATCCCGGTCTGCCAGGGCATCACAGAATTTGGGCACACAATAGGATATTCCACTGGCTTCAGTATATATAGAGGGTACAACATGAACTGATTTGATCATGGGTTTATAATTTAAAATGAAAGGTTATTGAAATTTTACGCTGTAGCGTTACGAGTTCATCTGAATTCTTTACAAGTATACTAATCTCGATTTTCATTTGTATCTAAATTAATAAATTTTTGAATAACAGGTATCGATTTTTCTGCTACCACTTTGTTGCCAGCGGGTGTGAAGTGAAGATCAAGGAAATAGTAAGTTCTTGTTTCTTTGTCTTTAGAAATAAGTTCATCTGTAGGATTAACGAATGGAATATTTTGCTGTTCCAGCAATATTTCCATTTCTTTGGCTTCGGTTCGAAGTAAATAAGGATTTTTCAGATCCGTAAGCGTCCAACGTGACAAGTCAGCAGGCCTTACAACATAGGAAAATGGTATATAAAGAAAAATTATCGGAATTTCTCGTTTTACTGCTTCCCTCACAAAAGCAATATAGTCGCTATAACTTCTCGTCTTATTGTTGCCGTTTTTATTGGGTGAATTATCTAACTTACTTTCATATAACTCAGTCCCTAGCCCCACGTTATTATCATCACTTGAAATCATGAATTGATAGATATACCACCCATAAAATACAATCGCGGAGTTCTTTACTATGCTCAATATTCTTATTCTGAGAGGATCGTTGGAACGGTATAAATATCCATTGTGTATTGTTGGGTGATCTATTGGTATGTAACATTTGGAAGGAATTACTCCCGGATTTCCATATACTGTTTGAATTATCATATCGGGACTGTATTTATATCCTATTTCTTTAAGCCAGCAAAGCTGATAGTTAATCGGCTGGGCTGGAGTCCCAAGATTCATTATTTCAATATCTTTTCCAATTGCAGTTATATTTTTTGAAATAATAGTTACAAATATGTCTTCATAGTTATTTGCCCACCCAAAAGTAAACGATGGCCCCAAAAAAAGAATTCTATATGTGGTATTTGCTTTCTCTATATTGACCTCTTTTTTTTGAGAATTTGTTCTAAGACCCTGGCTGTTTGTATAATAAGTTACATCAAATTCATTGGTACGCTGCCTTAAGCTAAGATTTGGTTTTGCCTTATATACCCTATAGATATCAGGACTATTTATTGATAGTCCTACTCGATGAAACAAGAAACCACCGTTCGATATGCGGTAGTATACCTGCAATGACAACTCTATAAAAACAACAGGAATTATCAGCATTACAGTAAAATAAATTGTCTTTCGTTTTCCCATCAATAGTCTAGTCCAGGCAGCTAAAGCTCGGGCAAGAGGGTATCGTACGACTAAGAATCTCATCACTATGATCTACCTCATCTCCGGTAAGTTGAATTTCAATCTACCCACATGAAATAGCGAGGAGGCATAAAAATAGATTTGTTATAATTTTTTTTATCTTTGTTTTTTTTAAAAATCTTAAATTGCTTATCACTTTTGATGTTTTTTTATGACCATTATATTCAAAAGGAATCTAAATAATTTTAAATTTTTTACAGTCCTTTATATAAATTAGGTTATTACAACTCTTTTAAATGATTGCCAATTAATTCCCATAAGAATTCTTAAACTCATATTTAAAAAAGAGTATATATAAATGGTGCTACTGCTGAACTCTGGGTAAAGATCAATAGAAAGCCCATTAATACTAAAAAGATTATTATTGGTATTAACCACCAGAGCTTTCTTTGCCACAGAAAAACTAAGAGTTCTCTAAATATGCCAAACCTGGATACAATGCTTTTTCCTATTCCCATTTTTACTCCTTATATAGCAAAGAATAACGATTCATTTCCTTATCATAAAATTTTCTAGCACCAGTACATCTATTCCACTTTTACTGAAGGTATTGAAGGCATTTGATGGAGAGTTTACTATCGGTTCACCTCTCAAATTGAAAGATGTATTAAGAAGGACGGGCACCCCTGTTGCATCGCCAAATTTCTTAACAATTTGATAATATCGAGGATTCCATTCTTCCCTGATTGTTTGAAGTCGCCCTGTTCCCATATGGTTAACCGCATTTATGGTTTCTGCCTTCGATTCTTTTAAAGGCATGACCAAAAGCATGTACCTTGCAGTAAATTGTTTTGCAATATCATCTCCATGGAAAAAATCACTTGTCTTTTCTTCTAGTATAACCGGAGCAAAAGGCCTGAAAGGTTCACGAAACTTGATCTTTGTATTCACTATGTCTTTCATTTCCTCACTTCTTGGGTCTGCTAAAATGCTTCTATTTCCCAATGCTCTTGGTCCCCATTCAAACCTTCCTTGGAACAAGCCTACAACTTTTCCATCCACAAGATCATCTACAATTCGGTCTTTGAGCTTATCATCATCAGAGAAATATTCATAAGAGATATTGTTGCTATCTAAGAATTCCTTGATTTCGCTCTCCGAATAGTCCTTTCCCCAGTAAGCATGCTCAAGAATAAAAGTTCTAGGCTTTCCCATTAACCCATGATAAGCATGTAATGCAGCACCTAAAGCGCCTCCCCCATCTCCTGCTGCCGGCTGTATGAAAAGCTCTTCAAATGGACCTTCACGCAAAATTCTTCCGTTTGCCTTTGAATTAAGGCCGACACCTCCCGCAATACAGAGATTCTTCATGCCTGTCTCTTCATACAGAGAATTTATAAGTTTTAATAAAACTTCTTCTGTTACTCTTTGAATGCTGGCAGCGATATCTGCATAGTGTTCGTTTTCCCGGCAGAGCTCTTTATAATTAGATGGTTTTTCACCAAAATACGAAGGGAATCTTGTGTTAGATGTGAAAAAATTCATCTCGCGTTGTCTAGGCTTTCCGAATAAGTTTTCAAACTTGGAATTGAATGTTCTTTCATCAGAATAATGATAAGTAAAATAATCCATATTCAGCCAAAATGAACCATCAGAGGCTACATTAATGAGATTGTCATATATCTTGTCAATATATCTTGGCTTTCCATAAGGAGACATTCCCATGACTTTGTATTCTCCGTTGTTGACCTTGAACCCTAAAAAAGCAGTAAAGGCGCTGTAGAGAAGACCGAGAGAATGGGGAAATTTTATTTCTTTAAGTAATTTTATATCAGTTCCTTTGCCTATGCCCATTGTTGCAGTTGTCCACTCTCCAACTCCATCCACTGTAAGAATTGCTGCTTCTTTGAAAGGCGAAGGATAAAATGCACTAGCCGCATGGGAGAGATGGTGTTCTCCGAAAAGAATCTTTTTGTCTTCTACGCCCACCTTATCTTTTATAATACTTTTTACCCAAAGCTTATCTCCAAGCCAAATTAGCATTGCTTCTCTGAAAACCTTCCATGATTTCGGAAAATTCTGGAGAGTTGTCATCAAAATACGCTCAAATTTATGGAAAGGCTTCTCATAGAAAACAACATAATCTAAATCATTATTTGATATACCGGCATAATCCAGGCAGAAATGTATGGCATTCTCAGGGAAATCAAAGTCATGTTTCACTCTGGTAAACCTTTCTTCTTCTGCGGCAGCAATAAGCTTTCCATCTTTTATGAGAGCTGCGGCAGCATCATGGTAGAAACAGGAAATCCCCAGTATATACATTAGAACTGCCTCCTGGACTGTTCTAGGTCAGTCTTAATTTCTTTTTTGGATAGCCAATGAGATTTGGTGGTTTGATGTTTTATATTAAGGGGGTCTGAAAACATTTTCACAGCTAAGGCAACTGGGGATACAAAAATGAAAAAGAAGAATGAGAGAATTATTCTGCTTTGAAAGCCTCCCATTCTTTTAGAGAAGTTTTCCCAGGTGTGCCAGAGTTTTTTAATGGGAATATTTTGGGCTCTTTCAGGCTTCTTGTTGTTTGAACTTTGTTCTTTGGGTAGTTTTCGAAAAAAGATAGCTAATATTCCTATTGTGGCAGATAAGACTACCCATATGAGAATCAGAAGCCATTTGTTTAAATCAAATGTTATTTTTGAATAAATCGCTCCTGCCCAAATTAGCAGAACTATTATCAGGTCAACAATTTGTGGCTTTATGTCTGTAAGTTTTCCTGCTTTGCCTGCAGCACCACCAGAATAACCAACTAGAGACAAAAGAATAAGGACTATAAATGATAGAGTTTCCATAGTAGATTGCTCCTTTATTCAGGCTAAGAAAGGGTTTTTATAGGAGAACTTGATGATAGCATTGTGTTCCCATATTTTTTGAAATTTAAGATCATTTATAAAGAATTTATCAAATAATATTTAACAATATTTATAATTTTATACTTAGGATTCTAATTATTCTTTCTGCAGCTTTTCCGTCCCAATATTTTGGGATTTTTTTTCTTGAAATTCCATTTTTTAATATATTAAGTGCTGTGTTAATAATATTATCAGTATTATTTCCAACTACAATATTGGTTCCCTCTTTAACAGTTATAGGCCTTTCGAACTCAATCATAATCTTTCCTGTTTGTTCTGCATGTGTTCCAGAGCCAACTCCAAGATAAACATCAGGCTTAGTCAATCTGAGATCATCAAAAAAAATTTCGACATTCCTTCATCATAATGCTGTCCAGTGTGAAGAAGGAGCTGATCAAAGTCTTGTGGATATTTTGACATTTCTTCCATAAGGGGAGAGACTTTCATGAAGTTTGGACGTGCACCGACGATATGCATTACCTTGAGAGAGAGGGAAGAGTTATATGATTTTCTTTGATAATTCATTTAATTATTTCTGCTCCACTACTTCTTTCAGCTTTTCTTAATATAGTTTTCAAATACAAATTCTTATTTAAAGAAATTCCTAACGTGGTAACACAATTCTTTTTGTGGGATTTTTAATGATCCTGTCTACCACTGATCAGCGACAGGTGCTATTAAAAAAGTCAAGAAAAAAATCAAGGAAAATCGCAATAAGCTTGACAGCATCCTTTTATACCATTACCTTACATTTAGGTCTCGGAGGAGGGACCCTGCGTATAAT
>Ga0307378_10001542_pt1 | contig 37075 bp, 28 predicted proteins | sample UN1MG_FD_202238 | JGI IMG/M metagenome (GOLD analysis project Ga0307378, IMG submission 202238) | Soil microbial communities from Risofladan, Vaasa, Finland - UN-1 | ecosystem: Environmental > Terrestrial > Soil > Coastal area > Acid sulfate soil | place: Finland: Risofladan, Vaasa | collected...
CCAACGCATTCACGTCAACGTTCATGATCGTCCCGTCAAGGATCTCATCACTCGTCACTGCTCCTGTTCCTATATCTACCGCTGCTATCGTCTCATTCAATATGTCATCCGTGGTGATCGTCTCATCCAATATCTCCGTACTCGTTACCGCATCCGGCTGGATAGTCAACGTCCCGTCTGCTGCTACCTCTGCATCTCCCGTGATAAACACACTGGTCAAAGTAATACCGTCACCTACAAGCATATATCCAAGTCCCGAAGCATCTACCATTGCCTGGTTGTTCGTGATATCCCCTACCCAGATGTGCCCATAGTCCAGATTATTATCCGCATCTACTGCCAGGTCTACATAATTCTTAGTCGCTCCATCCTGCGGATTTACCGGATCAAGCAGATTGATAATATTCTGGTTACCCAGATCTACCGGAGCTGCTGCTGCTCCAAAACCGCTTAGCGGGATATTCGCCTTGTCCAGATCTGCATCCGCTATCGTACCATTTAATATGTCATCTGTCGTTATTGTCTCATCCAATATCTCCGTACTCGTTACTGCATCCGGCTGGATTGTCGTTACTCCAAGATTGTCTATCTCTACATCTCCGCTCATGTCCCTGTACGCCGGTACCCCTGCTGCTGTCCCTACTATGATCTGTGCATCCGTACCATACTCCAGCTTCGTTAACTCTATTGCTGCCAACGCATTCACGTCAACGTTCATGATCGTCCCGTCAAGGATCTCATCACTCGTCACTGCTCCTGTTCCTATATCTACCGCTGCTATCGTCTCATTCAATATGTCATCCGTGGTGATCGTCTCATCAAGAATTTTATCCGAAGTAACTGCGTCCGGTGCTATATCCCCGTTCACAACCTGCCCGAATACCGGAGTTCCGCCTGTCCCACGCAATACTGTATTGGCAGGACCAACTCCAATCGTCGATGGTGCCGTCGCGGCCCCTCCGCCAATGACCACACCATTGGCTGTCAGCAGTGCTGAAGAGGCCATTGTAGTGGTGCTGTTAAAATAAGGTATACCACCTGAAACACCTGAGGATAAACCTGTTCCACCATAAATTACCTGAAGAGGATTTGTCAGAACCAGGCCATTAAATGTCGGTGTTGCGCCTGAGTGTATATCCTGAATTGTATTAAGCCATATATTGTTGGCTGTATGAAGTACTGTGATATTTGCACTTCCATTTAATGTCTTGTATTCATTGGCATCACCAGCATTATTCATGCCGAGGAGCTGGTTGGCAGTTCCCCATGCTACATTGCCGCCAATAAACGCTTTCCAGCTTAAACTGCCGGCATCATAATACCAAAACGATTCGGTATTGGTATCGTAAACCAGCAGTCCGTCAGCAGAAGCGGCTATTGCATTACGCTCAGCACTGGTCATCCGCGGCGCAAGAAATCCTTTTGTGACGGATTCAAGCTCCAGAATGGATGATGCGTGCGGCGTAATCGGCGCCACCTCGCTGATCCCGACTCCCTGTCCCAGGACCTTCTGGTTTCCCAATGCCAGTACTATCAGTACTGACCACAGCACAATTTTGAAGCGGGTCATTAACGTCCGCTTTCCGGAACTCCGGCCGACATCCGGAACTCCAAATGATTTGTTCTGCACCGTATTCATGATATACCTCCTCATTTATATGGTATTTCTGTTATTTCCAAGTTTATTGCTTTCAGGTTATACAAACAAAATATCGCTCGGCATTATCTTCTTTTTTTTTAACGCCGGCCAGTTTTTATTTTCTATTTTTTGCCCGTTACTCACAAATCAAAACGGACTTCTCATATATCTTTCAAGACTGCTTGCTTCTTAACAAGGTTGCACTTCTAAAATCCTTTATTTAACTTATAAAGATAAACAACATTTCAGGATTTTCTAATACATTTTGACCAGCAGCAGGAATTCATAAATGAGCGGAGATTTTTACTAAACAAAAACCAGATAATGTCTGAGAATCCGGTTAGTAATAATAAATCTGATCACACAATATCAAGTCTTGACGCTTCGCTGTCATAATGACAAGTTAGATATGATTATGATTTCAAGATAGTCGCGCAAAGCGCGACATAAAGACATCCTTTTTACCGTTACACCGTTGCACCGTTGTACCGCTTGTCCACCGTAGCTTTAGCGAAGGTGGACTACATCACCAGCATCGCATCACCGTACGTACCGAACCTGTACTTCTCCTTGACAGCTACCCTGTATGCTTCAAAGAGAAGATCATAACCGGCAAACGCAGCAACCATCATAAGCAGTGTGGAATATGGCAGATGGAAATTGCTGATCATCATATCAGGCACTTTGAACTCATAAGGCGGGAAAATGAACTTGTTGGTCCAGCCATCAAACGGCTTCAGATATCCATTGGTCGAAACCGAGCTTTCCAGTGTCCTCACGACAGTTGTGCCCACCGCACATACCCTGTATTTAGTGTCTTTTGCCTTGTTGACTGTTTCAGCTGCTTCTTCTGTTATCCTTATCCTCTCCGAATCAACCTTATGCTTTGTAAGATCCTCAACATCAACACTGCGGAAATTACCCAGACCGACATGCAGTGTTATTTCAGCAAACTCAACACCGATGATCTCCAGCTTCTTCAGAAGCTCCCTGCTGAAATGCAATCCTGCTGTAGGTGCCGCAACAGCTCCTTCATGCTTTGCAAAAATTGTCTGGTATCTTTCATTGTCCTCCGGCTCCACCGGCCTGTTTATAAATTTAGGAAGGGGTGTCTCACCCAGATTGTAAAGCGTCTGCTTGAACTCCTCATAGGTGCCGTCAAAAAGGAACCTCAGTGTCCTGCCCCGGGATGTTGTGTTGTCAATCACCTCTGCAACCAGCAGATCGTCTTCCCCGAAATAGAGCTTATTGCCAATCCTTATCTTCCTGGCAGGATCAACCAGCACATCCCATAACCGCTGTTCCCTGTTCAGCTCGCGCAACAGGAAAACTTCAATCTCCGCACCAGTCTTCTCCTTGTTGCCATATAACCTTGCCGGGAAGACTTTTGTGTTATTGAAAACCAGCACATCCTTCTCGTAGAAATATTCAATAATCTCCTTGAAAACTTTGTGCTCAAACTTTCCTGTCTTCCTGTTTACAATGAGCAATCTTGATTCATCCCTGTTTGGAGAGGGATAGAGGGCAATCAGCTCCTGTGGCAGGTTGTACCTGAACTGAGATAATTTCATGTCGGGGTTTGTATATTACAAATTTTAGAATTCCTTTATACGTAAAAATTTCCGTTTTGTTTCATTTGTTCAAGGAATTCTTCAAATTTTTCTATGCTAAAGGCTTTCCCAAGCCTGAATGGACCTATTGCTTTCCTCTCAAGAGCTGAAAGATGACAACCGCTGTCCAGAGCCATACAAAAATCCCTCGCAAATGACCTTATATATGTTCCCTTGCTGCAACGAAGACGTATTCTCATCTCCGGAATGCCGAAAGAGAGAAGCTCCAGTTCGTGGTAAACAATATTTACAGGTTCAAGCTTTTTGTCATTCCCTTTTCTGGCAAACTCATAAGCCCTTTTTCCTTCAATCAGTTTAGCTGAATGAAGGGGAGGCACCTGCTTCTGCTCACCAAGAAAATCATGCAAAGTCTTTTGTATCAGTTCCTGAGTTATATGATCTGTAGGGAATTTACCTTCTGTTTGCGTTTCGAGGTCAAAGGATGGTGTCGTTTCACCAAAATGAAGTGTGGCTACATACTCCTTATCAAGATCCTGGAACTCAATGATCCTTTTTGTAGCCCTGCCGGTACAAAGTATCATGAGTCCGCTTGCAAGAGGATCAAGAGTGCCGGCATGACCGACTTTCAGCTTTTTGATCCCGAGTGAGCTTCGTATCATTATCCTGACCTTGTTCACCAGGTCAAAGGATGTCCAGTAAAGAGGCTTGTCAAACAACAGAACCTGCCCTTCTTCAAAAATACTTTTCTTTTCAGCTTCCATATCACCCCATCAAAACTGCCAGTAATCCCGCTATTGCACAATATATTGAGAACCATATCAGCTTGCTGCGCTTAACCAGAGATATCATCCACCTGCAGGCAAGGTAACCCGAAACAAATGCCGTAATGAACCCGATCACTATTATTCCGGCTCCGGTGGTATCCCCGCTGAACTCTCCTGAAAAAACCTCGACCAGATTTGCACCAATTACAGGTACCAGAACCATCAGAAAAGAGAACTTTGCTATCTCATCCTTCCTGTTCCCGATCATAAGTCCTGTTGCTATTGTTGCTCCGGAACGCGAAATGCCGGGGATGACAGCAACAGCCTGGGCAATGCCGATAACCAGAGCATCCAGCCAGGTTATATTTCTTTCGCGTTTTTTTATAAAATGAGCGCCTGCAAGCAGAAGGGCAGTTATAAGAAGCATTGTTCCGACAAAAACCATGTCGCCGCTGAACATTCTTTCGATGGGATCCTTGAGAAGAAGCCCTGCAAAACCGACAGGTATCATGGATACTATCAGTTTCAGGACATAAGATGTCTCTTCATTCATTCTAAATTTAAATGTACCCTTCAGAAGCTCCAGGATTTCTTTCCAGAATACAACCAGTGTACTCATAACTGTCGCTCCGTGAACAGCAACCGTGAAATAGAAATTTGCTTCCGGATTCATTCCGAAGAGCGACTTCGCAATCTCAAGATGTCCCGAACTGCTGACGGGCAAAAACTCCGTAAGTCCCTGTATCAGTCCAAGAACCACTGCTTCAACCCAGGTCATATTCTAAATGATATTATTTCCCTTCCTCTTTCGGCTTCTTCATAATAGCCCAGATCTCAAAAATGAATCCGGCAAGAACAACAATTGGTGCAAGCGTTATCCTTCTGAAGCTGAAAATACCTTCGCTGAACTGATCAGGACTCTCCGACCTGCCTCCGAGCATAAGCAGAAAGCCGATCACAATGATCCCGAAGCCTATTGCCAGTAGCTTATAATTTTCACGTCCAAGTGCAAAATTCAGTTTTTCCTTTTTTTCATTCTTTGTGCCCATATATCAATAGTATAATTTGTCCTCAGAAATGCCAAGATACCTGTTTACGGAGAAATATGTTGAAATAATATTTATCAGGATCCCTGTTATAACAACTAATCCGCCAAGCAGCACCAACAGTGAAGTGCTTTGAAATGTTACAAGAAGAAAGAACTCTCTCTCAATTAAATAGAGAAGTCCCATCAGAAGCACCATCGCGATCAGCGCCGAGAGGAATCCGTGAAATGCGCTTTGCATTATGAACGGCCGCCGGATGAATGATCTTGTCGCTCCTACCAGCTGCATTGTCCTTATGATAAATCTCCTGGAATAGATTGCCAGCCGAATTGTATTGTTGATAATTGTAAGAGCAATAAGAAAAAGGAAGGCACTGATCACAAGCAGGAAGATGCTTATTTTCCGTACATTCTCATTTATCAGGAACAGGAGTGATTCCTGGTAATAAACCTCTTTCACGAACGGATACTCAAGAATATATTTTTCGATCTTTGCCACGCTGTCGGGAATGGTGTAGTTTGACATAAGGTAAACGTCAATGGATGGCGGAAGAGGATTATCTCCCAGGAAACTAATAAAATCTTCTCCCAGCTCTTCCTTCATCTTTGCTGCAGCTTCATCCTTTGAAATATATTCAGTCGATTTTACATAATATTTGGCATCAAGATCTTTTTGAAGCATCCTGATATCTGCCTCCTTGGCGTCGTCATCAAGCATTACCGAAAATGAAAGGCTCTCACGAAAATAGTCGGACAACTCCTTGGCATTTATCAGCACAAGCCCCAGTATACCAAGAAGAAACAGCACAAGGGAAACACTCACAACAAGCGTTATATATGAGCTCCTGAGCTTTGTCTTCGATGTTCTGTCCCCGGTTTTCTTCATCTCCTTTCTACTTTAACCACGGAGTTACACGGTTTTTTCCCGCCCTCCCGCTTTCCCGCACTCACCCCCTCATTTTTACTCCACCACCGTCATCCACCCGAATTCATCTTCAGCATCGCTGTTCTGAATTGCAATCAGCTTATTATAAAGCTTCATCGTCACGGGACCTGGTTTTCCGTCTTTGCAATATTCATAGATCATATTCATGTCGGGATCGACAATTTTCCCTATCGGGCTGATGATTGCCGCAGTACCGCATGCGCCGGTTTCGGTAAACGACGAAAGCTCTTCAACAGGAACCTGGCGCCTCTCCGTCTTTATACCCAGGCTCTCAGCAATATCTATCAGGCTCTTGTTTGTTATTGAATTAAGTATTGATTCTGATTTCGGTGTTATGTATGTATTGTCTTTTATTCCGAAGAAATTTGCCGGACCGCACTCGTCAATATATTTTTTCTCCTTTGCATCGAGGAAGATCGTACTTGCAAAACCTTCTGTCCTGGCTTTTACAAGCGCCCGAAGGCTCGCTGCATAATTTCCGCCTACTTTAAAAATACCTGTTCCGAAAGGTGCCGCCCTGTCCACATCCCTGCAAATCATCATATTGACAGGTTTAATTCCCTCTTTGAAATATGGGCCGACAGGAGTCACAAAAACAAGGAAAGTATATTCCGCAGCCGGCTTTACGCCAACTTCAGCTCCGCTTCCATATAACAGAGGTCTGATATATAAACTTGCTCCCGAATCATAAGGGGGGACATATTTCCTGTTCAGCTTTACGACCCGGAATAAAGCTTCCCTGAATAATTCAATGGGAACCGGCGCCATCTTTACTCCGTCTGCCGAAAGGATGAGCCTGTTTGCATTTTCCTCCCACCTGAAGAGCCTTGTTTTTCCATCCTTCCCCATATAGGCCTTCATTCCTTCAAATGCTTCCTGACCGTAATGTAATCCTGTCGCGGCAATGTGAACATCAATGTATTCCGATGATGATACCTCCAGATCTCCCCACCTGCCATCCCTGTATTTACACCGTATGTTGTAATCGGTTTTTATATATCCGAAAGGCAGGTTTTTCCAGTCAAGCAATTCCATGTTTAAGTCCGTTAAATTACGCGGTAAAAGTACATTAAATTAAAAAATATAACCATTTCATTGTAAATATATCTGACTCCTTCCCCCCCTCGCCTTCGCGTAGCCGCTTCGGCGGAGCGAGGCTGGGGGAAGATCGGGAAGGGGTTAATCATTGATCTCCCGAAGGCTTGCTATCTGATCCTCAACAGATACACTTCTCAACAGTCTGGCAGTGTTTGTTTTGAATTCATGTTCAATCAGGAGTTTTCTCTGTGTTTCCATCCATTCATTCCTGCCTTGCGGTTTGCCGTATTCCGATTCCTCTCTAAGAAGTTTTTCTGATAACTTAATATAATCGACGCGTCCCAGGTAATCATATTTTGCATCGTGCAGTATATTGTCCGAAAGTGATTCCTGCTTTTCATTGAATGAATTCATGATTATCCTTTTCACTTCTTCAATATTGGCTTTTTCAAAGGCATATCTGGGCAGGATCTCCTCGACAAGCTGGAATGATGCTTCCATTGATTTATCATAATCAGAGAAATAGCCGGTAAAAAGGAATAGTGAAGCAAGCTTTAGATTTACATATTCCTCTTCCGGCAGACTTTCAGCTGTTGAAAGAAGTTCGGTCTGGTTGGTGATGCTCTTAACCTGTGCTGAATTGTGGAAATAAAGATCCGGCGGAGCCTCATCATCAAACAATTTAATTATCAGTTCTTCTATATCCTGGAGTTTCAGCATCTGCACCTTCAGAATAAACATGCGGTTTGGCCTTCCTTCGTCATCCCTCAGCTCGGGTACTATGCTGTTTACAAAATACATATCGAGCTCCCCTTTGTATTTAACAGGCATCTTCCCTCTGTGCTCGCAGATGAAAAAATCCTTTACAAATTCGTATGTAGTTCCGGATATGTTTATCTTCCCTGCTTCTCCTGATGATTCCATCCTGCTGGCGGTATTCACCGTATCACCCCATATATCATATGAAAGCTTTTTATGTCCGACCACCCCGGCGACCACGGTACCCGTGTGGATCCCTATCCTTATATCCCAGTACTTCATTCCCTGTATCTGTGATGCCTCCTTCAGCCTGCTCATATAGACCTGCATCTCAAGTGCGGCAAGGATCACTTCAACAGGATTGGTGCGGTTCTTCTCGGGAATTCCTCCTGCACACATATAAGCATCACCTATGGTTTTTATCTTTTCGATACCCAGGTCCTCAACGACAGAATCAAAATGAAAAAAGAATTTATCCAGCTCATCAATAAGAACCTCCGGATTCATCTCTTCAGCAATCTTTGTAAATCCCTGGATATCTGAGAATAACACCGTAACAAAATTATACTTGATCTTTGTTGCCTTTCCTTTTTCCATTATCTCGCTGGCTGTGTTCTTGGGCAATACATTGGCAAGGAGATTTTCAGTTTTTTCCTTTTCAATTATCAGATCTTCGGTCCTTTTATTAATGATCTGTTCAAGCATATACTGCGTTCTTGCGAAACGCAGACTTATCTGTGCATATAACGCCCAGAAGATCAGCACTACAGACACAATGTATAATACAATGGCAATCCCTGAAAAATACCAGAGCGGAAGCACTTCGAATTTCAGCAATAACATCTCCCCTCCCAGGTGCTTCAGATCGGTATACCTGACACGCAGTTCGTATTTGCCAGTCGGCAGGTTTGTGTACTCCTTGTAATTGCCGGCATGCCATTCTCCCCAGTCTGAATCATACCCCCCCAGAATAAAACAATAACTCATGGTATCTCTGGCATCCATCTCAAAAACCAGGTTGTTATACCTGTGGTTAAAAACCATTGATTCATTCACCGGGTAATATTTCCTTGCCGTATCAGGTATAATTACGGAATCATTGTTGATTATAATGCGAGCCAGGAATGGGTCCTCTTCAAAACGGAATGCCGTACCTTCTGCGGAGCCGCCCGCGATCATCAAAAAAAGGACTAAAACAGAATACTTTATATTAAGGTTCCCCGCGAAAACCATACTGACCATTGAAATTATTCTTCCAAATGTAGCACTTAATAAAGACTGCTCAAAAGGAAAGACCAATTTTAAGTATTTTTGCACGCAAAAGTATCCTGAGTGTTATGCAAATCGTTTTTGCCACCAATAATGAAAATAAATTAAGGGAGATCAGAAATATCCTCGGAACAAGTTTCACACTGCTGAGCCTCAGCGATCTGAATATAAATGATGATGTTCCTGAAAATGAACCTGATCTTGAAGGAAATGCGATGCTAAAGGCCCGTCATATTCATAAGATGTTGAATATGAATGTTTTTGCAGATGATACCGGACTTGAAATAGAAGCTCTTGGCGGATTGCCCGGAGTCAATTCTGCGCGTTTTGCCGGAGAAGACAAGAACTTCGATTCCAATATTGATAAAGTACTTGAAATGATGGGAGACACGGCAAACAGGAGAGCAAGGTTCAAGACTGTCATTGCCCTGATCCTGGATGGCAGGGAGTATTTTTTTGACGGGATCGTGAATGGAAGAATAATAACCGAAAAAAGAGGAAGGGAAGGATTCGGTTATGACCCGGTGTTTGTGCCGGAAGGCAGTGACCGGACCTTTTCAGAAATGCCGTTAAATGAGAAAAACAAGATATCGCACCGGGCAAGGGCATTTGAGAAGCTCAGAATTTTCCTTGTTCATTATAATTCCCGGGACAATAAAGAAGTTATTTAACTGTTTAATTCTCTGATGAGAAAATTGCTGATTTTTACATGCCTGGTTCTTATCTTCTCCCATTCTTACGGGCAGACTCCGGTCGGGACATGGACTGACCATCTGGTTTACAGTACTGCCAGGAATATTGCAGCCGGATCGGAAGAGATATATGCCTCGACAGGCTCGTCACTTATCGTTTATAACAGGGAGTATGATGAACTCAGGAAAATGTCGCGTGTAAACGGTCTTACAGAAACCTCAATAAGCACCATTTCATGGTCAGAAGAATATGGGGCGCTCATTATTGCCTATTCAAGCACAAACATTGATATCCTGAAGGATAACCTGATATATAACATCCCCGATATCAGCAGAAAATACATCCCCGGAAAGAAGGAGATCAACCGGATAAGGGTCAGCGGAAAATATGCATACCTGGCCTGCAGTTTCGGTATAGTCGTCATTGATATCGTCAAGCATGAGATTTACGATACATGGAAACCCGGTAACGGTACTGATAATCCGGAGATCTGGGATATTGCCTTCGGTGAAGGCAAGGTTTATGCTGCTACAGGGGCAGGGGTCTATTCAGCAGATCTGAATAATCCGGGACTTTCATATTTCGGCAACTGGACAATCATCAATTCTTTACCAGAACCAGGCGGGAAATATACAGCAGCGGTATTTTCAGGAAATAAACTATATGTCAACCAGACAGGGAAGTATTTCCCGGGCGATTATATTTATATGATCGGAAGCGAAACTTCCCTTTTATCACAAACAGCAGGAGTATTTAATATTTCTTTTGACAAAGCATCAGACGGGTTTACTGTCGCTTCCGGAAAATCTGTCAGATATTTTCATGATGATGGTTCGCTTCAGGCGACCATTTCTTCATACCCATGGGGAACTCCTGCCGCCTCACAGGCTATCGAGGATAATGGAGATATCTGGATTGCAGACATCAGTTCCGGACTCGTCAAAGGGGAAAACATGACTGATTTCACTGCATTGACAATACCCGGACCTCTGACCAATAATGCAATCAGCATTACAGCATACAACGGGAAAACGATTATTTGTGCCGGCGGGGTCGATGTTTCATGGAACAACCTGACGAGGCCTTTTCAGATCTCCCTTTATGAAAATAATGCCTGGACAAAAATTCAATACAATGATGTTTATGATGCAATGAGAGCTTTTATTGATCCTCTCGACAATAACCATTTTTTTGTTACATCATGGGGTAGTGGATTGCTGGAATACATGGATAATGAACTGATACACAGGTATAAAGATGACAATTCCCCATTGCAGACCATTATTCCAGGGGCCCCTTATGTCAGGTTATGCGGAATGGCCATGGACAAAAACAGGAACCTCTGGGTAACAGGGAGCGAGGTGCCGGGAACATTAAAGGCTCTTAAGCCGGATGAAGAAGGCTGGATCGTCAATCCTGCTACAATGGAAGTATATACTGTCGGCGATGTGATCATTACCCGCAGTGGAATAAAATGGACCGTCCTGCCCAGGGGTAACGGCCTGTTCATAATGGATGACAATGATACTCCTGATTATTTCGCTGATGACCTCTATAAGCAGATGTACCTGACCGATCCTGACGGTAAGGTTATCACATACGTCTATTGCGTGACTGAAGATCTTGAAGGCAATATCTGGGTCGGAACTGACCAGGGTCCGCTTATCTATTATAATCCCGACAAGATCTTTGAAGAGGAAATAAAGGCATTCCGCATAAAGATCCCCCGCGATGACGGAACCGGACTTGCTGATTATGTTCTGGGCACTGAATCAATAACATCCATCGCAGTCGATGGGGCGAACAGAAAATGGCTCGGTACCATGAGTTCAGGAGCATATCTCCTTTCTCCCGACGGAACTCAGCGTCTGAAAAACTATAATGAACAGAACAGTCCCATCCTTTCCAATTCAATTTCAAGCGTTGCTGTTGATAATAAAACCGGTGATGTATGGTTCGCCACATCGCTTGGTGTAATATCGGTGAGGGGTGATGCCACTGCCGGCAAAGAAGAATTTTCCGGTGTTTACTCATTTCCCAATCCAGTAAGGGAAGATTTTGAGGGAAATGTTACCGTGACAGGTCTGATGAAAGATACACAGATAAGAATAACCGATATCAGCGGCAACCTGGTCTATGAAACTGTATCCGACGGAGGACAGGCCTCCTGGGATCTGAAGACATATAACGGCCGCCGTGTCGCTACCGGAGTCTATCTGGTCTTTTGCGCCAGTAGTGACGGATCTAAAACAGCTGTGACGAAGATACTGGTGATAAACTAGTTGACCCCCGCCACGCCAAGGCGTGGCACCCCCTGAAGGGGGGGTGGGGGGTTACTCTGTAATCAGGCTCTGTATCCTCTCAATCTGAAGCTGCTTATTCACCTCCCTCAGGCTACGGGCTGTCTTTGTGAAATACTGATGCCCTGAAATGAATTTTACCTGAATTTTATTCCAGTCATTAAGTGATCCCATTTTGTTCTGAGCTTTCAGCTCCTCGAAAAGAGTGTTGGATACGGGTATGAAATCACTCCTTCCCAGATAATCAAGATCGGAGTCGCATATTATATCTTCAAGAAGATTTGTCGGTTTTGGGGGCAGCTTGGTCGATATTATTATTGAACAGATCTTTTCTATCTGCTCCGGTAAATAGTTATATTTCGGAAGCATCTCCTTTGCTATTATCGTACCGTGGTATTCATGATTGTCATAAGCCACGGTATGTCCCACATCATGAAATAATCCTGCTGTTTTCAGAATAAGGATCTCTTCATCCGAACATCCTTCTCCCCAGCCAATAAGCTCCACTTCAGTCACTACGTCAACTGTATGCTTGACATTATGATAAAACAGGTAATCAGGCAGCTCTTTTTCAAGCTTGTCGAGGATTATTTCCTGAATGTCGGTAAACTGGATCAGTCCGAATTTTATTCTGAATGCGTCATTCGGAATGATCCCCTTACCGTCAACAGAAAATTCAGGTTTGAGTCCTTTTACCCTGTACATCTGGAGGTCGCCCTTGTATTTAACAGGAAGCTTACCAAAATATTCACAGTCAAAGAATTCCTTTACCAGCTCGTACGTCATTACGGATATGATTATCAAACCGTTTGCAGAAACTGCCTCAACACGGCTGGCAGTATTTACCGTATCTCCTTTGATGTCATAGTTGACTTTCTTCTTCCCTGTTATTGAAGCAGTTACTGGTCCGGTATGAATGCCGATCTTTAGTTCCCATATTCTGTTGCCTGCACCTCTCTTGTTCATCTCATGATTCTCAAGATAATTATTCATCTCGAGGGCAGCCATTACCACATCTATCGGGTTTGTAATATTTTTTACGGGGATACCTCCTGCACACATGAATGTATCGCCGATGGTTTTGATTTTTTCAATCTTGTATCTTGCAGCTATCGCATCAAACTCATACAGTATCTCGTCAAGCTCATCCATTACTGCCGAGGAATCCATCCCTTCCACAAGCTTTGAGAAACCATGGATATCTGAGAAAAGGACAGTCGTCATGTTGAATTTCAGCGATGTTTCTTTCTTTTCCTTTTCCGGAATCTCCTTGAATCCCTCAGGAGATACTTTTTCGTAAAGAGCCTTTATCTTCTCATTATCCCGGGCAAGCTTTTCATTCAGCTTCTCCAGCTTCTTGATCTGTTCTTCAAGTTCCTGGTTCTGCTTGGCAAGCTTCGCGATCCTTTTTACAAGCTCGTCATTGTTGGTTGCAGCCATGTTGAAATTGTTGGTCAGTAAATATAATAATTCCCGTTACACTTATCAACAGATAAAATTATCAAATTGTTGTATTTTTGAACAAAGCCCGATAGTGATGATTGAAAAGACCAGGGGAATAGTTCTGCACCAGTTGAAATATACCGATTCGGGAATCGTTGTCCAGATGTATACATTGAAATTCGGAAGGCAGTCGTTCCTGATAAAAGGTATGAGAAATAAAAAAGCCGGGAAACATAATGCCTTGTTCCAGCCGCTGTTCATCCTTGACCTGGAATTTTATTACAGGGAGTCGAGAAGCATGCAGGTAATAAAGGAATTCTCGGTATCATATTCGCCTGCAAATATCTTCACAAATATCAAAAAGACAAGTGTGGCTATTTTCCTTGGTGAAGTCCTGACATCAGTGCTGAGGGAAGAAACACCCAATAAAGAGCTTTTCGGATTTATCGGGGATTCAATCATTTACTTTGACGGATGCAGGGAGAATTTTGCGAATTTCCATATTGCATTCCTTGCAGGACTGAGCAGTTATCTTGGTTTTGAACCTGGTCCGAGGTCACGCCCTGATGATGCATTTTTCGATATGATAAACGGTGTTTTCGTACCTGTACCGCCTCTTCACGGAAACTTTGCAAGCCGGGAGATTTCAGATATCCTGGCACTCTTTTTTTCATCCTCCTATGATAATTGCAGGAATATAATACTATCGGGCGCTGTCAGAAATGAAGTCCTTGAAGTTCTTGTTAACTATTATTCAATCCATCTTCCGGGACTGAAAAAGATCAGGTCGCTTGAAGTGCTGAAAGAGGTCTTTGAATAGTTCATCCCGAAATTTATATATTTAAAGTCTAATTTATTCCTGAATGCCAGTAATCACAAACATCGTTAACAGGTTTAATAACAATCGTTTAAACCAGATTGAGCATTTCAGGAAATTTCCGGTTGATACTCAGCAGGCGACATTTGTGCGGTTGCTGAAAATAGCATCTGAGACGGAATGGGGCAGGAAATACGGTTATTCATCAATATCTTCAGTGAAGGAGTATCAGTCCCGTGTACCTGTTCAGACCTATGAAGATCTGATTCCCTATATTGACAGGCTTGGAAAGGGAGAATCAGATCTTTTATGGCCTGGCAGGATAAGTTGGTTCGCAAAATCCTCCGGGACAACTTCTGCAAAAAGCAAGTTCATCCCTGTGAGCAAAGAGGCTCTTGAAGATTGCCATTACCGGGCTGGAAAAGATGTCCTTGCCATTTATACATTTAACAATCCCTCAAGCAGAATTTTTTCCGGTAAAGCTCTTGTTCTTGGCGGAAGTCACAGGATCGATCAGTTCAGCAATAAAGCACTTTGCGGAGATCTCTCCGCCATACTTATCCAGAATGCTCCCTCGTGGGTTGAACTGGTGAGGACACCTAGTAAAAGCATCGCACTGGTTGAGGATTTTGAAAAGAAACTCGAACTTATCACCAGGGCAACTGTAAACAAAAATGTTACAAACTTTTCGGGTGTTCCCTCCTGGTTCCTTACTTTAATAAAATACATTCTGTCGTATACCGGCAAATCAAATCTTCTTGATGTCTGGCCAAACCTTGAAGTGTTTTTTCACGGGGGAATAAATTTTACTCCCTACCGCGAATTGTACAAAAAGCTGATTCCCGGAGAAAAGATGCATTATATGGAGACATACAATGCATCTGAAGGATTTTTCGGGATACAGGACGATCCCTCGATTCCGGAAATGCTTCTGATGCTCGATTACGGGATCTTTTATGAGTTTGTCCCTGCTGATAAAACCGGTGACAAATATTCTCCGGCCTGTACTATCGGTGAAGTTGAGAAAGAGGTAAATTATGCTGTTGTAATATCAACAAATGGCGGACTATGGCGATACATGATGGGTGATACAATTGAATTTACCTCTCTTCAGCCGTACAGGTTCCATATCACCGGAAGAACAAAGCATTTCATCAATGCATTTGGCGAGGAGGTGATAGTCGAGAATGCTGATAAGGCTCTTGAGGCAGCCTGCAAGTCTACCGATGCAATAATATCAGAATATACTGCCGGACCTGTTTTCATGGATGTCTCTACACGGGGTTCGCATGAATGGTTGATTGAATTTGAGAAAGATCCTTCCGATCTTGACAAGTTTACTGATATACTTGACAGTACCCTTCAGTCGGTCAATTCAGATTATGAAGCAAAACGGTATAAGGACATTAATCTCGTGAAACCGATAGTACGGCCTGTTCCAAAAGGAACATTCCATAACTGGCTTAAATCGAAAAACAAACTTGGAGGACAGAATAAGGTTCCGAGACTATCAAATACAAGGGAGTATATAGAGGAGATTTATATAACGGCAGGTATATAAAGTGACCAGAGTACTTAGAGTTTGGAGTGCTTAAAGTGTAAAATCAAAAAATAACTCTAAGTACTTCAGGCACTCTAGGCACTCCAAACTTTTTTTATAACTTTATAATTTTAAAACTACAGTATATGCATATCGCAATTGCAGGAAATATCGGATCGGGCAAGACCACGCTGGCAGGTCTGCTTGGCAAGCATTACGGATGGACACCTCATTATGAAGATGTTGATGATAATCCTTATCTCAACGATTTTTATGACGATATGCAGCGCTGGTCGTTTAACCTGCAGATCTATTTTCTCAATTCACGCTTCAGCCAGATCCTTGAAATAAGAAAATCGGACCAGACCATCATCCAGGACAGGACAATATATGAAGATGCATATATTTTTGCTCCGAACCTTCATTCAATGGGTTTGATGTCGACCCGTGACTTTGATAATTATTCGACGCTTTTCAAATTGATGAGCTCGCTGGTTCAGCCTCCTGATCTCCTTCTTTATCTCAGGGCATCAGTTCCCACACTGGTGAACCAGATCCAGAAACGGGGACGGGAATATGAAAGTTCTATCCGAATCGATTATCTTAAAAGGCTTAATGAAAGATACGAGGCATGGATCGAAACATACAACCTCGGTAAAATACTGATTATTGAAGCAGACCATTATAATTTCCCGAATAATAAGGATCATATGAGCGAAGTGATTGATAAGGTCAACGCTGAACTGCACGGACTATTTTGAATTGTTTTGACTTTTCCTCTTTTGTTGTTTATCTTTACTGTAAGGCATACTGCATTACATCCATATGATTGTTTTCATTTTCAATTGTATAATTTATAACTAACCTTAATACCATGAAACCTGTTAAATTTCTCCTCAGCATTGTTGTTTCATTGCTAATTTCATCCGCCTCCTATACCCAGGATGATCTCAGCTCATTTGCTCCGGTTGATCCTGAAATCAGGATGGGAAAACTGGAAAACGGGCTTACCTATTTTATCCGCCATAACAAGGAACCGGAAAATAGAGCCAGCTTCTATATCATTCAGAATGTTGGCGCTATTCTCGAAAACGACGACCAGAACGGTCTTGCTCATTTTCTGGAACACATGGCATTCAACGGAACCGGTAATTTCCCCGGGAAAGGTATCATCAGCGGCCTCGAGAAAAATGGTGTGGCATTTGGTCATAATATAAATGCCTATACATGGTATGATGAAACGGTATATAACCTTTCGGATGTACCCATTGACAAAAGACCGGATCTTGTTGATACCTGCCTCCTGATTTTGCATGACTGGTCTGATAATATTTCGCTCCTCGATAAAGAGATAGATCTTGAACGCGGTGTTATAACTGAAGAATGGCGCACTTATAAAGATGCCAGCGCCAGGATGCTTTTCGATAAGGTGATACCTGTCGTGCTCAAAGGTTCAAAATATCCGCAACGTGATGTGATAGGATCGCTTGATGTTATAAAGAATTTCTCTTACAAAACAATCAGAGATTTCTATCATGACTGGTACCGCACTGACCTTCAGGCTATTGCGGTTGTGGGTGATATAAATGTCGATGAGGTGGAATCAAAGATCAAAACTCTTTTCTCGAAAATTCCTGCTGTTGAAAATCCTTTGCCAAGATATTTTTCTGAAGTCCCGTATCACAGTGAGACATACTTTGTCCTGGCTACAGATAAGGAGGCTCCCCAGACAAGTGTTTCAGTTGTGACTCTTCATAAGGATGTCCCAAAAGACAAGAGAGATCTTAAGTACCTGCGTGACAGCTACATGACCTCGCTTTTGAATTCAATGATCAACACCAGGATAAGCGAACTCCTTCAGAAAGGCAATCCTCCCTTTGTGGCCGGTTCAGTGTCTTTTGGATCCTATTACACCCGGGGATATGATGCATTCTCTATAACAGCCATCGCCCGCAAGAACGAAGAAGCTATAGCCCTTGAATCCGTCTATGCCGAAGCTGAAAGAACCAAAAAATTCGGATTCACCAAAGGGGAACTGGACCGTGCAAAAGCCCGTATGCTGGCTAACCTGGAGAATACCGTAAAACAAAAGGATAAGATCAGCAATGATACTTACGCAGGCTGGATCCAGAATTATTTTCTTACAGGAGAACCGCTTACATCAGCGGATTTCGATTTTGAAAATTTCAAACAGGTAATGGATGGTATAACTAATGAAGAGATTTCGGCAAAATTCAGGCAGGTGATGATCGATGAGAACAGAACTATCATTATCCAGGGACTTGAAGGCGACGATATAAAGCATCTTACAGGACAGGAGGCACTCGATATTATCAGCAAGGTTAAGAATTCACAGCTCACTGCCTATGTCGATGAAGAGCTTGCTGAGTCGCTTATCAAAGAAGAGCTTGCTGGTTCAAAGATTACTAAAACTATGCCTCTTCCGCAGTTTGACGCCGTTGAATGGACTCTTGAAAATAATGCAAAAGTCGTATACAGGAAAGCTGAGTATGAGAAGGATAATATACTCCTGACCGCCTTCAGCTTCGGGGGATTCTCAAAACTTGATGATGATCAGGTACTGGCAGCTTACATGCTTCCTAATATCGCACCGATGTACGGTGCCGGTGATTATGATAATATTTCCCTTCAGAAAATGCTTTCGGGGAAAAAAGCTTCTGCCACCCTTACTCTTGCTGAAACCACTGAAGGCATAAGCGGTTCGTCAACACCGAAGGATTTTGAAACAATGATGCAACTGATGTATCTTAGGGTGGCAGAGCCAAGATTCGATAAGGAGGCTCACGATGCCATTATTGCCCGATATGCCGCCCTTATAGGCAATATGGAAAAAGATCCTAATAAGATGAAAAGCGACAGCATTTCCCTGATTACAACCGGATACAGTAAACGGACACCTGTCCTTACGAAAGAAAGCTTAAGCAAAATCACTATCGATGATGTTCAGAAAATATATACTGACAGGTTCAGCGGTGCCGATGAGTTTACATTCTTCATTGTTGGAAATATTGGACAAGATACGGTGATTCCAATGGTTGAAAAATACATCGGTTCGCTTTCGGCCAAAGGAAGAACAGAGACCTGGATCGACCGGGGAGTAGAACAGCCTGAAGGCAAAATAACAAAAGAGATCAGCTTCCCTCTGACAATACCGAAATCAACAGTTTTCCTTTCATTTGAAAAAGATTACAAATACAGCCCCTACAGCAATCTTGGACTCTCTGTCATTAACGGAATTCTTGACATTGTATATGTTGAAAAGGTAAGGGAAGATGAAGGCGGTACTTATGGTGTAAGCGTTTCATTGTCAGGATCCAAGAGGCCGTCAGAGCGTGGAGAGGGATATATAATGTTTGATTGTGATCCTGCAAGGGCTGGTGAACTTAAAGCCATAATTTACAGAGAAATTGATAATATCGTAAAGTCCGGGCCGAGCAAGGAAAATCTTGATAAAGCAGTTGCCAATCTTCTCAAAAACCGTGAAGAAGTTAAACTGCACAATGCATACTGGAGCAGTACGCTTTCAAGGTACTACAGCTACGGTATTAATTTTGATGATCCTGCCAATTATGAAGATATTCTGAAATCATTTTCAGTAAAGGATATTAAAAAGATCGCCGGGAAGATGTTCAAAAAAGCTGATGTATGTGATCTGATATTCAAACCGGCTGAGTAATCCATATAAAATAGTAATAAGCAATTGGGGTTTTAAACCCCCTTCAGGGGGTGGCGCGAAGCGCCGGGGGTAATTGCCCTTCAGGAGCAGGCCCGCTTCAGCGGGACGGGGGTACTTTAAGATTTTTTAATAATATAAAATTGTCCCGAACACAATTTAATATTACATTGCGGATTAATTTTAAAACAAAACGATTATGCATTCGACACGTAGAAATTTCATAAAAACAGCTTCATTACTCACAGCAGGATCAGTACTTCCGATTAATGCATTCTCAAAAGTCAGCCCTTCGGACAAGATCAGGGTAGCCCTTATAGGTGCGAACAGCCAGGGATACGCGAACCTTGCTTCGATGCTTAAGAATACTGAAGTGGAATGTGTCGCAATAAGTGACGTTGACCGGAACGTTCTTAACAGACGCACTGACGATCTTATAAAACTCGGCCACTCCAGACCGAAGCTATATGTTGATTACCGCAAAATGCTTGAAAACAAGGATATTGATGTTGTGATCATCGGAACTCCTGATCACTGGCATTGTATGATGTTCTGTGATGCTCTTGAAGCAGGTAATCATGTATATGTTGAAAAACCAATAGGTAATTCAATTGCCGAGATCAACATCATGCAGAAAGCTGTAAAAAAACATGGCAAGATTGTACAGGTCGGTCAGTGGCAGAGAAGTCAGCCTCATTTTGTTGACGCAATAAATTATCTGAAGTCAGGCAAGCTTGGACGTATAAGAGTCTGCAAGGCATGGTCGTTCGTTGACTGGAAAGGATCTGTTCCCAAAGTGCCTGATTCATCTGTTCCTGAAGGCGTGAATTATGACCTCTGGCTGGGACCGGCCCCGATACGTCCTTTCAATAAGAACAGGTTCCATTTCACATGGCGATGGTACTGGGAATACGGCAACGGGCTGATGACAGACTGGGGCGTACATCTCATTGACTATATATTATATGGTATGGGTAAATCCATTCCCGAATCCGTAATGGCAATAGGCGGAAAATATGCCTTCCCCGATGATGATATGGTCACTCCGGATACCATGACAGCAGTATACGATTTCAAGGACTTCACCATGATCTGGGAACATACAATCGGCATCGGTCTCGGCAACTGGAAAAGACCTCACGGGATGGCTTATACCGGTGAAAACGGCACGCTGGTCCTTGACCGCAGAGGATGGGAAGTATTCCCTGAGAAACAGAGAACTGAAGCTGTTCCCCTGCAGAAGAATATGGGATCAGGACTTGATCTTCATACCAGGAATTTTCTTGATTGTATTAAGGATAATACTCCCCGGAAACTTAATGCGGGAATAGATATAGGACGAAATGTAGCCCTTGTTGCACAGATGGGTAACATTGCATACCGGACCGGGGAAAAAGTTTTCTGGGATGACGGGAAACAGCAGTTTACATCACAGACAGCAAATAAGCTTATCACACCTGTATACAATAACGGTTATTCTCTTCCGAAATATTAAAGTATATTTGACATTCAGTTCTTTAAAGTTGCTTATCTTTGATATGCAACCTTAATTTTTTCAGCATATCTCAAAGAGTATAAAAATATTAAAACTCTTCTTTCTCCTCATTCTGGCAGCTGCATTTGTTTTGCCAGGCTGTGCTGCAGACAGGAAAGCAAGGGAGATCATCAAAAGAGTGGATTCCTCGTGCGACCTTTCTCATCTTGGAAAGAATAAACTCTATTATGCACCCTCATATAAGAGACACGTGGGAAACAACGTGAAGCATATCAAAAAGAAGAGCCATTCCAGTATGAATATAACTAAGGTCAGGTTATAATTACAGCAATATTTCCAGTCAGGTTGTTTTAACCACGGAGTTATTTTTTCTTACAAGCATGTTGTTAAAGAATTAACAGCATTTAATATAAGAATTCCTTTTGCCTTGAATCAATCTTTTTTCGAACTTTAATTCTGACAATCTTACTTAATAAATGCATCCATGAGAAAACTAATTCTTCAATCTGCATTTTTGTTCATTATCTCTTCGGTTCATGCCCAGAAATATGAGCTGACATCTCCTGACAGAATACTAAATGCCATGATAGAAATCAAGCAGAGTGTTTCAGTAACTCTGGCTAAGGAAGCTAAATATGTTGTCAGGCTGGAAAACATTTCTCTTGAAACCAGCAGTAATGACACGGAAAATGCTGAATACAAAGTCCAAAAAGTGTCCCGGAGGTCGATCGATGAAACAGTTAAACCAGAAATACGCGAAAAAGCAGCATCATTGGCCAATGCATATAATGAGCTGGAAATCAAATTCAGAAACAATCAAATGCTAACTTTCAGGCTATTCAACGAAGGACTTGCTTATCGTTTTTCCACATCTTCGAAAGAGAGTCTGACTGTTTACAGGGAAAACATTGATCTCTTTTTTGAGGCAGGCGATTCAGCAAGGTTTCAGTCGTCGGAGACGTTCAATTCAGCATACGAAACGCCCTACGAGCATGAAAAAATATCAGGAATCGGAAAAGGAAAACTATGCAGTTTTCCTTTCCTTGTGGAAAAACAGAATGGATCCTTTGTAATGATCTCCGAATCTGATCTTTATGATTATCCCGGCCTCTGGTTAAAAGGTACAGGTCAGACTCAGCTTTCAGGAATCAATCCCCCCTTCCCGGGAACTTTTACAAGTAATAAAAATGCATATACAAGCAATCAGGTTGCAGAAACACATAATTTTCTAGCTAAGGTCAAAGGTGCCCGCACATACCCCTGGCGCATATTTGCGGTTGCTGACGATGAGAAAGATCTGATCTCAAACAATATGGTTTACCTTCTTGCCTCGCATAATGTGATAAAAGATGTCTCCTGGATAAAGCCCGGTGTGGTGATGTTCGACTGGTGGGCAAAACACAATATTTACGGAGTTGATTTCAAAGCAGGCATTAATACCGAAACAGCAAAATACTTCATCGATTTCTGTGCTGAACACGGGTTCAGGTATTTCCTTTTTGACGATGGGTGGAGCCCGGAGGACGATATTTTAACTACAGTTCCGGGATTGAACATGCCCGAGGTTACAGCTTATGCAAAAACTAAAGGGGTGGATGTGATGCTCTGGGTGATCTGGCACACTCTTGAAAAACAATGGGATGAAGCTTTCGACCTGTTTGAAAAATGGGGAATTAAAGGCATTAAGGTTGATTTCATGAACCGCGATGATCAGCTGATGGTTCAGTTTTATGAGGCAGTTGCAAAGAAAGCCGCTGAAAAGAAAATGGTAGTGGATTTCCATGGAGCTTACAAACCGTGCGGACTGCACCGTAAATATCCCAATGTGCTTACCCGAGAGGGATTAATTGAATTTGAATACAACGGCTGGACAAACCAGGATGATCCTGTACATCATAACCTTCTGCCATATATCAGGATGTTCCCGGGTCCCATGGACTATATTCCTGCCACAATGCGCAATTCAACAAAGGATAATTTCCGGCCCATTGGCGATTACCCGATGGGACAGGGTACACGTGCCCATGCGATGGCTTTGTTTGTTATACTGAACAGCCCGATGACAATGCTGCCCGATTCACCTTCAGACTATTACCGTGAAAAAGAATGCACGGATTTTCTTACAAAAATACCTGTTGAATGGGACGATACGCGTCTGCTTAAAGGTAAAATTGCAGAATATACTGTACTGGCACGGAGGTCGGGAAATCAATGGTATGCTGGGGCAATAACTAATTGGAATGAACGATCTCTTGACCTGGAGACTGACTTTCTGGAGCCCGGTAAATACAGGCTAGAAGCCATTGAGGATGGCATAAATGCAGGAAAGAGGGCCGAAGATTACAGCAAAATTGAAACTGAATTTCAGGCAGGTGATGTTCTGAAGGTAAATCTGGCATCAGGAGGCGGATGGGTGGCGAGGATCACACCGGTAAGATAATTTGCATTTATAGGCGTTTTGATGATCGCAGATCATCTGACTATTGTAGAAAAAGTTTAGTGGACAAATGAGATCGTCGTGGAGGATCGAATAAAAGATAAATTTGAAAAATAACTAAATATATTTTTCAAAACGGCTCTGAAAGAGCCATATATGAATAACTCCCTGTGCAACCTGGACCTGGCAATCCCTCCAATCAGATCGGCTCTGAAAGAGCCATATATAAATAACCCCCGGTGCAACCGGGGGCCTGCAACTAAACAGTCATGTACAGCTCTGAAGGAGCTGAATAATAACTATGGGAAAAACCTTTCATCAATCTTTACGCCAGACTCCAGCAAAAGCTTACTGTACTCCTCCTCAAAGGTCTTTTTTGAATGATGATCCTGCTAATCCTTTGCATATTCTATAAGTCTTCCCATATCTATATATGAACACGTAAATGATCCATTATAAACCCAATTTTATTAAGCCCTTTCAGGGCTTTACATCATGTTGTTGTCTTATACCCCCGGTTGCACCGGGGGTTATTCAAATCCAGCCACGTTCGTGGCTATTCTTCTTTGAAATGTGTTTGTAGCTGTTATCTCCTGGTTGTTGTATCATGGATTATTCAAATAGCGCCACTTTCGTGGTTATGATTAATAATAATTTGCCTCTGATTTTGGAATAGTTACTTATTTCTTCCCGGCGACAGCTTTTCTTGCTTCCTCGAGATGAAGATATATTCCGTGATCATAAACTGGTTTTATCTCCCAGCTTTTTTCCAGAAGTTCAAGTGCTTCTTTAAATTTGCCCTGCTTGTATAAGCCCCAGCCTTTAGTATCCAGGTATTGATAATTATCAGGACTTAAAGTCAGAGCTTTTTCAATAAGTTCCAGCCCTTCTGTTATATTCCTTTCTTTATCAATTATGAACAAGGCTAAATTATTCATTCTCAAAGGATTTTCAGGCTCCAGTGAGAGTGCCTGCCTGTAATATTTCTCAGCTTTATCAAGCATTACTGCAATAGAAATTCTTTCACTGGAAGATCGCAGCTTTTCAAGAGTTTCTTTTTTAAAGATTTTCGGATAAGAGATTATAGTGGCAATTATTAATATCACTGCAACAGCTGCAGCGGATATTGTTTTCTATCTTCCTGATTTATCAGATTTATCCTTCCGTTCCTTTTTTGCCCCTTCCTTTATATTTTCGAATTGTCTATGATCCTCATCAGCGATTTTTTCTTTCAGACGAACCCATTCCGGCTCCGTCTTCAGCCCCTGAATGATCTCGTTAATGGCAAGAGCGACCTTATTGATCTGATTTCGATATCTGGTTTTATTGAGATTTGTCTTCTCATCATCATCCGTGGTTAGTGATCTGTTCACTCCGGGTTCCTTGTAAATAAACTCAACTCCCCGAATCACTCCGCCAAGAATATCTTCACATAACTTAATATCAGTAATATCCAGATTATGTATACGAATTGGCAGCACTCTGCCTGCCACATTCCCGTTTGGCAGTTTGATCTTTAATCCAAACTGATCTCCTGAGGCCTGCTCCACGAAAGCCTTAAACTCATGTTCCCATGCAAAGGATTTAGGATCGCAATATGTACGGGATATGATCGGAATGAACACAAGACACTTGAGTTTATCCTTAAGCGAGGCATCCACATCATGTGTCTCTAAAAGTCCATCGTGTGGATTGATATCAAAATAAACACTTATTTCTTCCTTGAAAGTTGCTTCAAGCTCCGCCTTCAGATGCTCAACGAACTGAGTTACCCAGCCGTCATATTTGTTATCTTTCTGGCGGTAGCTGATGAAAATGTCATATTCAAAACCCGGGATGAGGCTTGCCATGTTGGTCGTTAGTAGTGATAAAGTTATAAAAGTCTGAGACACAAAACAAATAAAAGTAATTTGAATGGGAGAAGGGGTGAAAGGGTGAATGGGAGAGAAAAAAATTGTTTATATTTGTAGTAATCGCTGCAAAAAATATTATTATGAAAATTATTAAATCACACAAAGAGCTTGTCGCTTATCAGATAGCTTTTAAAACATCAATGGAAATATTTGCACTTACAAAATCATTTCCGAAAGAAGAAGTTTATTCTTTGATTTCTCAGATACGCCGAAGCTCTCGATCCGTGTCTGCAAACCTCGCTGAAGCTTTCAGAAAAAGGAGGTATGAAAAGGCTTTTGTCTCAAAGTTGTCTGATTGTGAAGCAGAAGCAGCAGAGACACAGGTCTGGCTTGACTATTCATTAGAATGCGAATATTTGTCTTAAGAAATCTATGCAAAACTTTATAACGAATATGATAAACTAATAGGCAAATTAGTCATAATGATGAGATATCCGCAAAAATGGAGTCAGGGAAACTAACTCTCCCCTTCTTCCCTTCCCCTCTTCTCCCATTCTTTATTCTGGTATAAAGAGATTCTCTATAATCAAGGGATTTAAGTCCAATAACATACATCAATCAATAACCAGTACTTTGGCCCCTCTGATTTTTCTTTGCTTCAGTTCTGTTAAGGCTATGTTGGCTTCTTCAAGTTTATATTCCTGTACTTCAGGAATAATCGGTATTTCAGAAGCGATATCTAAAAATTCCTTCACATCATTCCGCGTGACATTTGCGACACTCTTTATTTCTTTCTCCATCCAGAGGTGACGGGAATAATCGATGTTCAGTAAATAATCCTTATCTGTTTCCTCTTTTCTTATGGCATTTATTACAAGCCTGCCTCCCGGTTTAAGGTTTTTAAGAGCCTCAACTACCGTTTTCCATACAGGTGTGGTATCGATGACCGTATCGAGAAGTTCTGGAACACTATCAGTAGTATCACCTGCCCAGGCTGCACCAAGTTCAAGGGCAAAAGCTCTTTCAGTTTCGCTTCTGGCAAAAACGAATATTTTAGAGTCGGGATATTTAAACCTTATAATCTGAAGTACAATGTGCCCTGAAGCTCCAAATCCTGTAAGACCTATATTCTGCCCATTTTTCAATCCCGTAAGTTTGACAGACCTGTAACCTACAGCCCCGGCACATAACAGAGGTGCTGCCTGTGAATCGGTAAAGATCTCCGGGATACGGTATGTAAAAGCCGCAGGAACAGTCATATATTCGGCATAACCTCCGTTGGCATCTCTTCCTGTTGCTTTAAATTCAGGACATAAATTCTCCAAACCTTCAAGACAGTAACTGCATTTACCGCATGAGGAAAAGATCCATGCCACACCGATCCTGTCACCGGTTTTTAAATCTTTTACGTTTTTACCGGCAGCTTCCACCCTTCCGATCACCTGGTGACCCGGGATCACCGGAAACCGTGGAGGCGAAGTTCTTCCTTCAATCTCATCCAGCTCAGTATGGCATACACCGCAGGCAGTCACTTTAACCAGAATCTCATCGTCTCCAGGGACAGGATCAGCCATATTAACCATTGTCAGCGGTTCGTTGTTTTGTGTAAGATCTGTTATGGAATGTAAGATCATTGCTTTCATAATGGAAGAATTTGAATGAAAAAAACTGATAGTAAAATTAATCTGTAAAATATTTTTATCTGATAAAGATAAATTTAGGTAAGTTTAGGAAACAAGGCAAAGAAATTAAGATGGTTTTAGTATTTTTGATAAAAAGCATTATCCAAAACACATGAGAAGAAAATCAGGTATATCGGAAAAGAGAAGGAATTTGTTGAAAGGATTAATAGCCCTTCCTTTTGCAGGCAGTTTTTCAATAGTATCCTCAGCTGCCCGGAATTCATTAAAAGACCAGAATTACCTTACGCAGGAGGCAAAGGCTTCTTTAAAGAAAGTCAACGGAGTGCTTCCAAAAGGGAAGCTCGGGAAATACGACATCAGCAGGCTTGTGCTGGGATGCAATCCTATGGGAGGATGGGCACATTCAAGGGATCTTTCGTATGTGGGTCAGCTTAGCAAACAATGGCATACTGAGACAAAAATGAAAGAGACGTGGGCAATTGCCGGGCAAGCCGGCATCAACCTTTGCAACCTTGGTGATTTCCAGTACAAAGCATTCAATGAATTCAAAAAAGAAACAGGAAGCAAAATGCTGAACAATTGCCAGTGTCTCATCGGTCCGCCTGATGACAGGCTGGCACCTGTTAAGAAGGCAGTTGATAATGGAGCCGATTTTATTTATATCCAGGGTGAAAATGTCGACGGACTGGCAAAAAACAATGCAATAGATGCTCTAGTAACAGCTGTTGACTATATCCGCAGTCAGGGCATTCCTGCAGGAGTGGGGGCACATTCATTAAAGAGTCTGGAAGCTTCAATAAATGCCGGCGTCAAACCAGATTATTACTTTAAGACTTTTCATCATGATAATTACTGGTCAGCGACTCCGCGTGAATACAGAACAGACTATACAAATTATTCAATGACACCGGTAACAGACCGTAATAAGTGGAATGATAATATGTGGGATCAGTTCTGTGACCAGACGATTGATTTTTTCAAATCTATCGATGTTCCTTTCTTTGGTTTCAAGGTGCTGGCTGCCGGTGCGATACGGCCTTCAGACGGAATACGCTGGGCTTTTGAAAATGGCGCTGATTTTATATGTCTCGGTATGTATGATTTCCAGGTGGTTGACGATGTCAATACAACAATAAATATTCTGGCAAATCTCGGAAAACGCGAGAGACCCTGGTATGAATGAAAGGTTATGTTTTATTGTGATAAAGTCAGCATAGTTTAGGATATAAGTCAAATAATATAACCGTCCACTTTCAGATAACTCATCGAGAGTTGTTTTTAATTTATAATCAGCTCATTTATACCTTCCCCCAGATTGAAACACAGGATTGAACCGTTTTTATCAGAATACCAGGTTCCGTCTTTAAAAGCCTTATTGTCCTTTATCCTGATTAATGGTTTTTCTTCTCCTTCTGCTTTGATATGCGGATTACGGACAGATACATTCAATTTAATAGTAAAACCCAGCGTTGCGAACGGTGCTTTAAGTATCAGTTTATTTTTCTGAAGATCAATAACCGTCAGTTCCTTTGCAGCCCAGTACCTGGCGATCTCACTCAACTTCATCCAGATGAGATGATCATATTTCTGATCGAGTCGTTTCTTAACTTCTTTTAATATGTTGAAACCTCTCTTTTCGCCATTAAAATATACCCCCGGCCAGTGGCATACAATTATAGCAGGCTCACCGTTTTCAATAACCTCAATCATTCTTCCTGAACTAAGGTCTTCTGTAATAAACTTATCTGCATCACCCGGAACAAGTCCGTCCCATCCCCCAAACCAGTCATCAGTACAACCAATAACAGACACAACACATTCAGGATCATTACCCTCAAGACCGGAAGGGAATAATACCCTTGGAACAACGCTCTTGTCCTTTTCAGTAAAGAGGTCGCGGAAATAATGTGGAATTTCTGCTCCGTATACATCCCTTACTGCTTCCAGTGTGCTGAGGGCCAGATTATCCTGATTACGGCTGCCGTACCCGCCCGGAGTTGTTAATCCTTCACATGGCAATCCCGCTTCTTTCAGAATAGAAAGTGCATAAGTCTGGTATGCAGCCAGTTCATCAACACTTTTTGTCTGGCTCCATTCCCAGTTTTCCATATAATCAGGAGTTGCATAAGGATAAGGTCGCCCGGTCTTAATATCTATTACACGGGTGTGACTGACCATCTCAGGGTGAATATCCCAATTGGGGACTATTACTTTACGGATCAGATCCAGACTATTCTCAAGCTCGCGTTTTGTCCAGCCCGGAATGAACCGGCTTACCCAGCCTGTACATGCCGGATAGGGAACAACAGTGTATTTTCCTTTGACCCCGTTTTCGAGGCACCACTCACCAAATTCTCTTACAAAGCTGTCAGGGATTTCACGAGGCAGTTTCCTCCAATCCTGTTTATACTGATCGGGAAATACTTCTCCAAACTGCGGGATCCCGAAGTGAGCCATATTAACAAGACATGTGGAATCATCTATAATAAGACTCAACGGCACGCGGTTGTAAGGATTCAGAACCTCTGCAGAAATTGTATTTTCAGGGAGCAAACTGAAGGAATGAGAAGAAGCTGCGGTAATACTCCCCATACCGGCCATTTTAACAAAAGAACGTCTTGAGATATTCATTTTCATAGGATTTAACAGTTCTCAAAGATGAAATTTACTTAAAATTGAGGAAATTCACTTGTGTCGTTTTATTTTTTAAAGTTTCATAATTTTGTATTTGATGGGTGATCCGGATTATTTCAATTGTGTTCCGTAACAGGGAAAAATCTAAAATGGAAAATAAAATTCTTTACAGGATACATGTTAAAGGCAGGGTTCAGGGAGTTGGATTCAGATATGGTACTGTGAGAGAGGCTAAGAGACGGGACATTACAGGTTTCGTAAAAAATCAATACGATGGCAGTGTTTATATAGAAGCCGAAGGATCCCGGGAACAATTGCTTGATTTTGTTGAATGGTGCAGGAGAGGACCCGGTGCAGCTCATGTGAAATCAGTAACCGTAGATCCTGCTCCTCCGGAAAATTATACAGATTTCACAGTTGAATTCTGAAAGAAATTTCGGAATTCGGATTGCGGATTTCGGATTGTTTTATGCTTAAAGGGCAGGAAATGCAATTGTCAGATTACCACATACAACAATTTTAAAATAGATCACATATTCAATTCCCCCCGTTTTTCCATCTCCATGACTATTGTCCTGATGGAATCTTTTTCATGCTCGATACGTTTTAGAATTGCCTTGAATTCCGGATCGTTGCGCAAATTATCCAATACCGGGAATGTCCTGATCTTATAGGGCATTTCGTAAAGCGGTAACCTTTCAGATTCAAATTTCGATAAATAATACAGAGCCTTTTCATTATCACCAAGCAGAGCCCAGGCAGCAGCAAGACGCAAGTGTGTTTGTGAAAACGTAGAAAAATAATGCTTCAGGGACAGCTCACTTTCATCCCGCCTTATAGAATTATTCAGAATTGATATTGCCTCCTTTTTCCTGCCGGTTTTACTGTATATATATGCGAGATAGATATCATCATTTTCATTTCGGGTATATCCGGCAGATATAGCCTTATTAAAATATTGTTCAGCTATTTCAAATTCATTTTGTGTTGTATATATATAAAATCTCATTATATGGCATTGTTGTTCACAGGCAATAATATTACATACAGAGTCCAGATAATGAAGTGCTTCATTATATTTCCCCTGAGCTACTAATAAATAATCATAGAATTGAATTAAAAGGCATTCTGATCTAAGGGAAATTGCATTTTTCAAATATTTCTCTGCCTTCGCATAATAGTCAATACAAAAATATACATATGCAATATTCTGATTAATTTCCGGTTCTGAATCTCCTCCCAGGTCAATCGCTTTCTGAAAATATCTAAAACCTTTTATCAATTCTTCCTTAAAACAATATAATTGTCCTATGGTAAAGTTTGTCCATGGGTTATTTGGATTTATTTTATCGTAAATAAAATAATATTTTAAAGCACTGTCATGCTGGTTGGAATAAAAATAGATCAATCCTTTCTGGTTATAGATATATATACTTTCCGGATCGATGGCCTTTATTTTGTTAATGTAATAAAGTGCTGAATCAAAATCACCCACCTCTGAGAATAACATACTTTTCATCCTGATGGCTTCAATATATCCGGGATCAGCTTTCAGGGACTGGTTCAATAAATTGAATGCCAGCTTTAAAGAAACACTGTCACCTGTATACCTCCATTTTCTTATCATTTCATGGCCTCTCATTTGCAGGTCATGAGCTAACATTTCAGAGGTGGGTATGGCATCAATTCTTTCTTCTTCCTGAGGGGTGATTACAGCATTCAGCGATGCAGCTACCTTTTTTGCCACACTGCTTTCAAATTCAAATATGTTTACAGAATGTTTCCCGTCATAAGTTTCTGCCCAGAGATGATCGCCGGTTTTTGCGTTAATTAACTGAGCCGTAATTCTAAGGTCGTTACCCGCTTTTCTTACGCTTCCTTCCAGTATCAATGAAACACCAAGTTCCCGGCCGATATCTGTAATGTCCCTTTCAGGATCGCGATACTTTTCAACCGATGTTCTTGCTTTTACCTTCAGGTCGCTTATCTTCTGAAGCTGGGTAAGTATCTCCTCCATTATCCCGTTACAGACATATTCATTGTCAGGATCGGGGCTATCGTTTCTGAAGGGTAGTACGGCTATAGATTTTTCAAGCACTTCTTCTGTTCTGAATAGTTTTTGTAAAAATATGGAGCTAAGAATAATCAATGCAAATGCTATAGCTGCTCCTGCAATGAGTTTACTTTTATTATTTTTCCGGGGAATTGACGTTGGTTCAGGAACTTCCTTTGATACTACCTCGGGCTTGTTTTCATTTTCACCTATTGAAGTAATGATTTCTTTTATTGAATTGGCTACTTTGTTGATTTGATCCCTGTAATTTGTATGATTCAGGTTGTCCTGAGGATTTTCTTCTTTTGACAGCAATGGTCTGTTGACACCGGCAGATTTATATATGAAATCCACACTGCGAAGCACTCCTCCCAATATCGATTCACATAGTTTAATATCCGAAATATCCAGATCATATATGCGTACAGGCAGCACCCTGCTTGCAACATTGCCACCCGGCAGTTTTACCTTTAATCCGAATTGATCCTTAGAGGCCTGATCAACAAATGCTTTAAATTCATGCTCCCATGCAAAGGCTTTGGGATCGCAGTAGGTACGTGAAATAATTGGAATGAAAACAAGGCATTTAAGCTTATCCTTCAGGGATTCATCAACATCATGGGTTTCCAACAGTCCATCATGAGGATTAATATCAAAATAAACACTCACCGCTTCCTTAAATGTAGACTCAAGCTCTCCTTTCAGATTATTTACAAACTCAGTAACCCAGCCATCATGTTTATTATCTTTCTGGCGGTAGCTGATGAATATGTCGTAGTTATATCCAGGTATGAGACTTGCCATGTTAAATGTTCAGAGTGATAAAGTTAGGAAAGTAATGAATACGAGGCAAATAAAATTATTTGGCCATAAGCTGCGGATATATTGCGGATTTGAGATTGCGGATTGCGGATTTTAGAAATTTGAAATCCGCAATTCGCAATATTTCTCATTCAGCTTTTGCTAGAAACAGAGCATTAAACAGCAACTTGTAAGTCACCTGTGTGGATGCCCTGAACTGTGGATTAAAAGCATAAAGAACGAGCTGCCCCTTACCCTTTCTGATCCAGATCATAGCCGGTTTTTCTGATATTTTTTCCTCCTTCTCACAATAGCCGCTCATTAATATATCTTTATCAGGAAATACTCCAATCACCCTGCGGTCCATATCAAACCGCGGGACGCTGGTACTGAAAAGCGGATTGCCGCGATAGAATACACCCACCTCAGCAGGCATACCATAAGTCAGGGGATGATCCTGCTTCAGCTGCATACGCACCAGTGAGCCGGGGATAAATAGTCCGTCCCTTCGGGCCTGATCACCTCCGTTTGTGAACGGCAGTATGAACTCTTCCTTATCTTTACCCTTTGTGATCTCGAGCAGACCTGTGAACAGGTCGGTGGACTGGCCCCAGGAGATAACTTTTCCACCCCCGTCAATAAAAAGCATTAGTTTTTCCAATCCTTTTTTACCCATACCCTTCTGGTAGTCGGGATGATAATTGCTCATTGCAGGACTTGTTTCAGTTCCGGGCTTACCGTTCATCAAAAGGGTCTTGCCTGAGCCGGGAAAAATTACAATATCAAAATTTTTCTCAAAATCAGTTTTTTCAAATTCGTCAGGATGTATTACAGTATATGGCAACTTATAGGTATCGAAAAGATAGCGGGTCCATCCGGCATCCATATCGCTGAAATAAGTTTCAACCAGGGCTATCCGTTGCATACTGACAGCAGACAGCGAAAGCTTCCCGGGATCCTCGACAAGTCCGGGTTCAGTAAGTGACTCTTTAACAATACTGTTCAATAAAGCTGCTTCATCGCCCTGGATGACAAAACTCCCTTTGCCATACGCTTTACCATTTATTTTTGCTTCCTGATTGAGGCGGCTGACCTTTAAACCTTTCTGCAATGCTATAAAAGCAGCCTTGAAACTTCCGTTGCTGGTAACCGGGAAAATTGCAGGCAGCCTGTATCCTTCTTTCAGCGGGTCATACACATCTGAAAGTGGCTTCAACTTTGCTTCGAAAGCAGGATCACGAATCTTGATCTCATGGGATACAAGTCCCCTGTGAAGAGGCAATGACCAGCTTGTAACATCATAGGGTCGTATCACATCGCCTCCGGGAGTGAAATGTCTAACAGGGAACTCCTGCTTCTCCATCACCTCTTTTACAAAAGCCCGGAATGGCTGTGACAGTGGATATACAATATCACCGGCTTTCAGGTTAATGCCGCCAAGCGTATAATTTTCAGTAAGCTGGGAAGCACTGACACCCTGTTCCTTCATCAGCTCAACAAGACCAATAAGCTCACTTTGATCTGCCTGTTCCTGCGGGATAACGTAATAAAAGGGAGGTTGTGTTTTTCCCTTTTCAATTTCCCTTTTACAGATATCATTTCTGAACTTCAGGATATCATTCTTCAGCAGTGAAGCAGTTTTAATAATAGATAATGTAGATTCTATTTCGAGTTTGACAATATCATTCAGGTGCCACCAGCCGCCGGGCCAGGGCAGAGGGAAGTTAATGCTTTTCTCATATTCAGAGAGTCCTTTACCGACCCGGAGTTCATTCGGTTCTATATAAACAGGTGAGGCATCGCGGACGCTGGCAGCTTCGGTAAGCATGCCTATTACATTTTTCCAGATGCAGGTTTCGGTTGAGCCCGGCCAGTAATCATCATATATGGTTTTCTGTCCTACACCTGAAAGACCTGCACTGGTAAGGTCACGCAGCATATTGGTCCCGAATATGCCTGTCCAGGTCCACAATTCGGCATCCACATTTTCTGCTATGGGATCAGATGCGGGTGGGACATAATAACGTATGCTCGTTGATCCCATCTGGTGTTTTTCGATCATCACCTGAGGAAACCAGTCGAGATTATAAATGCGTGCAATTGCTTTAGTATCCTCCTGGGTGAGTGTGACAAAATCACGATTATTATCATGCCCGACATATTTATGGTACACCCGCGGCAATGAAGCTCCTTCATATTGAGTGCCCTTGTATTTATTGTAGTTCTCAACTACAAAATCCATTCCGTCGGGATTATGATTTGGCACCATCATATAGACCACGTCATCAAGGTATTTCTTTATCAGCGGATCATCAGAGGTGATAAGCTTAAAGGCAATGAGGGGAGCTGCCTGTGCCGGTGCCACTTCGGTGGAATGCATTGAAAGTGTAGCCAGGAAGAATACCCTGCCATCCTTTATATATTCTGCCTGTTTTGTCTCAGAGAGATCCGGATTAAGTGCCAGTTCCCTGTTTATTTCACGGAGTTTTTCGAGGTTTTTTATATTATTTTCAGATGATATGAAAGCGATGTACATCTTCCTTCCCATAGGACTTTGTCCGTTTTCAACAAGTTTAAGCATCGGGGATGCCTTATCAAGTTTAAACAGATAATCGATCAGCTGCTCATAACTGAAAAGCATATAGTCGGAACCCGGAACAAATCCGAAATGTTCCTCTGGCTTGGGGATGTCAGATTGTGCTGATACTTTATGAGGTGAAACAATACTTGTGATACAAACAAGCAAAATGCCTGATGCCAATAGGTTAAGTCTTTTCATGATACATTACATTAAAGGAAATATTCAGAAATCATAAGTCAATGTAAATCCTGGGACAACTGATTTATTAAAAGTGTTAACAATTATTACCGGTGAGATTTTCAGTGTTCCGTTAAAAGTATAGTATTCATTTATAACTGATTTGATCCTGCCGATCCTGCCCAGGTAAACTATTCCGGCTATTGCACCTCCGGTAAATATTCCTGCGCCCGTGACCATCAATATATTCTTCATTCCTTTTTCCCCGATCAACTGCTCAATGAATGAAGATTCGTCATCAAACTCATATGGCAGATATCTGCCTGCAAGAAAGACACCCACCCCGGCTACAGAAATAATGCCTGAATACAGCAATTCATTTTTTGAGGTCTTCATAGATTCATCAAGCTGCTCCCTTGAAAGAAAATCAACGTTGGTGACATTATACTTTTTTACATACCATTGCCCGTTTGAATTGATGCTCAGGAATAAGAAGAGGCATGTTAAGAATATTATTTTTTTCATAATAACCTGAAGGAACTAATATCATTCCTTTTCCCTGCAATAAAGTTAGAAAAGACCATGACAACAGCCAAATAAAAATTGGTTATTTAAAAAAAGAAACCGTCTGAAAGTAAATCTTTCAGGCGGTTAACATATATCCGCTTTTGTTTCCAGGATAAAACAATAATTCTTTCCCGGCGTGTCAGTTCTGCTTCCTGCGCCTTAATGCTGAAGAAATTCCATAAGAGCTTTGTTTAATAATTCTGTGCCATTATTGTGATCTGTGAATATATAATAGTATAGTCCTCAATAAACGCAGTGATAATCTGATAGTCGTATTAGTGCTGAAAGAGATTAATCTAAATAATCACAAGTGACAACAACGGGCTAAGGAACCCTGAAACAGATGAAGCTCAGAGGGAGCTGAAAAGTAATCTGTAGTGGTAAATGGTTCTGAAGAAGCCTAAAACGGGCAACACCCGTTGACAACCGGGACTTGAAACTAAATAAAAGAGTACTGCTCTGAAAGAGCTTAATATGAATAACCCCCGGTGCCAACCGGGGATTGTAACTACACAAACTGATACGGCTCTGATAGAGCCGAATTTGAATAACCCCCGGTGCCAACCGGGGGTCTGCGACTAAATAAGCCTGTCCAGCTCTGAAGGAGCTGAATAGAAGACTATGGGAAAAACCTTTCATCAATCTTAATACCAGACTCCAGCAATAGCGTCACGTATATTCCTCAAAACTCTTTTTTGTATGATACTCCTGCTGATTCTTTATATAATCTATAAGTCCTCCTATATCCAAATATGAGCACGTAAATGATCCATATCCCTCGGTCCACCCGTCAAATGCCGGGAATGAACCGCTACTTTTCATCCAGATTGAGGTTGATACTTTAATTTCTCTCATAAAAGAAGCGAGTGCTATGGAAGGATGCTCATCAGTAAGTATATGTAAATGATCTTCAACACCATTAATGCGATACAAATGGCTGTTTTTGTTTTTAATAATACCTGAAATGTAGGCATAAATATGGTTGACATTATCCTGCTTTATAGTGGGCAGGCTATCCTTTGTTCTGAAAACAAGGTGATACAGCAGTTGGCGGTAACTTGACATAACATAAATGATTAAGTTTATAATACAGCGAGAAAAGATAAAGTTACAGAAATTGCTATATAATCCCAAATCTATTAAGCCCCGTTGGGGCTTTACAATATATTTTCATGCTTTACCCCCGGTTGCACCGGGGGTTATTCAAATCATGTCCCTTCAGGACTTAGTTATGTTAGAAGATATCTTTCCTCAGATTCCACAAGTGGTTATTCTTATCATGTCCCTTCAGGACTTAGTTATGTTAGAAGATATCT
>Ga0307378_10001543_pt1 | contig 37064 bp, 23 predicted proteins | sample UN1MG_FD_202238 | JGI IMG/M metagenome (GOLD analysis project Ga0307378, IMG submission 202238) | Soil microbial communities from Risofladan, Vaasa, Finland - UN-1 | ecosystem: Environmental > Terrestrial > Soil > Coastal area > Acid sulfate soil | place: Finland: Risofladan, Vaasa | collected...
ATAACGACTTACGGCCCACGAGACACGAAAAATAGCAGAATTTTCGGTTCAAAAGTGCACACTCGTCTAATTATAGAGGCGATGCTTTTTTGCCTGTCCTGAGCTTGTCGAAGGGCCTTCATTAAATAGTCAATTTTCAAAAGTAAATAAATCCGGAGGATTTAAAATGCCTACAGAAGCACAAATCATCGCCAACCGTCGTAATGCCCAAAGATCGACCGGCCCCCGCAGCCCTAAAGGCAAAATTGTCGTTTCACAGAACGCCGTCAAACACGGCCTGTTGGCCCGTCATGCCGTAATCAGCTCAGAAAATCAGGTCGACTTCCGTCTATTCCGCGACTGGATGCTCCACGAGCTTGCCCCGGCTGGCCCTATGGAATCCATGCTCGCTGAACGTATTGTAAGTCTCTCATGGCGGCTCAAACGGGCTGGCCGCATCATGAACCAGACAATAGACGCGATGAAAGCGGATAATGAATCAAACCCATTGGCCAAACTCACAAAGTCGTTTTTATTTAAAAACCAAAACCAAACCAAGCCTGATTCATCAACACCGGCTGCAGACCTTACCCTTGGTCGTATCGTAATTAAGGACTTCTCGAATGCAAGAGTGCTCGACCGACTCCTGATGTACGAACGACGAATAGAGCACAGCCTCTACAAAACCATACTCGAACTCCAAAGACTGCACATAATGCGAAAGATCAAGCCCGAATGTGAAATGCCATTTAACCAATTAACAATTTAACCATTCACAAGAATCGAGTATCCCATGATGCATTTGATTTGTGCTGCCTGCGGTTCGGTAACATTTTTATTTACTACGTCCCTCAAGGGACTGCGTAACACTAAACGTTCCTCATGCTGGCCTCCGGCAGCACAAACAACCAACCCAACCCCCATGAATCTTACAGACACGAAAAAGAAACTCTACGAATTCTTACGTACGAATTTATAAGCTTTTTATGCAAAACAAACCCAATGTCAAGTACGCGAAAATTAATGTAAACTCTTATATGAAAAGTATATATGCAAAAATGGACATTTGGTTATTCGGAAAAAACAAAGCCAAACAAACCCAATTAAAGCCAAAACAAACCCAATTCAAACCCAATTTGACGAAAGGGCAAAAATGATGCAAAGTGTGTATTTACAAAGGATTAAGAAGAAAATGCGGATATGGGCTATGAAAAAACAAACCCAATTCAAAGCCAATTTCAACATCTCATACACCCCCAAATGGCTAATATGAAGAATTTCTTGCCCGTCGCACTTTTTCCGCTAACATCGAGCACAGCGCGAGATTATAATGGAATCTTCAGCCTAATGTCATGTTTCCAGAGAACACCAATTGAAAGGAGTTGGAAATGAATAAGAACGATTTAACAAGACGACAATTCATAGCCGCAGCTTCAGCAGGCTCGCTCGCCACGGTAACATCAGGGATCATTCCGGCCTATGGAAACTTAAGCAGAAAAGTAGGCAAACTGGCAATTCTTGGCGGTAAACCAGTCAGAACAAACAAATCTTGGCCAAGCTGGCCATACTGGGACAACAAAGTCGTAGATTCTGTTATAAAAACCACCAAGAGCAGAATATGGTGCAGAATACAGTCCAGGTCGGGCACTGTCCCGACACTCGAAAAGAAATTTGCCCAATTGATAGGGGCGAAATTCTGCGTGGCCACCGGCTCCGGCACACAGGCTTTACACACTTGTGTCGAGGCCCTTGGAATTGGACCGGGAGACGAAGTCATTACATCACCTTATACAGACCCGGGAACTATATCTTCCATTTTGACTGCCAGAGCACTGCCTGTTCTGGCCGATTTGGATACTGAATCTTATCAGCTTGACCCCGATGACGTAGAAAAAAAGATTACCGAAAACACCAGAGCGATCATGCCTGTTCACATGATGGGCCAACCCTGCAATATGGCCAGAATTATGGAGATTGCCAAAAAGCACAATTTGAAAGTGATTGAAGATGCCGCACAGGCACATCTGGCCGAGTACAAGGGCAAAAAGTTAGGAACCATCGGCGATCTTGGATGTTTCAGTTTTCAGTCGAGCAAGACAATTGCCTGTGGGGAAGGCGGCGCAATCACGGGTAATGACGAAGAGCTGATGGACAAATGCTATACAGTCCACAACCACGGCACCTCTCGCCGGGGACTTACCGAAGTGGCCGGGCCGAAATACCGTATGAATGAATTCGAGGCCGCGGTGCTGCTTGGCCAGTGGGATGGCATCGAGGAACGATTTGAACGCCGCAATGAAAATGCCGCCCATTTGACCTACAGGCTAAAAGATGTTCCGGGCATAGTTCCGCAAAAATTGTACGAAGGTACCGCCAGCGGCTCTTTTTATCTTTATTCTATGACATATCAAAAAGAACACTTTAACAACGCCGACCGAAGCAAGTTTTTCAAGGCCGTTGCCGCCGAAGGTGTCAGTCTCAGCCCATATATAGTGAAGGGATTACACAAGGAGCCGTGGATAGAGCATATATTGGCCTCAAAGGTTTATCAGAAGATGTATTCTGCAAAGAGGCTGCGGCAATACCGCGAGCAGATCGACTGTCCCAACTGTGATAAGGTTTGCCGGGAGATGGCCATGATTTGGGCTTCAGGTCCCTTGCTCGGGAGCAGAAGTGATATGGACGATATTGCCGACGCTATCGAGAAAGTCTATGAGAACAGAGATAAACTGAATTCGATATAACCTACAAACAAACCGCTCTTTGGAAATCCGGAGCAGTTTTAGTGAAAATGTAACAGGTTTTTGTTTAATAAAACGGGAAGATATTATGAAAATCAAATGCATTCTTCTAATTATTTGTCTTTTATCAACGGCCGGACTGGCTAAAGAAGAGTTAGCTGTTTCCGCACGAGGCATCAAAGAACCATGGCGCGGAATCCATATTGGTATAGGTAATCGAAAGGCGGTTGAACAGTTAACAGGAGTTGTCCAGAGATTAGCTAATCTTGGAGTAAATGTGATAGTGGGTGAGATTAATTATGGATATAAATATAAATCGCACCCGGAGCTTACACGGGACAACGCCTGCAATGCCGAGCAGATAAAGAATCTGCTCACTGTGTGCCGCAGGCACGGAGTCAGACTGATTCCGCAATTTCAATGTCTGGGTCACCAGTCATGGAAAAAGAATACCTCTCCACTGCTTATAAATTATCCTCAGTTTGATGAGACACCGGGCAGGTATCCGGACAACGAAGGCATTTACTGTCGAAGCTGGTGCCCATTGCATCCGGAAGTAAACAACGTAATATTTGCGCTTATGGACGAGCTGATAGAAGTTTTTGAAGCGGATGCTTTGCACGTGGGTTTGGATGAGGTGTTTCTTATAGGGGAAGATGACTGCAAAAGATGTAAAGGCAAAGACAAGGCCAAACTTTTTGCCAATGCAGTTAATGATTACTACAATCACATTGCAGGGAAACGCAAAATCGAAATGCTGATGTGGGGAGACAGATTGATCGATGCGAAAAAAATCAGCTACGGCAAGTGGGAAGCCAGCGCCAACAATACAGCGAAAGCCGTTGATTTGATAAGCAAAAATATCATAATCTGTGACTGGCATTACGAACTGCGAAAAGAGTATGAATCAGTACCAATGTTTCTTGAGAAAGGTTTTCGCGTCTGGCCGGCAAGCTGGAAGAAAACCGAAGCCGCCATGGCCTTTGTGGATTATTCCAAAAAACACGGCAATGCCCGAATGTTAGGGCATCTCAATACGACCTGGGGGGCGGTTGGCATAAACGAACTGCCCACTTTCAAGCCGCTGAGATACGCGGTCGATAGTTTTAAGTAGTAACGGCAAAAAGTGAAAAATACCGACGGAACTGAGCCAATCGAGTGACTATCGTACAACAACACACTTCATCTGCTCCTGGTCCCGGATGAGCAGTTTGCCGTCTGAAAGCGCAAGCGGTCCCCAGCATTCTCTTGTATTGAGCAGGTCCACACTTGCCAGCTTCCTGAAGCCCTGTGAATTCGGCTCAATAAGATAGAGGATACCATCTTCGCCATCGACGCTCAGGATAAGGTCGTCAACAAGAATGAAGCCGCCCTTGTCGAAAACAGGTGAGCGAGAAGTCTTCCACTTGAGCTTTCCGTCAATACTCATACACGACATACCGTCATTTCGCGAATTGGTCGTGCAATGGCCATAGAAGTGTCCCTTATAGATTACGGGAGGATGGACATGTGTACCAAAGTCCTGGGTGGTATAGAGTTCATCAATAACGTATCTGCCATCATCTTTTTTGACTTTGATCATTGCAGAGCCGGCCATATAGCCGCCGCTAATGAAAAGCCGTCCTTCGCCGACAGCGGTAACGTTAGTAATTGGAATGCGACACTGCCAGCCTTTATATGTCCAGAGTGTCCTGCCGTCTTCAATGCTCATTCCGAGGACCACACCGTCAACGCCATCGTCGGGCTCACCTTCCCAGCCGCCGGCCGGTACGGAGCGGCCGCCACGCTCTTTCCGAGACGTAGCTGTTATCATTACAATCTGATCCTCATTGTCGATGTTCACAACTACAGGTGTAACGTAACTTACCAAGCCTGGCAGAGCCTTTGATGCCCATCTGATACGGCCGTTAGTCTTGTCGTATGCAACTATACCAGCTTCTTTGGTCTGAGAAGCAAGTGTCAGTAAATCCTTATAGATAAGCGGGTTCTGGCAGATGCCCCATCCCGGAACTTTACCGCCCCCGAAGTCTTTCCAAACGTTTTTCTTCCAGACTGGTTTACGGGTGCGCCCGTCAAAACAATAGACGTCACCGAAGCTGCCGCAGGTGTAGATGTAGTTGCCGTCGATAGCCGGTGTCGAGCGTGAGCCCTGATGACTGAGCCTGCCCTTGGCATCATAAGCAAATGACCAGAGTTCTTTTCCACTATTTAAATCGATGCAGCGAAAAACATCCTGTTTTCCGGAGATGCGGTCGAGCAAATAGGCTTTGCCTTCACTGACAGCCGCCCCGCCATAGCCGGGTCCGAGGTCTAACGTCCAGAGAACTTTTGGTCCTTTGGCCGGCCAGGACCGCAGCAGGCCCTTCTCATCAGAGGTAGCGTTTTTATTCGGTCCAAGGTACTGAGGCCAATCGGCCCAGACGCTGGAAACTCCCAGTATTGTTATCAGCACAATTAAAAAAGGACACCTTTTCATACTCTTTTCTCCTAAGATTTCAAATATCTGACGTCTATAGTTCAATTATGATATCAAAATCTGTTTTTAATTGCAATTGCCATAAACACGTTATTTCAGGCATTCGGCATCGGACTTCTATTCTACCCCCTTGAGGTGTAAAATTGGGTTTGTTTTGGCTTTGTTTTTTTGGGCCCATATTCGCATTTTTCTTCATAATCCTTTGTAAATAAACACTTTGCATCAATTTTGGCCTTTCGTCAAATTGGGTTTGAATTGGGTTTGTTTTGGCTTTAATTGGGTTTGTTTTGGCTTTGTTTGTCTGAATAACCAATTGTCCGAATTTTCGTATTTGCTTGTCGCAAAAGAGCTTAGGTTAATTTTGGCGTACTTGACTTTGGCTTTGTTTGTTAAAATATAGTGTATCTGGAAATATGTTATAATTCGTGGGATGCCGAGCGTACAGAGGAGAATGTATGGCCCCCGACCCCCGGCAGAAAAACAGGTAAGCACACCCGAGGGTAAACTCCAAAGCAAGTGAGCTAACATCGGGGGTAAATTCCTGTGTATTGTGTATTTCATATTCCAGATCTCATTCCGTCTACAAAAGGCCGGATAAAATTTCATATTGTCAGTGAGGGCAGAAAAGCTGCCCCCGGCAGAAAAGCAAGTAAGCACACACCGAGGGTAAACTCAGGGAGTAAAAAACACTCCCTCTATAATTAGAGCGATGTGCAGTTTTGAGTCGAAAATTCCGCTATATTTTGTGGCTTGTCGCTCGTAAGTCGTTTTGATGGAAGGAGATAAAAAATTTTGAAATTTTAGATTTTTGTTTTTAAGAGTGAGCGTTTTTGACTGAAATATTAAAAGTCAAAATGCAGATAGCAAAATTACAAATCAAAATTCAAAAAGCAACTGTACGGGTCAAGTTTGTGGTTGATCTTGTTGATTTTTGGTGGTTTTTTTTAGTTTTTTAGCGTTTTTTGTCGAAAATTGCTCGATTTTTCAGTAAGAGGAGTCATATAGCATTTCTACCGTAGGCCAGCATGAGCATCGAACATTCACGCAGACACGAAGTGGCGGAGTGGTTAAAACCAGTGCGAACCGAAGGTAGAAATGCGGCGTCGAGCCGAACCACAGACAGCACAAAGCAGGTTTCTAACATGAGGGACTTTTTTCTTGAAAATCCTGCTTCAATAGTGTAATTATTATTTAGATTAAGCAAAATGGGCGAGCCACCCTGGATTTGTTATTTCGGAGAAATAGGTAGCTGTTAGTTCAGTTATACAGGTTTGATACATAGCTGGAGGTACTATGACATGAAAGTATTCATAAGCTGGTCTGGCAAAACGAGCGGCGAATTGGCAAAGATATTTCGAGATTGGCTCCCCAGCGTTATCCAGGCCGTAAAACCCTACTACTCCAACGATGACATAGCGAAAGGAATGCGTGGAAATACCGTTATGGCACAAGAGCTCGAGCAAGCCAGCGCTGGTCTTCTTTGTTTAACTCCCGACAATTTAGACGCCCCTTGGGTAATGTTCGAGGCAGGCGCCCTTTCCAAAAAACTTGATACCTCACGGGTCTGCCCCATTCTGTTCGCCGGGCTCGAAACAACCGATTTAAAAGGCCCGCTTGTTCAGTTTCAGGCTTCAAAATTCAAAAAAGAAGAGATTCGCAAAATGCTGACCATGGTCAACAAAGAACTGGGGGAGGATGCATTAGAAATCAAGGTTCTCGATTTGGTCTTTGAAAAGTGGTGGCCGGATCTCGAACTAAAGGTTAAATCGCTTCTTTCAAAAGCTCCTGAATCGGTCCCCGGAGCGGTACGTAACGACCGGGAACTCCTCGAAGAAATTCTGGCTATAACTCGCAATATGGGCTCAGATGTTAGCGCTATGGCCAGCGGGCGGCGAAGCATCGGCCAGGTGCTATTCACCGACTCAGACAGTAAATCCAGTAAATACGGGTTTACGTACGCGGAAGCGTTTGAGCTTGTATCCTTTCTGAAGAAGAGAGGTAATACAGATAACAGTATTAGAGAAAAGCTTGAGGGCCTGTCTATGCCCTATTTTATAAATACTGCCCTATCGCGGTATGCAGAAGAGCCTCCTGGAGTAGACATCGAATAGACGTCTCCTAAAATAGACTGTTTAAGGATTTTTTTGGACATCTTTTTCGTAATAATTTCCCTCTATACTTTTGAAGGTATAAACGAAGTTCACACATTGGTTCTTATTGTTTCTTCTCTGCAAATCTACCTGCAGGCCCGCCAGCGGTAAACAGAACTGCAAAGCGTGTCACTAAAGCTCCTAATAACACATATCCCAAGATTACCTGAAAGCTGAGCAATATATGGCCCCAGAAACTGTGAGCGTTTGCATACATATCACCGAAGCCTAACGTTGTCTGCGTAACAATAGAAAAGTAAAGCGTTCGTAAAGGGACAAGCCACCACTGAATATCGACTCCATTGCGGTCAACAAACAAATTTTCAACTATCCCTGGCGAGGCAAGGCATCCCCAAAGGTAATAGATGTTTGCAAACACAAAAGCCAGCCCCAGGAAAGTAAATGCAATCCTGCCGGTTGACATACCGTAGTCACTCATTAACCAGAAAGGCTTGACCAGCCATTTCAGTTTCGGATGTTTCTCGTACCAAAGACTCCAGTTACTTTTACGTATATTAAATTGAAGTAGTTGTTTTATTTGTGGCTGGATGCGAGCTGAGTCAAGGCCGACACCGGCAAAATCCGTATAGTTTTTTTCTATTGCTCCCCTTTTGTTTATTTTACAGCCCCATATAAGTGTTTCCCCGTCAACTATTGCCTTGCGGCAATTTGTCCCTTGAAGAAAAGCATTTCTAAATTTAACTTTCCGGAGATCCGCCTCCTCAAGGCTAGCACCTTCCAGATGTGTACTCGAAAGATCGGCTCCTTCCAGATGTACTAGGGAAAGGTTGGCCACTTCCAGATGAGCTTCCCTAAAGTCGGCACCTTCCAGATGGGCTTCCAGAAGTTTGGCTCCTTCCAGATGGGCTTGCAAAAGTATGGCACCTTCCAGATGAGCTTCCGTAAAGTCGGCTCCTTCCAGATGGGCTCCTAAAAGGTGGGCATTTTCCAGATGGGCATACCGAAGGATAGCACCTTCCAGATGAGCTTCTCTAAGGTAGGCCTTTTCCAGATGGTCATCGGAAAGTTTGGCATTTTGTAACCAGATTTCGGTATCTATATTCTTTGTACGCCATTGGTACCATTTGTTAATACCTTCGGGGCCTTGGGCCTCGCAGTCTTTTAGGAATTTAAGCTGATTTTCATCACAACGAGGATTTTCGGGATCATAGATGGGTGTTTGATTGTTGTTATCATCAGGCATAAGTTCTCTCCTTAATATATATCAGGCTCAGACGGTATTTTAGCAGGTTAAAAACTCATTAACAAGTTTATATTCATTTTACTCCGCAAGGGGGCTTCCCGTTCCGGACGCCATTCAAATGATTGTTGATTATCCCTTGGAGATAAATTTACTATTAGAATGAAGATTGCCGCGTCGCTACGCTCCTCGCAATGACATTTTTAAATAGATTTCTCCGCTCACTTCGTTCGGTCGAAATGACAGTTTTTTACTGCTCCATAACTGTCGCGGCTCTGTATTCATTTTACTGCGTGTGAAAACAAACCCCTTTGGTACAAAATTATGAACGGGTGATTGGAGTGGATTTTACGAATGTTTTAAGTTATAATACTTTAAGAAAACATCCTATAGTTACACGAGGAGTTAATGACCATGAGAAGGTATATTACAGCAAAGTATATACTGTTAGCTTGCATTGTTTTGTTGTCCATTCCTGTCTTTTGTCCGGCTGTCCCCGCTGCTTCACTTGAGCGAAGCAAAACGGCGGGGATAATTAGAGCAGAGGCTTTGGTTTTGCCGGACGAGACGGTGGGGGTGCTTAGGGCTGGTTCGGCAAAGGTGAATATCACTCCTCCTTTGGGGGTGAAGCTTATTGGCTCGTATGGTAAACCCAGCGATAGTATCCTCGATGATCTCTATGCTAAAGCTTTGGTTCTTAATGACGGTGACACTACTTTGGCAATAGTATCTTTGGACCTGTTGTACTCGCCTTTGGAAGATATAACTGGGCCGGTACGAGAGATTATTACGGAGAAAATCGGCATTCCCGCTCAGAATATTCTTGTTTGTGCCATTCACACTCATTCGGGGCCTGAGGTTTTTAGCAGGTCCAAGCTTGCACCGGAGAAAGAAGTTAAGGCCGACGATATCGACCAGTTCTATCTGGGGTCGCTGATAAGAAAAATCGCAGGTTCGGTATCTATTGCTTATAACAACATGCAGGATGTAAAGATAGGTGCGGCGAAAGGCGACTTGCCTGAAATAATTTTCAATCGAAGGCCGAGAAAGCCGGACGGCTCGGTGGAAATGGCGTTTACACTTCCCGAGGATGTTACTGCGACAAGAGAGATAGTGACAGACAGTGAAGGCAACGTAAAAGTGACATTTACTATGCCTGATAATAAGGAGCTGGAATTCGGTCCAGTTGACCCGGAGGTTTGCGTGCTCAGGGTCGAAGATATGGATGGAGGGATTGTTGGGTCGCTTGTCAATTTCGGCTGTCATCCCGTTTCCATATATCCGCATTTGAGTACCGCTATATCAGCCGATTATCCGGCATATACGACGAAGGTCGTCGAAGATATGGAAGGGGGGATTTGTCTTTATGCTCTTGGATTGGCGGGAAATATAGTGCCTATTCAAAGAGGTGTAGAGCCACGAAAGCAGATAGGAAAGGCCATTGGCGGCGAAGCGCTGCGAAAGATGCAGTTTGTTGCTACCAGCGGCGATGTCACTTTGAAGGCGCTGAAAAAGGATGTCAGATTTCCAACAAAGAAAACTTCTTCGCCGGAGAAAGCTGAAGATGCTGATACGACAAAAGGCTATATTACCACGGAGATTCAGGTGTTAAGACTTGGTGACATTTATATTCTGGGGCTGCCCGGAGAAGTGCTGGTGGAGGTCGGTCTGGAGATTAAAAGAAGGGCGGGCGTGGAAAAGCTTTTTATTATCTCGATTTGTAATGACTCAATCGGTTATGTGTGCCACAAGCCGGCCTATGACGATGGTGGCTATGAGCCGACTTCAGCGACCAGACTGGCAAAAGGGGCCGGCGAGATTATGGTAAGTGAAGCCCTGAACCTTATTAACGGTATAAGATAAAACGGGTCGTATGTCCGGTAAAAGAAAGAAGATTTCCCGTCGTGATTTTTTGAGACGTAGTGGTCAGGCGGCCTGCGGGCTGGCTGTTGCTAATATTTCGGATTCTGCTAAGTATGCATTCGGGCAAGAGGGGCCTGCTTCGAATTCTTCCGGACGAGTTTCGGTTCATGGCGCTATCTGCCTGGAGCAACAATCAACGGGGTCCGAGATATGGCAGGTTACAACGAAGGAATTCAGACAATCGAATATTTACTGCGAGATTCCATACTGCAGCGGCGATGGCCGGTTCTTCGTTTATGAAAGACGCAATCCAAAGCTTTCGGGCAGGAATAAAATCGAGCTAATGGTAGTGGAGCCTGGGACGTGGAAACAATATCGGCTGGATGTGACCATTGGAATGGTTGGCTCTGCGATTTCAGATGATGGCTTGTTTTACTACCTCAAACAGACAGAAGGCGTTAAGCTGGACCTGATGAGAGCGAACCTGTCGAAGGGAAAACGGGAGAAAATTTATCAAATAGAGGACGAAAGAGACATCATAAGCTTTGGCACGGTCTCGGCTGAAGGGCGTTACTATGCCTGCGGCAAAAGGCTGGGCAGCGATTACAAGATGTTCGGCATTCTGCTGGTTGACCTTAAAGAAGGCAATATGAGGATTATCGACCGTGACCCGTTTATTCTTAATCCCCATCCGCAGTTTAAGCTTGGCCGGGGTAGGGAATTAATGATTCAGCACAACCGCGGCGGCAAATATACTCCTGAAGGCAAGCGCATTCAATTGGTCGGCCCGGAAGGGGCCACGCTCTATCTGCTATCGGTGCCGGAGGGCAAGCGGACCGAGCTGCAGGTGGGAAAGCCCTATACCACGGCGGCTACCGGTCATGAAGCGTGGGTCGGCAGGACGGGAGAGATACTGCTTTCGGTTATGGCTGAGGGGGATTACGAACCAGATAAAGGTAACTTGTTGGCTGTCCGTGCGGGAGAGCCTGCGAGGGTAGTGGCCAAAGGATATAAGTTTAACCATGTCGGCGTTTCTCGTTGCGGACGGTTCTTCTGCTGCGATGACTGGCAGGGGACTGCTAAATTGGTGATCGGCTCAATCAGCAGCGGCAGGACAGCCGTAGTATGTGAATCAAAAGCCTCGAGGGGCAGCGCCCAGAATACACATCCTCATGCTTATCTTACGCCGGACCTGAAATGGGTGATATTTAATTCGGATCGAAGCGGGTTCCCCCATGTCCATGCGGCAAGCGTTCCGGAGGGGATGATTGAAGAGATATCAAAAGCTTAAAACAAGGGGGATAACTTTTAACCGGTGGCTCATAAATTGAATTTCCAAATCTCAGTTGCTCTTCGGCGTCCGCACTCTTTCCACCAAGCTGTGTACTTTATCTACGACCAGCTTCTCGACCGATGGCGCGAAAGGCCCGGGGAGGTCTGTGTACAGCATTGCGCCGCCGCCTTCGTAGCCGCCCTCATTCAAAACTCGCAGCGAAGGCAGGTAACCGAAAACATCGTTCGAGTAGCCGGCCACCCAGACATTCGAGCCGGGCAGTTCCGTTTTGAAGCGAAGCGAATAGTCAACCACTACTTCGCCGGCCAGCGCTATCATCGTCAAATCGCCGCCGAATTGAACAACCTGCACCAGATACGGATATGTTGTGCGAATATTGCCGTTTTGTTCCAGCTCCTTTAACAATACTCCGGTATGCCAGCGTTCATACTTGTTAGTGGACTGTGCCTGCTGCTCAAGTTGCGTACGGCTGGGCGGTTGTGCAAAATCGAGAGTAACGGTTTCCAGGGCAGACTGAATCGGCCCGCGGACAGGCGAGGCTTGTGAGAGCAGTGCTGTTTCGACTCCATTGGCCAACGCACGCCCGTGCTGCTGTGCCAGGTCCAGAGTGCGACGAGGGTATGGGTTTTGGTCGCCGCCGCACCCGGCGATGAACATGGCGGTTACCTCAGGGTGCGCCTCCTCCAGATATAATTGAGCGAAACCGGCGTAGTCACCGCAGAATTGATTGAAGCTAAGCGTAGTGTTATGGCACGCATATCCGAATACCACCGCTTGTAATTTGCCGTCCGGGCTATCGATTCGCAGAACTGGAACATCGTGGTCAACGGGACCGTCGGGGTTTGGGTGGTTTATGTAATCCCGTTCGGTTTTTAATCGCCTGTTCATAGCAAAGCCGGCGCGGGCGTGAGTATATGCCAGACGTGCCGGGGCGAGATTCTCTATTGCCTGACCGATTAATCGCAGCAATTTTTGCTGCAAAGTTTTCACATACCGGCGGCTTTGTTGAATCTGCTCCGGCGACAGGCCGTAAAAAGTATTTCCATAAATAGAATCCTTCGCCTCTTCCATAACCGGGCCGCAATGAGTATGGGAGGCATTTAGCAGCAGTGACTCGGGGGGGAGTTTGTAGCGCTGGTTGGCTCGCTTTTGAAGCCAATCGCGTGACTGGCGGGGAATACCCAGCAAATCGACAGTGACAATTACAAAACGTGTGCCCTGGCTGTCTTCCAGTGCCAGCGCCTTGGCACGCAGGTCATGGACCTTTCCCTCTGATGGTTTCGTTCTCGCTGCATATCCGGACATCCACATTGGCTGGGCCGGTGTGATGGCAGTTGAGGCAACTCCCGCGCGGAAGATTTCCTGTGCGTATGCCGAGGCGGTAAAACCATCAACAAAAACCGTGAAGGTACACAAACATATCGATAAGCAAAAGAAACGACGGATTTTTGTCATCACCATTTCACTGCTCCTTTCTAATGCCGGCAGGCTATGAAATTACAGTTTGTTCTTTTATAATTAAGCAAATAAACTGTTGTCGATATTATATCATATTGTCGGTAGTTAATCAAATACCTCAGAAGTCTGTGTAAGAATAAGAGATTCTTTTCTGTCGATTTTTTCACTATCGCAACTCCAGACTAACATTATAATGACCATCGTAATATGATGTCCCACAGGGTCGAGCAACTTTGTCATCCTTATGCCGGATACCTTGTTGGCTCTTCCATAATGATATAGACAAGTGAAAATTGTTATTGGCTTAACAAAAGTTGATAAAGCAAAGGACATTGAGGTGTATATATGTTAGGTATTGAAGCTTTTGACTGGATGGTTATTATTGCTTACCTGGTAGGCATTACTTTCATCGGTCTTTGGGCGGTAAAAAAAGTCCGCAGTACCGCTTCTTTTTTCATCGGTGACCGAAAGTTCGGAAAAATAATGATGGCCTTCTTCATGTTCGGCTCCGGGACCCATTCCGACCAGGCGGTCAGCGTTGCTTCCAAGACCTATAGTTCGGGTGTATCAGGTATATGGTACCAGTGGCTCTGGCTTTTTGTAACGCCGTTTTTCTGGCTGATTGCCCCATTTTTCCGTCGAATGCGGGCGCTGACAACGGGAGATTATTTCGAGGTTCGGTACGGACGCAGTGTCAGCGGTCTCTATGCCGTGATGGGAATATTGCCACTTCTGATTGCCATTGGAGTTATGTTAAAAGGCTCCGGAGCGATGGTCGAGGCCGTCTCAGGTGGTGCCATAAGCTCGAAGCTTGCTATTATAGCGATGACAGTTATGTTCGTCATTTACGGTGTTGCCGGCGGACTCAGCGCGGCTATCGCAACTAATTTTGTCCAGGGACTTTTAACTATTGTTCTATCTTTTATAATACTGCCGTTCGCATTGGTTAAAGTCGGCGGTATGAGTGGTCTGCGGGAATCAATTTCCGACCCTGCCATGCTTTCCCTTGTTTCTCCGGGCGAGATTACCCTCTTTTACATTATCATCATTGCTTTTAACGCCCTTGTCGGCTGGGTGACAATGCCTGAGACTATGGCAAACTGTGCGGCAGGCAAAACGGAGATGGAGGGAAGAATGGGTGTTACTGTCGGGATATTCGGAAAGCGGATATGTACTATTGCCTGGATGCTGACGGGATTGTGCGCGGTGGTGATGTATTCGCAGCTTGCAGATGCTGATCTGGCTTATGGTAAAATGGCGCGTGACCTGCTGCCGGGTATTGCCCCCGGTTTGATTGGATTGTTCATTGCGGGTATGCTCGCATCTGTTATGAGTACCTGTGATTCACTGATGGTGGTCGCTTCAGCGTTGTTTACCGAAAATATCTACAAAAAATTCTTTGTGGTCGGCAAAGCCGACAAACACTACACCCTCATTGGCCGTATTGCATCCGCCCTGGTCGTGATATTGGGTATCTTTGTTGCCTTCAACCTGGAAAGCGTCGTAAAGGGCTTAGAATTCTACTGGATGGTATCAGCTCTTATGGGAATTGCCTTTTGGATTGGGCTTTACTGGCGCCGAGCAACTGTAGCCGGCGCCTGGGCCGCAACACTGACCAGTTTGGGTGCATTTATTTTCACCAGCACAAAACCCCTTGGTGTCCCCTGGGATTTCAATGTACACTTTGCCGACAAGCTGCCGGCCTTTATGATATGGGGGGGCAAACTCTACCTTCCATGGCAGATGATTATTTATTTAAGTGCAGGTTTTATTGTTTTGATTTTGGTCAGTTTGTTTACAAAGAGGGTTCCGGCGGAAAACTTAGACCGGTTTTATGCCTGTTTGCGGACGCCTATCGGCCCGGATGAACCGGAGACAACGCCGTTTACGCTGCCGGCGGGTGTGGAACCTGCTGGGCGAAATGCTCTTATTGACCACCCTGATTTCGAAATACCCAGGCCCACTATGGTTGGTATTTTTGGATTCCTCGCTGCCTGGGCTGGTGTGGTTTTGTTGATTGGCGCGGTGTATTGGATAATTGGTTAGCTTTTTCGCTGCCCAATATAAAAGGAGCTCGGTTATGGTAAGAAATATCGTTTTATCTGTTATATCTCTTTGCCTGTTGACAGCGTTTTTTTCCTGTGCCGTACAGCAAGAGGTGAAAACGGAAGATACCGCCGCCGGCGGCAAATTTAAGCTGATGGTTCTCAATCCCGGACATTATCATGCGGCCCTTGTCCAAAAAAGTATGTACGACCAGGTTGCTCCTGCGGCCTATGTCTATGCCCCGGCCGGTGCCGAGGTGCAGGAATATCTAAAGCGCATCGAGAGTTTTAACGACCGTTCGGAAGAGCCCACAAGCTGGCAGGAACAAGTTTATGCCGGAGACGATTACCTCGAAAAGATGCTTACTGAGAAGCCCGGCAATGTCGTTGTAATGTCCGGCAACAATCAGAAAAAAACCATGTATATCAAGTCTGCTGTCGATGCCGGTTTGAATGTTTTTTCAGATAAGCCGATGTGCATCGATGGGGAGGGTTTCAGGCTCCTGGAGCAGGCCTTTGATACAGCAGAGCAAAAGGGCGTACTGCTGTATGATATTATGACCGAGCGTTTTAACGTACTTTGCATTTTGCAGAAAATGCTTGTGCTCAATAAAAGCGTATTCGGTGAACTGAAGAAAGGCACAGTTGATGAACCGGCAGTCGTTAAGGAAAGCGTCCATCATTTTTTCAAGTACGTCTCCGGCACGCCTATCAAACGGCCAACCTGGTATTTTGACAGTACCCAGCAGGGGGAAGGGCTGGTGGATGTCACGACGCACCTGATAGATTTGATGATGTGGACGTGCTTTTCCGAAGAGCCGATCGATTACCGAAAAGACATAGCAGTTTTACAAGCTCGGCGTTGGCCGACAATGCTCACACGAGAGCAATACGAAAAGGTGACAAGAGCACCCGATTTCCCGGAATATCTCAAAGACAAATTAAATAACGAAGGTGTTTTGCCCTATTATTCAAACGGCGAAATGGTCTTTGAAATGAAAGACATATATATGAAGCTGGCGGTTACCTGGAATTTCCAGGCTCCGCAGGGCGGAGGGGACACCCATCATTCGTTATTCAGAGGTACTAAAGCCAACGTCATTATCCGGCAGGGTAAAGAAGAGAACTATCGGCCGGAGCTTTATGTGGAGCCGGCTCCAGAAACGAGTGGCGTGCTATTGGCGGCTTCTCTAAAAAGGGCAGTCGCCGGGTTGCAAAGTAAATACGCCGGTTTGGCATTGAGACGACAGGCAAACTCCTGGCAGGTGTTGATACCCGATGAGCATCGAATCGGGCACGAAGCACACTTTCGAATCGTTACAGAAAAGTTTCTGCAATACCTGTCGCAGGGAAAGCTGCCGGACTGGGAAGTCTCCAATATGATAGCTAAGTACTACATCACGACCAGAGCGCTTGAGCTGGCACGTCAATAAAGGAGAGCAGGCTGATATGGCCAAAGAGGGACAAATAAAAAATAACCTGGCGCTATTTGGTGGTGAAAGGGCGGTGAAATCACAGCAGGAGGACATGTTCAAATGGCCTATTGTCACTGACCGGCATGAGCAGGCGGTTTTAGAAGTATTGCGGGCCGGCAAGATGTCCGGCTTTGATATAACAAAGGAATTTGAGAAAAAGTATGCCCAGTTGCTTGGTCGAGAGTATGGTCTGGCGTATCATAATGGAACCGCTGCGATCCTGGGAGCTTTGTATGGTATGGGTATCGGTGTCGGTGACGAGGTCATCGTGCCGAGTCTCACTTATTGGGCCACTGTCACCCCGGCCTATAATCTCGGTGCCACGCCTGTTTTTGCCGATGTTGACCCCGACACCATCTGTATCGACCCCAAAGACATAGAACACCGAATCACTCCGCGAACGAAAGCCATTATAGTTGTGCATTATGCAGGTATGCCGGCTGATATGGATGCCATTATTAAAATCGCCGCCAGACACAATCTCAAAATCCTCGAAGACTGTTCGCATGCACACGGCGCTTTATATAAGGGCAAAGAAGCTGGTACCTTCGGTGACGCCTCAGCTTTTTCCCTGATGACCGGTAAATCTCTGGCCATCGGTGAGGGGGGGATTTTATTTACCGATGACAGGCAAGTCTATGAACGCGCCATTTTGTTTGGCCATTACATACGTCATGATGAGATTACGCTAAAAGAGCTTAAACCTTTTGCCGGATTGCCCAGCGGCGGGTATAAGCATCGAATGCACCAGTTAAGCTCCGCTTTCGGACTTGTGCAACTGGAACTGTACCCGAAGCAGATGGAGGAAATAGACAGGGCAATGAACTACTTCTGTGACCTTCTCGATGATAGTTTGGGAATAAGGCCAATCCGCCCGCCAAAGGGGACAAATACCACCAAGGGCGGCTGGTACTATCCACATTTCAGGTATATTGCTCAGGAATTGGAAGGTCTATCATTGTCGAGATTCAGCGAAGGGGTCCGTGCCGAAGGTTCTATTTGCAATCCCGGCTGTAATAAGCCCCTGCACCTGCATCCGCTTTTTACGACAATGGATGTTTACGGACACGGCAGGCCGACGCGGATTGCCGGCCTTGATGAATCTACGAAAATTGACAAATACATCGAAAAACTGCCTGTGGCGGAAAGTATTAACCTCCGTGTCTTTGAAGTTCCATGGTTTAAGCGTTATCTGCCTGAAATAATTGAAGAACACGCCAACGCCTATAAGAAAGTCATAAAAAATTATAAAGCACTTCTGGCCGATGATACAGGTAAGGATGCAGAAATAGGGGGGTACAGCAGCTTCTTCAGCAGCCAAAAGAACACACAGTGAAAGCTCACGTGCTACCTTTGCAATTCTTATTATGGCAGTTGACAGGACACTTCTATTGTGGAAAATAAATTCTGGGCGGTAGTAATTCCTTTTAGGTCGGTAATGATATGTTTAATATTTTGAAACTGCTCGGTCCTGCCTATCAATTTAGGGCTGCTTCGCCGGCCGGGGGATGAGGCTATTCTTCCCTTATAAATAATGGAAGGCTGTCCGTTTCCCTGCCGGTCTTGTTTTCCATCTATCTGTGAAACGGGGAAGGCATCATTATAGTCACCGGATACGTTCACTTCGATGAAGTAGTTCCAGAGACTGTTGGCGGGAACCAAAGCTTCTGCCGTAAAATCTACTTTGGGGGTTGCCCCGGTTACCGCATTTATTACCTGATTTTCCGGAGTTGGGTAACTTACGCTCTGTGTTTCAATATTCCAGCGGCTTACCCAATATGGCAGAGATACAGTGCGAACAACGTTGCTTCCCCAGTCACCGGTACCCGTTTTGGATGTCACCCAGACGGTGCGTATTGTTCCTTTAGTTGCTTCCTCCAGCCAGACAGCAAACTGAGGAGGTTTTTTATAATTTGATTTTATATATATATCCGGATTCATCTTCAGAACGAATCTTAATATTACCTGTTCGGAGCTATTAATTGCTTCTTTGTCGGCGACTTTCAAATCCTGTTGTAGTGGAAGTCCGGCTAAAAAAAGTGCCTGTCGATCAGTTAATTGGGTGTTTGCTTCTTCTCTCTGTTGCGAATACAGCTTCACTACCTTTGGGAAGTCCCAGTGTGTCTTCTGCTCCGGTCTGTGGACGACTTCAACACCTTTTAGCGGTTTAATTAGTTGTTGTGACTCTGGCAGATAAAGAAAAATTCGCTTTGGTGACTGTCGTCGGGGCGGGGTAAATTTCACCCGTAAGCCTTTCTTTGTGCCGGTGACTATTAGATTCATCGGTCCAAAGTGAGTTGGTGCACGCTTGATGCGAATTTCTTTACCTTCGGCCAGCCACCAGTCGGGTATGGCCTTTAATAGATGCAGCTCGTCGCCGCGTTCATGGATGAGCATGTGCCGAAGCATAATAGCATAATTGGAAGCTCCCAAAGTGTGAGGGATGGTGTCATTCCACGCTATACGCTTTTTGTAATAAATGCCTTCCGGGAAAGCATGTGTAGCGGTAGAGTGCAGAAGATACCAGTAGAAGTCTTCGACAACCTGCTCGTGTTCTCCTCTTATGAGGGATGCCATGGTAGTGTAAGAAGACATATAGGGATGTATGGCATCTGCATGGCCAAGCCACCGAATAGTGCCCTCGATGAAACCCCCGCCGTGATTTCTCCGCACGTGTCCGATTAAAGCTGTCACACGCGGGTCATGCGGGGCAAAAAGCTCGGTGGGCCATAGTGTTTCAGTGTTGCTCCAGTGTGTGCCTGCCTTTTCCCAACTCGGCGGGAAATAATCGAGGCCGGTTTGTTTCCAGGCGTTATCGATGGCATTACGATACAAATCAGCTTCCTGAAGTAACTCCCTGGCCTCATCTGTCCTGCCCAGGGCCTGTGCCGCATCGGCGGTACATAATAAAGCTCGCAGGTTCCAAAAGTCATAACCGACAATATGATGTTTTCCATCCCATAAATACTCGCCATCTGCAGGGGCGTTAGGCAGCACTCCGGAAAATGGCGAATCATCGGATACCTGGCGTTTGGCTTTCAGAGTCCAGTCTGCTGCTCGGCGCATTTGAGGATATGCTTTTGTTAACCATCGTTGGTCGCCGGTAATTTTATAGAACTGCCAAAGAGCCCAACATGCCTGGCCGTTAGCGTCGAACTGGTTTTTCTGTGACTCGAAGCGTCCATCGGGTCTTTGGTGAGTCAGGAAGCTTTCCATTGCTTTTTGTGCAGCATCTTTCAGGCCGGCTTCTTCAAATTCCATTATCTGGTACGCACCATCGCGGATGTAGAATTCATCATAAAATCCTTCCCCCGGATGTACTTCACCATGGTCATTTGAGATTAGCTGATACATATGTGAAGCCAGAAGGGTCTCGGTTGCTTTCTCGCAAGGGACCCTGATTTGCGCAGCTTTTGCCATAACACCTTGCCAGTATTGAATAGTCCGGCCCAGCCAAAGCTTAGCATCTTCTCCGGTAAATTCTGATTTTACTTTGAGAGGAGAAAATGGTATCGATATCACTGTTTCGGCACATTCACCGGCGGCCAATGACCAGGCGAAAGTATTTTCTCCGGGGAGGGGAGGTTTATTTCGTTCGACCTTTAGCTTTGCCTCGGCAATTGCTGGACCTGTATTGGTGACCTTGACTAAAACCCAGTTCAGGAAATTTTCACTCTCAATTGGCCAGCCGAATGCCTTTTTCCAGTTTTTTACCGAGGGTAATGGTGTTGCCCAAAGAGTAAACTCGTATATTACCCGGCCATCTTCGGCTGTGATTAAAACAACGGGCAGCCATCCGTTCATTAGCCTCTTCGTTTGCTGGGCGGTTAGGGGAGTCAATTGTCGCCCGAACCGTATTAAGACTCTTGAAGGTTTTTTGTTGCTGTCGTGAATCACGAGCTGATTGTCAGGCGTGATGCGTGTCCCGTGAGCATAATCTTTAAGTCCTATGACTGTCCATGAGTTGTTAAAGTAGTCGAAGGGCTCATCAGCTCGGAGCGGGCAGGCCAGAACCAGCGCAGTCCAGATTAGTAATGTGGTGGTTAAGCTCGTCAATTTAGTGTGATGTTTCATGTGTTGTTCCTTTTATCGGCAATATTTTCCAGATACCATCCACCTATGAAGTCCTTCCTGGATGACACAGGTACTATAATACCGGCAATTACTTGTTGCTGCAATCCCTTTTGGGACATGGAAGTCAGTTGATAATAGCTGCTATTACCATTGTTGTGATGAATAGCAAAATAACTATGATGATTCCTACAAGACCCAGTCTCGTCAGGCATAAAAGAGCCTCAAAATAGTTTTGGATTGGACGGCTGATTAGGATATCATAGGTTACAATTTTAGATAACATTGAAGATAAACATGTCCAAATGGGTAGTATAGATTCAGAGGAAGGCGAATAGTCATGTTAACACAAACCAGACGAGAGTTTCTTAAAGCCGCCGGTGTTGCCGGCATCGGTGTCTCAAAGGTATTGGCTACGACTAACAAAGAAAACTCGGATGCCAAAACCCGGAAGAAACAACTGATGTCAAAAATCCGCATGGCACAGGTAAAGGTTTATCCGAAAAAAGGCAATATGAAGGCGAACCATACGAGCCTGATGAATGTACTTGCGGATATCGAAAATAATCATGACGTGGATGTTGTAGTCACACCGGAGGGTTTTCTGGATGGGTATGTATCGACAGAGAAATCTGTAACAAAAGACGATATGATTAAGTATGCAATTAATCCTATAACTTCAAGGTACACGCAGGTAGTCTCGAACTGGGCAAAACGAAACAAGGCGTGGGTAATTTATGGCTGTACGCGTAAGGCTGCTACTGGAGTGTTTAACACCGCCTTAATATACAATCGCACGGGTGGTCTGGTGGGAATGTATGATAAGCTCCATCTCCAGACACATGATTACAAGTATATACCGGGTAAGCACCTTAATGTATATGAGTCTGATTTCGGGCTGTTCGGTGTAATGATCTGCGCGGATCGTCGCTGGCCGGAAACAACAAGAACGCTTACCCTTAAGGGGGCAAGGGTGATTTTCAATCCGACTTACGGAATGCACGGGGATTTGAATCTATGTATGATGAGAACACGATCCTATGAAAATGGGATTTTTATAGTTTTTACCCACCCGGGACAATCGCTCATTACCGGCCCGAACGGAGCTGTTGTATGCAATAATAAAGACAAAACTCAAACATACACCGTTACTGAAATCGACCTTTCCGAAGCACTGGCGGATAAGAGCGGGCATATTGTTGATCGCCGAACGGATGTTTACAGGTTATGATCCAGAATGCACTGTAAAAAATATCGGAGGTCATGTCTAAGCTCAAGAAATAAGGCACGTAAATTATTGTACTTTTGCGAAGAATTTGGTATTTTGGTGTTCTGGAAGGTTCGTGGTTGTTTCGAATCTATAATTTCAGGAAAACCAGGGGTAATATTATTTAGGAGGAAACAAAATGAAGCGATGTCTTTTGACAGCAATTATCAGCGTGCTTAGTATTCATCCCCTGACTTTTGCGGCTAATCAGCAAAACCCGGTTCTTAAAAGTATTGGAGTTAAGCGAGGAATCTGTGTGTTGCTTGGTGAGACGGCCTGTGAGGTTGCGCTGGAACTGGTGCGTGAAAGCGAGCTTCTGATATATATCCAGTTACCACAGTCGAAAGATGTGGAAAAGGCGCGCAGGATAGCCGACGATGCGGGCTTCTATAGTACACGCATCTTTGTGGAAAAAGGGCCGCTGAAGAAATTACATCTGGCCGACAACATTGCCGATGCTGTTGTTGCAGTGGGCAGGGCAAGGCGTGTTCCCCGGGAAGAGGTATTGCGGGTACTTCGGCCACAGGGAAAAGCGTTGATAGGACGGAAAGCTCTAAGCAAGCCGTTTCCTGAAGGCCTGGACGATTGGAGTCATCCTTATCATGGTCCGGACAACAATCCGCTTTCGCAGGATAGCCTTATCCGCGCGCCATATATGACGCAGTTTCTCGCTGATCCTCGTTATGGTCCTGCGCCGCAATTGGCCGTCACTGCCGGTGGCCGTCTGTTCAAAGCCTTCGGCCATGTTGCCTGGCACGAGCGTGAAGAGGCTTTTCTGAACACGCTGGTTGCGTTTAGCGGATTCAACGGTACGATGCTCTGGAAAAGACCCCTGCCGGAAGGTTTAATGGTCCACCGAAATACGATGATTGCGACGCCGGAAACGCTTTTCTTAGGTGACGACAAGTCCTGCAAGCTTATCGATACAGTCACGGGCGAGACAAAAGGCGAGATCATTCCGCCGGTGAACGTGGCGGGAGGCACGTTCTGGAAGTGGATGGCGCTGGAAGATGGTGTACTCTATGCTCTCCTCGGGGAGGACGAGCAGAAGGATGAAACTATGCGGTGGAAACGTCAGGCTCACGGCTGGCCCTGGACAGGTATATCAAAAGGCTATAACCAGTCCGAGCAGCCCTGGGGATTTGGTCGTAACCTCTTAGCCATCGATCCTAAGACAAAGAAAGTCTTATGGCACTACCGCGAAGATGAGCCAATGGACGGCCGTGCTGTCTGCATGAAGAACGGGCGGATTTTTGCCTTTCAGTTTGGGACCTATTTGACCTGCCTCGATTCACGAACGGGACAGGTTCTATGGCGCAAGACGAAGGACAGCGCGCCCGAGTTATTCGAGACGCTCGGTGAGTACCTTCCCCGTCAGAGCTGGCAAACGAACTGGCGCACAACGGTCTATTTGAAATGTAGTGACAGCGCACTATATTTCGCCGGTCCGCAGTTGGGAAAACTGCTGGCGGTTTCCGCTGAAGACGGCCAGATACTCTGGCAGCACCCTTATGATAACTTCCAACTGATCATTTATCCCGACGCCTTGTATGCAATCAGTGGTCCGTGGGGTAATAACCTCAGCAAAAAGTTTGACCCACTTACAGGAGAGGTCCTTGCAGAGCTTCCGACGGGTCGTCGGGCGTGTACCCGCCCGACGGCTACTTCAGACAGTATCTTGTTCCGGGCTATGGGCGGCTCAGTTCGTTTCGACCTGGCCAGCGCTCGTCCGCGATGGTTATCACCCATGCGACCTCCCTGTCATGATGGAGTGACGGTAGCCAATGGTCTTCTTTACTGGTGGCCTTTTGCCTGTGACTGCCAGCTAACTCTGAATGGTTTTACCTGCGTTGGCTCGGCCGGCGGTTTCGATTTCACTCCAAAAAGCTCCTGGTCGAGCCGGTTCGAGAAAGGACCCGGCAAAATCACACCGGAACAGAGCCAAAGCGTATCTGATGCCGACTGGCCGACATTCAGGGCAAACAACCAGCGAACCGCAACGAGCAGGGCGGTCGTCTCTGAGACCAGCGACCAGCTTTGGCTGACAAAGCCGTCTGCTCTGAGGAGTGTTCGTCTTACAGCTCCTGTAACGGCCGGCGGTCTTGTCCTGCTTGCCGGCTCGGACGGAGTTGTCCGGGCCCTGGACAGTGACACAGGGCGTGAACAATGGAAGGCCTTCACCGGTGGCGAGATTCGCATTGCCCCGACTATCTGGAAGGACCGGGTACTGGTCGGTTCGGGTGACGGGTGGGTGTACTGCTTTGAGGCAGCCACCGGCCGGCTGCTTTGGCGTTTTCGGGCCGCACCAGCCGAACGCAATATCCCTGTTTACGGGAAAATCCTCTCAACCTGGCCGGCGGCAAGCGGTGTTCTTGTGGAGGACGGAACCGCCTATGTTGCTGCTGGTCTTGTGAACTACGATGGGACCTACGTATATGCTCTTGATCCGGCTACCGGAAATGTTCGATGGTGCAACGATACATCCGGACATTTGGATGCGGATGCAAACACAGGTGTTAGCGTTCAGGGGCATCTGTTGCTCTACGAGGACAAGCTCTATCTTGCCGGGGGGAATGCCGTTTCACCTGCGGTTTATGATATCCAAAATGGACGGTGTCTCAATGACCCGGTTCCTCTGGCCAACACAGAGTCAACCAGTCCGCGTGGTTGGGAGCTGTTCCTTGTGGGCAATAGAGTTATCGCCTGCGGGAGTCCATTCTACACGCGCCCCGATATCCCTGTGTATGACCACACTGTGACGAAGAAGCTGCTGCATGCTTCAACCGGTCGGCGCGACGTAGTCTGGATAGACAACAACAAGCTGCTTTGCTACGAGCCGCTCGAAAAAGGTGCTTTGAGCCGATGCGTTACGGATGAAAAAACCCCGAGGCATATAATCCAGGCCTGGGGAGAATTCAAAGTCTCCGAGAAACCTATATGGCAAAATAGTTACCCTGAGAGCATTGCTGTTGCCCTGACAACAAACGCCGTTGTGGTAGCTGATGCGTCAAAAGTTACTGCGATCGAACTTAGTAACGGCGATCCACTATGGAGTCAGACGCTCCCGTCTGCTCCGGTGCCATGGGGTATGGCTGTGGACCGCAATGGCCGTGTTATTTTGAGTCTGGTCGATGGCCGGGTGCTTTGCATTGGCGGGAAGGAAAAGTTTCAACAGAAACTTGCTGGTGGCAATTGGTAGCGACAGTATGTGGATTCGTTGATATTGCTCCAAATGAGTTATAGACTTTTTCTTGATTTTATGAACTTTTCCACTTTCTCTCGTGACAGTGGGGCCGGGCGCAGTTTGCCCCGGCTCCAAAGGTCATAACCGCTTAGTCTATATGGGCTTTCAGGCTGCTCAGACTGCCCGACAGGCAGCAGCGCCAGAGATTCATCAGCATCATCCAATGGCACATATTGCGTATAGGATTGCGCACGCTGACAGAATATGGTTCCGCCTTCTATGCAGCTTAGAGCGGGAAATGTCAGGTCATTTTCCTGGTCGAGCGACCCAAAGCCATCCAGTGTTGAAAAGTATGGGAGTTTCGTTTCGAGAAGTTTGGCCTTGCCTGCCACGTGCCACTTTGCCGGGTCGTCACCGTAATTGGATTTGCCGTATCGCCAGGCTGCTCTTAGAATAAGATTAACGTACTCGGCTTCCGGCTCGTTCAGCATTGCATTGGGGTCCTTTTCAATTCTGGCGTTGATGGTCTGGAGCATATTGCAAAGGCCTGAAAGACCTCCACCGTAAATCGTTGCCGCAACGAAGTTTTGCCTGAAGGCCATTGGCATCAGGTTCATGATTTCCGTTCCCTTTATAGCCATTTCGGATTTGAATCCGGCGGCCCGCCAGTCTTCGAGGTATTCCAGAGCCATGAGTGTTTCTTCTTCCAGCGCATACTTCTGCACGTCACGCAAATGGTAGCCAAGACGCACAAGGTCCCGTTTGATGGGGTTTACTGTATCATAGTGTAACTCAGGAACATCTCCGGGTCTGAAGATTTCTTTTTTGAGCATACGTTCCTTGAGCCGCCATGAGCGGTCGGTGTCGCCGAGACTGCCGGTCGAAATACCCATCGATATGGGATAGAATGATGCGATTGGCCGATGATTGGCCGTGACAATCCAACCCTGTTTGGGATTGATGACCTGTGGCAGCAGCTCATGCGGCAGAATTCCCTGCCAATCATTTTCAGAGCTCCATCCCTCGTGGGCGGACCTGCCATCCAGCAGCGCCTGGGCAGAGCGGATGGGTAACGCCAGGACGGTTTTATAACCGGTATTGCCCTTATTGTCACCGAACACACAATTTCCACTTGGAAAACGCCAGCCGCCGAGGGCCTGCTGGAATTCATAAACATCTTTGGATCGCATCATATCCAATGCACCCTGGAAAGTATTATTATTTATATCGCATATTGGTATCCTCTTTAGTGCAACTTCATCCCCGCGACGAACGCCAGCAGCTACAGATGTCACTACCGGTCCAAGATGAGTTTGCCTGAATGTGATGGTTCGCTCCCGGCCGTCTTTTACCTTGATTGTTTCGTTGTGAACCTCCATGCTGCGCCATTGACCGTCGAAAAGATACCGGTCTGGATGGTTGGGATCGGTTTTGAGCACGAACAAATCAGACTGGTCGGCGCCGAGCGCAGTCAAACCCCAGGCGACATTTTCTGTAAAGCCGATTAGGATAATGGGACTGCCTGCAACTCCAACACCGCGGGCGTTGAAGGTCTTGCCACTGATATGGAATTCGTAAAGCAGCGAAGGATTACGGACCGGCGTCTGCGGGTCACTGACCAGTACGGATGAGCCGTTGGTGGTTTTGCTTTTACCTACAACCCAGGCATGGCTGAAGCGAGGAGCTGGCGGCTGTCGCTGTGGGGGTGACGAATCAACTTTTCGGTTCAAATTATGCCTCAATGCGAAGTCCATAACCTTCCGGACCCACTCGTCTGTGACATCCTCGCGTTGAATCACAGAGGCATCATCTCTTACTGGCCGGCCACGGAAAGCACCTGCGGCGTCTTCGGGGGCAAAGATGCGAATCTTTCTCTTTCCTTCCTTAATCTCATAATAGGAGGCTGCTTCACGCAGACCGTCGCCGGAGAAAAAAAGAGCCAGACGCCACCATGATGCAATGCATGCTGCCGGTGTCCATGGTTCAGGCTCCAGGTTGAACTTTTCGAACAGATATAGCATTTCGTTGGGGTGATTGTTAATGTAATCATTGACGCCGTCGCTGTAAGCCTGGAGCAGAGAAAGGATTTCGCTGTCGAGGTTAGCGGCGATCTTTTGGGCGGCACGGTAGTATCCGATGGTGCGCATTTTTATATCATTACGCAAAGCGGAGTTCCTTCCCTGAGGAAGTCTTTGTGTGACTCCGATTTTCACATCACCGACAAGTTCGGCCAGGCGACCCTGTATTATGCGAAGATTGTAATACATCTGGAAGGCCCGGTCCTCTGCTGCAGCATAACCTAAACCGTACATAGCCCCGGTGTCCGTATTTGAAAAGATATGCGGAACGCCCCATGTGTCCCGCATCAGCTCAATGCTGCGGGATTTTGGCTGTGGATTATGATTTGACCTTTCAGGGCTGCAACCTGGGGTCAAGAAAAAAAACAGTGAAAATGTCACAGCTATACATGCGTGTTTGAGTGTCATCTTTGTCTCCTTTTTGCCTGCAGATAATATTTATTGAGATTAAAAGGTAATAACATTCAGGTTCTTTGTCAATCTCACAATTTATCCTCGACAAAAGTAATCTCTTGACGGTTACCGATTGATAAGGATAATTGTTTTCATAACTTAATACACTGAAATATACAAAGAGTTGCGTTCTAAAGGTTTTAGTTAGAAAGGATAGTTGAATGATTTTGAAACCTATTATGAAATTAGTATTTATAGTCCTTCTTTTGGCTGTGTATGGTTGTAGCGATGTTTCCTCGGGAGGGCCTTATCAAACCACAGGAATTAAAATCGGGGAAGTGACTGACAAGGAAGCTATCGTTTGGACGCGTCTGACGCGCCATCCGGAACGAGTGGGATTGGGAGCACCTATGCCGGAGGTTCTTTATAGTGATTCCGACACAGTTGAGCTTGTTAAGAAGCGCAAGGGAAGGCCGGATTTAGCTCCGATTGTCAAGTTCCCTGAAAATTCAACAATCCAGACAATTGAAGGGGCCGTGCCCGGCGCACCCGGGAAAGTCAGGCTTATGTATAAGATGGAGGGTGCTTCTAATTGGAACTCCACTAATTGGAACAACGTAGATCCAAAACGTGATTACACTCATCAGTTCAAATTGGCTGACCTCGAACCGAATGCCAGATATCAGGTGCGTTTGGAGGCGACAGCGGAGGGAGGAACAAAAGGACAGCTTGTAAATGGAAGCTTTAAATCGGCGCCCCGTGCCGATAAACCTGAACGAGTAGTCTTCACTGTTACAACGGGCCAGGCTTATCCGGACCAGGATGCTGCAGGCGGCGGCTATAAAATTTATCCTGCTATGTTGAAGCTTGATCCGAGCTTCTTTGTCCATACCGGCGATATTGTTTATTATGACAAGCTGGCCAAGACTTTACCCCTGGCCCGCTGGCATTGGGCCCGTATGTACAGCCTCCCTACTAATGTTGAATTTCATCGTCAGGTTACCAGCTATTTCATAAAGGACGACCACGACACCTGGATGAACGATTGCTGGCCCGGCAGAAAAACTAAATTCATGGGAGACTTTACTTTCGAGCAGGGTCTGGCGGTATTCTTAGAGCAGGTCCCGATGGGCGAGCGAACTTATCGAACCTTTCGATGGGGCAGGGACCTCCAGATATGGCTTGTCGAAGGGCGTGACTTTCGCAGCCCCAATACAATGCCTGACGGCCCGGATAAAACAATCTGGGGCAAAGAGCAAAAAGCATGGTTTAAGCGGACTGTTCAGGAATCGGATGCGACATTTCGTATTTTGTGCAGCCCGACACCCCTCGTTGGGCCCGATCGAAGCAACAAGCATGACAACCATTCGAATGCAGAATTTACACACGAAGGCGATGAGCTAAGGGAGTTTATCTCCAAGCAAAAGAACATGTACGTCATTTGTGGAGATCGTCACTGGCAGTATGTATCTGTGGATGCCAAGACAGGTGTGCGGGAATACTCGTGCGGGCCGGCCAGCGATAAGCATGCCGGAGGCTGGAGTGATGACAAGAGATATCCCGAGCATCAGTACTTAAGTGTGATTGGGGGATTCCTTGAGGTCATCGTTGACCGTTCGCAAGGCGAGCCAACAGTGACATTTCGACATTACAGTGTGGATGGTGATATTCTTAATGAGGATCGTTTTACGGCTCAATAGAATAGTGCCTATTACCTGATATAGTTAGAAGCAGTTTTGAAACTGCTTCTACTTATGTTCGGCTATAACTCTGTCCGCAAATTTATCCTCGTGTCCGGACATGATGATATTGCCTCCGACTTCATTTGTCGTGAATGTGATTTCTGCAGGGCCTTTTATCACCGTAACAATCTGGTCGGTAACATTAATAGCGGCCTTTTCTACTGATGTGGTAGCGGCATCAGTCGCAGTCAGCACGTGTAGAAAATAATCGACTGTGGCAGGTTCGGGAGGTGATATTTCGATACGGCATTGAGGCGCAGGCCCCGTATCCCGGCCGGGAAGATATTTATTGCCGTCGTAGCTGTAAAGTTCTGCTCCTGTTACTAACCTGATCTGCGGGTTTTCAGGCAGCAAAGTCTGGATAAATAATCGTCCCTTACCATTAGTGACTACCATATCCTCTCCGGCATTCACAGGTTCCTTCATTGCCTGCAGCAGCCAGGTCTTTTTAAATTGCGGATTCGTGGAACATACACGATCGAAGATGACAAAAATACAGGGCCTAAGAAACACAATCTGACGTGTGAAATAGGCAAGCTTATCCGGTGAATAGGCTCGCGTGCAATCTCCGGCCACGTACAGGTACTCTCCCCTGTCCTCGAATGCCAGAATATCTGCGATATCATACAGCTTGCGTCCTTTAAGCCATTGCTGAGGGTCTGTTACCGCCCCATTATGGTGAGGCCATGAATGCGATTGTCCTCCGTCGTTACCGGTAACAGTGCCGGCACGAATATTCGGCCAGGTCTCCGATGGGTCATGGACAAGTATCGTGTTATGAGCAATGCTCCGCAGGTGATAGTTGACATCATGACTTGACCCGAATGAATCATAATGGCCGCCGTCGCCTGCAAGCTCCTCATACTTGTAAATAAGAAAATGTCCCACATCCAGATGCTGGTGAGCGGTGAAGCGGTCCCCGCATTTAAAGAAGAAATATGTCGCATCTTCATCCCAAGAGCTGCGGGCATAGACATAACCGGGCCCCGGACTTATGTGAGAGAGCTTAAAGCCATTGATATCGCCTTTCGCGATAGAAGTGTTCCGCCAGAGAAAATCCTTATACGCATATACACCGACACTGGACCTGGGTGTAGTCTCATTGAATGCGTGAACTACCTGATGGTTCGGGTCATCGTAAAAATAATTTACCAGGATGCGTCTTGCAGATAGGGTCTTATCCCGGTCTCCTCCGAAAGTACGGCCGCCTCCGTCCCCCATAGGGACCGACCGGCGGGAATTGTATGTTTTGATCCCGGGGTAAGTTTCAAACATGCCTGCGATTGCCCTGTTATTGAAAAACTTCGGGGCCGCCGCGTAATAGTCAACTCCTTCGCAATAGCGGGCAGCCTCACAGAAGAACAGCCATTCATACAACCAGTAGTGTATATAATACCCCTCAGCCCATCCGCCTCCGTCGCCGGCCAGTTCGAGAGCTGGTGCTGCACGGGTAAGCCATTCTTGTTCAAGGGCCTGAAGGATTGATTGGGCTCTTTCGTTTTCATAATAAGTCGCGTAGCAGGCCAATCCGATCCCCCAGTTTTTGTATCCATACCAGCCATTGTGGAATACGTGAGTTTCCGAGCGTACATTCGCGTCTACAGTTTTGTTCATGTATTCTTGGAATCCTGCTCGTTGGTTCTCGCTCCAGTATTGGTAGCACAAGTCGTAAACTATTGCACAGCGAGCCAGGTCGTGACCAAAGGTGACATGCCCGCTTCGTATCGGGCCATTGATGTACTTCATTGCCATCTGCACGGCGAGTTTGCCAAGCTGCTCATCAGATTCTACCGCACAGACAATAGCCATCGATATCATTTTCGCATGGTCGTCGGCATTAATTTCGCGTGCCACCTGCACAACTTGCTGATAAGCCTCGGGGCGTTCGGCGGCCAATCCCTGCAAACGCTTAAGAGAACCCAAAAGCCGGGGATGTTCATCCGGGACGGCATGTTTAATGGTTTGGCCGGAGGCAGATGGAATTGAAAAAAACAAGCAGGGAAAGATTGCTCCTGTCCATATCCCGATCGATAAGGTTAATGATATCGCCGACCTCCTCACAGATAAATCTCCAATAAAAGACTTTAATTTTCCAAATGACATTGTTCTTAGATTATACAGCAAGCTTATACCTTTATATTAAGTATATCAATTCTGCCAGGAAGAAATACGAGCAATATAATTATACTTTTTTTGATTAACGCACCATAACACAATGTATTTAAATGTCAAATTAGAAGTGTATGTCGATGTGTCTAATTTCCAGTGTGCTGTGTTTTCGGCTGCTGTTCTTCTTCTTGCAGAATGCGCCACAGATTCCTCATGTTGCGCTCGTGCATGCCGTAGGCCCAATCGCCGGGTGGTGGCTCACGGAAGGCGGGGAACTTCGTCCGCACGGCGAGCCGCTTCGTGGCTTGCTCCAGGGTCAGGCCCTCCTGCTGGGCCGCGTGCACCTCCGTGAGCATCCTCTGGTAATAGTCCCGTACGGGCCGGAGATCATTCTGCCGCAGCGGCGGGCTGTGTGAAGAGATCACATGATCGATCTTCACCCCTTCGGCGAGAAACTCGTCCAGCACCGCCAGGAAGCGATATACGTCCTGGAGTTCCGACTCTTCGCCAATCTCGGGCAGGTGACGGCGCTGATACACAATCGCGCCCGTAACCAGCAGTCGCTCCTGCGGAACGTAAACCAGTGTGTCGGACAGACTGTGCCCTTTGCCGAAAAAAACAAGTTCAAGCCGAAGGTCTCCAAGGTCAAGAGTGTATTTATCGGAAAACGTGACAGTCGGTTTTACAATTTCGAAACCTTCCTTTATGTCCTGCGTGTTTAGCTCGAAGAACTTGATTTCACCTTGTATCCTCTTGGTTTGTAATCGATTTCCGGCGACCCGCGGCAGTAAAGCCTGCAGGTTGTGAATTGTCCTGGCGTTATTATCGAGGTTCTTGCGTTTCCATGTTTCATCTACCTGCTTATCGATGAGCCACTGCATATCAGCGGGTAAATTGTCATGACCGATTATAACCGCGCCTTTGAATAGACTGTTTCCGCCTGCATGATGCATATGGGCATGTGTATTGATGACATACGCCCAGTCATCGCGCCCAAACGCCTTTTCGAGACGCTCTTTAATTGGCGCCATGATACGAGGCGACATCTCGGTATCGATGATTACCAGGCCCTTCTGCGATTTTACCGCCACGAAGTTCGTCCTGCCGGTTCCCAGCCAATAGCCGATGACCACACGGTCAGAGAGCCTTTCAATTCTGACAAACTCAGCCGAACCGTTTCCGATACCGGGTATGAGCAGACAAAAAACCACACCCCATAGAATTGGTTTAATCATTTTCGACCTCCAAATAAAACCGACAGAGTTTAGTCATAATTAATATCAATAAAGCTCCATGATTGGCTCTCTTGTAAATTCCATTATACTATAATGCGAAATTCAGACCAGAAATGACTCATGAAAAATTTTAAAAGTGGAAAAAATTTATCGTAAAAGGTTATGTTGCGACTTAGCACAATGGGCTTCAACTGCGAAAAAAGCGGATTTAGAAAAAAAGCCCCTGCTTTTTGGAGGAGAATATAAAAGCAGGAGCTTAGGCGATAGCGTATATTCAGTACACTATATTCTCAACTTCCCTCCATGGAATATGAATTTTAGTAAAGATTTCATAACTATGTGCCTGCATTGATACTAAATGTAACGTTTTTTTCCGAAATTTTTCAATAGATTTACCTAACTTTCTGTAGCTATTGAGGTTGTATCACCTGCTCGCGTTTTATTTTGTAGATGTTATTCTTCCATCGAAGGTTTTCCGGCCCAAACGCATGGAAAACGCGTAGGCGACGAGAATTCTTCAGGTCTTTCTCGTCCTTTGCCTGAAGTGTAAACAAAGCACCATTACCATACTCTTCTTTATTCCAGCGAAGCGCATGAAAAGCTGCAAAACGCGGCCCTTCTATTACGAATCCCCACGGCGGCAGGACTACATCTCCTCCAAGTTCTGAGTTAACCCGGGCTTCTGCTGCTGAGAAATTCACAATGATTCTTGTCGCATTTTTCCCTTGTCCGTAAGTTGCCTGTCGCAGTGTTTGGTCTTTGCTGAGAAATTCCAATTGTCTCAGGACATCATGGGCTGTAACACTGTGCAGCGGCCCCAACACTTCATGAGTATTTTTCAGAAATACATCCATGGGATGCATATTTTCAGCCCAGCCGTTATCACTGCGGGTATAACAGGAGATATCCGACTTACTGTTTTCATTTGTTTTGCTCTGGTCGGATTGCCAGTAGAGATGGTCTTGGAAAGAGTGATAATGCAGCGGGCGGGCGCATAAAACATGGTGCGCGACATATTCAGCAGCCTTTTGGGCCTGGTAGCCGTACTTGCCATAGCATATCTGGCAGTCATGATAGACCATCTCAAAGAAGGGAATAACGGTAGCGCCGATATCCTCTGGTTTAAGGTTATGGTAGTACCTTCCACTGACGGCCACGAGTCCCTCGAAGAAATCACTATGTGGCAGTGCCCACTCGCGACCGCACTCACTGCCGAAAATTCCAAATACTTCCCTCCCGTAATCACTCAGGCGAATTTTCCACGCGATGTCGCTGTTTCTCTCGACAGGATGATTGGGATCAAAGCATTCACGGGGCCCAACCGCGTAGGTCGTATCGATAAAGTAACTCCATGGTGAGAATAGTTCGTGAATGGCGGGCAGATTCTGCGGCCGTTTGGCAAGTTCCAATTGCTTCGGTGCACAGACCATGTATGCTCGTCCCCCTAACCACCTGCCGCCTGTGATAAGCGAGCCGTCTCGATGTTTTTCAATAAATGCCGGGTTCCAGCTCTTTGCATCACGATACATATCCTGCACATTATCATGTAAGCATCCGACATATCCCAATGCCTGGATTCGCTGGATTGCGTCCGACAGCGCTTCATTGCCGCCGCACTCAGGATTAGCCGGCAGGTTATCGGGATGCCGGCAGTCATAACCACCCTCCGTCCAGCCGCCAACCATAAACAGGCAGCGCTCGATATCAAGGTCATTACGAAGATGCTCGGCGATTTTTGCGGCCTCATCGAAAGTCCAGCGAATTTTGACTGATTCTTCCTCGGTGCTCTCTTCGTTCATACGCCGTGCAAGACATGTCCACAATTTAGCATTAGATGCTCCGATCATTAGTTCGACGTGCGGATTACGGCGAATCTTTTCTCTAAGTGTTATCGCCAGGCCCTGCTTTTCGGCATAACGCCTGTAGCCGGCAGCTATCGTATTCCAGTTGCCTTTACCCAACGGCGTAAGACGTACCGACTTTGCACTGCGGCGTAATTCAAACGTTGTTGTCAGCTTTTGAGTGTACGGTTTATCTGAGGGTTTGGTACTCTGAAGTTCCGGAAAAACGTAAGCATCGTCCCAGGTTGCAATCAGCGCCGAGCCGCTCTTTATAAAGCCGAGCATATTCATATGGCAGCCTTCATAATCGGATGTGCCGAATACTCGCTTAAAGGTTTTTCCACTGTTGGCCGAAATCAGTAATCCTTCACGGCAGGGCACGATAGCATAGCCGCTCTCAATATCCGTAATAGCCAGGGCGTCCTCAAGCACATGAACACTTCTATCGGCCTTGTCCTCATAACGAAGCTCTAATGCTTTTCCTTCATCAACCAGAGCGAAGACAACAGCCGTTCCATTCTTTTTGTTGCGCAGATATATGGAATTCTTATTTGCGCTCTCGGTCCTCATGAAATCGCCCTCAAGCCACGTTGCAGTCCCGGGATCGGCTGTCCCTTTCGAAGGCCATAGGATTCCCGAGCGTTTATCTAACAAGGACCATCGCCCAGTAACATCATTAATCTCAGCTCTCAACCAGCGGCTTTCTAACATTACCGTGTCTGCATGGCTGATTGAGGATTTCAGCAGGACCAATAAACAGATTAAAACCAGCTTACGCATAATCAGGCTCCTTTCGAAATAAGATTTGATAACTTGCGTATCCCATGTGATATTAACATAAAATATGCTTACGCTCCTGTTTCAATACAGTAACAGATTTAACTGATAGATAAAAGCCTCTTGGTTGCATTATACAGTTTTTTTTAGCGTTTTTAACATCTTGTTTGTAAGCTATGATTGATTTGTATCAGTGAATTATTACTCAGAGTGTGACTCGAAAGTATAATTATTAACGGTTATTATAAATGTTGCGAGTGTATATATAAAGGAGTGTGAAGTATGAACCAAAAAATAACACGCAGTCCACTTAGGGACGCCTCGCGGCGGAAGTTCCTACGACGTTCAGCGATTGGAATACTCGGTGCGGCGGGTTTTCCTGTGTCGATGACTTCATCGTGCGCTATATCCGGCAATCCCGGCAAGCACCCCAATATTGTTATGTATATCTCTGACGATCATGGAATAGATTTTCTGGGCTGTTACGGGAACAAAGATATCAAGACTCCTAATATTGACGTCCTTTCGAAAGAGGGAATGCTGTTCTCCGGTATGTTTGCCGCTTCACCTACATGTGCGCCTTCCCGCTCGGTATTATGGACGGGACTTTATCCTGCCCGTAATGGATGTATGGGAAATCACACAATCTGCCGGGATGACGTCACCTCACTACCGACCTATCTGGGCCGTTTGGGCTATCGTGTAGTACTGGCAAACAAACGTCATGCCAAGCCAAAAGAAGTCTTCTGCTTCGAATATATAGATGCCGGATTACCTCGTAACCTTGCTAATCCCAGAATATATCGCAGAGAAGGCTTAAATATCAGAGCTGTTGACGAGTTTCTTTCAGATCATGCCCAAAACCGGCCCGAGACGCCATTGTGCCTGATTCTTGGTGACAGCAGCCCGCATGTCACATGGGAGCCGAACAAAACCTATGACCCGGCAAAGCTTCAATTGCCTCCATTTATTGTTGACACGAAACTAACCCGAAGAGCCATGGCCAATTACTACCAGGACATTACTACGATGGACAAGCGGGTGGGACAGACAAGAGCCATGTTGAAAAAATATGGTTTTGATGATAATACCCTCTTCATTTACACTACAGACCAGGGCTCTGAGTGGCCGCATTCGAAATGGACCGTATATGATACCGGTATTCATGTTCCTTTCATTGCTGTCTGGCCCGGAAAAATAAAGCCTCATTCGGTCTGTTATGCGATGATTTCCTTTGTCGATATTACACCAACCTTTATCGATATCGCGGGCAGACAGCAGCCGGAAGGTTTGGATGGAAAAAGTTTTTTGGATGTGTTGCTTGGCACCCCCAAAACCTTCCGCAAGTATATCTATGCCAGCCATACACGTGACGGCAATATGAATGTCTTTCCCCAGCGAGGTGTTCGGGATTCCCGGTATAAATATATTCTGAACCTTCGCCCGGAAAACAAATGGACCACGCATTTTACAAAAGTCCCGGGCATCCCGGAAAGCCATAAACAGGTCTGGGACACCTGGGTCGAGAAGGCAAAAATCGATACCAAAGTCGCCAAACTGCTCGATATTATTGAGCATCACCCGGCCGAAGAATTATATGATTTGCACGCGGATCCTTACGAACTTAACAATATTGCCGATAGACCTGAGAACAAGCCTGTTTTAAGAAGGATGCGAGACCAGTT
>Ga0307378_10001544_pt1 | contig 37057 bp, 36 predicted proteins | sample UN1MG_FD_202238 | JGI IMG/M metagenome (GOLD analysis project Ga0307378, IMG submission 202238) | Soil microbial communities from Risofladan, Vaasa, Finland - UN-1 | ecosystem: Environmental > Terrestrial > Soil > Coastal area > Acid sulfate soil | place: Finland: Risofladan, Vaasa | collected...
ATAAGGAGCAACAGCATGTGGGCTGACATCGCCACTGGCATAAAGACCCACAGCACCGCAATTCTTGTCTTCCATCTCAGGGTTTCCACGATTTATTACCTCCTCTCTTTTTGAGACTTGAGTCTACCGTTCTCACGAACTGTGTCAATACCTGGAATAGAGATGAGCCTGATTAAGGTGAACAATTAGCCAGACCGTTTGCCACTACACAGAAGCTTGCATCGTGCAACTGAAGTCCATAATGTCACATTCACTCAATTTGTTGAATGCCAGCCTCGTTTCCCACATGCTATATGGCGGAGAGTCTGCGCAGGCGGTATAATAGGAGAGCATGGCTATATGTGATCTGGCGGCTACTGTAGCTCAAGTTCGTTGCTTTAAGGCAGGGCAACAACAAGGGGCTGCTTCAGGTTTTTTCTATGCTGAAGGCGACAGGCTCTTTTTCATAACTAATCGCCATGTGATAATCAAAGAGGAGGACAACTATTACCCCGGTGAAATTCGGATGAGACTTCACATCAATCCCAATGACATCCGTCAGAACGAAGACCTTTCATCGCACCTTTATGACGATTCTGGAAAGCCAACATGGTTGGAGCATCCGACCCACGGAGCGAGAATTGACGTAGTGGCAATACCGATGGATGCTGAACTGATAAAGTCTCGTTTCTTCATAAGGGCTTTCAGCTCGAAGGATCTAATACCAAGCGATGTTGACATCTCGATAGGAGAAGATGTGCTAGTGTTGGGCTACCCTCTTGGACTTCACGATATGGTTCACAATCTTCCGATCGTTCGTAGTGCTACGTTGGCGTCAGTTTACCCGGTTCCATTTAGTGGCGATCCAATAGTTCTAATTGACTCACGTCTACACCGTGGCACAAGTGGTAGCCCAGTGCTTACCAAGCCAACCCAGATGCTGCGGCGCCAAGATGGTAGTACTTCTTTTCTGAGTGGCATGGTCAGCTTTCTAGTAGGTGTTCACTCTGCGGGTGTTGACATTAAAGACAGAGATCCACAGCAGGACTAGCCCCTAGGCTTGAGTGTTGTATGGTTTGCCTCATTGATTCCACAGATTATAGCACGAAGCAAAACGTAGGCATTCTCTCGTGATAGTGTTTTCCCAAAGCAAAAAGTCATATAAATAACTTACGCTGTTGATTACGATGTCGATTGTATTTTGACTCTTTCCCTCAGTTCTGGCGCAGAGCCTGTACCCTTCAACAAGACGCCCCAACTCTGTGGGAGCCTCTTGCACAGTTTTTGACGAAGCAAGCACTCCCCCTTTACAGCTATGGATTTTTGGGCTAAAATAGATACGGTTTGGGCGGGTGTAACTCAGCGGAAGAGTGCTTGCTTCCCAAGTAAGACGTCGTGGGTTCGAATCCCATCACCCGCTCCACACATATTATTGAAAGGGGTAGTATGAAAGAGGTTGTTATTATTAGCGCAGTGCGGACACCGGTGGGCAATTATGGGGGTGGTTTACGAAGAGTTCAAGCCTACGACCTGGCGGCTCTAGTTCTCAATGAGGCGATTAAACGGGCTAAAGTGGAGCCAGCCTCCATTGATGAGGTAATTATGGGGCAGAATTATCAAAGCGGTGAATATGTAAACATCGCTCGCATGGGGTTACTTAAGGCTGGCTGGCCAGCCGAGATTCCAGCTTTCACCCTAGACCGACGATGCTGCAGTGGTCTTGACGCTATTGGTCTGGCCGGTATGACAATTGAGACTGAAAATGCAGATACTATAGTGGCTGGCGGCGTGGAAAGCATGAGTACTGCTGAGTTTTATATCCCGGGCGACAACATAAAGTGGGAAATGGGAGGAGTTGGTGATATGCCCAAGGGTCACGGTCGCCTTTCCATGTGGGGGCTACCACTTTACGATAGGATACAGCGGGCTCGGGTTATGTCCCAACCTGAGGAAAGGTTTGGAATTATGCCGACGATGATGACCTGGGCTGAGACTGCAGCTAAGACATATAACATCTCCCGGGAGGAGATTGACCAATGGGCTCTACGGAGTAATCAACGAGCGGTGGCTGCTACCGAGTCAGGGAAGTTCAAAGAGGAAATTGTGCCTGTGCCCGTTCCACAGCGCAAGGGCGAGCCAGTATTGCTTGACAAAGATGAGCATCCCCGGCCTGACACAAGTTTAGAGGCACTTTCTAGGCTGAGGGCTGTTCAAGGGGGGGTCTGCACTGCAGGTAACTCAGCCGGAGAGAACGATGGTGCTGCAGTTTGCGTAGTAACCTCGGCGGAAAAGGCAAAAGAATTAGGGGCTGAGCCGATGGGTTATCTTAAAGCCTATGTTCAAAGTGGGGCTGACCCTCGTCATACCTGGGAAGCAGTGCCAGCGGCAGTTAACAAGGCGCTGAAAAAGGCGGGGCTGACCCTTGATCAGATAGACCTTATTGAACTGCATGAAGCCTTCGCTGCTCAGGCATTGGCAAATCTGAGGGAACTGGGAATACCTGAAAGGGATTATGACAAGGTAAATGTTAATGGCTCTTGTGTTGCCATTGGTCATCCTCTAGGTTGCACCGGGGCAAGAATTATGACTACCCTGCTCTATGAAATGAAAAGGCGTAACGCCAGATATGGTCTGGAGACTATTTGTGGGGGGGGGGGGATGGGTGTCTGTGCTATTGTGGAGAGGAGATAGTTTCTCAAAACTGAACCTCCGATGAACAGAAGCTCAGCGGAGGATTTTTTTATCTTTGTTTGGAGGTAAAATGGACTTTAAATTTAGTGAAGAGCATGAGATGCTGAGGGGGGCAATAAGGAGGTTTGCCGAGGAGGAAATCGCTCCCCTAGTAGAAGAGGCTGAGGAAAAGGAGAAGTTCCCCAAGGAACTTTTTGCCAAGGTGGGCGAGCTAGGATATCTTTGCCTTAGCTATCCGGCGAAGTATGGGGGTGGTGACCTGGGGCTGATAGGCGAGTGCATCGCCATTGAGGAGATGTCACGGGTTTCGGTTGGTATCGCCGCTGGGCTGGCGACCCAAGGGGGTATCGCTACCAGTTCTATTTTATACCATGGGAGCGAGGAGCAGAAGCAGAAGTACCTTGTGCCAGCTATTAAGGGGCAGAAAATAAGTGCTTTTGGGCTTACCGAGCCCAACGCCGGCTCTGATGTTGCTGCCCTGGAGACTACAGCAGTCAAGCAGGGCGATAAATATATCATCAATGGCAGCAAGACATACATAACTAATGGGCCAATTTGTGACTACGCGCTGGTAGCAGCCTATACTGACAGGAGCCAGAAGCCCAGTAGAGGGATAAGCGTATTCATTGTAGAAAAAGATACGCCGGGTTTCACACGGACTAAAATGAAGAAATTCTGCATGCGCTCCTCAGATACCGCTGAACTCTTCTTTGATAATTGTGCTGTGCCAGTTGAGAATCTAGTTGGTGAGGAAGGTAGAGGGTTTGTTTATGTCATGGAGTCTCTTGACGCAGGCAGGATATCTCACTCGGCTACCAGTATCGGGCTGGCACAAGCGGCTTATGAGGCTTCCCTCAGTTATGCCCAGCAAAGGACGCAGTTCGGCCAGCCAATCTATAACTTCCAGGCTATTAGCTTTAAGATAGCCAAGATGGCTATAGATATAGAGGCAGCCCGCTGGCTGATGTATCGGGCTGCCTGGATGTATGACCAAGGGGTGCGCCGGTTTAACGAAGCGGCTATGACCAAGCTATTTGCCAGCGAGGTGTCTCAGAGGGTAACCAGCGAGGCGATGCAGATACATGGCGGTGTTGCCTTGATGAGTGATTCACCAGTGCAACGCTACTTTCGTGATTCAAGAAGGGCCACCATCACCGAGGGCACCTCGGAGATTCAACAAATAGTGATTTCACGAGGGCTGGTAACACACTAGGTTATCCACTCAGAGCAGTCTGGCTGCTATCAGGAGGAAAGGAGCATTATGGAAATTAAAAGGGTAGGTGTAGTGGGCTGTGGAACAATGGGGGCGGGCATTACTCAGGTGTGCGCTCAGGCAGGCTATCAGGTGGTAGTCTTAGAAATAAACAATGAGCTTTTGAATAAGGGGCTGGCATCCATTAACAGCTTTCTGAGCAAAGGCGTAGACAAGGGTAAGCTATCCCAGCAGGATAAGGAGTCTACCCTGTCTCGCATCAAGGGCACCACCAGCACCAAGGACTTCAGCGATTGCGACCTAGTAATAGAAGCTGCAGTTGAGAATATGGATTTGAAGAAGAAGATATTTGCCGAGGTAGACAAAATCTGCCCCAAACATGCCATCCTGGCAACTAATACTTCGTGTCTGTCTATTGTTGATATGGCTATGGTAACCAATAGGCCGGATAAGGTGCTGGGGCTGCACTTCTGGAATCCAGCGCCACTTATGAAGCTACTGGAGGTGGTCAAGACCGTTGCCACCAGTGACGAGACCCTTGAAACGGGGAAGAGCTTCGGTGAGTCTCTGGGCAAGACCATCATCGTCGCTCCAGATATTCCGGGGTTTATTGTAAACCGCCTTCAAATACCCTTTCGGCTTGATGCTATCCGTATGCTAGAGGCGGGCATTGCCACCAAGGAGGATATTGATGCTGGTGTAACCTTAGGCTTAGGTCATCCCATGGGGCAGTTTGCCCTGCAAGACCTTGTTGGTCTTGATGTTACCTATGCCGTGGCTAACGCTCTGTATGAAGAGACTAAAGACCCCAAATTTGCTCCACCTACTCTGATGAAGAAGATGATTGCTGCCGGCTGGCTTGGGCGTAAGACAGGGAAGGGATTTTATGAGTATAATAAGTAATAGGGCTAGTAAAATGGAAGGGCTGGCTAGGTAGCTAAAGTCCTGACAAACTACGGTGTAGAGGGAGAAGCGATGAAAGAAGAGGTTGAGCGAAAAAAGGAGTTTAGGACTACGGTTGATGGAGCTGTAGTTAAACGGGTATATACCCCGGCTGATTTAGCCGAGTTTAAACCGGATACCAGTCTGCCAGGGGAGTATCCCTTTACCCGGCATGTAATGCCCACCGGTTACCGGGGCAGATTATGGACTATGCGTCAATATTCGGGATTTGCCACGGTAGAAGAGACAAACAAGCGGTATAAGTATTTATATAAGCAAGGACAAACCGGGTTTAGCGTTGCTTTCCACCTGCCTACCCAGGAAGGATACGATTCAGACCATCCGCTGTCTGCCGGGGAGGTAGGGAGGTGTGGTGTCGCCGTAGATTCACTTCAAGATATGGAGGGGCTATGGGATGGCATCCAGTTGGCTGATGTAAGCACATCAATGACCATTAATGCTACTGCCCCAATTATACTGGCGATGTATATTACTGCCGCTGAAAAGCAGGGGGCAGATAGAAGCAAACTTAGGGGAACGGTCCAGAATGATACATTGAAGGAGTATATAGCCAGAAATACATATATTTTTGGACCAGAGCCATCCATGCGATTGATAACCGACCTCTGTTCATACTGCGCTGAGAATATGCCCCTATGGAACTCAATAAGCATCAGTGGCTATCATATGCGGGAGGCGGGGGCAACAGCTATTCAGGAGGTTGCCTTTACTCTTACCAACGGGATAGCCTATGTGCAAGCAATGATAGATAAGGGAATGGGGGTTGATTCCTTTGCCCCGCGATTCTCATTTTTCTTTGCTGGCTATACCAACCTCCTTGAAGAGGTTGCTAAGTTCAGAGCGGCGAGGCGGATATGGGCTAAGATAATGAAAGAAAAATTTGGCGCCCAGAATCCGAGGTCAATGATGTTAAGATATCATGTCCAAACAGATGGTTTTACCCTTACCGAGCAGCAGCCACTTAATAACATTGTCAGGGTAACCATCCAAGCCCTTGCCGCAGCACTGGGGGGATGCCAGTCGTTACACACCAACTCATTTGATGAGGCACTAGCTTTACCGAGTGAGGAGGCGGTACAGGTTGCCCTAAGAACCCAGCAAATTATTGCCTATGAGAGCGGGGCTGCCGATACTATTGACCCACTCGCAGGCTCATTCTATATAGAATGGTTAACTAACCAGATAGAGGAAGGAATACAAAAGTATATTGATACCATTGATGAGATGGGCGGTGCCCTAGAGGCAATAAAGAGGGGATACATTCAGCGAGAAATTATGCAGTCGGCTTATGATTATCAAAGAGCAGTAGATTCAGGTGAGCAGGTCATTGTTGGCGTTAATAAGTTTACTACAGGGGAGGAGCGCATACCGAGGCTATTAGAGATTGATGAAAAGGTAGAGAAAAAGCAGGTAGAGAGACTTAAAAAGTTGAAGAGTGAGCGGGATAATGAGCAGGTGAGCCAAATGCTGGATAAGGTGCGCCGGGTGGCACAGAGTGATGAGAATGTCATGCCGGTATTGATTGAGGCAGTTAAAGTTTATGCCACGGTTGGGGAAATAAGCAATGCCTTTCGGGATGTGTTTGGCGAGTATAGAGAGCCAAGCATTATTTAACTTGAGTTTTAATTTATAGAGAGGGTCTGCCGTGCAAAAAAGAAGGATACGAGTTCTAATAGCTAAACCGGGTTTAGATGGGCATGATAGAGGGGCTAAGGTAGTAGCCAGAGGTTTAAGGGACGCCGGGATGGAGGTAGTTTATCTGGGGCTACGGTTAACCCCCGAGGAAATTGCTGAAGCAGTTATACAAGAAGATGTGGATGCGGTGGGGCTGAGTTGTCTGTCCGGAGCTCATATAGCCCTGTTTCCGAAAACAGTGCGGCTTATCAGGGAGAAAAGTGATAAGGATATTCTGTTTATTGGTGGTGGAATCATACCTAAGAAGGATATTCCCAGGCTAAGGGAAGCCGGTATTGCTCAGACGTTTGGTCCGGGTGCATCTCTAGCTGAAATCAGTAAGTTCATTGAGACAAGCCTAAAGGAGAGGGGTAATGATAGTAAAGATTGACCATATAGGGGTGGCAGTCAGCAGTATAGACGATGCGGTAAAGCTATACAGGGATGGTTTGGGGCTAAAAATTGGAGAGATAGAAACCGTGGAGGCAGAGAGGGTTAAAGTGGCAATGATTGCTGTAGGTGAGAGCCGGATTGAGTTGCTGGAGCCAACTGGTTCAGAAGGAGCGATAGCCAAGTATATTGAAAAGAGGGGGGAGGGGATACATCATCTGGCTCTAGAAGTGAGCGATATTCAGGGGATGCTTAAGGTACTAAAAGAAAAGGGTATCCCCCTTATTGATACCGAGCCAAGGATTGGGGCTGGGGGGGCAAGGGTTGCTTTCCTACACCCCAAGGCAGCCAAGGTGTTAATAGAATTAGTGGAGCATTAAATGATAGAAGACAGTCAAGTAAAGGCAAAACAATTAGCCGAGCTAGAGGAACGCCGAGCCAAGATAAAGGAGATGGGTGGCAGGGAGCGCGTGGAGAAGCAGAAGAAGATAGGTAAGCTGACGGCGCGACAGCGAATAGATATGCTACTGGATAAGGGGACATTTCACGAGATTGGATTGTTCGCCAAGAGCCGAAGCACAGCCTATAAAGAAGTATCAGCCGATGGGGTAGTTACTGGCTATGGAGAAATTGATGGGAGGAGGGTGTATATCTTCTCCCAGGACTTTACCAGTATGGGGGGCACCCTATCGGAGATACATGCTAAGAAGATTTGCAACATTATAGATAATGCGATGAGAGTGGGTTGTCCAGTTATCGGGATAAATGACTCTGGTGGAGCCAGGATTCAGGATGGGGTGGATGCTCTATCTGGTTATGGCGACATGTTCTACCGAAATACGTTAGCCTCGGGGGTAATTCCTCAGATATGTGCCATCCTGGGGCCAACGGCTGGGGGGGCAGTATATTCCCCGGCATTGATGGACTTCATATTTATGGTTAAGGGTATAAGTCATGCCTTTATCACCGGACCGAGGGTGATTAAGGCAGTAATGGGGGAAGAGGTAAGTGAGGAGGAGCTCGGTGGGGCTACGGTAGCTCAGAGGAAGGCGGGGGTGGTCTGCCGCTCGGAAAATAGTGAGGAGGAATGCTGCCAAAACATAAAGGAGTTATTAAGTTATCTGCCATCAAATAACAGGGAAAAGCCAAAAAGAATTGATTGGGGGGATAACCCAACCCGCACCGATAGCTCTCTATTTGATATTGTTCCGCCGAATCCAAGCAAGGCATACGATATGTATAAGATAATTGAGAGGGTGTTTGACCAGAGGGGAGGGGGGAAGAGGAATTACTTTGAGCTATTTCCGATATTTGCCACCAACATAATTACCTGTTTTTCCAGATTGAATGGATGGTCGGTGGGAATAATAGCCAATCAACCACAGTCAAAGGCGGGGTGTTTAGATATAGATGCCTGTGATAAGGCATCCAGGTTCATCAGGTTCTGTGATGCCTTCAATATCCCAATTGTTACCCTGGTTGATGTGCCTGGGTATTTACCGGGAACAGAGCAGGAGTGGGGGGGGATAATCAGGCACGGGGCTAAGATGCTTTACGCCTATTCTGAGGCAACAGTGCCCAAACTAACCCTTACGGTTAGGAAGGCCTATGGAGGCTCATATCTTGGGATGTGCAGTAAGGATTTGGGAGCTGATTTTGTATTTTGCTGGCCGAGCACTGAGCTGGCGGTAATGGGAGCCGAGGGAGCCGCCCCAATAATATTCAGGAAGGAGCTGGAAAAGGCAGACAACCCACAGGAATTATTGCAGCAGAAGATAAGGGAATACCGGGAGGAGTTTGCCAATCCCTACCTGGCGGCAGCCAACCTACATATTGATGATGTAATTGACCCGGCAGAAACAAGGCCCCAGCTAATAGAAGCTCTGGAAATGCTAATAGATAAGGTGGAGGCAAGGCCGGAGAAGAAACACGGCATTATACCTACTTAGCCGGAAGAATGACAGTGGCTGTGCCGGGTGCCGTTTTCTCCCCCCTGGGATTTTCAGTCCAGATTTCGCAATCTACCAGATGCTCACCATTGTCTATGTATTTCTTAACCACCACACCTTTACAGGTTACCGGGTCTCCGATAATATCTGTCCGTCTATGCTGGCATCCCACTTTTTTTAGAACCCCATCGTCTCCTATCCAATTGGTCATCAACTGTATAAGCCAAGCGACCTTTAGCCGACCGTTTACTACAGCACTAGAGAACCTACGTTTTATTGCATATTCCTTATCGTAATGGATGGGGTCATAATCTCCCGAAGCCCCAGCCCACTCGGCTGACATCCGAGGTGAGGTCTCCTTGACCAGAGATGGAATCTCCATACCTACTGTTATATCCTGATAAGTTAACTGCTTTGGCATCAGTCTATTTTCCTCCCCTCATAGTCTTTAACCTCGGGGGCGAGAACCCGAATAGTGGTCCACCTACCTTTAGCTACCGTCTCTCCCCGCTGGTTGCGGTAGGTCGTCTCAAATACATTGAGGAGCATAGTGCCCAGCGAGCCCTTCTTTTCATAGAGGTTAACAAACTTTCTATCCACGACTATTATGTCGTCCGGTCTAACCGGCTTAAAGAATTCCCAGTCCCCACCGGCATCAATTGCCCCTTTAAGGGATAGCATATAGGGCATGTAGAAACCGGGTGATTCACCCTCCATCTGCATGGTAACCAGATAGCCGGGGGGCACTACAGTTCCGCGGTAACCAGTCTTTCTGGCATACTCTTCATCCTGCCATAAAGGGTTAGCGTCCCCAGTGGCTTGAACAAACATGTTTATCTTTGACCTTTCGATTTTGGTAATGCAGATATTCATCAGACTACCTACCGCTTTCCGCATTTCTTCAGTGATTACAACTTCGTCAGCCATTTTTGCCACCTCCTCTACATAATTATTTGGTTAAATTATGACTGTGTCTGATTTCTGGGAAGTAAAATGGTTACCGCTCTTTTACTTCTATGGCTCTAATATCCTGAGCCAACTCCTTGGGAACGGCAACTGAAATAACCGGGGTTCTATCATAAGACTTTGGATTAACCACTCTGATGATTTTTCCCGGCGAAATAAATTTACCTTCCCTGTCGAGGCAATTCACAATTTCACCTTTTCCCGGCAAGGGTAAAAACTCATGAGGAATCTGGAGTAAAGCCTCTGTCTCAGAAAAAGTTAAGTCAATCACAAATATGGCTAAGCCGGGGCAGGCGGAGATACACAATCCACAGCCGGTGCACTTGGCTTCATCTAAAACTGGAAGGTTATTGATATCCTCCCCAACCTGGATAGCACCTTTAGGGCAGGCTGTTTCACAAGGATTACATGGAATCAGCTCAGCGCATTCAATAACAGCTACAGCACCCTTTTTTAATCTCTCTGGGGATGGAACCCCGGGTAGTTTGGAGAGTTCTTCCTTACATAGTACGCCGCTGGTAGCTAATTTGTTAAACACTTTTCACCCTTTCCTGTAGTTTTTGGCGGGCAACTCTACGAGATTCAAACCTGCCTTTTTCAAATATCTCCTGGCTCTTCAGTTTAGCCTGCTTCAACTGCTCAAATTTCTGTTTACTCAAGTAGCCCAACGACTCAGCTACAGCCAAGCCGACTATTGCCCCCTGCACCATAGCAGTTGAAGCCTCTTCAATCCCGGCTATGTCCCCGGCTACGTAGATGCCAGGAACAGTGAGTTCCATATTCTCATCACGAACCGGTATGTGTCCGCCAAGCTCAGGGATATACATAAACTCACAACCAGACATTCTGGCTAACTCTGTTAGCGGACTTAGTCCAGTAGCAATACAAATTATATCCGTCTCAAAATCTTGCTCGGTGCCGGGTATAGGCTGATAGTTTGAGTCCACGCGACAAACAGTAGCTACTTCAACTTTATTATTTCCCTTGGCCTCCTTCAAAGTATGAGAGGTCAGAATAGGGATGCCCAAGCGAGCAACCTTACTGGCATGAACCCGATAGCCACCTATCCGGGGCAGAGCCTCCACCACAGCCACCACCTTCATCCCTGCCTGCATAAGTTGATAGGATACAATCAAGCCTATGTTGCCTGAACCAACCATCAATACCTTCCTGGCAGGGAGCACCCGCCACACGTTTACTACAGTTTGAAGCGCTCCGGCGCCCATGACCCCGGGCAATGTCCAGCCAGGAAAAGCCAATGGATTCTCCATGGCTCCAGTAGCTAATAATATCTTTTTACTTTCCAGTTCCTCTACCTCACCGTTACTATATAACCACAGCGTATGGTCAAAAATGCCCCATACTACGGTATTTAGGCGTAGCTCCAGGCTGCTGCACTCCCTGGCTAGCTGGGAGGCAATATCTATACCCCTCATTCTGGCTTTGTGCTCCGTCCCGCCAAAAAATTTGTGAGTCTGTTTGATTAACTGTCCCCCGGGCTTGACCTGCTCATCAATAACCACCACTTCCCTCACGCCTGCTTTAGTTGCCTCAGCCGCAGCACTCAGTCCAGCCGGCCCGGCACCAACAATAGCTAATTCATACTCTTTCATGCCCTCTTATCCCCTTAGGTTTTATACATCGTGGTTATTTTCATTCCTTCCCTCACTCCGGTAACGCAAGTCCTCACCGCTACCCCGTCCACCATCATGATGCAATCAGTGCATAGCCCTATGGCACAGAATATTCCCCTCGGCTGTTTATGTTTTTTGGTGTACCGAAAGACATTGATGCCATTAGCTATTAACGCCCCGGCTATAGGTTCACCTTCAAATGCATCCACAGGTTTGTCGTCAATCTCTACCTTCACTATCCTTCCTGGCTCAAGTTCGCCAAGAATAGGATGCTTTTTAATTCGCATATTTCTATCACCTCAGTTGGCAAAAAATGGCTTGACCACATGTCTGCCCAAAACCAGCGGCGGGGGTGTTACTTGAAAAAGCAGATGTAGGATACCACATTCGGCACCCGGAATTTGAAACTGACCTTGGCCGGGGCAACAACAGTGTCACCTACCCGCACCGTCTTCCACTCTTCTCCGGGGAGTTGAATCTCCGCCGAGCCGACGGTAAAAGTCAGGCGCTCCTCGAACTCAGTAGAAAAGGTATACTCACCCTGAAGCATAACCCCAGCGGTGAAACGCTTACCCTCAATCTCAGCCCCCAGACTCTTGACATTACCATCAAAATACTCGTTAACCTTAATCGCCATGATGCCTCCTTTCGTTATGTTATTGAACAGGATTCCCCAAATGTCCTCATTTAAGGAATCTGGAGAAACTGGTTTGCTCCATTATTTCCGGTGGTACTGAAAGGCTTTCGCCGAAGCAGATTATCTCGGAAATCACCTTGCCTACTATACCCCCTTGCTGAAAGCCATAGTCATTCATGCCACAGGCGAGGATAAAGCCATCAACTCCTTCAACTGGACCTAATAGGGAATGGCGGTCAGGGGTATTGGCATAATGGTTGGCAAAGCTTCTTATGATATTTACCCGTAGCTCCTTTAATATGGGTAAATACTTGACTGCCTGCTGGCAAATATCATGGAATCTGCCAAAGGTTACCCTCCTATCTTCAGTAGCCGGGTCGCCGCTGATACCTAACAACAAGTTCCCCTTAGCCTCATTGGCGACTAAGAAACAGGTCTCCTCTATTACCTTCCTCTGCTCTGCTGGCAACAGCACTGCCTCGCGGTAAGCACCGGAGATTAGGTGCCTATTGATAATGGGTCTGTCCAGCATCTCGGTTACCACCATCTGGTGCCGCTCAGAGGTAATAGGGAGTTCTAATCCCACCATTCGGCCAATCTCCACCGCCCACCTGCCAGCAGCATTTACAATATAGTCAGCTTTCACCTCTCCCCTATCAGTCAGTACCGATTTTACGTGCCCCTGGTCAAGGTTAATATCCACCACCTTGGTATGTTCGTAGATTTTGGCGCCTAATTCCCTTGCCTTATCTGCCATACCGGTTACAAGATAAAGGCACTCTATATGACCACCATAGGGTGAATATAGCCCCCACTTCACAATCGGGCTCAAATTTGGCTCTAATTCAGTAAGTTCATCCCCAGTTACTATCCTGTCTTCTGGAGAGAATTCCAGGCGCTCTTCAAGGGACCGTTTCCACAACTCCAGCGACCGTTCAGTCTCTATCAAGACGAGAAGCCCCAGCCGATTAAACTCAATATCACGCCCGAGCTCCCTGGAATCATCTATTTTCTGATACTCAGCTATGCCCTTGGCCGTAAAGTAGTGTAGCAATCGGTCGCCTCCCGAGGGGAGGGTGCAGAATGTAGCATTGGCTCCTGAGGCTTCACTTGCCACCTCATTTTTCTCAATAAGCACGACCTGCTTTCCCTGCTTAGTTAAGTAATATGCTGTGGCAACCCCGATAACGCCGCCGCCGATTACTACCACCTCTGATTCCGGCTGTATTTCTTCCTGCACTATCTTACCTCCGGGCAATATCATTTATTGGCAGTGGTCGGACAGGGGGACGCACGGTCATTGGCTGTGTAGCCTCACTCATAGGAATCCCTGTTTCTTCACTAAGGATTTGAGCCATCAGCCGCTGACATGTTCTACCCTGGCATAACCCCATCCCCCCAGACGTCCTCCGTTTTATGGCTGAAACGCTCCTGGCACCACTCCGAATAGCGGCTACAATCTCCTGTCTGGTAACTTCCTCGCATCTACAAATAATCCCTTCTTCACTCACCTGTTTCATTCCCCCTTAATTGATTCTCAGCTAGCCTGTCAACGGGCTGACATTTCCCTGTTCAGAGAGCCCGAAGCTAAAAAAATAGGGCTCTTACCAAAGTAAAGAAGCCCTAATCATTATGAGATAAGTCCGATTCTCCATCTGCTGCTATTGTTATACCACTAAATAATAACCTTTGTCAAACCTCAAGCTCCAGCCCCCACCTCTGGGATTACGGTAAGGGGGCTAATGGCGAAAGCTCTACCAGGTTAGAAATCCGCCTGCTTCACCGTGCCGGTTGATACAGGAGTGATGAGAGGCGCTTGATACGCCTCAGCATATTGGGATGGGTGCTGAAAAGCTCCATCAACTTCTCGGCAGTGCCAAGGCGCACTCCCTTTGCCCTCAGTGCCTCCAGCTCATTGGTATCTATGGTGCCACTCATGTCAGTGTCTACTTCTCTTAGCTGCCTAACCTCAATTAGTGCCCGTGATGGGTCATTTACGAAGAAGGCCTTGACCCCCTCCACCCTCTTGTATGCTTCCTTGGGCACCTCTGCATTACCAAAAGACAGCTTATAGAGGGCTGTTGCCAGATGATGAGGCTGGTTGCCCAAACTGACACTCCCCTGGTCGGCGTAATATTCCCGAATTCTGGAGCCATAGAGCACAAGCAGGTTAGTGATAAAATAGAGGATAAGCATACCCAGTCCAATGATGGGCAGGATATTGCCTCCTTGACCACCCCTACCCCGACCACCAAACATGCCTGACCACATAAAGCTAATAGCGATATAATAGCATATCATTGGCAGCACACTGAGCATGGTGATGAAAACCATGTCGCGGTGCTTTACGTGCGAAATCTCATGCCCCAGAACAGCTCTCAATTCGTCTGTCCCCAGCAGGCTCATTATGCCGCATGCCGCGGGTGACGCAGACCCTAGCATCCGATTGGGTTCTGCCGAAGGCAAAGGCGTTAGGTATAGCCAACTCAGAAATGCAAACTCTAGGCTTGCGTATTCCGGCGTCACTAGCCAGCTCAGCTACCATCCGGTGTAAGCGGGGCTGTTCCTTCTCTGAAACATATTTAACTCTCATAATCCGCGATACAAATGAAGGACCAATTAAATACTGGAGTAACATAAAGCCGACGGCTATAACGGCGTAAATGGCAAAGCCACCGGCACCGATAACACTGGATATAGCGAGTATTACCGCATACAGGATGCCAAACATCAGTCCGAGTAACAAATATAGCCTTAGTTGCAGCCCCATGTTTTTTGCCTCCTGCCGACTACGATTAACTATTGAGCAATCAATAGATACCTTTAATAGAATTTATAACACAATTAATATAGCAACTGCAAAAAGATGTAGACAACCCCCGGCTTGTGCCTGGGCTGGGTAGGGGCTAGAAAGGTAGCCTTACTCCGCGATACACCGTTAAATTGACACCCAATCAGGAATACCACTAGAATATGATTCAATACTTTGGAGGGATAGGTTATTGTATCAAAAGACTACCCTGGATAATGGGCTGCGCATTATCACTGCCACTATGCCCCATACTCGCTCGGTATCTATCTGCATCTTTATTGGCGTCGGTTCCCGATACGAGGCTGAGGACAAGGCGGGCGTATCGCATTTCATTGAGCACCTGCTATTCAAAGGGACTAAAAAGCGACCGACTGCCAGGGAAATCTCAGAGGCAATAGAAGGGGTAGGAGGAATCCTTAATGGGGGCACTGACAAGGAACTAACCGTTTACTGGTGTAAGGTAGCTCAGTCTCACTTTCAGCGAGCCCTGGATGTGCTGGTAGATATGCTACTCCATTCCAAATTCGATCCCTCAGATATAGACAAGGAACGCCAGGTTATCATTGAAGAGATTAATATGAGCAAAGATTCTCCACCACAGCAGGTTAATATGCTCATTGATGAGCTTCTGTGGCCCAATCATCCCCTGGGACGCGATACAGCTGGCAGCAAGGAATCGGTGGCTGCCATCACCAGAGCCACAATGGTTGATTATCTTCAACGTCAATATCAACCGAATAACACGGTAGTTACTATTGCCGGTGATATTGAGCACCAGGAGATGGTAGCCGCTGTTAATCAGGCATTTAGTAGCTGGACTAAACAAGAGGAGCGTTCTGGATATCTGGATTATAAGGAGCAAGTGGCTCAGCGGCTACATATTGAGACCAGGGACACAGAGCAAGCCCACCTGTGCCTGGCACTACCCGGCTTGTCACTCTTTCACCCCAGGCGCTTCACCCTTGACCTGCTTAATGTCATCCTGGGAGAGGGTATGAGCAGTCGCTTGTTTGCTGAAGTTCGTGATAAGCTGGGGCTGGCTTACAGCATTCACAGCTATGTTGAGCACTTCCTTGATTCCGGGGCAGTTATTATCTATGCTGGGGTGGAACTAAAGAATTTGTCAACAGCCGTCAGGGTTATCCTGGAGCAACTTTCCCAACTGAGGGAAAGAGTCCCCGAATCCGAACTGTCCAAGGCAAAAGAACTATCAAAAGGACGCCTGCTATTACGCATGGAGGACAGCCGTAATGTTGCTGGCTGGGTAGGAGGACAAGAGATTCTTACCGAGCGCATTCTTAGTGTTGACCAGGTGGTAGCTATTATTGACGCCATCACTGTTGATGAGCTTAAGCAGTTAGCCGAGGAGCTAATGGTAGGTAGCCAGCTTCGCCTGGCGGTGGTTGGTCCGGTGGGGGGTGATGAGCCTCTAGAGGAACTGCTGAAGCTATGAGAAATCTAGCTACCTCACCCCCTTTATCCCCCTCTCCTTTGGCCGAGGTGTACGAAAGGTAAAACCTTTATGAACACTTTTGCGCTTAGTCGGCTATAGTAATGGCTCTAACTTGCCACCTGAGCCTCATGAGACAGGCTTCCTCAAAAGCGTGTTACAGCCAGCATCCTACCCCCTATGATAAACCTTCTTGTTTTGGTAGACAAGAGGGCTTTCTTTTTGCTTCTTAAAAAATGCCTCGCCAAAAATATGATGAAAATATAGGTTCATTCTGAAATATCACAAGAAGCTCTTTTGTTACATAATTGATTTGGGGAAACAAAAAGCACCTTAACAACTGAATAAGCCAAAGCTGAACGCTTGCCTAGTCTAGGGGCAATAAAATGCCCTAGCCAGATGTTAGCCGAGCCAGGGCAAGTCTAACAAAGGAGGTTAGCCGACAATGCTAGACTGGGGCAAGTATATCACGGTAGCCGACAAGCTACAACACAAGGCACAGGCACAGGATAGAGACGACCTACTACATACCATAATCCTAAACCTAGCTGTTGCTGGTAGAAGTAACGGACACAAGCCCGATAACCCCTCTTGGATGTATCGGATAGCCAGCTTTACCGTAGCCCAGTATTGGTAGGATTACTACAAGCGGGTAAACGGTATTGACTGCGGGCATTGTAGTAATCCGCAAAGGCAGAAGTGTAAACGAGATAACCTCTACGGTAGCCAATGCCCAAGAGCTATCAAGATTGAGAGCCTATCAAAGCCAATAGTGGGGGAAAATGGGCAAATAAGCGAGCTAGGTGAGCTGATAGCCGACGATAAGGCGATTGACCTTGCCGACTGGCTAGACAATAAAACCTTTTTGAGAGGTTGTCCGCAAAGGTTGATAGACATAGCCGAGAAGATACGGGAAGGCACACTGCTAAACAATGCCGATAAACTCTATCTTGGTAAGTGGCGAAAAAGGTTACAAAAAAGACTGATAACCTAGACACTTTTTAGCCCCTTTGCCCAAATACTATAGTGGAAGCACCGTTTAGGCTAGCGGGTTGCGGTCAACGGTCAACTTACTACTAGGCTAGGTTAGAGCCTTGCCCACTCTAGCCAATGCCAAAGGGGTGATTAAAATAGAACAATTGAAAATATCGTGGGCAAGCGTTCAGGTGAGGGCTTTGTAGCTCACAAGGCTACGCTGGTAAATGCTCTATCAAGGGCGTTAGCCGATAGAGTAACGCTAATGGACTTGACCATAGGCGACGGTAAGATAGTTTTGGCTAATCCCGACGATAAAGGGCAAGCCGAGCTAGTAGCCGACACCGACGGTCAAGGCAAGGTTAGGATAGACGGGCAATACCTCACCCAAGCCCTTAAGGCTTGCGGGGGTATGGTAGAGTTTAAGCTGACCAATGCCTATTCACCGACACTCTTTAGCTCCGACGGTTATCAATTGGTAGTAATGCCAATGTTGACCAATGAGGCTAATGAGCAAGCCAAAACGGATAGGGAAGCCAAAGCCGAGCAAGCCGAGCCACAGCCTACCGAGCCAGAAGCCGAGCCTAAAAAGGCAAGGCGTAGCCGTAAAGCAAAAGAAGCTGTAACTGTATAGAACGCTTATAGCCCGAAAAAGACAATCAAGGCAAAAGAGCCTCTGAAGTGTAAGGGGTTCTTTTGCCTTTTTCGTGCCCATTTTTAGGGTGTAGTCTGAGGTGACTAACTACACCCTTTTTTATTCTCAATAAGCCCAATCCAGTGCAACAAGCCCGGAAAGGGGCTAGATTTCAATTTGAGGGGCTCTCCCATTGACATTAGGGAGAGTCCCTCTTTTTTGTCGGTGAGGCTGCACAATCTAAGCAAATGTTGCCCCGACTGCACATAATGGACTTTCGTTCAATGGTGAAGTGAAAGGTATGGGAAAGGCGGGATGCCACTTGCCCGATTACGGCTGAGGTACCACACAGGAGGGGGAGGTTAAAGGGGGACATTAAACCCCTAGCCCCAGTTTCCCCTGGCAGAGCCCGCCTGTTACTTTGCTCCCTTATTTGTGCTTACCTATCTTATGTGAATTACGGAAATTATTTTGTTTTGACACCCCCCTTTGAAAAATCATATCTATGCCATAATAAATCGTGCATGAGCGATGTAGTACATGGGCTCTCCATGCAGTAGAATCTAAGTCCCTGTTGCTACCTGTTATCTCTATTTACGTACTTCATCGGTTGAACAAGCTGACTATGATTTAACTTGAGGCTTCTTCAACGAATTCGCGGAATACAAGTGTATGAAAATCTATATCCTGTACTGAAATTGCTGCACAGACCTTGAACATGTTAACCATATCTGGTGGCGCCCAGATTCCACGGTTCGCCAGAAAGAACCAGATGGCCGTATACAGCTCACAGTTTGCTACTGCATGCGCAGCTGCCTCAGCACCATTGTGAGCTGGAGTAGGAGAGAACCAATAACCTGATTTGGCAAACAGGCGCTGTGCATGCCATGGTAGGTTGGCATCCTTAATGACTGTATCAATACCGTCGGCTAAGCGTTTGCCTAAAGAATTCATCCGCCGATAGGCATCATCAGTCATAACCTTCTCTAGATAAGCTCGCGCCCCAGCCATGGCCAGAGCACCTCCAAATAAGGTCCCGCCAAGAGCTACACTTCTCGTAGCTACACCGGGGATATGAAGGTTCCGATTAGCCTCTTTCATCCCTTTCTTTATCAGCTCAGATATTTCGCTGGTCATGCCATAGGCACCAAGTGGTACACCCCCCCCGATTGATTTACCTAGTGTTAGCATATCGGGCTTGAGCCCCCAGGTTTTCGTGAGTCCTCCTGGTCCACAGATTATGGTCTGGGTTTCGTCAATGATAAGGAGAGTGCCAGCCCGGCGCGTGAGTTCTCGCAATGCTGAGTGAAAGCCTGGGGCAGGATGGATGACACCAATATTCGTAATTGCCGGCTCGACAAGGATACAAGCGATGTCTCTAGGAGCTAACGCAGCCTCAAGAGCTTTTAGGTCATTGAACTGGATGACAATAGTCCGCTGCGCTGCGTCAGGTAGAAGCCCTTTATAGGTTGGCCGAACAGTACCATCTTCTTGTAGCCCAACCAAGGTGTCATCTAGATGACCATGATAACTTTTATCGAAGAGAAGGACCTTTTTGCGATGCGTGGCTGCTCGCGCCAGTCGTATCTCCTCAATATTTGCTGTCGTTGCAGAGTGAGTGAACTGCCAGAACGGTAGGCCAAAACGACGTCTCAGCTCCTCCGCAACCCAGATAGCATCCTCTGATGGTAGATAGTATTGGTCTCTCTCTTGTATACAGCGAGCGATAGCCTCGGCCACTGGTTGCGGGCTATGTCCTCCAAGCGTGGCTTCATCACCAACCTCAAAATCTAAATAGTGGTGTCCATCAACATCAGTAAAGTACGCTCCTTGTGCTTCCTTAACGAAGATCGGAAATAGCGGTGGACTTTTTGCCATCCACTCCATAGGCACCCCGTTTGGCATAGACAGCCGACCCCTTTGAACGAGCTTTCTAGACCGTGGACGCTCAGCCGTGAAGCGCTTCTGCTCACGCTCACTAAGTGCCCTAACACGCTTAATGTCCATACTCATCTTCGTTGTCCACAGTGTAAACTCATTATGTACATCTTCATATTCAATGTATATGCGAAATCTCTTTTCATCACCTAACAATGATTTCACATTTGCTATTGACCATCAGCGAGCTTGTAGAAAGCTCAATCCCGTTTTCGTCCCTCAAAGGCTACCAGTTTTTCTTGCCTTTCTTTGGTAGATACGCAGGCCAAACATGCCTCAACCTCATAATCCATCAGTGCTTCCAGGCTTGTTTCTCCCTGAGCCAGACTAGGGGTAAAAAGATAAAAACTCCTAGCACCTCAGTCTCCCCTGGCAGAGCCCGCCCATTATTGGTGTATCCTTTCAGGCTGAATCAATACCTATCTACTTGGTAGCGTTCGATAGTCTCCTCGTTTAGGTCAATGCCGAGACCAGGGCTCTCTGGCACTTCGACATAGCCATCCACCACCGGCATTTTTTGCTTGGTTACCTCGAGCCTGATAGGCGTCTCCTCAACACAATATTCGAGAATGAAGGCACTCTTACGTGAAGCCAGAAAGTGTAGGCAGGCAGCGAGGCCAATCCCGTTGGTGTAGAAGTGGTTAACCACCCTGATGCTACGGTCCTCAGCCATATCAGCGATTCTGACAGCGTCGGTGATACCATTGCTTTCAAGGTCAATTTGGGCAATATCAATACCACTTTGCTCGATAAAATTCTGCCAGGCGAATCTTCCTGACTCTCCCTCACCGGCGGCGATGGGTATCCTCGCCACAGAGGTTAGTTTCCTGTAGCCCTCCAGATTTTCCCGATTCAGGGGTTCTTCTAAGAAGAGGACATTATAGTGCCTGAACTGTTCGGCTCGCTTTATGGCAGTGCTCGTATCCCAGCAACAGCCAGCATCAATAATCAGGTCATTGTTATCACCAACGCCACGCCTTGCTTCCTTTACCAGCTCAAGGTCAAGCTCCTCACTCTGCCCCATGGGTGCCCAGCCGAATTTCACCGCGGTAAAGCCTTTATCGACCCACCGTTTGGCAATTTCATATGTGCTTTTGCCATTGGGGCCAAAGAGGGTACTGGCGTAAGCTCGCAGCTTTTTGTGGAAAGCACCACCCAGCAACTGGTAAACGGGCTGGCTGTAGTACTTTCCGACAATATCCCACAGGGCAATGTCAATGGCAGCAATGGCATGACAAATTATTCCTCGCCGCCCGAGCCGGAGGTTCTTGGCTTGCAGCATATGATTGATGGGCCTTATGTCTAGGGGGTTCATCCCTATCAACAGCCTAGCTAATCCTGAAGCACTCGCCCCACTAAGTGGTGCTTCAATCAGGGCTTTTACCACGTGAGGCGAAGAATACGAGTCACCGATACCGACGATACCTTCATCCGTATGGACTTTAATGATTAGTGCGTCTTGGCAAGCTGTCGCTTTTGTCTCTACAACCTCTGACTCGGGCAGACGCAGTTCAATTGCTTCTACCTTGGTAATTTTCATTGCCTGCCACCCCCTAAATTTAATAATCACCCCAAAGGGAGTTGAGGTCTTCAGCTCAATCCTGTTTTCGTCCCTCAAAGGCTGCCAGTTTTTCTTGCCTTTCTTTGGTGGATACGCAGGCCAAACATGCCTCAACCTCATAATCCATCAGTGCTTCCAGGCTTGTTTCTCCCTGAGCCAGGCTAAGTCCCTTTTTAATCAATTTTATGGAAAAGGGTGAGCTCTGGGCGATTTTTTGCGCCATCTCTTTGGTTGTTTTCATCAGCTGGTCAAGGGGAACAGCCTTATTAACCAGGCCAATCCTCTCAGCTTCTTTTCCATTGATATATTCAGTGGTAAAGAGAAGTTCTTTCGCTTTTCCTGGGCCAATGAGGTCTTGCACCAGCCGCATAGCACCGCCGGTTACAGATGAAGCTACTCTTGCCTCTGGAGAGCCAATTTTAGCCTCCTCAGCAGCGATACGAATATCGCAGGCAAGAGCTAATTCATATCCTGACCCTAATGCGTAGCCGTTGATGGCAGCGATAGTAGCCTTCTCAAATCTTAAAATCTTTCTAGACGCCTCTTGCAGTTCTTCCAAGTAATCACGGTAATCTTCTAGGCTTCTATCCTTAGATTCCTTTAAGTCTGCCCCCGTAGAAAAAGCTCGTCCTTCTCCAGTAATAATCACCACCTTAATCTTAGAGTCGTTTTTGGCATCCTCCAAGGCTTGTTGCATGTCAAGCCACAGCTGCTTATTCATGGCGTTTAAGACCTTGGGACGATTCAGCTTTATGGTGGCTATTTCACCCTCCTTCTCATAGATAATACACTCAAAATCCATAATTTTTAACCTCCTCTACTTAACCTATAATTATGCGTGAATCAACTATGGAAGCCCCCTTTTCATGGACGATTACTGGATTTAGGTCAACCTCCTGAATTTCAGGATTATCAATGGCTATTTGGGATAGCTTAGCCAGAATGTCCTTTAGAGCCTCAATATCCTTGCGGCTTTCTCCCCTTATCCCCTCTAAAACCGGGTAACCCTTTATCTCCTTGACCATATCATCTATATCTTCCTGGGCTAATGGTGCCACCCTGAAGGCAACGTCCTTTAATACCTCAACGAAGATGCCCCCCAGCCCAAACATGATTACCGGTCCGAATTGTCGGTCCCGAATCATCCCGATTATACACTCCTGGCCTGGAGGAACCATGGGTGAAAGAAGCACGCCAAGTATTCGCTCTCTGGATGTCACTCTCTTGGCATTTTCCAATATCTCCTTGAACCCCTTCTCTACCTTCCGGGTACTATTCAAATTCAGCTTGACGCCCCCGGCATCTGATTTATGAATAATGTCAGGGCTTACTATTTTCATGGCTAGCGGATACCCCATTTTATCAGCAGCGCTTACTGCCTCTCGGGCGTTAGTGACCAGTCTGGCTTGTGGCAAGGTAATCCCATATTCCTTAAGCAGCTCCCTGGATTCTGTCTCCAGCAGGTTGGACCTCCCTTCGTCCTTGACCTTTTTAAAGATAACCTTTACTGCCGGTCGCTCTTGAGCTACTCCTTCGCGTGCCTGTATCTCAGCTACCTTTTTCTTATCGTCAGCATATTTCATCAGCAAATGCAAACTTTGGGCGCTCCGTCCTGAGGACTCAAACACTGGTATCCCGCTGGACTTTAGTATATCAAGGGATTTTATAGGCTCTCTGGCGAAACTGGTGTGAACAACAAGCGGCTTCTTATATTTATTCACCAAGCCGACCAGTTCTCGGGAGGTTTGCTCTTCCAGTTCGGCAATATGGGGAGCTATGATATCCTTAAAGCCTCCGAAAAAACCGGTTGTAAATACCGCATCTATCTTTTCATCTTCCATGCAGGCTTTTACACACTCTGTTATCACGTGAGGATTTTCCTCAGCCGTTCCTCCGTAATCAATGGGGTTAGCCGTAGCCATCCCGGCAAGCAAAAAGGGTTTTATCTTCTCTTGAGTAGCCTGGGAAAGAATGGGCACCTCAATTCCATACCTCCCGGCATTATCAGCAGCAATGGCATTGTCGCCGCCTCCCTCCGATAAAATAGCAACTCGGTTTCCCCTGGGAAGCGGACAATTGCTGAGCACTACCGCTACGTCAAATAGTTCATCCGCGTTGGGTACCCTTATTATTCCGGCTTGCCTGAATGCCGCATCCACAATCATATTGTCTCCAGCCAGTGAACCGGTGTGGGAAGCTGCTGCCCTGGCTCCAGCCGCCGTTTCGCCTACTTTGAGAACTACGATTGGTTTTTTCTTGACCGTTTCCCGGGCTATCCTAATCAGTTTATTTCCTTCCTTTATCCCCTCTAGATAAATGGCTATAACCTCTGTTTCTAGGTCATCTTTCAGATAATCAATATACTCGTGGAATTTGACTCCGATAGCATTTCCAGCACTTACTATCTTACTGAAGCCAAGCCCCCTCAACTGCGCATAATGAGTCAGGGAGTCAATGACATTGCCACTCTGGGCAATTATTGACAGTGACCCCTTTTTGAGGGGAGGGACACCGAGAAGATTCATCTCTGCCGAGGCACTAAACATGCCGCTACAGTTGGGACCGATAATATAGGTGCCGGTTCTAGATGCCTCAGCTAGGATTTCCTGTTCAATCCTCTTCCCCTCTTCTCCAATCTCATCCTGGGCTTCACCAAGCCCGGCGGTGATGATAATGATTCCCTTGGCTCCCATTTTGATACTGTCAGCCACGGCAGACGGAATAAAGCGAGGTGCCACCACAATCATAACTAGGTCAACCGGGCCATCTATATCAAGAATACTTGGGTATGCCCTCCGAGAGAAAATCTGAGTCCTCTTGGGATTTACCAGGTAGATTTTGCCTCGATAACCCCCTTCAATGAGACTTCTTGTTCTTCTCTCTGAGGCCTTACCAGGGACTTCAGACGCACCAATAATGGCAACAGAATCAGGGTTAAATATCTTTTCAAGCTGTTGTCGCATTCTGTACCTCTACTGATAAAATTTCTGTAGTGCTTCCCGTCGTTTTCGGACAAACCGACCTCGGGAAAATGATACACCCCACTCTCAGTAGTTGTCCTTTTATTTTCTACAAATAAATATCTACTAAATCTGTATTAGACAGCAGCTATTGCCTTATCCAGTATCTCCAAAGCCATATCCACTTCTCTGGCTCTAACATCCAGGGGAGCCATAAACCTTAAGCCCTCAAACCCGCAAGGAAACACACAAAGTCCACGCTTAAATGCCTCATCGGCTACCTTTGAGGGTAAGCTAATATCGTCAAACCTGATGGAAACCATCAGCCCTAAACCGGTGGCATCGTGAGTATGTGGGTGTAGTTTCTCGAGTTCCCTGAGTCCATTGAGAAGACGAGCTCCCATCTTGGTAGCATTTTCTAAGAGATTATCCCTCTCAATAATCTCCAGCCTTTTATAACCTACAGCAGTAGAAACGGCGTTACCACCTCCCCAGGTGCCACCAAGTCGGCTCCTCTCCTGGGGAAACATCTCCCTTTTAGCCATGGTAGCACCTACTGCCAAAGTTTTGCCCAAGCAGATGTAATCTGGCTTTATCCCAAAATGCTCAAGAGCAAACCATTTGCCGGTGCGACCCAGGCCAGACTGAACTTCGTCACATATCAGCGGTATGCCATATTTCTTGGCGGTGTCGTTCACAGACTCAAGGAAACCAGGTGCCGGTATATTGTAACCACCTTCTCCCCGCACAGGCTCCACAATAATAAAAGCCACTTCATCAGGGTCAAGCAGACCAATGTCCGGGTCAAGCAACTGTTCTAGCTGGGTCATCACACCCTTACCTTTAACCGTATAAACCTTCCAGCCGCATTTACACTCTCCCTCGCAGTGGCAAAAGGGCAAGTCAATATGATTCGGGATTTGGGGATACCACTTCCTCATATTCTTACGGCTACGAGTAAGGGTTGTAGCTCCCATAGTACGCCCGTGGAAGGCTCCCTGAAAGGAGATATTGAACCCCAGATTGCGGCGGTGGTCGTAGGCAGCCTTCATAGCATTTTCCACTGCCTCGCTACCCGAGTTGGAAAGAAAAGTGCAGTCCAGACCAATAGGTTTGGCTATCTGGGCTAATTTGTTTACCAAGTGGGCTGGAGTAGGAACTACTACCTTTTCCGGGTCATCCCCGTAGACACCGAGAGTTTCAGTTCCCTGTCGGTCTGGCATTACCGAGGCTGCCTTTTGAGCTATATCAATGAGCTCGGGGTTATTATAGCCCAGTGGGAAGGCAGCTCCGTGACTGGAAAAGTCAAGAATCACATTGCCATCTGGGTCTGTGCAAAAAGGCCCGATGGCTGGTGCAGATTTATCCCAGACAAAGGGATGATAGTAAATAGATTCTGGTGCATGGGCCATATTATAGTTGGTCCACTTTTGGCTTATGGGTCCTGGTGGGGTTACCTTAATAGAAGGAGCAGCTGTTTCACGATTCATTGTAAATCCTCCTCTTATAAGATTATTGAAATAACCTTGAGTAAGTAATTACTCAACTTACTTCAGACAATACTCAAAAACTTGTCTGCAACCTCCTGATACGAGACATCAAAGATAGAATTATGGGGAGGCAGAGGTTCTTCCTCAAAGAAATCAGGCAGGTGGTGAACTGGAGCAATTCCTGCCCCACAATTAAATTCCCTTTCCCCTTTCAGTATCTCCTTACCTAGACTCACTAAGTCCTCAAATGTTATCTCCGACCCATATTTTGCTCGGTGAAGACTAACCAAAGTATTTAGAGTTTCTATGTTTGGCCCAACGAAGAAACAAAGCCCCATCGCGTCCAAGACCGCTACTATTATCTGCACCTCTAAAGAGAGTTGTGCTTGCCCGTCTGGCTTAAGCACATTATATTTCTTATTAGGGTCAAATCCGGTACGGCCTGGTATGACACAGGCTGCAGTATGGTCTGCCCCCATGGGGGATGACATATACGTAACTCCAACACCCTTCATAGCCCGAGGGTCATACCCTGCCATCCCTTGCCCCTTCACTGAAGGAATACGACGGACTCCAAATACTTTACCAGTAATTTCAACCCCATTTCCTAAGATTCTTCCCAAGGGGCTACCCTTAGGAATCTCCTTTAGGAGTTCAATAGCAGCCTTGGCGTCACCAAAATCAAGAAGACCAGCTTCCATGGCGACGCCAATTGCGCCTCCCACCTCTATTGTATCAAGACCGAAATCGTCACAGAGTCTATCCATCTCAGCAATTGCATCCAAATCATCTATTCCCAAGTTTGATCCAAGCATAACTATAGTTTCGTATTCTAGAGCTGAAGTTAAGTACTGGTAATTTTCATCGTTGTATATATTTGAGCAGCGTATAACACACCCCGGCATACAGGCTACACCGCTCTTCCCCCGCCGTCTTTTAAGGAGGTCATTCATTGCTTCACCACCGATCCGCTCAGCCCCCTCAAATGCTCCTGTCCGATAGTTCCGTGTTGGCAAACATCCTAGAAGATTATTTTCACAGATTTCTATAGCTGTGCCATATTTCGTCAATACTCTCTTAGCCTCTATCAATTTCCTGGAAAATTCTTTAGAGATTCTGATAAATTCTTTCTTGTCATGAAACTGGGCTTCTATTTTCGAGCCAGCATCATCAATGATGATAGCCTTTATTTTTTTTGAACCCAAAACTGCTCCAAGTCCGCCACGAGCAGCATAAGAAGAAGGGCTTCCTTCAACACTCGTTACCGCAATGCCCGCTGCCGCAAGTTCCAATTCACCCGCTGGACCGATAGACATAACACCTATCTGCTCGCCGTATATCTTTCGCAACTGCTTAGCAAGTTGATAATTTCCTGCTTTATAGTATTCGGCTACCGGGATGAGTTCACAATTATTTTTGTCTAGTTTCAAAAAGTATAACGTGTCATCCTGAGGTTTCCCCTCAATGATGATAGCCTTAATGCCTATTCTCGCCAGCTTTGTTCCAGCAGTTCCCCCGACGTTACTTTCTTTTATACCACCTGTAAGCGGGCTCTTAGCTCCTATAGATAACCTTCCCGAACAAGTCAACGGCGTTCCAGCAAAAAGCCCTGTAGCTACTACGATCTTGTTTCTTCGGCCAAGAGGATGGCAGGAAGGGGATAATTCTTCACACACGACTTTTGAAGTTAGGGCTCTTCCTCCAAGGCCCTCGTACACAGGTGGAAGAGCTTGCACCTTGATTTCCTTTTGGGTCATGTCAACTCTAACGATTTTGTCCATCTAAACACCTCCAAAAACATCAAGTACAGCCCCTCACGGTATTAGTAAAACTGCAGAAAGCGTTTTGGGTTTTCCACCAGTATGGTGTGTATTTCTTTTGCGGAGACGCCTCTGGCTCGCATCTGAGGTAAGATATTGCGCAAGATATGGGCATAGCCACCATCGCCATAGGCAACAAGCTTTGTCTTCAGGCAAACATCATGCGATATGAGAATCTGGTTTAAATATCCCTTGTCAATGAGCTCCATAATTTGCCTGATGCGCTGTATATCACTTGGTCTATCATATACTCCAAGATGCATCGAGTAAAATACTGTGTCTCCAAAGCCATCATATTGAAGATAGCAACCTCCCTTGGCTAAGTCCAGGAGACTTTTGAGGGAGTAGACCTCACGGTCTAAATGCCCTACCGCCACATGGCTCATATCAGCGCCAGCATCATCCAGCACTTGGCTCATTTCTAGTGGTGAACCTTCATGACGACCGGTATGTAAAGTAATTGGTGCCCCGGTAAGTTTCTGGGCACGGGCAGAAGCACGCAAACTCTTTTTCTCTCTGTCTTGTAAAGGCCATGAGCCGCCAACCTCCCCAATAATCCCAGAGCATATTCCTGTGTCGTCAACTCCTACCGTAATATCTCGCACAATTTCTTCTGCAATCTCCTCTTCAGACTTACGGTCAAAGTCCTCCCCCTGTGCCTCACCTACGTAGTAGCCTGAGCCCATAATTATATTGAGGCCTGTAACCTGGGAGATACGCACTAGGGCTGCAGGGTCACGGCTAAGGTTACCATTGGTGACATCAACAATTGTCTTACCGCCTTCTTTTTTGAATAGCATAGCTTCCTTAATAGCTAACTCTTCATCCAGCAATTGCACATTATCCAGGTTTTTATACTCGTTATAGTGCACCCAGCCGAGGTTTTCCATGGTGATTGGTTGGTATGCCAGTGCCTTCTCGCCGGCTATTTTGGGCGGGTCAAACCAAACCCCCATGTCAAGAAGAAAGTGTTCATGAGGTAGAGTTATTCCCAGTTCCTCCACATCAATCGGACCCAACACAGTTTGAGCCTTCCCAGTAAGTTCTTTCTTGGTAATAGTCATCTCAATACCTCCTTAGTATTTAATCATATCACCACCTTGGGCTATCCACTTATTTGAGTTTACGGAAATTAGAGACTTAACCTTGAGCTAATCTAGCCGATACCAGGCCTGGAAGCCACATGGCTATTTGTGGAAATATCATGACCAGGGCTAACCCCAGCGCTTGAAGCCCGACGTAGGGAATGACCGATTTATAAATATCCATCATGGTTATACCTTTAGGAACGATACTTTTCATATAAAACAGGTTGAAACCGTAGGGCGGTGTCAGCAAAGCCATCTCTGTATTCATGACATAGAGAACCCCAAACCATACGAGGTCAAAACCCAAGCCGGCAACTATGGGTATATAGAGAGGAGCAACAATGAAAAGCATAGCCTGTTCATCCAAGACGAATCCCATAAGAAAGAAGCTGACCTGCATCACTATGACGGTACCCCAAGGTCCCAATCCACTACCCTCTAGCCAGCCAGCCAGCATCTCAACAGCTCCTAAGCCGGTATATATTCGGCTAAAGGACAGAGCGGCTATAAAGATCCAGGCAACCATGGCAGTGAGTTTCATGGTACTCAGGAGGGCATCCTTCAACATAGGCCAATTCAACTTCCGACGAATAATAGCCACAATAATGCTACCTATAGCCCCTACGGCAGAGGCTTCAGTAGGAGTAGTAACACCCAGCATGATTAGCCCCAGAACCAGGAAGATTAAAAGGAAAGGAAATGTAAGCCCCCTGAGGGAAACAATCTTCTCCTTCCAGGAAACCCTCTCTTCAGGGGGGAGTCCAGGCCCGAGGCGGGGCTGAAAATGACACCTTATTAATATATAGAGAATAAATAAACCGGCAAGCAGCAACCCAGGAAAAAGCCCTGCCATAAACAGTTGCCCAATTGACTGTCGGGCGATAACGCCGTAAAGAGCGAAGACGACGCTAGGCGGAATGAGACAACCCAGTGCACCTCCAGCCTGAATGGTCCCCATCGCTAGTTCTTTATCATAGCTGCGTTTAAGCATAGCCGGAAGGGCAATGAGCCCCATAGTCAGGGTGCCCACAGCAGATATGCCTACCATAGCGCCGAAGAGAGCACAAATAATCACCACACCGATTGCCAGACCACCTTTGAGTCGGCCAGACCATTTTCGTATTGTGTCGAACATGTCATCGGCAATGCCAGAGTTTTGTAGAATAATCCCGGTGAAGACAAAACCAGGGACGCACACGATAGTGTACATATTTTGCACATCCATGGTTGCGTAGAGAATCAGCTCTATTGCTTCTTGACCCCATAGCAGAGTAACAAATATAACTGATAGACCACCTAAGCCAAAAGCTATAGGTAATCCGCTTAATATGAGTAATATCATACTGCCGAACATCAATAACGTAACAAGTTCAATGTTCATACCAACTTACTTCCCGTCACAGCAGTATGAAAATCACGGATTAACTTAGCTAATCCTTGAAGCAGTATTAAGAAAGCCCCAATGGGTATTGCTATCCTTGTTGGCCACCATGGGGCTCCCCAGGCACTTTGAGAGTGTTCCTGCAATACTACAGCCTTAATTGCCAATGGAATTCCATTCCGCAACAATATGACACAAAAGGCAAAGAAGAAAACAGAAGTAAATATGTCCACAGCGGCTCTTCTCCTTGGGGAGAGGCGGTTGTATAGTGCATCCATATTGACATGCCCGCCGGTGAGAAGGACATACGCTCCGGCGATGAGCACCATAACACCATAAGCAATGGAGGTAGACTCAGTAGCCCATAGAGTAGGGGCATTAAATACATATCGGGCTACCACTTCGATGGTTAGTAAAAGAGTTATCACCAGTGTCCCGAACATGACGACATAGCCTGCCCACTTACTTATGGCGTCAATTACGCTGAGGACACGCTTTAATTTCGGCACTTAGTCCAACTTTCCCTTTCTTGATTTAAGCTTATTGTTTTCGTGGCCACCCTAGCCCCCTCTCCAGGAGCCAAGGCGACCACGAGTGACAAATATTGCTTGTGCACCGGGAATTTCGGCAGACCAAATCTTCCTACGAGCCGCGTAGAACTTCGTGCCAGCTTCTGATAATTTCAATTCCTCTTGCAGTACGCTCACTCCGTGCAGCTTGTTCGTCCCACTGCTTGTCGGCTGCTTGGAATATCAGTGCTTGGTCTTCAGGTGGAAGATAGGTTACAGTGACGCCATAAGTTTCCATGGCTGCTGCCAGGTCGACATACTCTCTTCTCTGGAACTCATCGTATATAAAGCGGCTGTTTTTCCTAGCTGCTGCGGTCAGGATTGTTTGAAGATTCAAAGGTAGTGAGTTCCACAGGTCCAGGCTTACTAGGTACAGGTCGCATGCTGGGTCGTAAACCGTCGGCTTTATAATATATGTGGCAACCTCAAATAGCCCCAGATCTGTATAGTCAGTCGCGCCCCCGTAGATAGCCCCATCAACAATACCTGTAGATAATGAAGTGTAGAGTTCGGCGGCAGGGTAGTAGGTGCTTGACACCCCTAGCTCCGCTAGCCAGGGAGAATTAGTGGCGGTAGCCCTGATCTTGAGCGGTTGTAAATCTTCAATACTATTGACAGGCGTGTTTGTCAACATATAGTATGGACCTGACATACTTTCGCTTAGATAGTAAGCGCCAAGATCAGCATAGCCTTCACGGATAATGTCCTCAAGCCCTAATTTATGAAGGAGTATCTCGCACTCTACATCATCTTGCCAAATAAAGGGCAAACAATTGAGCATGGCGGTGTCCATCTTATCAGCAAAGTAGGCTGACGCAGTACGTGCCATATCAATGATATTCTTATCTAAGGCATCGAGCGCCTGATCATCCGGTACTAGCACTCCTGAAGAGAATAGCTCAATGTCAATTAGCCCACCGCTCATGGCGCTAATATCAGCAACAAGGGGGTCGAGACACCAGCTAGTCATCGCGGCGCCATATTCATCAGCCATTCTCCATTCATATACCTCACCTGGTGCTCTTAGCCCGGCAATCTCAGCTTCCAGGTCGGTAATCTCGTCCTCCAGACTAGAGACCTTCGCCTTCTCTGCAGCTAGCTTCGCTTCTAGCTCAGCCTCGGCACCCTCCTCTGGTGCTGCTGGACCGCAACTTGCCACCAGCGGCAGTGCCAGCATCAGGGCTAGACAAACACTACCAACTAACATCAATAGTCTTTTAGTTTTCAATTCCATAACCTCCTAAAAAATTAGTCACCTGGGTATTTAATTAACTTCTCATTTCCCCCCTCCCTTCTGCGCCACTCTGCTTACTTTCTATAATCTTCATGGCCTTGTTGAGCCACTCCGGGGCAAAGCATCGGGCGCTGTTGTTATCAATTAAGCTTGGTGGCGGCAAAGCTCCTGTTCAACCCAGCTCACCACCTAACTGACCACCCTTGGTCTAGGCACCATACCTCCTTATGAGCTTTAACTAATAACACACTATTCAGACTTTGTCAAGGAGTATCAATGCACAACTACTAAAGTCAGGATATAGCTATTAAACACTGGCATTAACTTTATCCATCTATTCTGTTATTACTTCAAAATTTTTTATATTCATCTCTAAGTTCGGACCGAATACGGAATTACTAATAATCTACCTAATCACCTTCTTTCCCATAAATGGCTGGAGCACTTCGGGAATTAAGATACTGCCGTCGGCTTGCTGGTAGTTCTCCATTACGGCAATGAGCACCCGGGACAGGGCTAGCCCTTAGCCGTTTAGAGTATGGACAAACTGGGGTTTAGCCTCAGGGGAGGGGCGGTAGCGGATGCTGGCTCGCCGGGCTTGAAAATCACCGCAGTTGGAGCAGGAGCTTACCTCTAACCACTCACCACACCCCGGAGCCCATCTCAATGTCATAGGATTTAGTAGACGCAAAGCCTAAATCAGCAGTGCACAGTTGCTTCACCCGGTACGGCAGACCAAGCCTGTGCAAACTCATTAAACCACCCCACTACCACCACCCCCTTTTTGTCTTTTAGGCGGGATGCCACTTGCCCGATTACAGCTGAGGCTACCACACGGGAGGGGGAGGAAGTTAGACTGGGGGTAAAAAGATTATAAAAACACCTCGTACCTCAGTTTCCCCTGGCAGAGCCCGCCTATTTCTGTTGACCATTAAACGCTAAGTCAAATTAAAGCCACCATCCACAAGTAGCCCGTATATTGCTGCTGGCTAGTTCCAACGCCAATGATTTAGTGAGCATAGCCACAGCCTTAGCGGCAGAGTAGGGCCCCTGCCCTAACAATGGTTTTATTGCATTAGTAGATGCTATATTGATAATATTGCCTCTTTTCTGCTTATCCACCTGCTATGAAAGGCAATATTACTACTTCGAATAACTGTTTATTACTATACTGAGTAACCATTTTGACAAGCTTCTCATAAGATCCAACTACTACTCCCTCCACAACGACTATAGCGTCACACTCGTAATCAAAGTATTTTTTTATTTGTTCAAGATCACAAATGGCTGTCTTTTCCTCGACTCCTCTCAGAAAAGACCGAACTTTTAATTCAGGCCCCTTAGATGTTCTTGACATGGTCTCCTCTTTAATTATACACCAGCTATGGCAGGTAGCAACACTACTTCGATGAACTCCTTATGCTTATGCTAATGGCTTGCTACACGTATTAATTCCTGATAAGATTTAACAGCTTGTCCTTCTACTAAGACCATAATTTGGTCCCCATAGTTGAAATTACCCGTGGTTTGGCTCTAAATTAATTATAATCAACCTCACCCCCTTTATTCCCTTCTCCTTGATAAGGGGAATTTGCCCTTGGTTATGTAAGAGAGGCTTCGCCTCTCTTTGACTCTCTTTATATCTCTTTATTGAGTAATGCCTCCACCCCTGACAATGTATTCGGCATTTTCTAGGTTGGTGTTTTCCCTTGTCGTCAGCACCCTTTGCGATACCTCAATAAACTCCTGCTCAGTGTAGGGGGCGAAGTGAAGCTTGGTGAAGCGAGAGAGGAGATCTTGGGGCAGTTTCTCCACCTTAATCCCGGCAGCAAATACGCGAGTATTAAAGGTCACAAAAGTATCAGCAGGGACCAAGACGTAGAGGTTTTGCTCAATAAAAGAAAACTGAACGTACATTGCGGTATAAGAGAGGTTTTCGCTAAGGTAAAGCTGAACATCGTAAGTCTAGTGCGGTGCGCAACTCGTCGATATGCTCAATTCATTCAAATTGAATGTATCATGTACAATGCGAAAGCAGAACTGCTGTAAAACCGGAATAAGCTACTTCTTCTTGAAGAGGAGAGCTGTAATTGTTCCGAATAGTCACTGTGATTGCACTTATACGCTAGAAATTCAGCAGCGTAGTGTTTTGAAAAGGCTGGAGCTTATTCAGGCTCAAATCGAAGAAATGGATAGCAGGCTGGGCAAACTCTACGATGCCATAGAGGCAGGGGAGTTTAAGGGTGGAGAGCTTGCCCCTAGGATAAAGGCTCTCTCCTGGAAAAAGGAGGAGTTATTGCAGGCAAAGGCCGACGCAGAGGAGATTTTACACTATAAGAGTGTGGACATGGCTGACCCTCAAGTAGTGCAGGACTATGCCGATGACCTGAGAAGCTTGTTGGCGAAATCCTCCATAACTGAGCAAGGGAGCTTCCTCAAGTCCTTTGTAGAAAGGATTGAGGTGGATGAATCAGAAGCAAAGGTGTATTATACTATCCCTATGCCTCCGTATAGCGTCTCCGAGGAAACCGTGGGAGTTTTACCTTTCGTACACCACGGTTGAAGGAGAGGGGGAATATAGTTTTTGAAGGGGCTTCGCCCCTTCAATCTACCCTCGCAATATAAATAAAAAATAGCCGCAGCCAAAAGACCACGGCTATTTTTGCTCCTTGTTATACCCTAGGGCGCTATTTGGGTTTGGGCTTGGGTTTCTTCTGCACTCTTGCCTCCTTATTTTTATTCAAGCAAATTCAATTAGTACTCAGGATACCCACCACCCGGCATTGCTGGTGCCTTCTCCTTTTCCGGGATATCGGTAACCAGTGCTTCAGTAATCAAGACCATAGCGGCAATGCTAGCTGCATTTTCCAGGCTAGACCTTACCACCTTGGTTGGGTCAATGATACCCTTGTCTACCATATTACCAAAGTCATCGGCTTCAGCATCATAACCAACCCCGGGCGGGCTATTCTTTACCGCATTCAGCACCACAGAGCCATCCCTACCGGCATTTATGGCAATCCAGCGAAGCGGCTCTTCCACCGCTTTTCTTATTATGTCAACGCCAGTAGCTTCATCACCACTAACCTCTAGTTTATCCAGAGCCGAGAGAGAATTGAGTAAGGCGACACCACCGCCAGGCAGGATGCCTTCTTCTACAGCGGCGCGGGTTGCCGATAACGCATCCTCAACCCGGTGCTTTCTTTCCTTAAGCTCAACCTCAGTAGCGGCACCTACCTTAATTACAGCTACTCCGCCTACCAGCTTGGCCTGTCTCTCCTGAAGCTTCTCACGGTCAAAATCAGAGGTAGTCTCCTCAATTTGAGCCTTAATCTGCTTGATTCTGACCTTAATCGCCTCTTCCGAGCCCTTGCCCTCAACAATAGTGGTATTATCCTTATCACAGGTTACCCGGCGAGCCCGACCTAAATCTTCCACGGTAACCGAGTCCAGCTTGCGCCCCACATCCTCCGAAATCACCTTACCACCGGTAAGAATTGCCATGTCTTCCAGCATTGCCTTACGCCGGTCACCAAAACCAGGAGCCTTCACTGTCAGAACATTCAGCGTGCCCCGCAGCTTATTGACTACCAGGGTGGCTAAGGCTTCACCATCTACATCTTCAGCAACGATAAGCAGGTTTTTTGATACCTGTAATATCTTTTCCAGGGCTGGTAAAAGGTCAGATACAGCCGAGATTTTCTTATCAGTAATAAGGATGTAGGGGTCTTCTATCACCGTTTCCATACGCTCGGCATTGGTGATGAAATAGGGGCTGATATAGCCGCGGTCAAATTGCATCCCCTCCACATACTCGGTCTCATACTTTACCCCCTTGGACTCCTCAACAGTGATAACCCCGTCCTTGCCCACCTTCTCCATAACCTCAGCAATTAAGTCGCCAATCTCTCGGTCAACAGCGGTTATAGTAGCCACCTGAGCAATCTGCTCCTTACCCTTTACCTCAGTAGATAATTGCTTAAGCTCATCAACAATAGCCTTGGTTGCCTTCTCAATACCTCTCTTTAGCCCCATAGCCTCGGCTCCAGCCGCCACATTCTTAAAGCCGCCGCTAATAATAGCGTGAGCTAGAATGGTTGAGGTAGTAGTACCATCGCCACAAGCATCGTTGGTCTTGGTGGCTGCCTCCTTAACCAACTGGACACCCATGTTCTCAAAGGGGTCAGGAAGCTCAATATCCTTGGCAATAGTAACCCCATCGTCAATTACTGAGGGTGCGCCCCATTTTTTATCCAGGGCGACACAATGACCCTTAGGTCCCAAGGTTACCTTGACGGCATCGGTTAAAGCATCTATACCTCTCCTTAGGGAATGCCTGACTTCCTCATCAAAAATAATCTGTTTTGCCAATTTTCTCCTCCTTTAACCCGCTTGGTTATTTAGTTTTCTTAGCCAGAATATCGCTCTCACGCAAGATTATCAGTTCCTCATCGTCAATCTTAATTTCAGTGCCTCCATACTTAGCATAAATCACTGTGTCTCCAACCTTAATATCCATAGCTATCCGCTTGCCATCCTCGGATAACCTGCCCGGACCAACAGCCAGGACCTTCCCCTCCTGGGGCTTCTCCTTAGCTGTGTCGGGGAGAACAATCCCCCCCTTGGTCACCTCCTCCCGCTCAATAGGCTTGACTACCAGCCGGTCAGCTAACGGTTGAAGCTTAACCGCCATTTCGATCCTCCTTCCTCAATTTGTTAGCACTCTCACCCTGAGACTGCTAATTCTATATATTAGCCTAAATAGAAATATGTCGCAACCCAATAAATATGATTTACAGTTACTGGCAACAATTAGCAGGCATTTATAGCCTGCTCTGTGCCTTCATTCTCTATAAAATGCTCTATTTTCCAGCAATCCTTCATTTCCTATCTCTCAGGCGAGACCTGATTACTGCTCTCGTTCGGATAGATGAGTGACAGTTCAAAGTATAAGAGTATCCTCCACTTTAGGTTGGGAACAAGCCCTGGTTGTTCGTTTCATTGTGAGGAGCCCCTTCCTATTGTCATTGCGAGGCACAAAGTGCCGAA
>Ga0307378_10001547_pt1 | contig 37041 bp, 29 predicted proteins | sample UN1MG_FD_202238 | JGI IMG/M metagenome (GOLD analysis project Ga0307378, IMG submission 202238) | Soil microbial communities from Risofladan, Vaasa, Finland - UN-1 | ecosystem: Environmental > Terrestrial > Soil > Coastal area > Acid sulfate soil | place: Finland: Risofladan, Vaasa | collected...
CCGACGAGCACGTCGCCGTCGCGACCGAGCGCGGCGAAGTAGTTCGTGGTATCGGGCCGCCCCGTGGGGCCGTAGTGAACGACGCGCACGTCCTCGGACCGGGCGCCCATCGTACGCGCGATCGCGACCAGGCTTTCGCTGGGGCAATTTAACCCTGGGAAGTTGTCGAAGTTCTCCCGCGCTTCGCGGTAACCCTCCTGCGTCGGCTCGCAGCTCGGCGCGGCGAAAACGGCGGCGAGAAGCACGAGGAGCGGAACGGTAATTCGGCCCATATAACCACCCGGTTGGGTTCGGTTTTCGGCTTGCGGAACGTTGCCGCGGGTTCCGTTGAATCCGCGAAGGCCCGGCGGGTGCCGGGCCCGTTAGGCGGCACCGGGACTCGAACCCGGGAATAAGGGTTTTGCAGACCCTCGCCTTAGCCTCTTGGCTATGCCGCCATAAACGCCGCCGGTGCCCGGGCAATGCCCACCACCGGCGGCTTTTCGGTGAGCGGGAAACGGGATTTGAACCCGCGACATCCACCTTGGCAAGGTGGCGCTCTACCACTGAGCTATTCCCGCCTACGGGTACCTAATTTATTACCATACCTGCTTAATCCTGTCAAGGCCTTCTAGCCGCCGTCGCGGGCGCGGAGCCTGCGGATTTTATCCCGGACGTCGAGGTAGTCGACGTCGATGGCGTAGACCTTGCGGTATTCGTCCAGGGCGCTGCGGTAGTCGCCCAGCCGCTCGAAGGCCACGCCGAGGTTGTAGTATAACCCGACGGCCTCGTCCTCCGAAACCCCCGGCGTCGAGAGCCCCCTTTCGAATTCCTTGACCGCCATGTCCGGCATATCCTTCTCCAGGAAGCACAAGCCCAACATGTTGCAGGCGCGGATGCGCAGGCCCTGATCGTAGGAGGCTAGCTGGAGGTAGTGGATGGCCTCTTCCGTTATACCCATCTCGAGGTAGGCCAGGCCGAGGTCGTAGCATACCTGCGGGCTTTCGGCGACGTCGCCTTCGCCGGCGTCGGGCCGGAAGCCCAGCAGGTCGTCCACGGTTTTGATGGCGCGCTCCGGGGGGAAGGCGGTCTCGCCCGGCGCGGGCTCGGCCTCCGGCTCGGGAGGGCCCTCGTCGGGCGCGGGGATTTCGTCTTTGGTCAGGCTGTTGCCGGTCGGCAAGACCGAAATTACCTGGATGGACTTGCCGAGTCTGGTCTGCGCCGCTTCGTTTCCGGGGTCGATTTCGATTATTTTAGAATAGATCGAAAGGGCTCGCTCTTTTTCGCCCCGCTCTTCGGACAAGCGCGCGAGGTCGACCATCCGGGCGACCATCTCGTTTTTGAACCCCAGCCGGCTGTAAATATCGATGAGGTTCTTCAACGCCGCCGCGTTGTCGCCTTTGAGGACGGCTACGGCTTCGTAGTCCTTGGCCGCGGCGATGAGGTTTCCGGTTTGCTCGTTGATGCGGCAGGCCCGCAGGTAGGCGTCCACCGCTTCTTCCAGCGAATTACGTTTGGTGTACAGCCGCCCCAGAGCTTCCCACGCGCCTACCTCTTCGGGGTGTTCCTCCAACACCTGGAGGTAAATGTTGACGGCCTTTTGCGATTGCCCCCCCTGTTCGTAAAGCTCGGCCAACCGGTAGCGCAGGGTAAGGCGGTCCGGTACGAGCGCCATCGCGTCCCGCAGCACGTCGACCGCGTCTTCCGCCAACCCCTGGGTCAGGAATTCGTCGACGACCTCGAGATAGGTGGATACGGCGCGCGATTTATTGCCTACCCCGGCCAGGAGTTCGGCGAGTTTTTTCCGGGCCCTGATGTCGAGCAGCTGGTATTCGTCGACTTTGTAGTAGTACTTGATCGCGGTCATCAGGTCGCCGCTCGCCTCGCACTTATCGGCGTAGCGGAGGTATTCGGCGCACGCGGCGGATATGCGGCCGTCTCGCACGTACTCCTGGGCCCGCGCGAGGTAGGGGTCCTCGGCCGCTTTCCTTTTGTCGTTTTCCGGTGCCATCGTGCCCCCTCGGTTAGCCCTGCGCAACGGCGACGAGCTTTTCGCCGTCACGTTGCGCCGCGGCGACGGGAAGAACGTCTACACGGCTGCAGAACTCCAAATCCTTTTCGAAGCCGAGGCCGGCCAAGTACCGCCCGTGGTTGCACGTCCTTAGGAGCCGCGGTACGTCGGCCTCGTAATTCCGCCAACAGAGGAGCGCCATCGTCGTCGCGTCGTCGGCTTCGTACGGGTAAACCTTTAAAAGCGACGCCGCCAGCAGGCCGGCGCAGCACACGTCCTCCAGCGACGGCGCGCCCTCTTTGCCGGCGCAGCACAGCACGACGGGTTCCGCGCCCCGGGCGACGGCCGCGGCCGTGGCGCCGGCGTTGACGAACGCCGCGGCGTACACGCGCGACCCGCCGCGACACCGCTCCAGCGCCGCGGTGCCGTTGGAAGTACAGAGCACCACCGGCCGGCCCGCCACCCGCTCCGCGTCGTACTCGAGCGGCGAGTTTCCCAGGTCGAACCCCGGAACCTTGAAGCCGCCGCGCTCGCCGCCCAGCAGCGGCTCTTCGCCTCCGCCCTCGAGCTCGGCGCGCGCCGCGAACGCCTCGTCGACGTCCGCCCGGGGGATAACGCAGGCGGCGCCGTGGCCCAGGGCGGCCGCGACGGTGGAGGTAGCGCGTAGAACGTCCACGACGACGGCGCACGCGCCGGCCACGTCCCGGCCGTTCGGCGGCGCGCCCGTGAGCCAAGTGCGGAGCGACAGCGGCGCCATAACGTCGGGTTATCCCCTATTGCCCCTTGCTCTTTATTTCGCTCGCCTCGAGTTCGGCGATAAAATCCGTGGATATTTCGCCCTCTTTGAACATGCGGGATTGTACGACGCGATAGTGGAACGGGATCGTGGTCGGGACGCCCTCGACGGTGGTTTCGGCGAGCGCCCGCGCCATACGCGCGATGGCTTCGTCGCGGCCGGGCGCCCACACGATGAGCTTGGCCAGCAGCGAGTCGTAGTGCGTCGGCACGGCGTACCCGGGGTAAATGTGCGTATCCACGCGGACCCACGGGCCCCCCGGCGGGACGTAGTTCGTTATCGTGCCGGGCGTCGGGCGGAAGTCGTGGTTCGTATCTTCGGCGTTGATGCGGCACTCTATGGCGTGGCCTTCCGTGGGCGGCGAATTTTTGGCCAGGCCGCCGCCGGCGGCGAGGCGCAGCTGTTCTTTTACGATGTCGACGCCCGTCACCATCTCCGAGACCGGGTGCTCCACCTGGATGCGAGCGTTAACCTCTATGAAGTAGAACGAGCCGTCCTCATCGACCAGGAATTCTATGGTGCCGGCGGAACGGTAATTCACGGCCCGGCCGGCGGTGACGGCCCCGGCCAATATCTTTTCGCGCGCCTTCTTCGGCAGCGCCGGCGCCGGCGATTCCTCGATCAATTTCTGGTGGCGCCGCTGGATGGAGCAGTCGCGTTCGCCCAGGTGAATGACGTGGCCCCGGCCGTCGCCCAGGATCTGGACCTCGACGTGGCGCGCGCGGGGGACCAATTTCTCGATATAGACCTCGGGATTGCCGAACGCGGCCTCGGCCTCGACCGAGGCGGTGGCGAAGGCCTTGGCGAGGGCGGCGGGAGTATGGACGACCCTCATGCCGCGGCCTCCGCCCCCCGCGACGGCCTTGACCATCACCGGGTAGCCCACCTCTTCGGCGACGTCCAGCGCGTCGTCTTCGGTTTTAAGGGGGCCGTCGCTGCCCGGGACGACCGGGACGCCGGCCCGGGCCATTATCCGGCGCCCCGAGGCCTTGTCGCCCACGTCGGTTATGGTCTCGTACGTCGGCCCGATGAAGGCGAGGTTGGAGGCCTCGCACGCCTCGGCGAAGTAGGGGTTCTCGGCCAGGAAGCCGTACCCCGGGTGGATGGCTTCGGCGTCCGTGACTTCCGCGGCGGCAATAATGCGCGGGACGTTGAGGTACGACTTGGCGCTTTCCGGCGGGCCGATGCAGAACGCCTCGTCGGCGTAGCGGACGTGGAGGCTCCGGGCGTCGGCCTCGCTGTATATAGCGACGGTCTTGATTCCCATCTCGCGACAGGCGCGGATGACGCGGACGGCGATTTCGCCCCGGTTGGCTATTAGTATTTTATCGAACAACTCGAGCTCACTTTTAACCGACCTAGGCGGCCTCAAGGCTGAACAGCGGTTGGCCGTACTCCACCGGCGCGGCGTTTTCGACGTATATGCGGGCCACCGTCCCGGCGTGTTCGCTTTCGATCTCGTTCATAATCTTCATAGCTTCTATGATGCACAGGACCTCGCCGCGCGATACTTTATCGCCCTCGGCGACGAAGGGGTCGGCGTCGGGCGCCGGCGCGCGGTAGAACGTACCCACCATCGGCGACTTGATTACGATCAGGTCTTCGTCGGCGGCCTCGGCTTCGGCGGCGACCGCCGCGGCTTCGCCGCCGGGTAGGGGAGGCGCCGCGGCCTTCCCGGCCGGTCCTGCCAGCGCCGGGTTGACCGGGCCGGCGCTGATGAACGAGACGTTGGCGCCGGCGGCGGCGCGGCTTATGCGGACCGTCCGGAACCACGACCGCATTTCGATTTCGGCTATGCCGCGCTCGTCCATAAGGTCGAGGATCTTTTTAAGTTTTCCGATATTCAAGACGGCTTCCCCTCGCAGTATTTAGGAACGGGCCGGGAGTTTATTTCGCGCGGTCCACGTACTCGCCCGTTCGCGTATCGACGCGTACGACGTCGCCTTCGTTGATAAAAAGCGGAACGTTGACGACGGCGCCCGATTCCAGCGTCGCCGGCTTCGAGCCGCCGGTGGCGGTGTCGCCGCGTACGCCGGGCTCGGTATCGGCTACGGCGAGCTCGACGAAGGTCGGCACCTCCACCGCCACGGGCCGGCCCTGGTAGAAGACGAGCTTGAGCGACGTCCCGTCCTTGAGCCACCGCGCGGCGTCGCCCAGCTCGTCCGCTTTGAGCGCGAGCTCCTCGTAGCTGGCCTCGTCCATGAATTGGTATTCGTCGCCGGCGGCGTACATGAACGTCGCGTTGCGCTCGTCGAGGCGGGCGCGTTTCACCTTTTCGCCGGCGCGCAGCGTCTGCTCGTGGCCGGCGCCGGTGAGGAGGTTCTTCAAGCCCACGCGGACGAAAGCGGGCCCTTTCCCCGGCTTGACGTGGGCGAATTTCGTCACCACGTACGGCGTACCGTCGAGTTCAATAGCGTTGCCGGCTCGGAGCTCGTTGGTGTTTATCATATCGAATATTCAGTTAACCGTACGGGAGAAACTAATAGATTCATCTCGTACTTCGTACTCAAATAAGATCGGTTTTTCGACTTTAAAAAAGGCGGTCCCGGTGCACCGGGAAAGTTTTAGCGTCGACGACGAAGACGTGCGAATTGTTGACCATTTAGGCCTCCGGCACCCCTATTCAAAAAGCGGTTTTCGTTCGCGAATCTCGTTATTTGTTAATTTTTCTTTAAGCCTAGGCCTGTACCTGATGGGCCGGTTTGGTTTTTCCTTTTCGTCGCCCGTAGGTTTGTAGAAACATAAAATGTAGCTATGTACGTTCATCGCTTGGTACGGCGGTTTCCCGAAAGGACGAAACGAGCCACTCCTGTAATAGCGCCAAACGTATAAGTCGAATAGAGGAAAGCCCATATCCTCCGTTATTTTGATGGCGTCCGCGTGTACGGGGATAATTTTCCGAGAAGCCCCTATCCTGTAATCGGCTATGAATAAGCAGAAATATTTCCCTTTCTTCAATACGCGGTGGACCTCGGAGAACGCATCGGTAATGCCGTTTAAAAACCCTTCGTAATCTAAGTTGCTCAAGTCACCTTCAATCTCGGAGTATTCGATCATGCCTGTGTACGGTATATCCGTCACTACGGCGTCCACCGATCCGTCGTTTAGAGGTAAGGACCTCGCGTCACACACGGCTGTTTCGTGTTCGGTTTTATTAATAACCCCGTTACCGTTTTCTAATTCTTCGAGTCGGCCGCGGAGTTTTTTAATTTCTTTCTCGAGGTTTACGATTTCGTACTTCTTACTCGTATTCCCTTTCTGTCTAGTAGCTTCTTGGATAAGGAATTTAATCGCGGCGTCCATTTCCGCGCGATCGAGTCTTTGTAACTTCGTTCTCGTCAATTCTACGGCTTTTGGGTTAACGTCGTAATTAACGGAATGCCTTCCCTGTAGCTTTGCCTCCACGGCAACGGTGCCCGAACCACAAAACGGGTCCAAAATTACGTCGCCCGGTTCGGAAAACCGTTCTAGTATTTTCGCGATAACGAGCGGCCTTATTTTCGTAGGATATTCCCCGATACGGTGGACGCTGTAGTTGGTGACGCCCGCTCTGCCGAAATCCCATACGGATTTATAGCTCATAGCGTTTACTATTCCTGCCGGGTCGTCTACGGACGGCCGGGATTTTTCGTATATTTATAAAGTCGGTGTCTATATTGCGCCGCCGTTAATTTAGGCCAGCGTTTTGGCGCCGCCTGTGCCGGCTTGCGCTGGCCTGGTGCTCCGTTTGGAGCACGTACGTCGTCGATAATCCGCGCCGTCGCGCGGCCGGTGCCGTGTTAGAGGGCCCTGATGACTTCGGGGAAGGCCGTCGCGGCGGCGTTCCACAACGCCGCTTTGTTGCCCCCCCGCGACATTACCACCGCCAGCGTCATCCGAAGCGGAAGGTTGGTTAGAAGTATCGCGCCCTTGGAGTACTCGAACACCCCCTGGACGAATTGCCCCTGTTCCATGTCATTAACCATCTCGCGGGCCGCGGCGGCGCCGTCGCGCGCCAATGCCGCTACCTCTTCCGCGTTCAGCGTTTCGTCCCTAATCACCGATTCCAAGGGAAAGCCGTCGCCCGAGACGAGGACTACGGCCCGCACGCCGTCGAGGGTGGCGATTCTGTTCAGCACTTCCGTGGCTTTCTTCACGTCGCTCGCCCCTGGTTAAATTTCTTTGGCCAATTTCGCGGCGAGCTTTTTCAGCTCGATGCGGCCGCGACCCACGTTCCCGCCGGTTTTTAAGAGGAGACAGAGGAAATAATCTTCCTGCGTTTTTTCGATTAAAATGGTGATCTTTTCGGTTTCGAACAGGAGCTCGGCCACGCGCCCCAGCGCCAGGTTTTGCGAGACGTCCGATATTACTTTGAGCGCCGTCGCGAGCTCGACTTCGGTCACCGCCGTCTCCAGGTCCGGATGAATGGTTATGTTTTCGACGCCGATGCCGTCGGTGCCGCAGAAGAACGCGGCTACCGTTCCCTCGACCCGCTCCAGCAACCCGGTTAACATCTGTTTGAAGTCCACTACGACCTCCGGCGCGCGTGCCGGCCGTTCCTTGGCCGGCTACAGTTCTTTCAGCTTGATGGAGTCAAGCCAACTCAGGAAATCCTCGTCTTTTTCGAAAGGTTCGCGCTCGAGCTCGAGCGGCTTGCGCGGTTGGTATCGCTCCGGCCTTACCGCCAGCTCGTCCTCGCCGGCGGCCTCGCCAACTCCAACCTCGGCCGCTTCCTCTACGGGGGCGGCGGCCTCCGCTCCGGCGGGGAGGGCGAATTCTTCGGCCCCCGTTTCCCCCTTGCGCGCGGGAACGACCCCGGCGAGGTCGACGCTATCGACGCCCTCGGCCCGGGTTTCCCCCAATCCTATGCTGAACAGGTCCTCGCCCGCTATCCCGGGTGCGGCTCGAGCCGCCAACTCGGCGACGTTGACGCCGGCCGACCCGTCGAACGCCGGCGACAGCGGCAACTCCACGTCCATCTCCTCGGCGCCCGCCTCCCCCGCCGTCGCCGCTACGCCGGGCATGTCCAGTTCCCAGGCGGCGCGGTTGTCGCGGCCGAGCGTGAAGTCGTCAAACGACCTCAAACCCGCGGCGGCCGCCACCGCTTGCGCCACCGTAATCTCTTCGAAGCCGCTCAGCGCGTCCTCCACCCCGGCCGAGACCTCTTCCCACAGCTCGAGCTCGTCGTGCTCCAGCAAACCGGATACCGCTTCCACCTTCTGGATTAATCGGACGACCGAAGCCCCGGTCGGCGATTCTTCCCCCGCTACGAGCGTTTCCATGTGGTCGCGGGCCTCCAGGGCGGCGGCGTTGTCCGGTTCGCGCGCCAGGACGTTGTCTATTACCTCCCGCGCGCGCACGAAGAACCCTTGGTCCTCGTATATCTTGGCCAGCGTGAGGGTCGCGATTTCCTCCGGCCCGGCCTCCGCTTCCTCGAGCTCGGCCGCCGCCGGCCCGGCTTCCGCGGGCTGGGCCGCCGCCAACTCCGCTTCCTCGAGGACGGGAGCCGTCTCCACCTCTTCGACTTCGGGAGGCACGGGCGGGACTTCTATTACCTCCGGCGTCGGCGGCGTTATCGCTTCGGCCTCCTCTACGGCGACCTCCGCCTCCCGGGCAAAGGGGCTCCCCTCGATCAACGTGTTGAGCAGTTCCAGCTTGTACGCGTATTCCTCGTTATCGGGTTCGATCTCGAGTATCTTCAAATAGTGATCGCGGGCTTCGGCCAACCGGCCGCGGTTGCGCATCTCGTCGCCCAACAGGCCCAGCGCGGATACGTTGTACGGGTCCGCCCCGAGTACGCTCTCGAGGTCGGCGGCCGCGGCGTCGAAATTGTCCAAAGCGATATAACACCGGGCGAGGAGGACGTGCGCGCTGAAGTAGTTGGGGTATATCGCCAGGCCGCGCCGCAGGACGTCGACCGCCTTTTGGAAGTCGAACTGTCGCGCGTAGAGGCTGGCGAGCGGCGCGAAGATCAGCGCGTGCGACTCCCGCCTGAGCAAATCCTCGTATTGGCGAAGCTTAGCTTCTTCTCTGGGCGTTAAACGTGCCATTAGATGTACGCCACAAGATTTTACTGATATTTAGTATTTTGTAACTTGCGATATTATAAACCATTATTCCGAAGGCCGTCAAGGTAAAAACGCCCGCGCGCTCTCGTGCTTAACGCGGCCGGCCCTTACCCCACGGCTCGCCGTCCATCCCGCGCCACTCGAGCCCCAGGAAGTCGGCCGCGGTTGGCGCTATGTCCTCGAGCTTCATCGCGAGGCTTTCGCCGGCGGGCACGCCCGCGCCGACGACGAGCGCCATCGCCTCGACGGCGTGTTCGCCCTTTTTGGCGGCGTTTCGGTACGGCGCGACCAGCGGCCCGGGTCCTTTTCCCTCCGTCACGACGGCGTCGCGGCGCACTTGGAAGACCAGGTGCGGTTGGTCGGCCGTGACCGGCCCGGCGTATAGTTCGTCGCGCGTTTTAACCCATTCTACGAGGCCCGGGGCCGGCGCCGCGACGGCCAGCAGCGTCCGCTTAACGTCTTCCGCTACCGCGGCCACCTCCGCCGGCCGCACCTTCCCCTCCCGTTGTTCGCCCGCGACGTTCAGGGCGACGCCGCCCCAACGCATGTACATCGGGAAGCCGTAGGCCGCGGTGCGGCGCCAATTCACGGGCAGCGGCCGGCCGCCGCCGAACAACTTCTTTATTCCGCCTAAGAGGACGTTTACGGCGTACGAGGCGGGGTCCGCACGGACCGACAGCAAGCCTTCTTTCTTAAGCAGGCGGTTGACGAAGAAAGCTTTGTCCGGGCCCGGGCCGAAGCCGTGGTCCGAGCAGACGATGAGCGCCGCGTCGGCGCCGAAGGCCTCGTACACCTTTTCGCACGCCGCGTCCAGCGCCCGGAAGTAGGACGCCGCGGCCGCCGGGACGTCGTCGGGCCCGGCCCCCGCGTAGGCGTCGTCGTAGAAGCGGTGGAAGAGGCGGTCCGGGCCGGTGAAGACCACTACCGCCAAGTCGAAGCGCTCGCGGGCGAACGCCGCCGCGGCCACCCGCGCGCGGGAAGCCGCCAACTCCTCGAGCCGCCGGGACAGCGAGGCCAGGCCGGCCGGCACCGGTTCGTCGAGGTCGTAGGCGTATCCGGCCAAGTACTTCCGGAAGTCGGGCGGCCAATACCCCCGGTCGCTACCCGGCGGCGTGAGGACCCCCGCCACCAGGACGCCGTTGACGGGGGCCGCCGGGTAAGTTACCGGGAGATTCAGGATGAAGGACCTCAGGCCGGCCCGGCTCGCGAGGTCGTAGACGCGCGGTACCAGTACGTCGGTGCTGTTTATCAACCGCCCCGGCTTGGCGAAGCCGTAGTTCGCCATCTCGCGGCGGCGGAAGTCCACGATGCCGTGCCTGCCGACGCCGACGCCGGTGGTTACCGTCGTCCAGGCCGCGGTGGAGACGGGGGGTATGGTCGAGGTCGCGGCGCCGAAAGCGCCGGCCGCGGCGCGGTCGGCCAGGAACGGCATTAACCCGGCGGCGAAGCTCCGCTTGGCGAAGTCGTAGCCGAAGCCGTCCAACCCTATGAGGACGACGCGCGCCACGGTTTAACGGGCCGAGGGGGGCCGGGCGGCCGCCGCGGCGGCCGCGAGTGCGACGAAGGAGAGGCTTACGAACGGGTGCACGAAAGACATCGAGACGAACATCCGCAAGGCGACGCCGGTGAAGGCCGCGAAAGCGGCCAGGCCGAAGGCGGCGTCGACGCCGGTATTCCCGCGGACGGCGCGCACGGCGGCCCGGAAAGCTCCGACCAGCAGCGCGACGAAGGCGCCCAGCCCCAAAACGCCGGTCTCGGCCCACGACAGCAGGTAGACGTTGTGGACCGGGTACTCGAGCGTCCACGGGTTGTAGAAGCGCGCCAGCTCGAGGTAGTTGCCTTTACCCATGCCGAGCAGCGGGTGGTCCCGAATCATCGCGAAGGCGGCGCGCCAGTCGGCGAGGCGATAGGCCGCGGACAGCTGGTCGCCCTGGGCGCCGCGCGCCAGGACGACCGCGACCGCCGGTATGAGCAATATGACGCCCGCCGCGGCCATAGCCGCGAGCGCCCCCGTACGCGCGCCCACGGCCTGCTTCTTCAACCACGCGCCGGCGACGACGACCGCCAGAGCCACCGCCGCCCCGAACCAGCCGCCGCGGGAGAAGGTAACGAACATCGCCGCCGCGGCCAATAGGAAGGTGGCCACGTACGGGATGCGCCGCTTCGCGGCCGCGGTCAGGAAATAAACCGCGGCAAACGGCAGCGCCATCTGGAGGAATTGCGACGTCACGTTGGGCTCGAAGGTCCCGCCGGCGCGCGCTATCAGAAACCGCGCGGCCTCCGGACTCGCGCCGGTGAAGATGAACGCGCCCCAGCCGGGTTTTTCCCACAGGCCGAAGTTATTCTGCGCGAAGAACTCGAGTAGGCAGAGCGCGCTTTGCGCCGCGGCCGCGGCGAGAAGGCCCACCAGGACCGGCCGCGGCCCGGCGGCGGCCAGCTGCCGGAAGAGTACGTATACGGCGTAAAGGCGTGCCACGTCTACCAACGCGGATAAAGTCGGCTCGAGCCTCGGCGCGTGGTAGAGCGAAAGCGCCGTCGCGACGGCCGAGGCCGCTACGGCCCAGGAGATGAGGTCCGGTTTGAATAAGGCCGCCAGCGCGCGACCCAGCGCCGCCGGCCTTTCGCGCGTACGTCGCTCCTCCTTAAACCTGGATAGGAATACCCAGGCCAGGCCGAGGAGTATTACGAAGTCGACCGGGTAGGCGACGACGTGGTCGGCGTTGACGGCGGGGATGCCGCCGCCGGGGCCGAGGTGTTTTACGAGCGGGACCGAGAGCGCGGCCCAGAAGAAAACCGGCAGGAGCCAGGGCCGGCGGGACGGCCAGCCCGCCGCGACGGCGATAATGGCCAGGCCGGCGACGAGGGCGACAACGGCCGCGAGGACTGCGCCGCGGCCGACGGCTAAATAGGCCGCCGCGGCGCCGACGAGGGTCGCGGCGCCGACTTCGACAACAGTTTTGAGTTTAGCGTTTTTCCCGTTCAACGTCGACGCGTACCTTAAACGTTAGGGCGTTGCGTCCGGGGACGCGGCCGCGCCGGCCCCGGCGTCTTCCGCCGGCGTAGCGTTCGCCGCCGCGGCGGCCACGGCGCCCGCTAACGCGATAAACGTGAGGTTCACCAGGGGGTGGATGAACGACATCGACACCAACATCCGGACCGCGAGCCCCGCGAAAGCCGCCAGCGCGGCGGCGCCGAAGGCCGCGTTGCCTCCGGTATTCTTCCGCAAGGCCCGCGCGGCGAGCCGGAACGACGAGAAAAGCAGGGCGACGAAGGACAGTAAGCCGACAAGGCCCGTTTCGGCCCAGTATAGGAGGTAGACGTTGTGGACCGGGTACCTGAGGGCCCAAGGTTGGCTAAGGCGCGTTATGCCGACGTAATTCCCCTTGCCGGCGCCGAGGAGGGGGTGGTTCTTAATCATCTCGAAAGCTGCGGACCACTCCTCGAGGCGGGTTGCGGTCCCGAGCGAGTCGCCGGTGGCGTTACGACACGCGATAACGGCGGTTGCGGGCAGAAGCAGGACGGCGCCCAGCATTATCAAAGTCGCGACCGACCACGACGGGGCGCCGAGCTTCTTCCTTTTGAACGAGGCGATTACGAGGAGGACGCCTATCGCCGTGCCGGCGCCCAACCACCCGCCCCGCGAGAAAGTCGCGGACAGCGCGAATATCATCAGGAGTAGTAAAATCAAATATTTCGCCCGTTGCGCCGGGACGTCCTTCCGGGCGGTAAGGAATAAGACGGCGCCGAACGGCAAAACCACCTGGAAGAACTGGGCCGTGATGTTGGGCCCGAAGGTCCCGCCGCACCTCGCGACGGATATCTCCTTCCAAACGCCGGTTAGCCCGGGGACCGAGAAGTTCGCCCACCCCGGTTGCTGCCACAGGCCGAAGTTGTTTTGCGCGAATAGCTCGACGACGCAGAGAATACCCTGGCCGGCGGCAACGACGAATAAACCCACCAGTACCGGCTTCGTTCCCCGCGCGGCCAGGTATCGGAAGAGGACGTACACGGCGTAGATGCGCGCGACGTCCAAGAGGGCGAAAACCGCCGGCGCCTGGAAAATCGCAGGGAATATCGATAGCGCCGTCGCCCCGCTTACGGCCAGTATCGCCCAAGCCATAAGGTCCGGTTTGAATAGCTTGGCGGCGGCTGCCACGAGGCCCTTTATATCGACACGCGGCGCGGTCCTCCCTCGAGCGGTTGAGACCAGCGCCCACACCAGGCCGATGAATATCACGGGGTCGACGGGGTAGACTATTAAGTGGTCGGCGTTTATGGCCGGCAGGCCTTCGCCCCGGCCGAGATGTTTTACGATGGGCAGCGACAGCGCGGTCCAGAATAGCAGCGGTAGTAGCCAGCGGTGGCGCTGCGCAAGGCCCGTTAACGCCGAAACCAAAGCGAGGCCGACCGTTATGACGACGGTCGCTACAAGGGCCGGGTGCAGCTCGAGCGCGAAGACGAGAACAGCGTCAAGTGCGACCGCCGCTAATACCACACCCAATAGGACCCGGTATTTACCGTTTTTCGGCGTCACGGCCTATCCGCACTTCCCGTATGAAGATGTCGCGGTTGTAGCCGTACGTTGGGTCTAAGAAGTCGTTCTCGTACACCAATCCTATTTCGTTTTCCTCCTCCCGTAGGCGAACCTCGGCATGGTAGATATTTTCCCCCGGTACGTCCGCGTAAAAAGTGCGAACGGGTTCGCCGTTGACCGTTAACGTAACTATGGGGTAAAGTCCCTGAACGCCGTAGCTCTCGGCTATTATAGCTATGGGCCTCCGGCCGCCGCCGTCGAAGGTCAACGTAGCCGGCGTCTGCCCCAGCGCCAGGCGGCGTTTGGTGAGGAGAAAGCCGCTCGTCGTTTCGAGTTTCTTTCCCGTAAAGCGGACGCCGTAGCGTTTTCGGAGCGTGCGCCATATCTCCCCGCGCAGGCCCCGGTAATTGCCCGTCCGCAATAGGCCGAAGCCGGCGCGGAGTCGGCGGCGGTCGCCTCGCCAAATGTTTTCGTAGATGTCCGCCGCGGCCTCCCGGTCGCCGGCCCGCTCCAGCGCGAACGCCTCGTACCACCGCGCGTCCGGGTCGGCGGGGGCCAACGCCGAGAACGCCGACGCTGCCTTCGGGTAGTTGCCGAGCCACAGCTCAGCCCACGCCCGGGCGAAGGGCCTCTCGGTGCCGGCGACGAACGCGTCGTACACGTCGTCGCGCGGTATCGGCTTATCGCGGAGCGGCGACGTCGGCGAGGCCGTCGTCGCGAGGTCGCCGTACATCGCGGCCTCCTCGTAGTCGCCGCGCGCGAAGGCCGCCGACGCCAACGCGGCGTCGAAGGGCCGGGGCGACGAGAGGCGGTCGCGTTCGCGGTACGCGGCTTCCAGTTCGGCCCACGGGGCGCCGCCTGCCGCGGCGGCCTCGAGGCGTATTAGGTCGGCGCGGTCGCCGCCGCCCGTAAACGCGGCGTACCGCGCGTACGTGCCCGCGGCCGCGTAATCGCCCCGCGCGAGCGCTCCTTCCGCGGCGCGAGCCAGGCCGGAGCTTACGCCGCCCTTTATCGAGCCGAGGGCGAGGCCCGTTACCAACGCCAGGAACGCGGCGCGGGATAGCTTTTCGGCCGCCGGGACCGCGCCTATCGCCGCCAGCGCGGCAAGGGGAGCGAGTACCAGGTTGAGCGTGGCCGGCCCGGCGAGAAGCGCTGCCGCGCCGGCCGCGGCTACCGTGCCCGCGGCGGTGCAGGCGGCGACCCATTGCGCCCCGCGGGGTGCGTCGCCTCCTTTTCGCCGCCATAAAGCGAGGACGCAGGCCGCGGCGGCGAGGGCGGCGAACCCCAAAAAGACGGCCACGGCGCCCCGCGCCGTTACGGCGGCCGCGACCCGGGCGAGCACGAGGAGGCCGAAAGCGACGCCGACCGGCCCGGCGTACCGCCTCAGGCGCGGCACGGCTACCAAGGCCGCGACCGCGGCCGCGCCCCATACCAACTCGCGGTACGTCGCGAGGGCGCCCCCTGCGACCGGCACCAAAAGCGTTATAGCCCACTTCGCGGCGCTCCCCGGGCGGTAACCCATATTCGCCCCGAAAGTAGCATACCCCTTAGCCTGTGTCAATCGAGGCCCGGGACGCCGCCGAGATAAATTGACATCGCCGTCTATATGTGATATTTTTACCGGAAGCGGTTAGGGGTTTTTTCGACTACGTAGAGGAGTTCGTTATGGCGCAAAAGCTTTATGGCGTGGTTTTGGCCGCCGTCGTCGCGCTCGTCCCCGCGGCCGCGTGGGCCCGGCCGATGACCGTTGGCGAGGTCGTCAAACTCCTGGATAAGGACGTAAGCGACAGCGTTATTACCGCCAACATCGAGAAAACCGGTTCCTACTTCAACCTCTCCACGGAAGACTTGATCGAGTTAAGCGAGGCCGGCGCCTCCGACGAGCTGGTCCGCTATATGATAATGCGGAAGCCGGGGGGAACGCCCCCCGCGACGACCGGAAACGGCGGCGAAGGCGGGACCAACGTTACGGGGCGGGTCTCGGGCGATAAATCGACCACCGCGCCCGGCAAGCTGGTGGACCTGACCGTCAAGGTCGACGGGAAGTACGTCGTTACGTCGCAGGCGGACCTCAACGTATGGTATGCCGCTTACCTCGACGGGAAGAGGATATACTATAAAGACCAGTGGCAGTCGATATATTCCTTCACGACGGCCGAGACCGGCGTCGGCACGACGAAGCGCACCCTCGAGCCCGGGTCGTTCGCCGTTAAGGTTCCCGCCGGGACGCATACCCTCGCGCTGTCCTGTTGGTCCGGACGCCAGGTCCCCACCGACGACGTCGGCAAAGCGAATATTATTTATTCCAAGCAGATAACGGCCGTCGAGGGGCAACCCCTCACCGTCAACCTCGTCGGCGAGACCGATACGACCTCCGATACTTTCGTTATAGTCCGTTAGGCCCGCGGCTCGTTTACGGCCCAAGCTGCTTCACGGCCTGCGTATAAGCGGGCCCGCGCTTTCAGCGCATATAGGATTATGGCTGGACAAAGCGGCCCCCGGGAGCGCGTCCTCGTCGTCGAGGACGAGCCGAACATACGCGAGATAATCAACTTCAACCTCGAGAACTGGGGTTTCGAGGTCATCCAGGCCAACGACGGCGAGACGGCGCTGGCCATGGCCGAAGAGTATTCGCCGGACCTGATATTGCTCGACCTGATGTTGCCCAAGATGGACGGCATCGAGGTCTGCCGCCGCCTGAAGAGCGGCTTCTGGACCAGCAGAATACCGGTCATTATGTTGACCGCGAAGAAAGAGATTAAAGACAAGGTCCGCGGGATGGAAGTGGGCGCCGACGATTATATAACCAAACCCTTCAGCCGCGAGGAGCTGGAGGCCCGCGTGAAGATGGTCCTCTCGCGGACGCGGTCGCAGCGCGAGCGGAATCCGCTGACCAGCCTACCCGGGCAAATAGCCGTCCAGGGACACGTGGAGAGGCTCCTGGCGGAACGCACACCCTTTACGTTGTTATATCTCGACCTGGACAACTTCAAGGGTTACAACGACTACTACGGCCACAGCCGCGGCGACGAGGTCATAAAGTTATTGGCGGACGTAATCGTGAGCGTCGTGGCGCACAAGGGTGCGCACGGCGACTACGTGGGCCACATCGGCGGCGACGATTTTACGGTAGTCTGCTCGCCCGAGGGGGCCAAGGAGGTCTCGGACGACATCGTGGCCGACTTCGAGAACAAGGTGACGTCGCTGTTCGCGCCGGAGGACCTGGCGCGCGGGTACTTCATCACCGTCGACCGCCAGGGGCACACCGCGAAGCAACCGTGCAAGATACACGTAACCGTCGCCGCGGTACCTAACGACGACGACCAGTATTCGTCGTACGTCGCGATGGTAGACGTCGCGACCGAGTTGAAGAAGTACGGTAAGACGAAAAAGGGCTCGGTCGTCGTCTTCGACCGGAGGCGGGGGGCGTAATTAACAACCCCCTTTTTTACGGCGGGTGAGTGCGAGGTTGATTAAGGGCGGTTTACCGGTACTCGGCGTATTGGGCGCCGGATGTAGCGGACGCGGGTTTTCCGAAGGCCGTGAAGGAATACATTCTTTCGATTAAAATTTTTTATTTAATTTAATACGTGAAAGCGCTCCGGGAAGAGGAAGCCAGGTTTTTAACCGGCGCGTTAATTGCCGTGTCATTAATAAGGTTATTTATTGCGCCCTTAGCTTCCGCGGAGGCGGCAACGAAGCCGTACAATTTTTATTTTTCTCAGGGGGGGAGTTACTATTACGAAAAAGGAGGTGCGGGTTCGACTAAATTAGAAGAGGCTTTTCCTTGGGAACTTAGTTTTTATATAGAAACGGGTTTGTCTTACCGGGAGTTCGGTTTATCGTATCGTTTCTTTAACGAACGTTCCGTTTTCGGGACCCGTGAGGCGCCGAACGCGGTACACCATCATTATTTCCGTGGGGCGTACGTCTTTAATAGAAGTAGTAGGGTAGTATTGGCTATAAAGGGCGTCGTCGTAGTAAGCAGATTCCGGTCGTATATATACCAAAGCCCTTCAGACGCCAAGGCCGAACTGTATTTCGAGCCGGTTTTGTCCCTTACGGGTTTTTACCTTCCGTCGGAATTCTACGCCGTTAGCGGCGAAATAGGCGCGTTGCGGCGCGTCAAGCCGCAACCCGATTGGGTCCCCGAGGGTTCGTATTTTTTCCGTAGTTATTCGGGGTATATCCGGGTAAAAAATTCGGCGGTTGTGGCACCTTTTCTCACTTTCGACGTTACGCCAAATTTTACATACGACGGGCCCTCGGAACCTTTAAGTTCGACCGCCCGCAGGGAAAAGTACCCTACGTGCATATTCTACGGCGTCGACGTTGGTTTTTCGCTATATCCCCTCGCTATGCGGCGAGATTGATTTAGGTAGGCGTCACGATGACCACCCCCCTTATATTCGAGAAGACCAAGAAGGTCGCGATCGCCGACGAGATGCGGTCGTCGTACCTCGACTACTCCATGTCGGTGATCGTGGGCCGGGCGCTGCCCGACGTCCGCGACGGCCTCAAGCCCGTCCACCGCCGCCTTATCTACGGCATACGCGAGCTGGGCGCGGGCGCGGGCAAACCGTTCCGCAAATCGGCGCGCATCGTCGGCGACGTGCTCGGCAAGTACCACCCCCACGGCGATACCGCCGTCTACGACACGCTGGTCCGGTTGGCGCAGGACTTCGCGATGCGGTACCCGTTGGTGGACGGCCAGGGGAACTACGGCTCGGTGGACGGCGACGCCGCCGCGGCCATGCGTTATACCGAGGCGCGCCTTACGCCGTTGGCCGAGGCCATGTTGGCCGACATCGACAAGGACACCGTGGACTTCGCCCCCAACTTCGACGGGACGCTGAAGGAGCCGCTGGTCTTACCGGCGCTCCTGCCCGACCTCGTCGTCAACGGCGCGGACGGTATCGCGGTCGGTATGGCGACGAAGACCCCGCCCCACAACCTGGCCGAGGTCGCGCGCGTCATAACGGCCCTCATCGACAAACCCAATCTGACGCCGGAAAAGGTCGCCGCGATGTTGCCCGGGCCGGACTTCCCCACCGGCGGCGTAATCGTGGGGCGCGCCGGCATCGACGACGCATATCGCACGGGGCGAGGGCGCATCGTCGTGCGCGCCCGAGCGACGATCGAGGAGATGCGGGGCGACCGCGAACGCATCATAATCCACGAAATACCTTACCAGGTAAATAAGTCCCGGTTGTTGGAGCAGATAGCGACCCTCGTCAAGGACAAGAAGATAGACGGCCTCAGCGACCTCCGCGACGAGTCGGACCGCGAGGGTATGCGCGTCGTCCTCGAGCTCCGGCGGGGCGCCAACGCCCACGTCATACTCAACCAACTCTACAAGCATACCCAGTGCCAGATAACGTACGGCGTCATCGCCATCGCGCTGGTCGACGGCCGGCCGCGCACCTTGAACCTGAAGGATATGCTGACCTGCTACATCGAGCACCGGCGCGAAGTCGTGATGCGGCGCACGACGTTCGACCTCGAGACGGCGCAGAAGCGCGCCCACATCCTCGCCGGCTTCAAGAAGGCGCTGGACCACCTCGACGAGGTTATCGCGGTCATCCGCAAATCCAAGGACGTGGACAAGGCGCGCGCCGGCCTGATGGCCAAGTTCGAATTTTCGGAGGTCCAGGCGCAGGCGATACTCGACATGCGCCTCGCGCGCCTGACGGCGCTGGAGCACCAGAAGGTGCTGGACGAGCTGGCCGCTACCAAGAAGCTCATCGCGGAGCTGAAAGCCATACTGGCGGACGAGAAGAAGGTCTACGGCGTCGTCAAGGCCGAGCTCACGGAGCTGGCCGAGAAGTACGGCGACCCGCGCCGGACCGAAATAGTCGCGGCGGAAGGCGAGGACTTCTCGCTCGAGGACCTCATCGCCGCGGAGGACATGGCGGTAACGCTCACGCACGACGGCTACATCAAACGGACGCCGCTCGCCGTCTACAAGCGCCAGCACCGCGGCACGCGGGGCGTTTTGGGCCACGCCGCCGGCAAGGGTGAGGACGTCGTCGAACACCTCTTCATAGCCTCCACCCACGCCTATCTGCTGTTCTTCACCGACCGGGGTAAATGCTATTGGCTCAAGGTCTACAACGTCCCGGAGATCGGGCGCTCGGGCCGGGGCCGCGGCGTCCGCAACCTGCTGGAGGTCGCGCCCAGGGAGCAGATAAGCGCCGTCGTGCCGGTGACGGACCTGGACGCCGGCGGCACCCTGTTGTTCGCGACCAGCGGCGGCCAGGTTAAGAAGACGCCCCTCGAGGCCTACTCCCGGCCCAAGCGCGGCGGCATCATCGCGCTCAGGCTGGCGGAGGGCGACCACCTCGTCGGCGCCCAGCTCGAGCGCCCGCGGGGCGACGTCGTGCTGGTCTCGGCCAAGGGCAAGGCGGTCCGCTTTCCGTCGAAGGAGGTGCGGGCGCAGGGCCGCGCCGCGGCGGGCGTTCGCGGCATGAGGATGGCGAAGGGCGACGCCGTCGTGGCCATGCTCGTGCCGGCGGCGTCGGAAGACGTGCTCGTCGTAAGCGAGAAGGGCCTCGGCAAGCGGACGCCGCTCAAGGCGTATCGCAAGATGCACCGCGGCGGCGGCGGCGTCATCACGCTACGGACGGGCGGCAAGGCCGGCCTGGTCGTCGGCGCCAAGGCCGTGGCCGGCGACGAGGACCTCGTCCTCATCACCGAGAAGGGCGTCGTCAACCGCGTCGGCGTGGCGGATATTTCGAAGCAAGGCCGCGCGACGCAGGGCGTGAAGGTAATGAAAGTGGAGGCGGGCAACCGCGTCGCCGCGATGGCCGTCGTGAAGGAGGAGGAAGAGAGCGAGTAGGCGTGGATGCCGGTAGGCATAAAAATAAAGCGGCCCCGCGGGGCCGCTTTTTTCGCGCTGGTTATAGGGCCGCCTTATTAGGGCGGCGTAACCTTGTAGTTCTTCAATTTATACTCGTATTGCCACCAGTTGGTGGCGCTATATTCCACACGATATCGGTAGTATACGAGCCCCACGCCTTTGGCGTAACATTCTTCGTGCGTTTCCGTGTATGTGGCGTGCTTGTGGACTACCGCGAGCTGCTTGCAGTCTGTAAAGTACCCTGCCGGAACCGAAACGTCCTTGGTAAAGTTGAACTGGAGCCTACAGTACGATAATAGACCGGTCTGCGACCAGGCCATCCATGCCATGTCGTCCTCGATGAGGAACTCCCACCACGGGCACGTGAAGAGGTAGCATTTGTCGCCGTCGTACCCTAAAGTTATGTACCTAACTTGAGGAATCCTGTATTGCCATTTACATTTGACCAGGTAGGACTCGAAGCCGTGGTAGTTGTCGAATTTATCTACGACGAGGAGTTCGTATTCGTCCTTTTCTCTAGGGCCTTCTTCATCGCTGTAGGTGTACTCGTATACCCACGTATTACCCACGTTGAGCGGTATAAACTCGGCGTAGCCCGTCTTCGGTTCCGGGCCGCCGCCGCCACCGCCGCCCCCGGCCTCCGCCGTCTTGAAACTCCACGTCGGGCCGCCGGTACTATAGGTCCCGTCCTTGGCGATTATTTTCCAGTAGTACTTGGTATCGGCGTCGAGGCCTTTAGGCGGGGCGTAGTATGGGGGAGATACGTCCTGGCCTACGCGGGGCGGAGAGCTGCTGGTGCCCAGGTAGACGTCGTACTTCAATTCGTTGCCGTCCGCGTCTGTACAATCCCACGCCAGTACCGTGTTGGTCGGCACGTTCTTCGCGTTCGCTCCCGGGTAGGGGTTCGTCGGCGCGTTCGGTGCGGACGTTCCACCTCCGCCCCCGTCGTCCCCGCAATTCATGAAGGCTATAGAGATAAAGGCGACAATGATGGGGGCGATTGCAACGATCCTCTTTTTCATGTTGCCCTCCTTTAGGGTTGATTTCTTTAATTGTTTAAATACTTAACACAACTCTATCGCGTTGTCAACGTTTTTGTATTATCTCCCGGTACCACTTCTCAGTTTCCTCGACCATCTGCGCCAGGCCGAACTTCTCGAGCGCGCGCCGCCTGGCCGCCTCGCCCAGGTCGCGGCGGCGCCGGTCGTTGCCGAGTATTTCCGTCAGGCCGGCGCCAAGACCGGCCTGGTCGTCGGCGCCAAGGCCGTGGCCGGCGACGAGGACCTCGTCCTCATCACCGAGAAGGGCGTCGTGAACCGCGTCGGCGTGGCGGATATTTCGAAGCAAGGCCGCGCGACGCAGGGCGTGAAGGTAATGAAAGTGGAGGCGGGCAACCGCGTCGCCGCGATGGCCGTCGTGAAGGAGGAGGAAGAGAGCGAGTAGGCGCGGATGCCGGTTGGCATAAAAATAAAGCGGCCCCGCGGGGCCGCTTTTAATTTGGGTTCGGCGCGCGGCGCCGTCTACGGCGCCGTCGGTTTTCGGCCCAGGAGCTCGGCGTACCACGCCTCGGTTTCCGCCACCATCCGCGCCAGGGCGAACTTCTCGACGGCGCGCCGCCGGGCCGCCTCGCCCAGCTCGCGGCGGCGTCGCTCGTCGGCGAGTATTTCCGTCAGGGCGGCCGCCAGCGCGGCCGCGTCGCCCGGGGGCGTGACGACGCCGGCGCCGTCGGCCAGCGCCTCGGCGTTTCCCCCCACGTCGGTGGCGACGCACGCCAGCGACGACGACATCGCCTCGAGCAGCGCGTTCGAGAACCCCTCCGCGTCGGAGGAGAGGGCGAAGACGTCCGCCGCGGCGAGGTACTTCTCGACGTCGCGCCCGGGCCCCAACAACCGGAGGAACGGCAGGAGGCCCATCCGGCCGGCCTCGCCCACTATCCGCTCTTGCTCCGGGCCGTCGCCGACGAGGACCAGGTGCGGCCTGACCGCAGCCCCCGGGCCGGCGTGGACTTCCGCCAGCGCCCGCAGCAGGAGAGCGTGATTTTTGACCGGGCGCAGGTTACCAACGTTGATTACGACCGCGGCGTCCGCCGGCAGGCGCAACTTGTCGGTCCGTATAGCGTTGCGGGCTGAGGCGAGGCGCGCCGGGTCGAACCGTGCCGTGTCGACGCCGTTGTAGATGACGCGGAACTTGGCGGCGTGACGCTTGAGTACGGCGCGGTAGCGGTCCGCGACGCGCCGAGAGTTGCACCATATGCCGTCGGCGCGGCCTGCGGCGTAGCGGTCCGCGAGGAAGTGGTACCACTTCTTCCATGGGTCGGTGGAGAGGAACGATATTATAATCGCCGGGACGCCGGCGCGCCGGCCGGCGACCGTCCCCCACAGGTTGGCGGTGGTGAGCTGGCAATGAAGCACGTCGGGGCGGGCGGCGGCCAGTATCTCTTTGAGCGCCCGGAGGCGCGCCCGCCGGGGCCGGTGGGGAATTAATACCAGGCTGCCGAGCAGGTCCGGCGTAACGGCCCGCGTCCGCCCCTCCTCCGTTATCAGCATAACGTCGTGGCCGCGGGCCCGCAGGCCCCGCGCCAGGAGGACGATTTGCCCCTCGGCGCCGCCGACGTCGAGCTGGCCTATGTAGATCGCAATCTTCAAATGGGCGGTTGTAATCCCCTAGCCGGGGAAGGGCGGCCGGCCCTTCGGCTCTTGCGCTTCCGGAGGCGCCGCCGGCTCGGCCGGCGCCTCTTCCGCGGTGGCGGCCTTCTCTTCGGCCTCCGGTTTCTTCTTCGGCAGCCGGTAGAGGGTGGCGACGGCGACGTCGAACGCGCGCTCGTCGGCCTCCTCGCCCCACACCGCGTAGGCGGCGATTATATGACGCCGCTCGACGTCCCAGCTCCCGGCGACGAGGGTAAGGTTTCTCTTTTCGCCCGGCGCCAGCGACGCGAACGTCTCGCGGCTCGCCCGGCCGGTTCGAATCCCGCCGGTCGCCGCCAGCGAAACTTCCACGTCGCGGAGGGTTTTCTCGCCCACGTTTTCGAGCGAGACGTTCACCCGCGGGCCGCCGAAGACGCGGTCGATGCGGACCTTGACCGGCATCGTGCCGTGCCGCTCGCGGAGACGGGTGAAGGCCGCGGCGCCGGCGACGGCGTAGTCCATACAGGTGAACTCCTCGCCGCGCCGGGAGTACAGGCCGCGTTCGAAGTCGTGCCAGAAGAGCCCCTCCAGGTTGCCGCGGCCGTAGAAGCCGTTCACGGCGGCCACGTACCGGTCGTACATCTCGTACGGCTGGTTCACGCCCGGGTTCCACTTGTTCTGCAAGAGGTAGCGGTCGACGCTTACGCCGGGGATGGCGTTCACCTGGCCCTGGCTCAGGTACTCGGGCCAACGTTTAATAAGGTAATCGAACTCGTCCTTCGTCGCCTCGTACAGCATTACCATGCAGTAGTCCACGCCGGCGTCGTTCAACATTAATATGTCCTGGCCGTGCTGGTGTCCCATCTCCCAGCCGAGCGCGAAGGCGAACAGCGGCTTCGTAATGCCGGCCTCTTCTTTTATCCTCTTCACCGTCAGGGCCACTTTGCGGGCGCGCCACCACTGCCACAGCTCGATGGTACGCTCGTCGCGGCTGCGCAGCTTCGTCACCAGCCACCACATCTTGCCCTCGAGCGAACGCGCGTCCCAATCCGCCGGGACGTCGAGGGCGAGGTCGGCGACGAACTCGTCTACCAACTCGTAGCCGCCGAAGCCGGTCCTGATATAATCCAAACCGACGTAGTCGTAGTGGGGGTCGTTCTGGAGCTTGCGCGCGAGCTCGACCACCTGCTGGAAGCGTCGCTCGTCGTTCAGCGAGATGTGAAGCGTATAGAAGAACTGACCCTCGACGGGGTTGCGCGAGAACTTGTAGGGGAGCGGGACCTGCGTCTTGCCGTAGGGCAGGAACGAGCCGAGCCAGCCGCCGAACTTCAGGCCTCGGCCGTGGCACTCGTCGGCCAATTTGGGCCCGAACTCGAGGTTGTAGCGGTACCACGGCTCCTCCATCGTCGGCGCGTACGTCGCCTTCGTGATGCCCACCAGCGAGAAGAACGCGTCGGCGCCCATAAACTCCGCCCAGTCGGCCAGCGCCTTCCAGTTGTGGTTTTCGCCGGGCGACGCCACGGCCAGCCGCTCCCACTTGCCGTCGGACTCGAGCGTGACTACGCACAGCGGCTTGGCGGGACGCTTGGGCTTGCGGCCGGCGACGGCGAAATCCGCGGCCGCCTCCACCGGGCCCGAGGCCGTATCGGCGACGACCTCGGCGCGGTACTTGCCGAGCGGCGGGTTCCAGGGGATGGGCCAACGCGCGACGAAGACGCCGTCCTCCCGCTCGCGCCACTTGAGCTCTCTTATTTTACCGACCGTCGTCACGGCCTCGCCGCCGCGGGTTATAATGCCCCGTAAGGTCTCGGCGGCGACGTCGCCCAGCGCGTCGCGGTCGACGGCGACGCGGACCTCGACCACGTCGTAGCGCAGGTACGCCGGCTGCGACGTCGTCACGACGAGGGGGCCGCTCGGCTCTTCGGCTGTGGTGGGGGCCGCGCCTTCGCGGGTTTTTTTGCCGCACGGGCCGCAGGAGAGGAGGGGCAGCGCCGCGAGCGCGGCCGCCGTCGCGACGGCGGCTGCCGACCAACGGTGACCCGAAACCACTCGCGACATGGCCATCTCGTTTACCCGGGGTTAATCGTGAACCGCACCGCGACGCCCGCCAGCTTCGTGGGGAGGTGCATTTCGGCGAGGGTGTCGGCCAGCGCGGCCGCGTCTTCTTCGGGCAGCGGCGGCTCGAGCGCGACCGCGGCCGGGTGCCCCGCGGCGTCGACGACGAAGGAGACGTCCGTTCCGTCTTCGGCCGTGATGAGCTCGGGGGACACGGCCAACAGCGTATCGTAGAAGGGGAAGGAGTTGTACTGCAGCGCGCGGAAGAGGGCGCGGTACTCCTCCTCGGCGACCGGCTTGCCGCGGCGCGTCGCCGATAGCCGCTCGTAGGGGTAGGGTATAAGCGTGACGGTCGCGGCGAAGCTAACGTTGGCCGCCGCGGGGGAGAAGACGAGGCGGGCCGCCCGTTCGGCGAAGGGGGCGTTCAGCTCGCCCGGCGCGCCCTCCACCGCGGCCGCGGCCGTGGCGCCGTCCTCGTCCAATATGAACTCGAGCTGAAGCGTGAGCGGCGTTACCAGGTACGGCGGCGACGTCTCGAGCGTAAAGGGCCGGGCGATGGTCGGGACCTGCTCCGCCAGCTCCGCGGCCAGCGCGTCGCCGAGCCCTTCCGGAATCTCCGAACCTTCGCGCGTCCGTAGTATGGTGACGCCGCTTACCTCGGCGCGCGGCAGGCGCGAGACGGCGGCGAGGCTCCAGGGGAAGGCCGCCGGCGCGAGCAGCTCCTGGTCGGTGGCGAAGACGAGCCGCCGCTCGAGGCCCGCGACGTCGGGCGCCGCTCCGCGTTTGGGCGGGGGTACTTCCACCCGGCCGCGCGTAGCGCGGTGTTTGTAAAACCCCCACAGCGCCAGCCCCAGAAGGGTGCCGATGACCAGGCCGTAGCTTACGGCCCGTACGACGCGCGTGGGGATGGTTTTTCGCCGGATTATTACCACGGCTCGAGAACGCAACCCGTTTGGGAGAGCGCGGCGGTGAGCGCGGGTTTACTCATATTCCTCTTCGCCGCGCAGGCGGGTGAAGTCGGCGAACGAGAGGAACAGGTCCGCGAGCAGTTGCATCAACGCCAACCGGTTGGAACGCAGCCGCTCGTCGTCGCACATCACCATGACCTCGTCGAAGAACTTGTCCACGGTAGGCCGCATCGTTGCCAGGAGCTTCACCGCGTCGTCGTGCTCGCCGGCGGCGACGGCGGCGCGCACCGCGGACTCGGCCTTGCGGTATTCCTCGAGCAGCCGCTTCTCTTCGTCTTCGACCAGTAATGCTTCGTCCAATTCGCCCCAGGCCAGCTCCCTCTCCCGGCCTTGGCGGAGGATGTTGATGGGCCGCTTGAAGGCGATGGCGAGGGGGATGTATTCCTCCCGGTCTTCGTAGAGGGCCGCCAGCGCCGACAACCGTTTGAGCAAGTCCGCCGGCCGGCGCGCCGGCAGCGCCAGGACCGCCTCCACCATGTCGTCGCGGAAGCCGCGCTCCAGGAAGTTCTGGCGGAGGCGGCTAAGCGCGAAGTCCAGGACGTAGGCCGCGGCCTCGTTGCCGTTCGCGAATTCCGCGGCCTGCGCTACGGCGTCCTCGAGTGTTACCGCGGCGACGTTTCCCTCTTCATCTTCGAGCAACAACCGGCAAACGCCTATGGCCGCGCGCCGCAGGCCGAAGGGGTCCTTGGCGCCGGTGGGGCGGTGGCCGGCGGCGAAGAGGCTGACCAGCGTGTCGAGGCGGTCCGCCAGCGAGAGCACCCGGCCGAGCTTCGTCGCCGGCAGCGGGTCGTCCGCGGCGACGGGGCGGTAGTGTTCGCCTATCGCCTCCGCGACCGCGGCCGGCTCGGCCGCCGCTTCGGCGTAAAGTTTGCCCATCACGCCCTGGAGGTGGGCGAACTCTTTCTCGCGGACCATCTGCGACGTGAGGTCCGCTTTGCACAGCGCCGCGGCCCGGGCGAGGTCGCCGCGCTCCTCGGCCGTCAGGCCCAGCCGCTCCGCCAGCGCCGCTGTCAACTTACCGAGGCGGGCCGCCTTGTCGGCCAACGTGCCGGCCCCCTCGGCGAAGACGACGCCGTCGAGCGCCGCGGCCATATCCGCGAGCGGCGTCTCCCGGTCGACCTCCCAGAAGTAAGCGGCGTCGGCCAGGCGTGCCGCCAGGACGCGCTCCAGGCCGGCGCGGACGTTGTCCTCGGCCTCCGGGCGGGCGTTGTGTACCGCGAAGAACCGGGGCCCGATCTTACCTTTTTTATTTAGAATAGGGAATAGATGGAGGTAACCGAGCATGGCGGCCTCGACGACCTCGGCGGGCAGCGCCAGGTACTTTTCGTCGAAGTCGCCGGCGACGAGCGACGGCGCCTCGACTTCGTCCAGCACGCGCGCGAAAGTCCACTTCACGTGATAGTCGGCTTTCTCGAAGTAATCCGGCGCCACGCCTATCTTCTTCAGTTGGGTCGTGACCCGCTGCCGCCGGCCTTCAACGTCGACGACGGCGCCGAGCTCTTTTTCGTAGAAAGCTTTTAATTTAACTAGGTCTATCGCGCCGGCCTTATCGAAGACGGCCGCGAGGTCTTTCGGCCCGGGGGATATCGTCCGGTGGCCGTACGATTCGCTGCCAGCCTTAAGGCCCGCGTATTCGGCGGCCACGACGTCGCCGCCGTACAGGCACGCGAGCCACCTTATAGGCCGCGGGAACGCCACGCCGGCCTGAGGCCAGCGCATCGTCCTGGGGAAGGGCAACGCCGAGATTAGTTCGGGTATCAGCTCGGCCAGGACTTCCGGCGCGGCTCGAGCCGGCGACGCCACGTCCGCGGCGAGGTACTCGCCTTTGGCCGTCTCTTCGAAGAGGAGGCCCTCTTCGCTCAGGTTCCACTTTTTAAGGAAGCCCCGGCCGGCGGCGGTGAGCTTGCCGTCGGCGTCGTAGGCGACGCTCTTCGGCGGCCCGACGACGCGCTTGACCTCGCGCTGCTGGCTCCCGGGGACCCCTTTAGCGACGACGAGGAGGCGGCGCGGCGTCGCGAAGGCCGATACCGAAGCGGCGGGCAGCCGCGCCTCGGCTAGATGCTGCGTCGTTAACGTAGCCAGCTGCCGTCGCGCGTCCGCCACCGCGGCGGGCGGCAGCTCCTCGCAGCCTATCTCCAACAGCAAGTCTTGGGGTTTATCCGTCGTCATTTCCCCCGAGACGCTCTTTCTCTCTCTCGAGCCAGGCGCCCGCGACGGCCCGGGCGAGGTTCCGGACGCGGGCGATGTAGTTGGCGCGCTCGGTAACGCCGACGGCGCCCCGGGCGTCGAGCAGGTTGAACGTGTGGGAACATTTCAGGAGGTAATCGTGCGCCGGGTACGCCAGGCCGGCCTCGGCCAGCCGCCGACACTCGACCTCGTACGTGTCGTACAGGCGGAAGAGCATCGCGACGTCGGCCTGATCGAGGGCGTAGATGGATTGTTCCCGTTCCTCCTCGCGACGTATCTCGGCGTACGACTTGCCCGCGCCCCAGGTTACGTCGTATAGGCTGTCGACGCCCGCCAGGAAGGCGGCGATGCGCTCCAGGCCGTAGGTGAGCTCCACCGTGACGGGGTCGCAGTCGTACCCGCCCATCTGCTGGAAGTACGTGAACTGCGTTATCTCCATGCCGTCGAGGAGGACCTGCCAGCCGAGGCCCCAGGCGCCGAGGGTGGGCGACTCCCAGTCGTCCTCGTCGAAGCGCAGGTCGTGCTGCTCGGGCTCGACGCCGATGGCGCGGAGGCTGCCGACGTACTGGTCCATAACGTCTTCGGGGGCCGGCTTCAATATGACCTGATATTGATAATGGAGGTAAAGGCGGTGGGGGTTTTCGCCGTAGCGGCCGTCGCGGGGGCGCCGCGCCGGCGACACGAACGCGGCCCGCCAGGGCACCGGGCCCAGGGCGCGCAGGAACGTCGCGGTGTGGAAGGTCCCCGCGCCCGACTCCACGTCGCCGGGCTGGACAACGACGCAGCCGCGCTCGGCCCAATACGCCGCGAGGGCGGCGGCGAGGTCTTGCAAGGATTGAGGATTTTTATCCACGGCTCGGCCCTTTTCGTTAGACTTTCACCTTGTGCCCTTAATATAATATGTTTATTGGGCCGATTTCAAACAAAAAGGCCGCCGCCGCGGCCCGAGGGTAGTACGCGTCTCGTCCGTTTTTATTCCGCGACGTCGACGTTGGGCCGCTTCTCGCCCCTCCAGGATTTGAACGCGTCCACCAGCCCCTCCGCGGCCTCGCGCGGCGAGCGGTGGCCCGCGACCGCCGAGATGACGGCGACGCCGTCCGCCCCGGCGGAGAGGACCGCGCCCACGTTCTCGGCGGTTATTCCGCCGATGGCGATTATGGGTATCCCTATTTCGTGCCGGGCCCGGTTCAATTCCTCCAGGCCCACGGGCGAGGCGTCCGGTTTGGAGGGCGACGGGAAGATGGTTCCCAGGTACACGTAGTCGGCTCCCTCCGTCTCGGCCTGGATCGCCTCGGCTACGCTGTGGCACGAGACGCCGATTTTGAAGGGAGGCCGGAGGACGGCGCGCGCGGCCGCCACCGGCAGCGAACGGCCGGCGAGGTGCACGCCGGCGGCGCCGGCCGCCAGCGCCACGTCGGCGCGGTCGTTGACGTAGAGCGCGGCGCCCACGCGGTCCGCGATTTCCCGGATAATTTTAGCCAAAGGAAAAAGCTCGCCGGCGGAGGCGCCTTTAAGGCGCAGCTGGACCGCGTCCACGCCGCCTTCCAGCGCTTCTTCGGTCAGCGTTAGCAGGCGCTTCTCGTCGGGTTCGTCGGGCGTAACGAAGACGACTTTCATCGGACTACGCCCTCGGTGGGGCTCGAGGCGGAGGCGTACGGCTTCCTGGGGATGCGGCCCGCCTCGAAGGCCAGCCGGCCGGCGACGACGGCGTCGCGCATGGCCGCGGCCATCTTGACCGGGTCCTGGGCCTGCGCGACCGCGGTATTCATCAGTATGCCGTCAACGCCGAGCTCCATCGCGCGGCAGGCGTCGGACGCGGTGCCCACGCCGGCGTCCACGATTACCGGGACCGAGACCGCCTCCATAATGAATTGGATGTTGAGCTCGTTTTGGATACCCATACCCGAGCCGATGGGCGCGGCGAGCGGCATCACCGTCGCGGCGCCGGCGGCCTCTAATTTTTTTGCCATTATGGGGTCGTCGTTGGTATAGGGCAGGACGACGAACCCTTCTTTGACCAGGGTTTCGGTCGCGCGCAGCAATTGTTCGGTATCGGGCAGAAGCGTCTTCTCGTCGCCGATTACCTCCAGCTTCACCGTATCGGAGAACCCCGCGGCCCGCCCCAGCTTCGCGGCGCGCACGGCCTCGTCGGCGTTGTAGCAGCCCGCCGTGTTGGGCAGGATTTCCATTTTTTCCGTGTCGATGTAGTCCAACAGCGAAGGCTTTCCGGCCTTGACGGCGTCGAGGTCGATGCGGCGGACGGCTACCGTGACTATCTGCGTGCCGCCGGCCTCGAACGCTTTCCTCATCACGTCGAGGTCGTCGTACTTGCCGGTCCCGAGAATAAGGCGGGACGTATATTCTTTGCCTCGGATCTTAAGGGAAGCCATGGCGCTTTGCCTCTTGTTTTAATTAAATATACGCGTATCGGTTCGATTCCGGGGATAGTAGCACATTTAGGCCGCCGCGACAAGGGGAGTGAAAAAACGGGGCCGCTTTCGCAGCCCCGTCAAATCGCTTTGGTCAACGAGCCGTAGGTTACATACCACCTTCGCCCGGTTGGCCCTCTTCCGCCGCCGGTTCTTCTACCGTGGCGGGAGTTTCAGGAGCTGGCGTTTCGGGAACCGGCTCCTCGACCGTTTCGGGCATTACTTCGCCGGTCTCGGCCGTTTCGGCAGGCGCTTCCTTCTTCTTGCAACCTACGAGCATCAGGCCGCCGCAGGCAAATAAAGCGACTAGGATAAAGACTAAAAGATTCCGCATCAGCGCGTAACACCTCCTTTTTATAAAATCACAACTTGTTTATGTTTCAGTATACCAGCAACGCGGTGGGGTGTCAATATTTATTTTGGCGCCGAAATCGCGCGAAAAACCCGTCGCCGCGGCGGCCGCCGCGAATCCCTTTTCTCCGCGCCGTTATTACGCAAATCCGACGCGGTTTGATTCCAAGTTCCCCTCAGTACGCACCGGCCGCTTTAGGGGTTTTAGGCCGGCGGCTTTTCCTCCCGCGCTTCGCGCTTTCTGCGGCGCTCGTCCAGGAAGGTGAGGACGAAGAGCGATATCGCGCCGACGGTTATGGCCGCGTCCGCGACGTTGAAGACGTACCAGTGCCAGGGGCCGGCGTGGACGTCGACGAAGTCGACCACGTACCCGAGGCGGAAGCGGTCGGCCAGGTTGCCGACGGCGCCGGCGAATATCGCGGCCGCGGCGAAGGACGCGGCCGGTTTACCCTCGAGCCGCGTGAAGAGGTAGCACAGCAACGCTATCGCTATTATGGAGAGGATAGTAAAGACCAGCGGCTTATGGGGAAAGATACTGAAGGCGCCGCCGGTGTTGTGGGATAACGCGAGGTTGAAAAAATGGGGGATGACTTCGACGAGTCGGCCGGGCCAGAGGTGCTTGAGGATGAGGTACTTCGTCACTTGGTCGGCGGCCACCAAGGCCGCCGCGAACGCTCCCCCCGCCGCGTAGCGGCGAAGGCCGCTTAGCCCTTTTCGGCTTCGGCTTGGCATTTCACGCATAACGTCGCGAAGGGCAGCGCCTGCAGCCGGGCGGGCGGAATGTCGCCCCCGCAGGTGTCGCATTCGCCGTAGGTGGCGTCGCCGATGCGCTCCAGCGCCGCGTCGAGCTCCTTTACGATCTGGGTCTCCCGCGTTATGAGCGAGGCGACCTTTTCGCGTTCGTCGGACTCGGTGGAGATGTCGGCGGGGTGAGACGTGAAGGCGGAGATGTCGCCGCTCGCGTCCCGCTGCGTCCGGGATATCGCGACCTCCCGCAGCATGGCGATGTACTCCACCTTCTTCTCCCGCATCTCGAGGAGAAGTTTTTCGAACTTCTTACGTTCCCTCTTGTTCATATTCGACCTCGAGTTGAGAGCGGGCGGCGCCCTTTCTTTATTTCCCTAAGCGGTGCATTACGCCCCGGCATCGTTCGCAAAGGTCCGGCCGGTCCCGGTCCTCGCCCACGGACGGCAGCCGCTGCCAGCACCGCCGGCACTTTTCGTCGGATGCCGCTTCGACGGTTACGGCGACCGCGTCCCCGCCGCTTCGTTCCAACTTGGCCTGCGACGTGATGAAGTACGTCGCCAGGTTATCGGCCTCGGCGGCCAGGAGCTCGTACGCGTCGCCGTCCGCGGCCAGCGTGACTACGGCCTCCAGCGGGTGGCCTATAGCCCCCGTCGCCCGGGCCTCCTCCAACGCCTTGAGGACCGCGCCGCGCACTTCCAGCAGGCGCGCGAGCTTCTTCTCCAGCGCGTCGTCCTCGGCGGTTACGTCTGCGTCGTCCCACTCGGCGAGGTGGACGCTCTCCGGCTCGCGCTCGTCCGCGGGGAGGTGCCGCCAGACGTCCTCGGCCGTAAGCGGTATCACCGGCGCGACGAGCTTGGCCAGACCTCGGGCCATCGAGTACAGGCAGCTCTGCGCCGCGCGCCGCCCCGGCTCGTCGGGCGCCTCGCAGTACAGGCGGTCCTTGATGACGTCCAGGTAGAACGCCGAAAGGTCCACCGCGCAGAAGTCGTGGACGGCGTGGTATACGACGTGGAACTCGAAGCGCTCGTACGCGCGCCGCACCCGCTGCGCGAGCCTTTTGAAGCGCTGCCGGGCGAAGCGGTCGAGCTCGGGCCACTGCTCGGGCGGCAGCGCGTCGCGGCCCGGGTCGAAGTCGCTCAAATTCCCCAGGAGGAAGCGGGCCGTGTTGCGGACGCGGCGGTACGTCTCGACGACCTGGTCCAGCAGCTGGTACGAGAGGCGGATGTCGGTGCGGTAGTCCTCCGACGCCACCCACAGCCGCAGCACGTCGGCGCCGTACTTCTCCACCACCTCTTGTGGTGGGATGACGTTGCCGGCGGACTTGTGCATGGCCTTGCCCTTGGCGTCCAGCATAAAGCCGTGCGTGATGACGGCCCGATACGGCGCCGAGCCCTTGGTGCACAGCGCGACCAGAAGCGAGAGCTGGAACCAGCCGCGGTGCTGGTCGGAACCCTCGAGGTAGAGGTCCGCGGGCCACGGCAGGCCGTAGCACTCGTTGAGGACCGCGAGGTGGCTCGCGCCGCTCTCGAACCACACGTCGAGGATGTCTTCCGATTTGCGCCAGCTCGAGCCGCCGCACTTCTCGCACGTCGCGCCGCCCGCCAACTCGTCGGCCGGGGTGCGCCAGTAGCCCTCGATTCCTTCCTTCGCGACCAGCGCCTCCACCCGGGCCAGGAACTCGTCGCTGAGGTTGAGCTCTTCGCACGAGGCGCAGTAGAGCGCCGGGATGGGGACGCCCCAACTCCGCTGGCGGCTGATGCACCAGTCGGGTCGACTCTCCACCATACCGACGATGCGCTGCCGGCCCCAGCGCGGAAGCCACTCGACCTTCTCTATCTCCTTCAGCGCCGCGCCGCGGAGGTCGAGCACCTCCATCGCCAGAAACCACTGCTTCGTCGCGCGGAAGAGAAGCGGGTTCTTGCAGCGCCAGCAGTGCGGGTACGAGTGCTCGAGCTCCTCGTAGTTGAGGAGCGCGCCCAGCTCGCGCAGCCGCTCGACGATGCGCGCGTCGGCGTCGAAGACCAGCGTGCCCTCGTAATCCGGAACCTCGTCGGTGAAGCGGCCGCGGTCGTCGACCGGCGAGAGGACCGGCAGGCCGTACTGCTGGCCGGCGTAGAAGTCGTCGGCGCCGTGGCCCGGCGCGACGTGCACGACGCCCGTCCCCTGCTCCAACGTCACGAAGTCCGTCGTTATGACCGGCGAGACGCGCTCGAGGAAGGGGTGCTTGTACTTGACGTCCGTTAGTTCGGCGCCTTTGAATTTCGCGATTATTTCGTATTTATCGATGCCGGCCGCGGCCATCGTCCCCGCCAGAAGATCTTCCGCGACGATATATACGGCGTCGCCGACTCGAGCGGCGGCGTAGTCGTAACCCGCGTCCACCGCCGCCGCCAGGTTGGACGGCAGCGTCCAGGGCGTCGTCGTCCAAACGACGAGGTACGTCGGCGCCTGCGCCCGCAGCTCGTCCAACCCCTCGACGACCTCCAGGCGGACCGTCACCGCCGGCGACTTCACGTCCTTGTATTCCAGCTCGGCCTCGGCCAGCGCCGTCTCGCACGAATAACACCAGTGCACCGGTTTAAGCGCGCGGTAGACGCGGCCTTCGCGCGCCATCGCCCGGAACGCGCCCAGCACCGTCGCCTCGTAGTGCGGGTGCATCGTGAGGTACGGTGTCTCCCAGGTGCCGAAGACCGCCAGGCGCTTGAAGTCCTCGCGTTGGAGTGCCATGTACTTCTCGGCGTAGGCGCGGCAGCGCGCGCGCACTTCCGCCGCCTCGAGCTCCTCGCCTTTGGCGCGGAGCTCCTTCACGATCTCGTGCTCGATGGGTTGGCCGTGGCAGTCCCAGCCGGGGACGTACGGCGCGTCGAAGCCGGCCATGGTCTTCGATTTCACGACGATATCCTTGAGGATTTTGTTGAGCGCGGTCCCCATGTGGATAAGGCCATTGGCGTAGGGCGGGCCGTCGTGCAGGAGGTAAACGTCGCGCCCTTGCCGGGCCTCGCGGACCTTGCGGTAGATGTCTACCTTCTCCCAGTACGCGAGGAACTCGGGCTCGCGCTGGGCCAGGTCGGCCTTCATCGGGAAGGCCGTCTTCGGCAAGTTGAGGGTGTCTTTGTAGTCGGTCATAGCTGCGCCTCCGTTGCTCGAGGCGGCGTTAAGCCGCGTATTTTACACGAGTGTCGCCGTTAAGTCAAGTTAAAATTCCTGTCGTAATAGCCTGTTATATAACGAAAAAGCCGGCTTTGGGGCCGGCTTGGGTTTTGCTTATGGTGTTTATCTCAAGGCATACGCAGCCGGCCCGACCGGGGTAGGTCGATAATTATAATTATGGCGTTGGCCGGCTGGCGACTATACATAATCTTACCCACTTCTTGGATAAATATATAGCATAAAGGCGGCGGCGCGTCAAGGAGAACCCGATACCGGCCCTTTCAAGGGCCGGTCTATCAGCGGCGAGGCGTGAACCGCCAGCGCCCGCCGGTTGAAACCGGCGGTTAACGGCCGGCGGTATTCGAGGGGGTACGACGTAACGGCCCGCTAAAGCGGGCCGCTTACGCTACGCGACTCAATACCGTCCGCTAAAGCGGACGGTTTGCTTTCGGGCGGCTAACGCGCCGCTACTCAGAACCGTACGCTAAAGCGGACGGTTTGCGTTCGGGCGGCTAACGCGGCGCTGCTCAGTACCGCCCGCCGAACCGAGGGGTTTATGAAGGCCGGGCCGCCTAGCGCGGGTTCACTATTATCGCTTTCCAGATGCCGAAACCTTCCACCTCCCGGACCAGTTCCCGGCGCACGAGGGGGAGGGGGCCGCACCAGAAATAAGGGTCCGTTTCCGCCTGGGGCGTCGAGCCGGGCGGGACCAGTACGTACGCTTTGAAAGTAAAGGCCAGCGGCGGGGTCCGGTCTACCGCGGCCGCGAGGCCTCCGTTTAGCATTAAGTAGTACTTTACGGTGTCGTGATGCCACCCGCCCGCGACCACCCGCGTCACCGGCGGCAGCGTGCGTAACGCCGCGGTAAGTTCTTTGGCCCCGGGCGCCGGTCCGGAACGTACCGAGTCGTCGAGGAGGTTTCTCGCCTCGCCGACGGCGCCGACGGCGGCGGCCAGCGCGACGGCCGCCGCCGCGCCCACCCAGGCCGCCTTTTTGCCCCAACGGCGCATCCTAAGTATCTTATGCGCGGCCGCCCCGGCCAACCCGCCGACCGCCAGCGCGGCCAGCGTCGCGACGTAATTTAACACCCGCGTCGGCAGCGGGAACCGGGCTTGATAGAAGGCGACGAGGGCGAGCGCGCATAGCGCGAAGAAGAGGCCGGCGCGTTTCGTTTTCGCCGCTCCCGCTACCGCGCCGACGATGACGACCGGCCCCCAGACCGCGAGGCCGCCCGCGCCCCAGGTTTTTTCGTCCCGTAGCGCGCGGCCGTACAGCCTCAGATATTGGCCCATCTCGCCCGGGCCGAGGCGGGCGTTGTATTCGTTCGCGAAAAACTGCTCGCCGCCGCTGTGCAGCATAACCGGCAGGTATAGGAGCGCCGTCAGCGCCGCCGCGCCGAGCCAGGCCGCGGCCCAGAACCCGAGCGCGCCCTTACCCCTTTTGAGCGAAAGAACGAGGTCGTACGCCGCCAGCGGCAATACTAACAGCAGCCCCGTCGGGACGGCGTAGAGGGCGAGGGCGGAGGATAGGGCCGCAACCGCGGTCCAACGCCTACCGCCGCCGGCGCGCCGTTTCTCTACGGCCCACAGCGCGAAAAGGCAAAGGAAAATCATGAGCGTGTACCCGCGCGCTTGGACCGAGTAGTGGACCGCCGGCGGCGACACGGCCACGAACGCCAACGCGGCGACGGCGCCGGCCCGGCCGAACCACCGGCCCGCTATCGCCGCTACGAGCGCCATCGCGCCGACGCCCGCGAACAGGTTGGGCAGACGCAGCGACCACGGCTCCGGGCCGAACGCTATGATGCTGATTTTTACGAGTACGGTGTTGAGGAGGTGGTTGTTGGGAAGCTGGTACGAAGAGAGCGCTTCGCCGAACGGCCGCGAGGCGAACATCACGTACGTCGTGGCCTCGTCGAGCCGGATAGCGTCAAATAGGTGGCCGACCCTGAGGGCAACGCCGATCGCGAAGAGCGCGGCCGTCGCGGCGATAAACGGCCACGCGTCGGCGTCGCGCAAGTAACTGCGCCACGGCTTAACCTCAACCATACTGCCGTCCCGCTCCTTTAGGCCGTCGTCCCGTTCCGAAACCGGCCCTTTTAAGGGCCGGTAACTCACTCGCGGGGCGTAGGCCGCCGGTACCGCCGGTTGAAACCGGCGGTTAACGGCCGGCGGCCACCTTATACGCCGGCATCGCGCTCGCCGCCGTGGTGCTCCTCCTGCCGCGATACGTAACTCAGGACCTGTTTTACGTTCTTCAACCCCAGGCTCTCGACGTGGTGTCCCTCGCTCTAAAAGTTCGCGT